>Ga0031654_10000345_pt1 | contig 11498 bp, 10 predicted proteins | sample FrelakmetCRP12CR_FD_55268 | JGI IMG/M metagenome (GOLD analysis project Ga0031654, IMG submission 55268) | Freshwater lake sediment microbial communities from the University of Notre Dame, USA, for methane emissions studies - CRP12 CR | ecosystem: Environmental > Aquatic > Freshwater > Lake >...
CGCATTCCAGGTTGCTCAGGATGGGGGCGACCGATCGCATGGTGCCGCGCGGGGGACTTCACGCATCGCCCCGCCAGTCAGCCAGAATGGCTGATATGAAATTCAGCCTTAGGCAAGACTTCCCCGCCGATCTTGCACGGCTATGGACAGTCTTCGGCCGCCCCGAGTACACGGAGCAGAAGTATCGATCGCTCGGATCGACTGCGCTTCGAATACTGAAGTTCGAAGCGACCGACGAGATGATCGAAGTGGAACTGGAGCGCAAGGCGCCGGTGGCGCTGCGAAGGCTGCCGGCGTGGGCACGAGTCCTTTCCGGAAGACAGCAAACGATGCGCCATCACAGCCGCTGGGAACGCGCCGGCCCCAAACAGATCAACGCCGAACTCGACATTTCACCCGTGGGCGTTCCGATTAGTGCGCATTGCGTCGGCTCGGTCGTCGAACTCTCGCAAAGCCTGTCGCGCCTGACGTTGAGATTCGACGTGAACTGCGACGTTCCGATGGTCGGGACCAACGTGGCTCGACTCTTTGCGCAACAAGTGAAGGAGGCGCTACGTGCAGACCATGCTTTCACCCTCGGCTATCTTGAAGCGATCGGCACGTCTGCAAGGCGAAAGCGTTAAGAATGCAGGCGAGCGCAACTTCAGCAGGCGGCCAGGAGCTGCCAGCTAGTGACGCCACCAAATCCGCCGCCCAGCGGTCATTCCGAATCGACTGAGCAACTGGGCTGAAGCTGATCGCAAGGAGCTCAGTCGGGTCAGCAACGGCACGGACTCGTCTGCTCGGTCGGGCGTTTCTTGAAAAGAGCAAAATCATCACGCCGGCTTCTCCGGCATACAGGAGGCACAGATGGCAATCAAGCTCTATTCGTGGCCGCGCAGCTCCGGCACGCGCGTTTCGTGGGCGCTCGAAGAGCTGGGCGTGCCTTACGAGTACATCCATCTCGATGGCAAGAAACTCGAGCACCGCACGCCGCAATATCTCGCCGTCAATCCGCACGGCAAGGTGCCGGGGCTCGTCGACGGCGACACCAATTTCTTTGAGTCTGGCGCGATCCTGCTGCACCTCGGCGACAAGTACGGCGTCGAGAAAGAGTTGTGGCCGGCTGGCAGGGGCCAGGCGCATGCCGACGCGATTTGTTGGACGGTGTGGGCGATGGCCGACTTTGGCAGCTACTTCATGCAGTACGTGTACCACGGGCTCGATTCGCCGGTTTCCTACAAGCCCGAAGACCGCAGCAAGGCGTGTGCCGAGTACAACCGCTCGCAATTCATGCGCGGGCTCGATGCGTTGCAGGCGCGACTGCAGGAGCGCGAGTATCTACTGGGCAGCTTCTCGCTCGCCGACATCCCGGCCGCAAGCTGGTTGCACTTGGGCAACATGTTTGGCGTCCAGGTCGACAGCCATCCGCGTGTGGCCGAGTGGCTCAAGCGCTGTGGCGAGCGGCCAGCATGCCGGCGAGCGCGATAGGGTGGATATTTCCTGCGGGCGCAGCGGTCGGCCGATAAACGAGCAGCCCCTGCACTGCCTCGCTCAACGCACCCGGGCGCAGCGTCCCATTCCTTTGGCCCCACGGTGAGGGTGCCGCTACTTCGCGTGCCCTCATCGTCCAGAGCGTTGCGCAAAGCGGCTTAACCCCCTCAACTAGACGTCTCAGGACGGCCATTAGCGGTCGCCCACGAGCGGCTGCTTCCGGTATGCGGCGCCAATGTCGAGTGAGGGCCAGGGCCGGCGGTCAGCTTCCTTGATAGTGCGACTGGAAATTGAGATTGCTTTTCGATCACGGCGATGGCGGCCGGTCACGACCGATGCTGCGGCCCACTGCGGCTGTCTGCCGGCAAGCTCCCCGGGAAAGTGCGATAGTTTTGGTTACGTGTCGATTTCGACGGCGGTCGATCGTGGTGACCATGACAACGCGCAGGCGGGCTGCCGGCGTCCCTCGGCGCTGAAAGGAGATTCGCCGTGACCATTCAGAAGATCACACCGTTCCTTTGGTACTCGCATCAAGCGGAGGAAGCGGCCCGGTTCTATGCCGGCATCTTTCCTGACTCGCGCATCAAGCGGGTCGTGGCAATGCCCAGCGAGTCGCCGAGCGGCCCACCCGGCTCGGTGAAGGTCGTCGAGTTCGAGTTGTTTGGACAGTCCTTCGTCGCGATGAGCGCGGGGCCGCTCGACCCGTTCAATCACGCGATATCGTTCGTTGTCAGTTGCGATGATCAGGCCGAAATCGATCGCTACTGGAACGCGTTGCTCGACGGCGGCTCTCCCGAGCAATGCGGCTGGCTGAAGGATCGGTTCGGGCTGTCGTGGCAGATCGTGCCGACGGTCCTCGGCCAGATGATGGCTGACCCGGATCCCGGGAAGGCCAGGCGCGCGGCGGATGCAATGATGAAGATGGTCAAGCTTGACATCGCCGCATTGAAGGCGGCGCATGCGGGAACCATTTGACGGACGGAGCCGCGATCATGTCCAGGCTCAGGGTCCACGCCTTCTCGCTCTCCATCGACGGCTACGGTGCAGGACCGAACCAGAGCGTCGACCATCCGCTGGGAGTCGGCGGGCGCGCATTGCACGAATGGGTCTTTCCGACGCGCACCTTTCAACGGATGTTCGGCAACGACGGGGGCACGACGGGCGCCGACGACGAGTTCGCCGCGCGTGGATTNGCCAACATCGGGGCATGGANTCTCGGGCGCAACATGTTCGGTCCGGTGCGCGGACCCTGGCCAGACGACAGGTGGAAGGGTTGGTGGGGCGACGATCCGCCGTACCACACCCCGGTTTTCGTCCTGACGCATCACGCCAGGGAACCGATTGCGATGAAGGGCGGCACTACCTTCTACTTCGTCACCGATGGCATCCACGCCGCGCTCGACCGCGCCCGACAAGCCGCAGGCGGTCAGGACGTGCGATTGGGCGGGGGCGTGGCGACGGTTCGGCAGGGCTTGCGAGCGGGCCTGGTGGACGAAATGCACTTGGCCATCGCGCCAGTGTTGCTCGGCACTGGAGAAACAATGTTCGCGGATATCGATCTACTCGGGCTCGGCTACGAGTGCACGCAATTCCTCGCCACGCCGAAGGCCACCCATGTCGTGCTGACGAAGCGGTAGACGCACTGGGCCGACGCGCATCGTGCTGGTCAGCCAGCCGCAGACGTTCAGATTGGCTTCGTGCCGGGCGGCTTAGGACCGTCAAGAGTCATCCGCTCATCCTCGGTGTCCATCAGGCCAGTGCCCAAAACCGACCGTCTCAGCGGGCTGCATTCGCTGCACGCGGAAACGGCTGCAGCATGCTGACGCGGTTGTGCTCGGTGTCCATGAACGACACGTAGTGCCCGATACCCGGAATTTCCATGGGTTCGCCCAGCACCGTGCCGCCGGCCTTGGCGACCTGCTTCATGGCTGCGTGGATGTCGTCCACCGCGATGACGACGGACGGGTACTGCGCAGGCCAGTCGGGCTTGCGCGCATAGAAGCCGCCGTTGATGGTGCCGGGGCGCACGGGGCCACTGGCTCCGGTTTCGGACGTGGCCGCCGTCACGTAGTGGCCCATCTCTTCGCCGAGCATCTGCGTCTGCCAGCCGAAAACGGTTTCATAAAAGCGCGCCATGCGGGCGCGGTCGTCGTAGGGCATTTCAAAGTGAACCACGGGATTCATGATGGGATTTCCTTTTCAGGCCAACGAGGGTGTCAAAGCGTGGCGGCCAGGGCGGCGAGCTGGTTGGTGGCAATGCCCCAGCCCTCGTGGAAGCCCATCTTTTCGTGGGCGGCGCAGTCCTCGGCTGTCCAGTGGCGCGCCCGCGCGGTGTAGCGCGTCTGGCCACCTTCATCTTCAAAGGTGAGGATGCAGGTGAAGAACGGTTTGGTCGACGGTACCCAAGCGCAGATGTAGGCGTCGGTGAACACAATGCGCTCGTTCTTGACGACCTCCAGGAATACGCCGCGGTTCGGCATTTGGGTGCCGTCGGGGCCCTGCATGGTGATCAAACTGGCGCCGCCGGCGCGCGGGTCTATCTCGGCGGCGATGGTCCTCCATGGCGGCGGCGTGAACCATTGCGTGATGAGAGCGGGCTCGATCCAGCAGCGAAACAGCTTGTCGCGCGGTACGTTGATCAGACGCGTCAAGACGAGTTCATGGGCCACATTGGCAACGGTGGCTTTGGTGGACATAGTTTCTCCTGCAGTTCGGATCAGGTTCGTTTGGGCGATGCGCAAGGTCGTCGTCGGTAGCCGCGCCTACAGCAAGGCCAGAGACCGGACGTAGATTAACCGCTTGCCGTCGACCGCTATCGGGTCGACGCCGGGCGCCAAGCGGGGTCGCTCATCGATGGCTCATGCTCAAGTCCGCGTCAACACCTATCGCCAACGACAGCTTTGCGGCGCCCAACTCGGGCGGCCGACAGACTGCAGTGGATCGAGATGGCATGGACATCGCCCTGCCTTCGGGGATGAAGGGAGAGGCGCCAAAGCAGGGAGCCCTCCAGGACCGAACGGCATCGATGCGCCAATGTGGGGTTTCGACACCACCACGACCCGTTGCCGACGTCGGCGATTTTCTGATCGAGTGACCGGTGGGCCTTAAGAGATGCCGTTCGCTGAATTCATCAAGAAAAGAAGACTTCTGCGAAAGCCGGCGTTCGCGGATGCATATCGGCGATGTGGGCANAGCCCGCCCGGGTGATCCAGGTCCGCCGCGGCGGCGTCAGCATCGCGGAAATCTCTTTCACAACAGTCGATGCCTGCGATCTGGCACGTTCATGGGCACCGCCAATGCGCGAGCGCGGGCCTCGTTGCGACACGGCTTTGCGGTAGCGCCGGGATTCAGACGCCATCGGCCCAGCGCCTCTCATTTCATCTGCGTCCACTGCCCGGAATAATCGGGTGGATAGCCGCTGGCCGAGCCAGACACGACATTGCCATTGTGGTCCCGCCACACGGTCGACCAGGCGTTGTCGACCGTCTTGCAGGTTCCCAGGTCGTCGCATACGCGACGGGTGCCACGATTGGCGATGTCGCGCCGCGCTTCCACACCGGGATCACGAGTGATCTTCGGCAGGTTTGCGGTGTTCGGATGGTTCCAGCCGCCCGCCGAACCTTGGGTCGCCTGCTGCCTGGCATGCTGGATCGTCGTCTGCGTGACGGCATTGCTCATCTGCATCATCGAGTTCGCGTACTGGCTGCCGGCCTGAGCGACCCGCGCCTCCCACTGAGGATTCATCTTCTGGCTTGCCAGCATCGCCGACAGGATGTACTTGGCAAAGTAGGCTTGTGCGGGATCACGGCTGATGAAGCCGGAGAGCTGGTAGACAAACCAGCCCGACACGCCTTGACCATAGGCAGGACGTATCAGAAGGGTTGTGGCCATGACGAACCCTTCTCCTTCCGGGCAGCGAAAGATCGCTTCGCCGACCGACGCGCTCGCCGCCAGCCCCATGGCTTGGCCAAACCGTGCAACTTCGGCGCTCAGGGTCTGGGTCTCGCGCCGCAAGATCCCCGACTGAGCGATCCTCGGCTGACGGCAGAGCTTCCAGGCCGGGTACCGCTCCGCGAACTGCACTCCGCTCATGTAACGTGCAATCAATCCGCCCTGGACCGTCTGCCCTTCGCGCCACCCTGCTATTTGCGTGGCCGCGTCCGGTTCGCGACGAGGCACCAGGTCGTAGTCGCCGATGAAGATGCGGATCAGTCCATCCGGGGAAACGGCGCTGACCGCAATGCGCACGTCAAGTGGCGAAACGCGCCGGACGCCCCCGCTGATACGCCAATCCTTGGGGACATCGATTGTGAAAGCCCCCTCGTTCGGCTCGCGCCATGTCTCGAAGGCCACTGCGTCAGCGCCGCGCTCGGCCGCGACAACGACCACCGGCGCAGACGTCACACCGAGCGCAAGGAGGACCACCAAATTCCGACGCCATTGCATTGCTGTCACCTTCAGCCCTGACATCAATGGCAAATCCTAGTCCCGAGTTGCGCCCCGTCACAATCGAAATTGAATGCTTCTCGGCGAGGGTCGTGCTAAGCAGCCGATGAACCTGCAGTTCTGCCTCGTGCTCCTGAATGCAGGGGGTCACGCATGCGACAAACGCCAACGAAGTGGGCCTGTCGTAGGGCGGCCGACGACTACGGCTTGCGGCGACGTGATGCAGAGAGTCCTGCTAATCCCAAGCCGAGAAGAGCGAGGGTGCCGGGTTCGGGGATATTGATATCGGTGAAAGCCATGAAGCGCGCCCCCCCCAAACGTACTCAACATTAAAAAGGGTGCCCGAGTTAGCGAAGTCGATGTGGGTACCCAGAAGTGTGGTCCCTTGCGTGGACTGGTACGACGCGACGAAGGTACTGGCGCCGGCGGAGTCCCTGAGACCGAGACGGATTCCGTCTGCCCCACTTGGAGGATCCAGAAGCGTCGCCCCAAGAATGTCGATCGTACCGGCGCCGAAATCCTGAAAAATGTAACGGATCTGCGGAAGCCCCGAAATCGGGTCATTGCGGTCAAACGCGCTTGTCTACTTGGCGCGTCTCCAGGTCACCGTGCCGACGCCACCGCTGGACGCCGTTGGAGTGATGTATTTGAGTTCGTCCTTGTCGCTGGATGCAAGCAGACGCTTCTGTTCCGTTNCATTCCAATTGGGAAATGTGGCTCGGTCCACCTTGAAGGTGAGCGTTTTGTCTGCCGCGTTGACCGAATAGGTGCCTATCATGGCAATGCTCTTCGACACTACGGCCTTGTTTTCTTCTGGCGTGCCCGCGGCGCGGCTATTCGAGGCGAAACTTGGAATATCGGGGCCGATGATCGTAAGCATGAAGTGCCCATCGGAATCCAAAGTCAACATCCCCTTTGCGCCGGAGCCAAACTGATCAGTTCTCGTGCCGTCACTTTCCGTTACTGACGAGACGAGTGTCCACGTTCCCACGACATCGGTTGAACTCTGAGCAGAAGCGGTGGACAAGGTAAACACGGCAGCCTGAGACGTCAACGCGGCGAAGATGGCAAGTTTGATGACGTATCGGCGCATCACGTCTTCTCCCAGGATTGATGGTCACGGGTTGCGGTCAAGCCGATGGTGCCAAGGCCGCATAGCGATCATATCGATTGCGCTCAGGCGCGGAAACGCACCAATCTGGCTCGTACACCGGTACGCCAGTCCAAAGGTGAACGGACGTCGAGATCGTCCGGCGACTGACGGTAGAGTCGGGATGTGGCGCGGTGGCAGTAGATTTGGTTTGTCTGTTGCCGCCCCTTTCGGCTGGCGGTGCCCGAGTAACTTCGCCGTAGCTCCGTTTCCACATCCCTCTCATCGGTTGGGTCGAGGACTGGCGCGCCGACTTTAGGCTCCGGTGGGTGTACCAGTGCTTTCGCACCGGTCCGCAGTCCGACTGCCATCGTCACGTTTCCAGCCCCCGCCACGTCGAACGGAGCGTGCGGAGTTACCGCACTCCGCTCCCCGGCGTGCTTCTCGACAAGGGTTATGCGACCTATCAGGCTGGCGACGCTTTCGGCGCACAGCTGCGAACCCGGTACCCGTTGAACAGGCCCAGATGCTCGTAGAGCCATGGCCTACTCCACCTCTTCCAGCCGAAGCCATGGCGTTTGCAGGATCGCATCATGTGGCGCCTGACCTTCTTTTCTACCCAGTCTTGAATGAAGCTGAAGCACCTGCTGGAGTGCCCTACCGCAAAGTAGTTCACCCAACCCCGCAGGATCGGATTGATCAGCTCGATCACCCGACCCACCGGTTGGGAGCGGAAGCGTCGAAAGACCTCCCGCAATGTCCCCAGCAACGCCGTTCGCTTTTTGAGCTTGGGCGTGAACTGCGCTCGCAGTGCTCCGCTCAGTGCGCGGACACGGCGGAAGTCGAATCCCAGAAAGCCGAAGCTTTCGCCTCGACTCAGTTCGACGGTTGTGCTCTTCTCTTCATTGATTTCGGCCTGCAGTTTGGCCAGTTCCTGCCGCAGCCGCTTGGGGACCGCCTCTTTCAGCCAGGCATGTCGCGGATGGTCATCCACGAGAACGACCAGGTCATCAGCAAACCGCGCGTACTCCACGGCGCAGTACTTGCCGTAGGCAGTTGCAGTCTTGGCACGTTCCAGCATCCGATCTACCTCAGTGAGATAGATGTTACTGAGCAGCGGTGAAGTGGCGCCGCTGCGCTACGAAGGAACACCCGCGCAGGCCATGGGCGTATTGCAGGCCACGTTGGCCAGCTTCCCCGAGGCGCGGGTGGAGCGGAACGAGGCGCTGCTCGTGGAAGCCATCTTCACGACGCCTGCCGGCTTCAGAGATCAGGTTGATTTCCGGATCGATCCGCGGGGCCAGCGCATCGACTACCGTTCACGCTCCCTGTTCGGCTTGTTCGATTTCGGCAAGAACCGCTCGCGCATGCGCGAGTTCGCTGTTCGCTTCGAACAACTGAGCCATCGCTGATCGCGCTCGCCGCTTGAGAAAGGGGAAGCCACCGCTGCAATCTGCGCGGTGGCGAGGAGCGCCTCAAGCGGTGCCGTACTGGCGAGTGTCCGCTTGCGGGCGCATCCTGCGACGAATTTCCATTCGACGATTGCTTGCCGGTGTCGAGGTTGACAAAGCAGCAAGTCGGCCAACCGGTTCAATCGAAAATCGGCCTTTGAGCGAGTTGGGCCTTGCAACCCATCTGTGGCATTGGGCCGGCCCCGCGCTTCCTGATGTTCGCCGAAAGCGGCTTTAGTCTCTAATGAAATGAGTTTTGACAAGAAGTGCAAAGACTTCAGCGCGTAGATGCCATGGCCGGGAAGATGTTGAAACGCGTGAGCGAGCAAGCGGCGGCGATGGCTGCGCGCCCGAGTCGGGTGAGGTAGTAGCGATAGGTATGCGTGACCTTCTTGATCAGGCCGAGCAGGCGCAGTCGCTTGAGCTGGCGCGACATCGCCGAAGGCGAGAGCTCCAGGTGCGCAAGCAGGTCGGCGCGGCGCCAGCCGTGGATGTTGAACTCGCCACGCTGCAGGGTTCGCAGCAGTGTGTGGTCGGCGGCGTTGAAGAAGTTCACGCCCTTGACCGAAGGATCGCTGCCCACGCGTGGCTGGCTCAGGCGCTGCAAGTCACGCTCGCCGGCACTGGGATCGTCCAAGCTGGACAGGAACGCCAGATAGCGCTGGTTGCAGCCGAGCAGGATCTCGCGCAGGTCGATCAGGCTGTAGATCGACTTCTTCAGGGGCGCCAGCTCGCGCGTGGCGGCAGCGTCCTTGTGTTCCACCCTGCGGTGGTGCTTGAAAAAGCTCACGTCGTTGACGGTGGTTTCCACCCGCAGCACGCGGGAGAACTTGTCGTAGACCTTCACGCCGGCCGCACCCATGTAATGCTTGATGCAGCGGCCCTCGATGCGCGTGGACAGCCGCGAGCCGAGCTCCTGCGCCAGCTGCGCGGTGATCTTCTTGCCCAGAAAGCCCGCCACGCGCGGCGCGTCGGCGGCCAGCACGGCCTGACGCGACAGCGCCTCGTACAGCGGCACGAGGATCTCGCGGCTGCGAAACATCAAGTCGGTCGAGTACTCGGCCTGGCGGATGCTCCAGTGCCAGTCGTCCTGGGCGAACACGTCGGCCACCGGGCACAGCCAGTGCGCGTAGCGCCGCAGGCGCCGGTGCAGCTGCTCGGGGTTGAAGCGGTCGGCCAGCGCCTGCGCGCGCTCGAGGTCGGCAATGCGCAAGAAAGCGTTGTCCTCTTGCACGAACTCGATGCCTTCGCGTTCGAGCGAACGCGCCAGCGCGCTGTGACCGTTACAGTAGAACTGCAGCCCGAACGGCGCCCAGGTGGGTACGCGCAGGTAGCACAGGCCGAAGTCTTCGTCGATCAAGTAGAAGTAGTAATGCAGGCACTTGCCTTGGTCGGCACGCAAGTAAACGTGGCCGTTGGTCTTGTCCAGCCAGGGCTTGTAGCTCGGGCAGCTCTCCATCGCAGAGATCACGTGCACCAGACCCGGCGCCTGTCCGCGCGCCGTCAGCACGCGTGCCACCAGGTCTTCCTTGCGGATGTGGCTCTTGTTGACATGCTCGATCTGCACGCCTGCAGCAGCGCAAACCTCCTGCGCGCGCTGCCGAATGCGCTCTCGCAGCGGCTCGGCAAAGCGCGGGTAGTCGAAGATGCGGATGCCCTTGGCATACAGAAAGCTCGTCATCCCGCCTGCGTAGCACGCCCCGGGCAGCGTGCCCGTCACGATGATGCGGTCGTAACACGACAGCACCCCGTACAGGTTCGCCGCATACCGCTCAGTCAGTGCCGTCGCCGCCATCATTGCTCACCTCGCCATGGCTGGGCCGGCCATCGTATTACTTGTTTGGTTCCGGCTTTGCCGGCTTAGGGTGTCGACAGCGCCCAATCGAACCTCGGATCTTGTCTCCGTGAAGCTGCCGTTCAACGCCGACGCGAGTTGCAGCGTGTCGCGACCTCAGGCAACCGGCCAAGAGTGGATCAAGCTGGAAATAGAGGCGCGTAAGAGGAGTGAATTCCGGCGCCGGCAGGAGCGAGGCACCAAGCCAGCAAGTCATTCCTCAGCCTGATGTGCAAGACGGACGTACGGGGGGCCCGCCGCCTCGCGCCAGAATCGCTGCCAACGCATCCAAGCCAGCCACTCAGGGCATAGCCGCAATCGGGGTCGCGCCAGTGCGCTGGATTCGTTGCGACACCGAACGGCGAAGCACAAAGACCGTCATTGGAAAGAGCGCCGTGCCGCGCCGCGATCGGGGCGGCGCGTTTCCGTCATCGCAGTAGCCTGCCACAATCTGGCCATGATTCGTCTCCAGGAAACCATCGACGTCCCGCGACCAATCGACGAAGTCTTCTTCTACGCCAGCAATTTCAGCAATGCGGCGCAATGGGACCCGGGCGTTGTCGATTCCCGCAAGACCAGTCAGGGCCCAATCGGCGTCGGCACGCAGTTCGAGCTGCGGGTCAGGTTCGGGCCGCGCTCGATCCCCATGACGTACGTCGTTCGCGAGTACGGGTCGCCGAAGCGCGTGGTGCTGGAAGGAAAGGGCGATTCCATCCACGCGCTGGACGACATCGAGTTCGCGTCCATGCCGGGCGGCACCCGCATCAACTACACGGCGGACATCTCCTTGCTTGGGGCGTTCAGCTATACCGAGCCATGGCTGAAGGGGGCACTCGACCGCGTCGGCAAGAACGCCGTGCGGGGTCTTCAAGTAGCCCTGACCGAAGAGTTACCACCACCTGGACGCCGCCTCCTGACCGATCTGCAGGACCGACTGATCGTGCCCGGCCTGGTCGGCTTCACCAACCTGGGCTACCACTGGCACAAGCGGAGCTGGAAGCCGTTGGTGGCTTCGCTCCGCGGGCGCACGGTGGTGGTCACGGGCGCCACCTCAGGCCTCGGGCGAGCTGCGGCTTCGCAGCTGGCGGAGCTCGGTGCACGCGTGATTCTGGTCGGCCGCAATCGGGACAAGGCCGAGGCCACCCGACGGGAGATCGCCGCTGCGACTGGCAATGATGACGTCGCGGTTGCGCTGGCCGATCTC
>Ga0031654_10000347_pt1 | contig 11481 bp, 8 predicted proteins | sample FrelakmetCRP12CR_FD_55268 | JGI IMG/M metagenome (GOLD analysis project Ga0031654, IMG submission 55268) | Freshwater lake sediment microbial communities from the University of Notre Dame, USA, for methane emissions studies - CRP12 CR | ecosystem: Environmental > Aquatic > Freshwater > Lake >...
AGGCGCCGAATCAGATCGACTGTATCCTCGTCCGTGCGGACCGTCGCGGGCCGCGACCGCGGCAGGTCGAGATCGCAATCCGTGAGTTGACCGCCGCGCCATCGCAACTGCAGCTTGACGTGCTTAGCGTCGCGGTCGACCGTCAACGACACCTCTTCGAGCAAGGAGCGTAGCAGCTCCTTCTTGTCTCGCGTGGACGTCGACGGCGCGTTCCATACCCGCGGCAAGTCGCGACCGAGCGCGATGACGCGCGTCCTTTCGTCCGCAGTCAACGCGCGCGGCCGCTGCTGTTCACGCTGTCGAAGCTCGGCCTGAACCTGTTCAAGCTCCCGCAGGCAATGCTCCCACTGCGCTTCGAGCCCGCGCGCCACGAGGCGATTGTCGGGATCCACCGTGCGGTAATGCCGTTCAGCCCGAGCGGCCTCGTACTGGGCCCGCTCGACCGCAAGCCGCCATTGAGCCAGTGCGCCGTCGTGGTCGGCTTGCATCCGCTCGGCGGCAGCCAACGCAGCCTCGATGCCCGCGGGCGCCAGCGCGCCGAGAAACGCCGCGGTCACCGCTTGGTCGATCTGCACTCCGCCGATGTTCAGGCAGTAAACGCCGCGGCCTTCGACGATGCATTTGTTGCCACAGTGATAGCCGGGCGTGTGATGCCGGCCGCGGTAGTGCGTGTGCAACCGCCGGCCACAATGGCCGCAGGTCGCCAGCCCCTGAAGAAGGGCGCCGCCCTCGCGGACCGCACCGCCGACCTGATGTGGCTGCGGCCGCGTATTCGTCTTCAGGGGGGGCTGATTGGCTTCGTAGGTCGCCCAGTCGATGTAGCCCGCGTGATGCTCGCGAATGAGCACGCTCCACTCCGATTGAGGCAAAGCGCGCGAGCGATGGCGCAACACGCCCGCATCGTCGACGAAACGCTCCCGCCGGGTCTTGCCGTACGTGTAGGCCCCGGCATAGACCGGGTTGGACAGGATGCCATGAATCGCGATGTAGGTCGGGGCCACCCAGCGAATCGAGTTACCGCCATGCATGCGCAGGGGAAAGTCCAGGCCTTGGTCGCGGAACCACAACCACACGCGCCGCGCCGATCCGAACTCCTCGAATCGATCGAACACGGCACGAATCGCGGCCACGACTGCTGCATCGGGATGCAGCAGCACCTCGCCGTCCTGCTCGCCCCAGACAAAGCCCGTGGGCAGGCCGCGTCGCAACTCGCCGCGGGCCGCCTTGTTGCGAATGCCGCCCTCCAGGCGCGCGCGCAAGACGTACAGCTCTGCTTCGCTCATCGTTCCCTTGAGACCGAGCAGCAAGCGGTCATTGAACAGGGCAGGATGGTAGACGCCGTCGGCGTCGCCGATCAACGTATCGGTCATGCCGCACAGATCGAGCAGGCGGTACCAGTCGGCGTTGTTGCGGGCCAGCCGCGAGACCTCCAGTCCGAGCACGATGCCGACGTGGCCGAGGGCAATCTCGGCCGCCATGCGACCAAAGCCGCTGCGATGGGCCGCGCTGGCACCCGACAGGCCCAGGTCATCATCGATCACGCTGATCAGGTGTTGGGCCCATCCCAGCGCCTCGGCGCGCTGCACGAGCGCGTACTGACGCAGCGTCGATTCGCGATTGTGTTCAACCTGCGCGGGGGAAGACTGCCGGATGTAGACGAAGGCATTTCGTTGCAGGTGGCCGGGTTTGATCTTGGGCGCGTCACTCATCGCTGTTCTCCGGCTGGGTGGGCATTGCCTTGGCGGCCCGGGCGATGAGCTGTGCGAGCTTGCCGGTCGCTTCCCGGCGCACGGCGTCGTCGAGTTGGTTCCACAAGTCCTGGCTGGGCTGGGGCAGGTTCTCGTAGGGCAGGGTCAGTTGCATCGTCGTCCTTCGCTGCGGTTGCCAATGGGCGAAGCAGAGCGTCGACGATGGCGCGCGCACGAAGCAAGTCGATGACGGAGCCGAGGCACTCCGGGCAGCGGCGGCACGAGGCCGAGTCGCCCGATGCCGTCTCGAGCGAGGTCCACTCGGCGGGAATCAGCGAACGGGACTGATCGGGCAGCAACAGCAGCAGATGCGGGCGACCGCGCCGCAGGCGCCGCGCCAGAAGCACAAGCGACTGGCCTTCAAACGGATGCCCGGCGCGAGTGACGGTGACGGAATCCGGAAGGTCTTGGAGATGGGTAGTCTGTAGACGTTTCCTTCGACCAGATCAGCCACGAATGGCTGCTGGCAAAGGTGCCGATGGATAAAGGCATTCTGCGCAAGTGGCTGAAGGCCGGTTACTTCGAAGGCAGGGCGTGGTTCCCGACGAACTCGGGGACCGCGCAGGGCGGGATCATTTCCCCCGTCATAGCGAACTGGGCACTGGACGGTCTGCAACGCAAACTGACGGAACTATTCCGCACAGTGCGCGAGGCAAGGGCGGCCAAGGTCAATTTCGTGCGTTACGCGGATGATTTCCTCATCACTGGCAGTTCGCGAGAATTGCTCGAAGAGAAAGTCAAACCACTCGTGCAGGAATTCCTGCGCGAGCGGGGGCTCGAACTCTCGGAGAAGAAGACGCTGATCACGCAAGTGACCGACGGCCTCGACTTCCTGGGCTGGAATGTTCGCCGGCGAGGCAACATCTTGCTGACGACCCCCGCCAAGAAGAACGTCAAGAACTTCTTGGACAAGGTTCGCGGGACGCTGCGGGAGATGCGTGCGGCCAGACAGGATGACGTGATTGAGACGCTTAACCCGATCATTCGGGGCTGGGCGAACTATCACCGAAGCCAGATGGCAACGCGCAGGTTCGCCAAATGCGATCACCAGATCTGGCAGGCACTGTGGCGATGGGCTCGCCGCCGTCACCCGAACAAAGGAGAACAGTGGATCAAGGCTCGGTACTTTCGCTGCATCAAGGGTCGGGACTGGCGCTTCGCAACCAAGGACAAGGCGCTGTTGACCTGTGTGAGCTTCCACAAGAAGCCGCACATCAAGGTTGACGGAAGCCGAAATCCCTACGACCCGGCCGACGAGGACTATTTCGACACGCGCCTTGCGCGTCAGATGCAGTCCGCGCTGGAAGGGCGCCGGAAGTTGGCGTGGTTGTGGTACTGGCAGGAAGGACTATGTCCGTACTGCGACAGGAAGATCACGAAGGAGACGGGGTGGCATATCCACCACGTCATCAAGCGATCGGAAGGCGGGACGGATCAGGTGAGCAATCTTCAACTGGTCCATCCGGAATGTCACCGCCAACACCACGTCAACGAAAGAGTCTGAGGAGTACGCAGAAGACTCCAGAAGCTTCGCAGCGGTCGTTCGCCGGAACCGGCGGGTGACTTCAGGCTGCTTGAGCCGGATGCGGGGCAACCTGCACGTCCGGTTCTTAGGGGAGGAGGATGCCGCGAGGCATCCTCCTTACCCGACTGCATACGAGGGTTCGATTCCCTTCACCCGCTCCAGACATGCGTAGGGCCCCACGCGGGGCCCTACGCATGTCTGGAAAGTGGTGGAGGCCGAACGAAACTCCCGGTTCGACGAGTGACATGCCATTGGCATGTCGCCGGACGCCGGAGCGAAGCGACGGTCCCCGAGCGGATCGCGCGAGGGGTGAGCAGTTCGCGCAAGACGAACTGCGAGCAATCCCTTCACCCGCTCCATCCCTCGGCCGCGAACGTCGCGCACTCACCCTACGAGTAGATATAGCTCTGCAATTGCTGAATCGTCAACTCGTGGTCGGCAATGATGTCGTCCATGATGTCGCGGATCGAAATCATGCCGAGCACGGTGTCGCCGTCGAGCACAGGCAGATGGCGGATCCGCTTCCTACTCATCAGTGCCATGCAGTCGCGCGTGCGCGTTTGCGGCGAAACGACGATCACGTCGCGCGTCATGATCTCGGCGACGCGGGTTTCCTTCGAGTTCCTGCCCTGCAGCGCGATCTTGCGTGTGTAATCGCGCTCGGAAATGATGCCGATAATCTTGCCGCGCTCCATCACAATCAGCGCGCCGACCTCGCGCTCGGCCAGAAGCTTAAGCGCGTCGAAGACGGTGTCATCGGGTTTCACATGCCAGAGCGTGACGTTGCGTTGCTTCAACAGCTGCACGACGGGTTTCATGATGCCTCCGATGTCTGACCAGATGATGAACGACCGCGACAGTCACTCGAAGTAGAACGTGCAGCCGGCCATGCGTCTTCGACGCGCTTCGCAAACGCGAGCGCCGCGTGCGCCACCGGCACCGGCCTGAAACCGCGGAAGAGCGGGCCGCAAACGCCATCGCTTCCTCGAACGCGGTCGGGCTCACGCTGTCGATGCGCAGCGCGCGCGGCAATTCGATCGCTGCGGCGCGCACGAACGCAGCGAGCGCATCGTTGACCCTCGACGCCGAGGAGCCGGCATGGATCGGATCATCGCTCGGGACGCCGCGCACCAACGCGAAGCTGCCGCCGTCGCGCACGTGCGCCTCACCGAGCAGCACCAGATTCACCTGTCCCATCAGCTTGTCGCTGAGGCCGACCGCATACTTCGCCGCCGTGAAAGTCTCGAGCGGCTGAAACTCGACCTTGCCAGTCGCGCACACGACGGCGTTGATCTGGCCCACCCTGGCGAACATTGTGCGGATCGATTCGGGATTGGAAATGTCAACCTGCACATCGCCAGTGCGACTGGCGCGGACGACTTCGTGGCGCGGCGAGGGTTCGGCATCGACCGCTTGCCCAGCATGCCGCCGGCGCCGATCAGCAGGATCTTCATCGTGTCAGTCTTCGGTCAGGCCATGAACCCGGCGGCCTTGTGCGAGCTGTCGCAGAATGGCTTGTGCTTGCTGTGCCCGCAGCGGCACAGCCAGCACCTGTCGCCGGCGATCAAGGTCGAACCATCGGCCGCCTTGAACTCGATCCAGCCCTCGACCATCAACGGGCCGTTGGCGATGGGATTCAGCTTGACTGTTCCCGCAGGCGCCTGGGGCGCTGCTGGCCGGTCGCGATCGCGTGCATTGCATGCGCCGGCGTCGATGAATCCCGACTTCGTGTGGCTGCCGTCGCAGAACGGCTTGTTGGCGCTGGCACCGCAGCGGCACAGTGCCACGCGGGCGTATTCGGCGAGCCCTGCGTGCGAGCCGCCGGAGTAAACGACATGGCCGCGCAGGTAGAGCGGCCCGTTGGGCGAGATCGTAACCGTGTTGACGGCATCGGGTTGCTCGGCCGCGGTCCCATCCTTGTATCGCATCGTCAGCGCGCCGGTCGGACAGCGGCGAATCACGGCTGCCGCTTCAGCGGCGCTCGTGTTCTCGAGTTTGATCCATGGCTTCGCCTTCGGATTGAATACCGTCGGCAAGCCGCGCACGCATTCGGCGGCGTGGATGCAGCGCCCGGCGTCATATTCGACGACGATTTCTTTCGACTCGTAACGATGCACGGTCATGGTCAGATTCCGACGCAGACGTACTTGGTCACGAGATATTCCTCGATGCCCTGATACGACCCTTCGCGACCGAACCCGGATTGTTTGACCCCGCCAAATGGCGCGACTTCGGTCGACATCATTCCGGTGTTGACGCCGACCATGCCGTACTCGAGTTGCTCGGCCACGCGCAGCACACGCGCGATATCGCGCGAGTAGAAGTACGCGGCCAGACCGTATTCGACGCTGTTGGCGGCCGCCACCGCTTCTTCATCGGTCTCGAACCTGAATACCGGTGCGACCGGCCCGAACGTCTCTTCGCGCGCGACCAGCATGTCCTTGGTCACGTTGGCGAGTACCGTGGGGGTATAGAAAGTACCTCCGCGTTCATGTCGCTTGCCGCCAGTCAGCACCTTGGCGCCCTTGCTGACTGCATCGGCGACGTGCGCCTCGACCTTGGCGAGCGCATTGGCATCGATCAGCGGCCCCTGCTGCACGCCGGCGTCGAATCCGGTGCCGACCTTGAGCTGGGCCGCCTTCGCTGCCAGCTTCTGCACGAATTCCTCGTAGATTTTCGCGTGCGCGTAAAACCGGTTCGTGCACACGCAGGTCTGCCCGGTGTTGCGGTACTTCGATGCCAACGCGCCTTCGACGGCGGCATCGACGTCGGCATCGCCAAAGACGATGAACGGTGCGTTGCCGCCAAGCTCGAACGACAGCTTCTTCAGCGTCGGCGCGCACTGTTGCATCAGGATGCGCCCGACCTGCGTGGAACCGGTGAACGACAGCTTGCGCACCGTCGGTGAATCGCATAGCACCTTGCCGACCGCGATCGATTGCTCTTCATCGGCGGGCACAACGTTGATCACGCCCGGTGGCATGCCGGCGCGCTGCGCAAGTTCCGCGAGCGCCAGCGCCGAAAGCGGGGTCTGCTCTGCGGGCTTGATCACCGCGGTGCAGCCGGCGGCGAGTGCCGGCGCAACCTTGCGCGTGATCATCGCGTTCGGGAAATTCCACGGCGTGATCGCCACACAGACGCCGATCGGTTCCTTGAAAGCGAGCAGGCGTTTGTCAGCCCAAGGCGTGGGAATCGTGTCGCCATAGATGCGCTTGCCTTCCTCGGCAAACCACTCGACGAAGCTCGCGCCGTAGACGATCTCGCCGCGACTTTCCGCGAGAGGCTTGCCCTGCTCGGCGGTCATCAGCTTGGCTAGGTCCTCCTGCGCGGCCATCATCAGGTCGAACCATTTGCGCAGGACGGCGGCGCGCTCCTTGGCTGTCCTGGCGCGCCAGGCCGGGAACGCTTTGGCCGCGGCATCGATCGCGCGCTGCGCCTCTGCTGCGCCGCAATTGGCGACCTCGACCAGCGCGCCGCCGTCGGCCGGATTGGTGACCGCGAATTTGCCCTGGCTGCCGTCGACCCAGGCGCCGTCGATGAATGCCTGCGTGCGCACCAGCGCCGTGTCGCTCAGGGCGGGCAGTGAAGAAACTCGTTGCAGCATGTCAGCCTCCCTCTTGGATGAGCGAAGAATAGCGCGTGGCCCGCCGCCCGCCGCCGCGCTATCCTCACGCAAGAACGGGCAGGGAGAGCACGGATGCAGTTCGAATCGCTGAATCCTGATCTGAAGGCATGGTTGAAGACTTCGGTGGAAGGCGGACATGGGCGCGACGCGCTGATCCAGTCGATGCGCACGGCAGGCTATCAAGCGGGCTTTGCGCAGCAGGCGGCTGAAGCCGCAGTGGCACGTTTCAGCGTTGCCGCCGCACCCACGGTCGCGGTCGTCGAAGCGGTGATGATGCCAGCGGTGCAACCCGTTACGACTGCGAGCGAACTGCTGGCTGAAACCTGCAATACGATCGAAACGTCGGATCGCCGTATCGACATCCTGTTCGTTCTCAATGCGCCACGCATCGTCCTGTTCGGCAATCTGCTGTCGCCGGAAGAGTGCGATGCGATGGTCGCGGCATCGCGCAAGAAGCTGCAGCGCTCGACGGTCGTCAATGCCGAGACCGGCGACTACGACGTGCACCCGGACCGTACCAGCAGCGGCACGCACTTCGAGCGCGGCGAGACCGAAATCGTGGCGCGCATCGAGAACCGCATCAGCGAGTTGATCGGCCTGCCGATCGAAAACGGTGAGCCGATTCAGATCCTGCACTACATGCCGGGCGCCGAATACAAGCCGCACTGGGATTACTTCGATCCGGCGCAGCCGGGCAATGAAAAGGTACTGGCGATGGGCGGCCAGCGGGTGGCGACGCTGGTCATGTACCTGAACGACGTGGAATCGGGCGGCTCGACCGTGTTCCCCGACGTCGGCATCGACGTGCTGCCACGCAAGGGCAACGCGGTGTATTTCGCCTACGCGACCGAGGACGGGCAACTCGATCGCCGTACCCTGCACGGCGGCAGCCCGGTGATCGCAGGCGAGAAGTGGATCGCGACCAAGTGGCTGCGGCAACGTGAGTACGTGGCAGCTGCGGCCGGGTGAAGCATCTTCTTGTCTCGCCGTGACGCGCATTGACCGGCCGCGCTGCACAGCAGACGTGGCGCAACGTCATTAGCGCAGTGGGAAGATCTCTGAACCGGGCACTCTGACCGACAGCGTTGGGCCGCGTCAAAGTGGGTGGCGGCTTCGAGTCGCCCAGATCGAAGACCGAGCGAGGCATCGCAACCTACTGCAACATCGCTGACTCGTCATGGGCGGCGCGCGCGCCAACCTATTTGGTCACGATCGTGAAGGTACCCGGCGCCTTGTCGATCAGCGTGAAGAAGCGCACCAGATCGATCTTGCTGCCGTCGACCTTGAGATCGTCGCTGAGCAGCGTGTCCTTCACGCCCGCCGTGCCCGCCATCATCTTGATGAAGATCGCCTTGGTCAGCGTCAGGGTGGCGTTGGCGTCCGCCGCCGGTGCCGCCTTCTTGTAGTGCAAGACTGCGTTTTCGATCCAGAGCACGAAGGATTCCTTCGCGTCCGACAGCACCAGATTGATCTTCAGATCCTTGCCTTCGGCAGCGGGTCCGTCGAGGCCCGCCGCCATGGCTTCGAGAAACCGCTCGGTCGGAGTCTGCGCGAGCATATCGACGAAGCCGGCGCGGTCGACACCCTTCTTCGGCGGGCCATTGCGCAACTCGGCTGCCGCGGTCAGATAGCTGTTGCGAAAGGTCGCCGACTCGGACATGTAACCCATCTGGTCGTAGGTGCGGGCAAGAAGCTCCTTCGCAGTCTTGTCGTCGGGGGCACCGAACACCACCTGGTTCAGCAACTCGGCGGCCCAGCGATAGTCGCCTTTGTCGAATGCGACCTGCGCGGCCGTGACCGCCTTGTCAGCACCGCCGATGAGTTCCAGGTAGTGTTTGGCCGACTCCTGCGGCGACAGCGGGTTCAGGTTCGCCGGGTTACCGTCGTAGGCGCCGAGGTAGAACTGGTAGACGGCCTTGACGTTGTGCCGCAGGTCGCCGTAGTAGCCGCGCGCGCCAAAGTAGGATTGCAGCGACTTCGGCAGCTTGACGATGTCGGCGATCTCGCGCGGCGTGTAGCCGGCGTTGATCAGGCGCACCGTCTGGTCATGGGTGTATTTGTAGACATCCCGGTGCTTGGTGATGAACTCCGCAATGCGCGCATGGCCCCAAATCGGCCAGTTGTGCTGCCCGAAGTACACCTGGGCATCAGCGGTCTGCTCCAGTGCCTGATCCATATACTCGGACCAGCGTAGAGCATCGCGCACTTTCGCGCCTCGCACCGGCAGCAGGTTGTGCATGGTTTGGGCCAGGTTCTCAGCTCCTCCGTAGGCCTTCATCTCGGGAATCATGAAGGTCAACTCTGCCGGGGCTTCGGCGCCGGGCACGTTGTGGAACTCGAATCGCACGCCGTCGATCGTCAGTTCCTGCGTCGGCTGCGTCACCAGCACAGTGGGCTGGAGGATCCCGAAGCTGCCGTATCCCACGTTCTTTCCCAGCCCGGTGTCGACCAAGCCCTTGGGGCTGCGCTCGAGGTCTTTGCCGAACTGATAGCCCGAACGACGGGCCATCGCGGTGCCGACCATCACGTTCTCGCTCGTCGCCTCCTCCATGAATCCCGCGGGGGCGATAACAGGGATCTTGCGTTCGGCCACCTCCCTGGCGGTGACCACGCCGAGTGCCCCGCCGAAGTGGTCCGCGTGGCTATGCGAGAAGATGATCGCCGACACCGGCTTGTCACCCAGATGCTGGCGCGCGAAGGCCATCGCCGCCGCCGCGGTCTCCCGGCACGTCAGCGTGTCCACCACGATCCAACCGGTCTTGCCTTCGATCAACGTGATGTTGGCGATGTCGAACCCACGCAACTGGTAAATGCCATCGACGACCTTGAACAGGCCGATCTGCGCGTTGAGGATGGCGTGCCGCCACAGGCTCGGGTTGACCGTCGGCGGCGCCTTGCCGTCGACGAAAGTGAAGGCATTGAAGTCGACGAGCACGCTGCCGTCGGCACCGAGAATCTGTCCCGTGGGTCGGGCGATGAAGCCGCGCTTGGCATCCTCGAAGTCCCCTGTGTCGTCAAGCTTGAGCTCCTGCGCGAAGGATTCGTTGAACTTCAACGTCGCCGGCGTCGCGTCGCCGGCGGCGCCGCCGACGCCAGCGTTCTTGCCGCAGCCCGCCAGTAGCAGGAGCGTCGCGAGCGCGGCCAGCAGCGCCCCGGGTTTCGAGTAGCAAAGCGACGTCAGCACTGTGGTCTCCTCGAGGATCAGAAGCGTCTCAGGGGTTCTCGGACGACACGTCGGCGCCCCCCTTCGCCGGCGTGTGCGGACTTATTGCTTCTGCAGCGATAGTAGATCGCCGATGAAGAACTTCAACGCCAGTCGCTGCACGACATTGCCCTAACAGGGTTCACGCCGCAAGAACGTCCGGCGGCCGTCGGCCGACAGCGAACGTCCGGACGATCGGAATGCCCGCCCGATACCGATCGTTCCCGTTAGCCCTGTGATGTCGTTGGCGCTTCGGCGCAGCACAGGGCAATAGGAGAAAAGCAGGCCGAGAAAAGCAGGCCGAGTTGCCGCCGAGGTCATCCACGGCGCATCCTGAGCTTGACAAGGGGCGGCGACAAGTACTTTGGAGGTTCCTGCTGCCGCTAAAGGGGCCCGCTCGCGCTCCGGCGACCGACCCCGTTCGCGAGCCCGCGGCTTAGGTGGCCACGCGCGGTGGGCAAGGGGGCGAGCGTGAACTCGCTCCCGGCCGATACACCTCCCCGTTGCGTTCGTCGGCGCCTGCGGCGATTCGAGTTCGTGCAAGTGCTTGAGCGCTTGCGCGGCCTTCAGTGTCTGGGAGTTGATTTCCGCCGCATTCAAGCCCGCGCCTTCCTGGAACGGGTACGGCGGAATGGACACCAGGAAATCCTTGATCTGCTGCCGAACCGGCACGAAGAGCCAGATGTCGCCTGCGTACCGGCGCCAGCACATACCCGACTCGAACGGCATCTTCTCGTACGGGCCCGCCCGAAGGTTCACGATCAGCGGCCAGCCGGTGACCTTGCGGGAGCCACTCGCGATGTTTCCGTCGATCCTGGCGAAGCCGACCTTCCCGTCATTCCAGCGCACGGTGTTCGGCTCACCGCCCTGGCCGAAATGGAGGATTTCTTCACGCGGCGGCTTCCGAACGTCGCCCTTGAAGCAGGGCATGAAGTCATAGCCATCGGCGCGGATCTTCCAGGTCCTGCCGTTCGCGGCGTAGCCATTCGCGAGCTTTTCCTTGACGCCTGGCACGCGAGCGGCCGCGAGCATTCACGAAAAGGCATCTCTTGCAAGAAATGGATATAGATGCCCGAGATTTCGATGGCCATGCGCGGTGCCCTGGAACGTTTTCGCCAGTCGGCTATCCGGTCTCGAGCGAAGCGCACGTCGCCTTTGGATCAATTCCGTGGAAAGACTCAGGGTTGTCGCGAAATCGGTTCGCCCCGATCGAAAGCGATGAGTCACATCGTTTCACGGACAAGGAGTCAAATCGGGCCCCTCGTCGCGCCATGCGCCAGCCTAGCAGCCTGTCGGACTTGAGTTGATTTTGCGAGTCATAGCAGCGTTGGAAAGTGAACGGGACAGAGAAATATTGGGAACTGGCGGCGATGCGGTCTGA
>Ga0031654_10000349_pt1 | contig 11466 bp, 8 predicted proteins | sample FrelakmetCRP12CR_FD_55268 | JGI IMG/M metagenome (GOLD analysis project Ga0031654, IMG submission 55268) | Freshwater lake sediment microbial communities from the University of Notre Dame, USA, for methane emissions studies - CRP12 CR | ecosystem: Environmental > Aquatic > Freshwater > Lake >...
GAAGCACGGCTGAGTGAGATCCTGGCAGCCGGCCGCGAGGTCCTTCGCCCCATGACCCTCGCCGTCAGCATCATCATTCTCGTGTACGTGCCTATCCTGGCGCTGACCGGGATCGAGGGGAAGATGTTCCGTCCGATGGCATTGACCGTCATCCTGGCCCTGGCCGGATCACTTCTCCTCGCGGTGACGGTCACCCCGCTGCTCGCCTTTTGGTTTGTGCGGGCTAACCCTGGACATGAGAGCACGCCGGTGATCGGCATGCTGCGCCGTGCCTATGCACCCTGTCTCAGATGGGCGACGGCACGCCCGGCGTGGGTGGTCACGCCAGCCGTGGGATTGTTTGTCGTGAGTCTCGGAATCACCGGGTGGCTTGGCATCGAGTTTGTGCCTCGGCTCGACGAGGGGGACATGGCGATTCAACTCTGGCGATTGCCCAGCGTGTCGCTGAGCGAGTCGGTCCAGAATGCCTTAGCCGTTGAACGGGTGCTTCGCACATTTCCGGAAGTCGTGCAGGTGGTGACCAGAACCGGAAGTCCCGAGGTGGCGACCGACGTGATGGGAGTGGAGATGTCCGACGTGTTCGTCATTCTCAAGCCGCAGCCAGAATGGACGACGGCCAGCACGCGCGAGGCCCTCATCGCCAAGATAAGACCCGCCATTCTCGATGCGGTACCTGGCGTCGGCCTCGGCTTTACGCAACCGATCGAGATGCGCTTCAACGAGTTGATCGCAGGGACGCGTTCTGATCTCGCCGTCAAAATCTTTGGGCCCGATCTGGAGGTGCTCAAGCAGCAGGCGGAGGCCGTAGCGCGTGTGTTGGAAACCGTGCGGGGCGCCGCAGACGTTAAAGTTGAGCAGGTCGCGGGCCTTCCATTTCTGCGAGTGATTGTGGACCGGGAACAGATCGCCCGGTACGGGCTCACGGCCGATGAGGTGCTCACCCTCGTCCAAACCACACGTGTGGGACATGTCGTCGGCACCGTAGTCCAAAGCCCACGGCGTTTTGACCTCGTCGTTCGCTTAGCCGACAGTGCATCAGCCGATCCAGCCGCACTGGGCAATCTGCTCATCCCAACCAGTCATGGTGAGCTCGTTCCACTTTCCCGCGTGGCGGCCATTCGAGTGGACACGGGACCGGCGCAGATCAGCAGGGAGCATGTGCAGCGACGTATCCTGGTGGAGAACAACATCCGAGGAAGGGACTTGGGGAGCTTCGTGACAGAGGCGCAGCGTGCCGTGGCGCGTGAGGTGTCGCTCCCGACAGGGTACGAATTGACATGGGGCGGACAGTTTCAGCATCTTCAAGAAGCCAGCAGCCGGTTAGCCCTGGTCGTGCCCATCACCCTCCTCCTGATTCTGGGTGTGCTGTCGGTCATCTTTGGGGCCATGCGCCCCGCGCTGTTGATTTTTCTCAATGTCCCCTTGGCCCTCTCTGGTGGCATCGTGGCCCTCTGGCTACGGGGTTTGCCACTCAGTATTTCAGCGATCATCGGATTCATTGCCCTGTTTGGCATTGCCGTGCTCAATGGTGTGGTGCTGGTCAGCCACATCCGGCAACTTGAAGCCGAAGGGCTTCCCACTGATCAGGCAGTCACGCAGGGGGCAATGGACCGACTCAGGCCCGTGCTGATGACGGCACTTGTCGCCAGCCTCGGCTTTCTTCCCATGGCGGTGGCCACCAGCATGGGAGCCGAAGTCCAGCGGCCCCTCGCCACCGTCGTCATCGGAGGCTTGTTCACCTCGACGATCCTAACGCTATTGGTTATTCCGGCGCTCTACAGTCGGATCAGTGGCAACCGGCAGCNCTCGCTCAAACCATAAGCGCAATGATGCCGATGTTGGGATCCGTAGGACTCTCTGGNTTTGCCGGTCTGTGCGAGCTTGGAGGCGGTTAGCGTGTGTGGCGCTAGTTCCGCCAGGGACGGCCACTTGGTTAGGGGATTGCCGGAGCGGCCATTCTCATTCTCTATGGAATCATTCCGACATATCAGACAGCTCACGTTGGTCGGGTCGATGTCGCAGATGGCGGCATGTGCATGGTGCTCTCGCTTCTCAGGGGAGGGGCGGTAGCCAATTCTCGTTCGGACCGATTCGATATCATCGGTGACCAGCCGGGAGTTTTTGTCCCTCCGAGCATACTCGTTCTCCGCTCGCACCCTGGACGGTTTCGGGCGTAGCTGGCTGGCCGAACGAACTCTCCATCAAAGCACAGGGGTTCCTCTATACCAATAATCCGATCTTTAACCACGGCGACTACCGTCTACAATTCAAGCAGGAGCTCTCCCCCTGACACGTCGCTCCTCCTCCGGTACCGGAATGTACCCGACCAGTTCCTGGGCCCAGAAATTGAGCGTCGTACCGGGAACAACCTGATCCAAGAGGAGCGCGTCTCCTCGCAGACGTGGCGCATGGAGCTCGAACATCGAGTGAACGAGTCGTGGACGCTGACGCTCATCGGGCGCTCTGGCCTCCGTTCGTACAACGATGCGTTTGCGGAGCGTGACACGAAGTTCTGGACCCTCGGCCCGCAGGTGGGGTATGTTGTAAATTCGCGGATAGGACTGACGCTGGGCTATTCCGATGAACGGGGATTGGCCGATGGCCGTGGCAACACTCAATTCCATGATGATGTCTCGTACCGAGTGCAGGCCGTTACGGCAGGGGGGNGCTCGCGCTGATCGAGTCACTCTCCCTGCATCTGGGGTATATCTACCGGCGCAAGGACGTTACCACTGAGTTGCTCGGGGATACGCATCTCAACCGGCATGATGATATCCATCAGGGTACGGCCGAGTTTCGCTATCGCCTCACCTCTGCGATGACCCTCTCGGCCTCCTTCCAACAGACGCAGGCCGTCTCGACGGTTGTGACACGAGATTTCCACGATACGATCTATTCCCTCGGGGGCAGTTATCGGTTTTGAGGCCAGCACCCTGTCTTCCTGCCGGGGGGTGAGCCAGGACGACCTCCAGCGTGACTGGGAAGGATGGGCGAAGGCGCCGGTACAGGACTGCTCCCTGTGGCGAGTGAAGGAGATGGGTGGGCAAACAGCTTAATATCTGAGACACGTCGCAGGGAAATGTCTCCCCGCGAGATTTGTGGCGAAGAACAATGGGAGTCGATCGCGTCTCCCTCCGTCTCACGGTCGCGACATCTGAGAGACGTCAGATGATGGAGAGTTGTACGAAAAGGGATTGTGGTGGCGAGGGACAGCATAAAGGCGGCAGGGGCGGGAGGGGTGGCAGTGGACACGGAGGAAGTAGCGGTGGCGATCACGAGACCCGGGAGCAGGGCAGGGAACAACACCAACAGTGAATGTCTCGCATCGGCATATGAGGCGTTGACATGATGACACGGAACAGATTGCATTTTGTGAGAGCCCTGGCAGGAAGCGTCGCCGTTCTCGTGATCGCGACAAGCATGGCCTATGCCGATCAGACCGAGCGCGAACAGGCGGCCAGCGAAGTCGCCGAGGCATTCCTGGGAGAGCTGGGCGAGGCCGTGACAAGGGAGATGACCAAGGGTGGTCCGACAGAGACGATCAAGCTCTATGCCGAACTTGCCCGTGATATCGCTGGCCGGCTGTCCCGGGAGCATGGCTGGCGGGTGACACGCGTAGGGACTCGTGTGCGTAATCCCTTGCTCGGGATGCCGGATGCCTGGGAGCAGAAGGTGATGGCTGAATTTGCCACGCGCTTGGCGAAAGGGGAGGCGTTTGCGGACATGACCCATCATGAAGTCGTATCGGAACCGGCGGGTCAGTACTACCGGTTCATGAAGCCAATTGCCATTCAGCGGAAATGTCTGTTCTGTCACGGGCTGAGTGACCAGATTCCGGAGTCGATTCGTTCCGTGCTGAGGACGCAGTATCCCTTCGATGCGGCGACGGGCTACAAGACCGGAGAGCTGTACGGCGCAGTCAGCATCAAGCAGCCACTCAGGGATGGCAATAAGTAGAACCGAACCAATAGGGCTAGGCAACCCATGGTCAGTAACGCGGCGCACCGCTTCGAGAGCGGCTGTGCGACGGTGTGACCATGTGGTTTTCTTCAGGTGGAGTGAGGCCTTTTACGCGTTGTGTGCCGTAAAATGAACACGCCGGGGACACGTAGGGCTTCTCTCGTGAAATAGCTTTTTGCGATGCATAACGGAAAGACTGGGGACAAATAGTTGGCAGGGTAATAAGCAAGGATCCTGCGAGGGAAGGCGCAAGAATTATGCGGGCGGAGGAGTCGATTCCACAAAGACTCCCGTCCATTTTCTTCTGCCGTATGTGCCATTGCGGCAGAAGGGACAGGCCTACCAGTCGAGAACACCCACATCAATTGGTAGACTCACATGGCTGAGTCACCCGATCTCGCCGATTTACAGATTGGAGGCTCCTTCGCCGTCCCATTCATGCGAGCCGCTCGCAGCCTCCTCACGTGCGTCTCCCCACATCCGAGATAGCAGCGCTTGCACAAGCGTGCCGAAGCCCATGAGAAGACTGGAGATCAACAGCATGATCCCGAAGCTGAAGATCCGGGTATGAATAAAATCGTTTGCAGAGACCCTGGCGCCACCTCCTGGCTGAAGATGAGGTATCCCGTTCACCCCCGGTAAATAGTTCCGTCCAATTAAATAGTGACCACGGTCGTTATGAGGGTGAAGGGGATACTCATTTAAAGGGAGTAGTGAGTGTTGTGTCCCTGGTGTTTAGTGTTTCACATTTCGTTCGAGGCGTGAATCCCAGTGGAACGGCCCTTCGTTAGTCCATTCGAGCGCTGAAAANTTCGGATGCGCCGGGTTGAGAAGAATATTCCACTCCTGGGGAATGACGGCAGAGGGCACCCGCAGCCCAATCTCGCGGTTGGTGTGCCACCAGTCCTTCCCGATTGTGAGCAGTGTTTGTGGGGCAGGAAAGTTCTGCCAGTTGTTGGGAAGGTCCTCTGGAGAGATTGTCCGAATGAGGAGTGTATCCGGGATGTGTGCCGAAAGGATGACAAAATCGTCAGGCAACAGGTCACTATCCGCATGAACGAGGGCCTCAAACGCCGCGAGCGCTAAGGATTCTGAGGTGTAGACCACTGCCAGTCCTGGGGGATTCCACCGGCCACCATATTTCTTGGCGCCTTCGCCGTTCGGAGTTGTATACGCTGCCTTGGCAAGACGCCAAACTCTCATTAGCTGTACACGCCGTGTTCGAGGCGACCGAGCACGGTTTCGATCTGTTCGATTCCCGCATCTGTGGCAAGCAGGTTGAGTGGAAGAATATTCCCGAGTGCTCGATTAGGCCGGTGCAACCAGAGCCGTGCTTTTTCTTCAGAACCCAGGACATCAGTCGCTCGTGTCGCAATACGGGCGAAGCGAAAGACTCGATCGGATTCATCTGGTCCAAGTCGACGCGCCTTCTTTCGTCGAGCGAGAGTTCGAGTGGGAATGTGGAATATGTTGGTCGCCTCGTGCGCCGTGAGCGAGAAGGCTGCAAGTAAGTGCGTATACGTGGAAATGGGAAATCCTCCTAGAATGAGTTTGTGCAAGTCTTCCCATGATCCGATTGTTCGCTTCAGCGTGTGTGCGCCGCCCAGGGTTTCCACAATTCTTTCTGTCTCTAGCATAAACATCCCTCCAAATGCCATGTGGCACTACACTACACGCCGTATGGCATTCTGTCAACTTGTTTATGGGATTGAGAAGCTAGTCCTTTGAGCATGATGGGATTTTCCTAATGAGGTACTTCTGCAGTGGTTGCTCGGTACGCTCCAAGAAGGCATTCAGCATCAACCTCTCGATTACATCTCGACGAATTCACATTTCGCGTCAACCGCCATCGCTCACCTGCTCGCGGGCTCCTGTTTCACCGCCCAGCCCAACAAGCTGTCGCTGTCGAGCCAGCACCCCCTATCATTCTTCCGCGCAGTGCCTGTTCGGGGATGAAGGGGATACCCATTTTAAATTATATGGAGTCTGACCCCTGACCCAGAACATGACCAGTTTGCCAGAGGCATCTTGATGAATAGGTCTGCGTGTACGTGACGGCGCAGTGCACGGGGAAGCGACGGGATGGATGAAGCCAGACGGGCATGTTGTAGGAGGAAGGCGAAGAACGACACACGAGCCTCCGCCTGTCAGCGAAGGTTGCCGCGCTTTGTGCGGGTCAATAACCGCCGCGAGGGGGATACGCCGCTGACGGTGCAGGCACGCTCCGAGATGCTACGCAGCTAGGAGCCTCTGGGCCACAAATTTACTCTGCCACACGTTGCCCCTATGCGGGGACAGCGTAGGGAATCAGATTGCGGGCAACGCCCGCGCGCTGACCCCAGGACGAACAGGATCGAGCGGGGAGGCGACGGTTATCGTGTTTCCCAAACCCAGCGGCCTCCCTGAACGAAGCCGGTACTCCATCGATGCGGTTCTTCTCGTCCTCCTCCCTCGACCGCAACGCCTCGGACCGACTTGAGCCCTGCAGCCTGTACCAGACTTCGGAAGCCCACGCGACTGAGTGGTCCCCTATTGCGGTGCTTCAGCCAAACGTCGAGCTCATCCCCCATACCCCTTTCTTGAAGAATAATCCGCGGTTGATGTCGCTGATACTGACTATCCCGACGAGCGTGCCCCTGTCGACAACAGGCATGCGCCGAAGGTTCTTGAAACCCATGTACAAGCCGGCCTCCAGAATGGGATCATCGGGGGCCACCGTCAAGGGATTCGGGCTCATGATCCCTTCGACTTTCCTGCTAAGCGCCTCAGGGTATTTCGCTTCCATCTCAACAAAGTTCTGGCTCGGTGCGTCGTCGCGAGGGAAGATATTAAAGACAATGGTTACATCCGGAATAATGGAGTCGCCATGTTTCGGATACAGCGGCAGTAACACATCGCGTACGGTGACCATTCCAATGAGCTGATTGTTTCCCTCGACAACAGGAATAGCCCCACAGTCGCGGTTTATCATTTTCACCACGGCTGCCCTGACCGTATCGGTTTTTTTGGCCTTCACGAGATCAGTTGACATGACTTCATGGACAAGCATGGTCCCCTCCTTCTCTCAATGCCTTGAGCAGTCTCGCCCGACAACCCGTCTGCGCGCCAACGCCTTTCCGATGCCACGACGACTGGGCCAGGCGATCGGATTTCGAAGATTGTTCGGCTCGATCATGAAAGACACACGACGGAGGATCCTACGCCAAGGTCGGAGTTCGCCTGTGTGCGGTGCGTAGACGCCGAAGGTCTCTTTATTGTGCGTTGGTAGTGAAGACCCGTACGAGGGGTAGGGTCAAAGGCAACCCGTCAGCGGAGCCGCGACGCTCTCCACGCCGCCTGTAAGCATCATGCCAGCGTAAGTCCGTCACACTGGCTCACCGGTCGGGGTGTTGCCGTATGCGGCAACGCGAGAGCCAATGGAGAACCGGCTAGCGTGACTGACGAAAAGCCCGACCGTGACTCGGCGGGCCCTTGTGGCCCGGTGGACTCAGGTCTGCCATGTCCACCCCCTCCTTGGTTCGGAGTATCCTCAGGGCTATTTGAACTGACAGGCGCGCGGTGGATCGTCCTCCTTCACGCGAAACACGGGAGTTGTTTTTTTACTCCTCTTCAACGAATGTGTCAACACGCGAACATCCGTCAGGTCCCGCGCGCGAAGTCTTTGGAAAAGCACACCCTGAAGCGAATCAACCCACTGTCCTGAAATCAGATCGTTAACGGACAGACAGGTGAGTGCTCGTGCGCGGGGCAGAGCACACGAGCAGCACAGCACACGGTGCTGCGGATCGCATCGCCCTCAAAACTCACAGCTTCAAATGGCGACCTGCGAAGGGAAAATCCGTCACTCACCCCCTATCCTTCAATGGCGTACGTTGAAGATTCAAGGGCTGGTCTCCCCATAAAGCCGTTGGCGTCATCGCTTTCTGCCGGCGAACCACTTTTCTATCGCCTCTACGGGTTCTATTGTTTCCCGCCGGTCGACTCTTCTCCTCGCACAAGTTCAGCACAGCACGGTTTCATAGAAACGGAGGCTTCGTAGTCTTCAAACCTGCATTTGTGAAGTCGTTAGGAACCACTGACCTGCCCACCTTAACCCGGTCCAGATCCTCTGTTAGGGACAGACCGAAAGTCTTCATTTCTCTAGACCAGGCGTGATGCCGTGTTCCCTCCTTGCAGTGCAGCGTTCCGCCTCACTGCCGTGGAACGCAGCGGGGAGGAATGCATCAGTCTCCACACCAGACATTCAACTCATCCCACAGGTGGGGGCGTTCCCATGACGGAAGGCCCAGAAATTGCTGGCTCATCCAACAGCCTGAGCATAAGCATGAGAGTTGCTCATTCTTAGAAGGGATAGGTGTCAGCTTCGGCTCGTGTCGAAAGCACAAGCCTGCTCGTTGAGCTCCCAACCATGAACACCAACGAACCCTACTTCAATCTCTACAACCACGGGTTCGTGCGGGTTGCCGTCGGGATTCCGACGATCCGCGTGGCAGACCCGGAATATAATGCACGCGAGACGATCGCACTCATGACACAGGCGGCGGAGCGCAAGGCGTTCCTGGTCGTCTTTCCCGAACTCGGATTGTCCGCCTATTCCTGCGAAGATCTGTTCCAACAACAAGCGTTGCTTGACGGGTGCACAGAACAACTGGCCTCCGTCCTCCGCGCCTCACAGCGCATCCCCGTGATCGCGATCGTCGGCGTGCCGCTTGTCGTCGAGGGGCTGCTGTTTAATTGCGCGGCCGTGCTGGCTCGTGGGCATCTGCTGGGTGTGATCCCGAAAACCTACCTGCCCAACTATCGCGAGTTCTATGAGATGCGTCAATTCGTGTCCGCTGATTGCGCCCGATCTCAGACGATCCAGTTGCTGCACCAGCAGGACGTGCCGTTCGGCAGCCACCTGCTGTTTCAACTGGAGGGCCAACCGCTCTGCACCGTGCATGTCGAAATCTGTGAGGACCTCTGGGTGCCAATCCCTCTCTCTTCGTATGGGGCCCTGGCCGGAGCCACCGTGTTGATCAACCTCTCTGCGTCGAACAGTACCATCGGCAAAGCGGAGTACCGGCATCAGTTGGTCGCCAGTCAATCGGCTCGGTGCCTCGCGGCGTACCTGTACACCTCCGCAGGGTTCGGAGAGTCCACCACCGATCTGGCCTGGGATGGCCACGGGATGATTTATGAAAACGGGACGGCCGTGGCCGAGAGCGCCCGCTTTTCCTACACGTCCCAACTGCTTACCGGGGACCTCGACCTGGATCGTCTGGCCCAGGATCGCCGCCGACAAACCAGTTTCGGAGACGCAGTCCGCCGCCATCGGGACGACCTGTCAACCTTTCGCACGGTACGAGTTCCTGTCGAACTGCCCTGTCATGAACGGCTGATGCTCGACCGGGTATACAACCGCTTTCCCTATGTCCCCAGTGACTCTGCGCAACGAGACGCGCGCTGTCGGGAGGTGTACGAGATCCAGGTGCAAGGATTGGTGAAGCGTCTGCAGGCGGCTGGGATCAGCAAGGTCGTGATCGGCGTGTCCGGCGGGCTGGATTCGACTCAGGCCCTGATCGTGTGCACAAAGGCGATGGACGTGCTGGGTGTGCCACGTACGAACGTGCTGGGCTATACCCTTCCGGGATTTGCCACCAGCAAGCGGACCCGCGACCAAGCCTGGCGTCTCATGCGTGCGATCGGGTGCACCGCGCAAGAAATCGATATTCGGCCCAGTGCGGAACACATGCTCGAAAACATCGGCCATCCGTATACGGCTGCCACACCGGTGCATGATGTGACCTTTGAGAACGTCCAAGCGGGGGCGCGCACGAGCCTGCTCTTCCGCCTCGCAAACCAGCAGGGTGCGCTTGTGGTGGGCACCAGCGATCTCAGTGAACTCGCGCTGGGGTGGTGCACGTATGGAGTCGGCGATCACATGGCGCACTATCATGTCAACGCGAGTGTCCCGAAAACCCTGGTCCAACACCTGATCCGCTGGGTGGCCGCCACGAACCAGCTTGGGGGCGAGGCCAGCCCCGTGCTGACGGATATCCTTGAGACGAAGATCAGTCCTGAGCTCGTGCCGGGTGAGGATCGTGCCGGTCAACCCGTCCAGCGTTCAGAGGACATCGTTGGGCCGTTCGAATTACAGGACTTCTTTCTCTATTACGTGCTCCGCTTCGGCTATGGTCCGTCCAAAGTCGCGTTTCTTGCCTACAACGCCTGGCGTGAACGGACGCCAGGTGAAGGTCCCGTGAGGCCGGATCCTTCAGGGCGAGAGTATGGGATCGGCGAGATCAAACAGTGGTTGCGGGTCTTCCTTGACCGATTTTTTCAGCAGAGTCAGTTCAAACGTAGTGCGATTCCCAACGCGCCCAAAGTTGGTTCTGGTGGCTCGCTCTCTCCGCGAAGCGACTATCGCGCGCCAAGCGATAGTGAGGCGACAGTGTGGCTGTCGCAACTCGATCGAATTCCTGGGGGCGACTCCGAGTGACCCACAACCGGACCAGGAGACCACCTGCCATGTGAGATGGCCGAGGTCATGATGTGCCAGCCCTGCTCCTCACTGGCGTATCCACCACGATGCGGCATGTCAGCATTCCGTGTGTTGTTGTCCGAGAATCTCCTGCTCCGTCTGAAGCCAGCCATCAAGAGGATCGTGACGGATGCGTCGTTCGTCGTTCTCGAAGGCGTGTGTGGCGATCCGTTCGTGGAGCGTTGCTGACACGAAAGGGGTGCGAGAGCCTGGTGTTCGATGGAAGACGATCTCGATGGTGATGCGGGATGCCCGTCACCATCCGGAAAGCTGACGCCCGGCAGAGAGATACGGGATCGTGGTCCGGCAGGAGGGAGCAGGTTTTAGCATAATCAGCATACAACTGTGGTAACGTCAGCGATGAGGGGACTAACCGTGGTCCAGTGCATCTACGTATATTGAAGGCGGCGGGAGCATTGCGTACAGTGAGGACATAGACCACCCAACGGGAGGCAAACGGACGGATTACTTACCCGTCCGGAAGCGGATTCCTGGACGCTGCGCCTCTCCTGGTCGTGCGATCCAGGACGCCCTAGAGGAGGGGATTGATGGAACGCCCAGTTTCACGCAGGAATGTCACGCCACAGAGACAGTTGGTGACGATCACGGCGGAGACGCGGAACGCGATCGCGCGGGCGATCGAGTCGGTCTTGATACTGGCGCCAGATCGCGATTGGGAGGCGGCGATCGAGGCGGTGATGACGGCGCTGCACGAGGCGAACAGGTGGGATCAGCTGGAAAGCGAGGCGCCAAGGGCGCAGAATCGGCGCGAGGAATTGCGCGCGGTGGCGGCAGCATGTCGGACCTTGCGCAAACGNTTGCGGCAGCTGTCGGGGAGCACGGTGTTTGATCTGTCGGAGACCGATGCGGCCGGCACGCAGGACGGACGGGCCGCGCGCGTCGATGCGGCTATGCAGTCCCTCGATCCGGTGGCGAGTATTCTGGTTCCGGCGTGCGAACTGATGGAGCGGCGGGCGACGACG
>Ga0031654_10000350_pt1 | contig 11460 bp, 13 predicted proteins | sample FrelakmetCRP12CR_FD_55268 | JGI IMG/M metagenome (GOLD analysis project Ga0031654, IMG submission 55268) | Freshwater lake sediment microbial communities from the University of Notre Dame, USA, for methane emissions studies - CRP12 CR | ecosystem: Environmental > Aquatic > Freshwater > Lake >...
TCAATTCTCATTTTTTTATTATTTCCTTGATAATCATAAATTTAAGCTCATCTAATTTGTTGCCCATTTGAACCTGATTTTCTTTTATTTCAGTCAAGGATTGGTCTACGCCTTTATGTACGGCTGTACAGGTATCTTTGTCGCACTTATCTCTCATGCTGAACCAGCTTATTACGCTCGTTGCTACTCCCGTAATTCCCGCTACAATCCCATGAGAGGCTTTTAANTCATCCANAATTACTCCCTGAGTGTTTTGAGCATCTCATCGAGCTTTTTAAAAAAGGCCGCATCAATATTGCCTGTGGTCGATGCTTCGTCAATTTTCTTATCATCCTCCATACTGCCTTCCTTATTAGGTAAATGTAAAACCGAATCTTGTTCTTGAGTTTTAAAATACTCTTGCAATTCTTCCGCGCTGTGTTGTTTTAAATTAAATGGGGAAGCGTAAAAATGCCATTTGCCATCTGATTCTTTCTTCCATTCTCCACCCTCTTGTTCAGGTGTTGAATACTTGCTTTCCTTAGAAAATGTTATGTGACTCGGTTTCTTATAAGTATCGGGGTAATGTTGGCCTTCAACATGAACAGCATTCGGGTTGTCTTTATTGTATGCTTCCATGTCATAATCATCATCTGCCATATATCCCCCATTATTGCTTATAGAATTTGAAAACTCCCTTAACGTATCGTTCAAAGTATCTGCCGACACTCCCCGCGGACATCAAGCCTTCGTGTACCTCGCGAGGAACATCATCATAAATGTACTTGCTACCGTCGTTAAACTCAATTTCAAGTTCTTTCCGTTCCTCATCGTACCCGATAGCCTGAATACGGGACGAGTGGACCTCTACCATTTCCATGTTATTTCTTCCTCATGTAGCGTACCAGGATCGGCCAGAACACTAATACCGTGAACAGGCAGGCGGTAAACGTCCTCGTACCGTCAGAAATCCATAACGCCCATGCGAAGAACCCGGCCGCTATCAGCGTCGTGAGGATCAATAATGCCTTTTCGGAAAGGATCTCAAGCGCGATATTGATTGCCTTATACGTCATCGTGTCCATGCGCTTCTTCTGTTCCTCTCTGTGTTCCTGTACCTCAAGCCCTAAGTCGAGTTCATTTTGTTTCATCTATTTTCTCCTTGTCATCGTTGAACCAATTTCCGTCATCTCCTGGTTCAGAATTTGTTTTAATCTTCTCGTATTGCAGTATCAAGGCCATTGCCTTCGCCTGCTGATCGAAGTTGCCGACTTCAAACTTCTTCCCGCAATGCTCACAGTTGACAGCTCCAAGCGAAGCTGTTGCATACAGGGCTTTAAGCATCTCATCAATATCGGTTTTCTTTACCTTCTTTTTCTCTTTCATTCTATGTAACCATCTACTTCATTTTTCAAATCTTCGTACTGCTCCTTCCCCTTCCCTCTGAGCTTCTTTTTGAGGATCGGGGCGAACATCTGTTTCTCCTCCGGCGTTGCCATGTTCCATATCTCAACGGCTTCCGGCAAGGTGCGCGTCTCAAACTTGTTCGCTATATCCTCACGTCCGGCCTGTTTCTCGATCCTCTTTTTCTGTGGCTTCTCTAACGTATCAACGTCGAGCGTCCCTTCGCGGAGGGCTTTTATCATGTCGAGACGCTTTTCGTGAATGTCTCTATTTTTAATTTGTCTTTCTTTGTCCTGTTGAAACATGCGCTTTTCTGCATTGGATTCAGAAATATATTTCGGCGCTGGCATGACCCCGACAAGAGGTGCAATCATGCTCATCGCAGATGCGCCTGTCTCAATGTTTTTCTGCTCTCCACGAATCCAGAAAGGAACAAACTGTTTTGCAACGTATCCACCGGATTGAGCAAGCTGCCAAAGATAATCGCTGTTTTCATCTCTTATCGGCTTGCCGTAATAATCCTTGTTTTTGGCAAGGTCAATCCCTACGCCCAGGGCGGGATGGGTTTTATGGCCGATAGTTGTTAATGGCGCTTGTGAATAGGCCAAAATATCTTTTGCGTATGTCGGCAACATAAATCGTTCATCATGCCCATCGGGAGTTTTGCGTCCTGTACGGAATGCCCAAAAGTCCTTGCCTTCCGGCATTTCCCCTGTAAAGGCTGCGGTCAATGCCCCGTTGATAGTTGCCGTAACCATAAGCAGGGAAAGAGTGTATGCCATGCGGTCTGTCATGACAGGCTTTTTGCCTGTTACCAGAGTGCTTGCAAATTTCAAAGAATCAACAGTCCCACCGCCTACCTCAAGGATTGTTCCGCCTGTCCAGCCGGGCGCTCGGATAAGACCTTGCGCGACATTCTTTGCGACGTTATGAGCAAAGAGGCGATCATAGACAACTTGCCCAAGCCTTGAGTCAACACGGTTCCAAAATTGCCGAGCTGCCTCCCTCATTGCTTCATGGGAAGCGTTCGGGTTTTGTTTTATCCAATCGTTCATTAACTCGCCGAATACCCCGAACTTTTGACGAGGCACGAGCCATTTCATAATAGGCTTTGCCGACTGTTCAACGAGCGCAAAGGGGCTTCTGAATACAGCTTCTACTTTCCCCCCTGCGGTGTCGCGGTTCCATGCTTCCCTCATCTTCTTTGTAGCGTTTGTTTGAAATCGCTCTGAACGTAAAGCATTAAGCCTGCCACCTGAAGACTGAAGAGCGTCTATAATCTGCGCCATTTCCGCGCCCTGCGATCCAGGCTTGTTCCATTCCTTAATCAGCTTGTTACCAAGCATCGGATTTTTTATGAATGCTACCGGAGCCTGTATAAAATGCTTGCCAGCATCTAATACCCTTCCTTCCCAAAGCTGGCGAATGGCAAGAGCGTTATGAGAGATGACGGATTCAAAAGAAGTGAACCCGGCATGGAAAGCTGAAAATACCCCGAGCTGAAATTGATTCAAATGATTCGCGCCACCCATATACGCCTTGAACAGAGAGCCGACATACTTATTACTGTAAAGTGTTGGTGATAGATAATTATTAATCACCTGCGCTGTGGCATCTTTCGCATAGTAGCGGCCTGATATGGTATGGGCTATTACTTCTCCGGCCTCGTTCTTAATAGGTCGCCAAACTGTTGCATACTTATCATTGATAGGTTGCCATTCGGTGAAATCAGGCCGTTGGGATGATTTGAAAAACTTAATCTCTCCCGATTCTTTCAGCGCGTTTATTGTCTTGTGTGCAACGATATACTTGTCCATCTCCATCATCTTCAGAGCGACAAGATCAAGAGGATTGTATGAAGCAGGTTTGTATCCCGCCTTAACGCCTGCTTGAACATCATCAAAAACCCGCTGTCTGAGGAATGACTTACTGCCTTCAAGCGGCCTCTTTGAAAGTGCCTTGAGTGCTTCCGCTGTCTTTCCGGCCTTTTCCCAAATGTGCGGAAAATAGTTTTCTCTTACCTGTTCAAGTGCGCCTGTACCTAATGATTGAACATCTTTTACCTTTGCATCGAACATGGTCTTTACGGCATCGGAAATTGTCTGAAGCTCCCTTGTTGGCTGCTTCATTCCGGTGTCCATGCGCTGCATGAAGTCAATGTTGTCTTTTGGCGGGGACTTCATAAACAGCTTGTCTGCCTGAACCATACCGTATTCAAAAACATCCCTTGCCCGTTCTGCACGGGAGATGTTTTCACTCAACTCTGAGGCAGATAGTTCCGCGCCTTCCCGCGTAACAGCCGCAAACCCTCGCTTGAGGCCGTCCATAATCTCAGTATTCCCAATTCTCTTGATAAAGTTGCTGACCTGAGAATTGACCACTTTGGGGTTCAAGAATGGCGTTGAATGGGCTTCTGCACCTTCCGGTAATTGATTATATTCAAAAGCCTGCTGTGCCATATCCCTCATGTCAGTCAGGGCATTTTCGACAAACCGGGTCTGTGCCTCAGTTTTAGGCACAACCTCCCCGGAGGCCACTTTTTGAAGGAAATCACCTGCCTTGCCGAGCCTTGACCTGACCTTGCCGTAGACCACGGGACCGGCCAGGGAAGCTATGCCCAAAAGCTGCGAGGCGAACGCCTGAGCGTCCGGGTGTCCTTCAAGCAGTTTTTGGGATACTCCATCGGCCACGTTGTAGATACCGACAAAGGGGATCGCGTTCGGTAGAGCTTGACCGAACGGGGTCTGTGGAGGGGCTATATTGAGTCCGGTGATCTCCGGGGTCTTTTCAATGTACGCCCTGCCCTTCTGGAACGGGTGAGGATCGTTATCGACGAATGCCTTGACCGTTTCAAGCGCCCCGCCTATCACCCCAACAGGGAAATTGACCGCGCCCTGTGCCACGGCAAGGGGGGTCCGGTAGGCTATATCCTTGACCTCTTCCGGCGTAAACGGTTGCGCCCACTCTTCAGGGGAGGCGGGAACACGGTTATCAGAAGGTGGTCGGTCTAATAGAAGCCCCGGCCCATCAAGAACAAGATCGTGAGGGTCAATTTTCCTCTTGACCGGCCTATCTAATTCAAGGTCGTTGTATGCCTTGCTTGCTACCGGAGCATCAAGTTCCAACTCTACTGCCAAAATTTCCACCCCTTAGATTTTTTAACCTCAACGCCTTCATCGGCAACCCAATCATCACCGCTCTTAATGGGCTGTTTTTGCGCATCCAATTTCGGCTTGTGCCATTGCCCATCTTTACCCACCACAGCAACGACTTTGCCTTTACTCTTTGAAGCGGTTCCCGGTGTATGCTCATTTGGATATTTTTCTTGTGCCCTCGCTACAAATGCGTTCTCAGTTGCTTCTCTAAACTTTTTCTTAATTGCAGAACCTTTGGAAGCATCCGTCATATCTGCTAATATATTTCCTACAGTAATGCCTTGAGCAGCGGCTTCTTCCCGTGATATTTTATTCGCCTCACAATAATCATCGAGCATCTTTTCTGCATTTTTCATTTCATTTGTTTTGTCGCTTTTCTCTTTCGTATTTTTGATCTTCTCATTCCCCTGTTTAAGTTTCTCCGTGTTATTCTTCGCTTGCTGAACTGCGTTGATCGCATCTTTTAAGGTCTTAACATCCCTATTTAAATGATTGTTCGCCTGCCTCGATGTAAGGTTGAACTGCTGAAGTTTCTCCGACACGGATAGTTTATCGCTGTAAAGGATATTCTCATAGCCCTTCAATTCCGATTCGTTGTTCTTGATGATTGCATGCACGTGCATCTTATACTTTCCCATGCTGGCCTGTGCGGTCGCTTGATCGTTCTCTTTCACACCTTGAAGGAATGAGGCAAGGGCCGTCATTGCCATAGCACCGTCTTTCGCTGCCACTGCCGAGCCGATGATCCCGGTCATGATAAGCGCACTCCCGACAAACTTTATCCACGGCATAACGTCTTGCTGCTGCCACGGCCATTGCTGCTGCGGTTCCTGATATTCAGGGACTTTCTGCTGTTCAGGTCTTTGCGCCGCGTGTTCGGCCTGGGTTGTCATTGCCTCGGTAATAGACTTCTCGGAAGCCTCAAGTTTAGCGTTCTCGGTTGTCTCTGTCTCTTTAATCGTCTTTATGGCTTGCTGTACTTTGGGGTCTTTCAAATCTTCTGACTGATACGTTGGCCCCAAAATATTCGACAGTCCCAAAGGAGTCGAGCTTACCGCCGACTCTGCGGTCACTGTGCTGGTATTATCGTCCGGCATGATTAGCTCCTTATTGTATGAATTGCAGACTACTGCCTGATTCGGTAGAGACTCCGGTTGCTCCCGTATTGTCCATGTAGCTTTGAGTGGGAGGGCTTGAAGTCTCTCCTGTATTCGTCATGTACTCGCCGCCACTTGAACCTGCTGTATCGAAACTTGTGCTTTGAGGTTGATCGGATTGATATGGCTGCTCTTGAGGAGCTTGAGTCTTTCCGCCTCCTGCTAATCCGCCCATTACTCCCATCAGCATCGACGTTGCTGTCAAGTTTTCTATTCTCTCATCCCGGTGCAACTGCATGATATTCAACTGCATGGTATCCGACATACCGAAGTCCCGCATAGCGGCGTTATAGGCTTGCGCCATATCCATCTGATTGAAATTGCCCTTCTGAATGAGGGTATTCATATCAACAGTGCTTTCCGCGCTGGTCGCCATAGTGCTGTCGCCAACACCCGCGCTTCCATAAGCCTGCCGCGTTCTCGCTTTGGATGCCGCACCTTGAACGTCAAGCTCAGCTTGTTGAGATGCGGTAATCTCTCCGGTGTCCCGGTAATGCTGGTATCGTCCAAGCTCCTCTTGACCGAGCGCATTCATCTGATCTCGGCGGCCTGTTTCGTAGGATATGTCTGCCCTTCTATCGCCGCCTCCGCCGCTTAACAGACTACCTATTGGATTGAACATATTCCCGCCGCCACCCATAATTCACCTCTCAAAATTCCTTTATCAATTCAATGCTGCCTACCGTGAACCCTGCCGGAGCAAGCCGCCTCTGAAACGCTTTCCTGTCGGCATAGAAATGAACGCCCTTGATCCCCTTCGGCTTCCATAGTTTCCCGGCTGCTTCCACCGCTTCTTTCATCGTGCTGCTCGGCAACGAATGATCGAGGAAGATATTAAATAGCAACAAATACCCCGGCCTTGAAAAATTCCTCGCCGCCGTGAAGAACCCTGCATACTTGTCATCAACGAATATCTGCGTCATAAAAATAGTTTTCGATATGAGCCGTTGATATACCAAGTCCTCAGTTGAACCGTCCGTCTTGTGTTTCAAGTCCTCTCTCAGTTGTGGCGCTATGATAGGCCACATATTCACAATGACATTGACATCATCTATGATTTTAAGAGTGACCATCATGCACTAATAATATAAATACTTACCGTACCCGACAATGTTCCTGCCGAGGTTGCGATTGTTATAGATGATAAATTAGCTGCACCTGAATATTGACCAGACGCAGTTGGTTGAACTTGTGTGCCGCTTGCCCATGTCGTACCTGATAATGCTCTAATTTCCGCCTTATTATTGTCCCCATACTTTGTATGTAGCCATGCTGTCGAATTAAACGTCTCTCCTGCCAGAATCAAATTCACAGTTGATGAAAGAATTATTAAGGATTGGCCTGCTGCTCCATCGTAATCAACAGCGCTGCCGCCGCCCATTTGTCCAAGCGTATAACGATAATTAGCCCCACTGTCGCCGTTGAATCGTACATACGCATAACCATTACTCGTATTCTGAATCAAGTTCATCAGGATCATATAGTTCACGCCAGAACTCAATCCCGATATGGTCGTGGATGCCGCAGAAGAAATAAGAGTTGTAGGCACGGCAAGGGTCATGCCCGGCACAGGATTCTGTATCGCCGCAGTCATAGCATCCAGTTGAATATTCAAATTGGACATGAACTGCGCCCACTCCTGCGGGTTCGTCGGGTCTACTCCGGTGTTGAAAAAGTTTCGTGAGAACATAAAGTCCTATTGCTTCTTTAAGAAGAAAGCGTAAATTTGTACTACATTAATTGTTGTTAATCCTGATGCAGCCTGTAATGTTAAAGTTCCATTTCCTGTGACTTCCCATATTCCACTTATACTTGTACTCTGAGTATCATTTAATATACAATATTTATGATCGTCTATAGCAGTTAATGATTGTAAGAAAATTCCCGTTGAAGACCCAGAGGCTTTATTTATTGCAGCCATCGTTACCGTCATAGATGAATTATTAGTCCCTTGAACATATTCTTGCACAAATATTCTGTCTCCTGCTGTTACTGTTCCTAAATTAAGACTAACCGGTGATGTTGCCGATGTTGCGCTTGCTTCACTTGTCATTCCAATTGACTTCGGTGTAATATAGACATTCAAATCCGACAAGCTGACCATCGTATGGTCTATATTCCCGCCTGCCAACCATGTGTTTATTGCCTGATAGTTAGCATCGAGGTAGCTTCCTTGCGCTGTTGAAAGTCCTCCAAAGGTATTGGGGAATGTAATCGTTGCCATCGTGATCTCCTTTTAATAACTTGCTGCGTACTCACCCTCAACAAAAAGTTCGTTCAAGATGTATTGAGTCGCCGACGTTTCGGTATAATCAATCTGTATCCGCTTGCCCCGTCCGTTGCAATTCCCGTAACTATCCATATCGTTATATGCGGCGTACCAGAGCAGCGGCGTTGCTCCGTTCAACCACGAAATTGTTCCACCTGAATTATTCAGCCATGTCATGAGATTCGGCGTGAACGTAACCCCCGTTGTTCCGATAGGGCCGCTGGTGGCACTCCCGCTTGTGTTCCCCTGCGGACTGCCCGTACCTATCGCTGAAATGGTCGCTACGATGTTTCCGGTAAGCCCGATGGTATTCAGGATCGAAGCTCCCACTTTCATGACATGCTTGTCATACAATGGCGTGCCGAAAGTAAACGCTCTCGTTCTCACCTGATGCGTTAGGGATGAAACGCCCGTAAAAAGTTGAATGATATTGTTCCCGTAAGCCGCGAACGCCAGCGTGTCGGTTGTCGTGGCTTTCTGCCATCCATACACAAGATCAAGGCCGAAATAGACCATGAACCACCGGCCTTCGTAGAAACAGAGTAACCACTTCCCCGGAGTGCCGTTGACCGGATCGTACATCCTCACCAACACGCAGTAGCATAGTTTGTTGTAAATCTTCGCAAAGAACGCTATCGGCAAAAATGTCGTATCGAATGATATATAAGCGCCCTCAAGATTTTGAGATATGTATTCCCGTGAGCCCGCGTTGACCGCATTGATGCCGACATCTCCCATCATTAAAACTATCGGACCGGAAGCAATCGCCGTCTCAGGGTAGAGCGCGCCCACGGTCGGAAGTGCATCGGAAAGGTTGAATGATGTATTCCCCGATGCGCTTATCTGTAATCCGTAAATAACGTGAGTCGAGTGATCGCCGCAGACGTAAAGATAATCCTGAGAAGATACGAGGTTCATTATCTGATTTCTGAGGTCGGTATAGTTGTCGGTTACAACCCCACCGCCGTTGAGTGTGGTAAAATCATTATAGAGTCCAGGGCTTGAAAAAAGTATTCCCCGATTCGTCCCCGTCCCTATCCATACGCGATTCTGCCATACGGCTATTGAAGAACCTTTTAACGTATTGTCGATAAGCTGTAACAGGGTTTGATCGAGATACGTTGCGTTCGGCACGACTGTCCCATCATTGAGTGCCGTTGTGCCTCCGGTAAAATTCCCCGTGCCTGTGGGATGCACGGACAGAGTTCCGACAAGCGCCTTTGTCGTATCGAGCGCTGGCATGACCACGCCGACCCAAGAAGTATTCTGCGTACCCGCCGCTATGGATGCAACCCCTGCCGTGCTGATATACAGATAGCACTTGTTATAATAACTATTCGTGACATTGAATCCGGTGAGATCCCAAAAGTTATCAGTCGCTGATTTTGTATATGAGTTCGTGCTGATGTAATATGTTATGTTGTTCGTGAATTTTACTTTGGCCGCTGTCGTCGCCATTGCCGTACCTGCCGCGCCGAACGGGGCGTTAAGGCCAAACACGGAAAAATACCCTGCTGTCGGATCAACGAGGACGGAATAAAGATAATTCCATTGCTCAAACTTCGGGTTCGTCAACGTGGCCGGAAGGCATAAACGGAATTGATTATAACTTCCATCGAGGAAATAGAGCGCGCCGCCTACCGTGGCAATGAGGTTGTAAAGAGTGCCGTTGAGATTGACGGTAAAGCCTCTCATCACGGTGCTCGAGTATGTAGTCCAGGTCAGGGCTCCATCTACGACCGTATTTCCGTTTACAAGCGGCCAGGTGGGTTCGCTGCCCCCTGAGTTCCCCCCGCCCCCTGCCGTCACCATGTAAATAAACCCGTTCGCTACGGTAGGCCGCACCACGGCATTTGCCGCATAGGTATGTGTCGCTTGCCAAACAGCCTCAGAGTTCCCTATGGTCGCAAGGATCGCGGAATATCCCGGCACGGTATAAAGGGACAGTCCTATCGGCATGAAATTCGTGAGTAAATCGCACTCATCATCCTTCATCGTGACGGCGGAGTTCGTCGTATTGAGCGTCCTGAATTGTGATATGGCCTTGAAAAATATTTTCTCTTTTTCCGCCATTACCAGCCTTTCAATCTGCGCTGAATCCCGTTAGCAAGAGTTCTCCCTCTCTGACGGTAATAATCATTCGAGAAATCTTCCGCTTCTTTCCTGCGCTGGTCTTTCAGCTTCGCAAGGTGCGCCATGTAATACTTCACGCATCCGTTGTATGGAGAGAGGACTTCGCTATCAACGTCCGTGGGGTTCACAAGCGGCGCGGGATCGAGGATAATATCGAAGTCCGCTATATACCCGATGCTCGGAGGCTGTGAGATATAAAGAATTTGATTGTTCTGCGACCAGATAAACGGCATACCGGGGACGTTGTAAACCACGCTCCCTTGCCGTGCGAATTGTGAATAGGGTAAATAGACTGTTGGCAGTCGTTGTGTCCCGCTGTACCATACGTACACATCGAGACAGCCGAGGGCGGTCCTGTTCGGTACGATGTTAGTCAGGGGATATTGATAGATGTACCCCTGTACGGCTGTCCAGGTAATGCCTCCGTCCGTGACCGTGCCGCCGTTCGTGGTGGGCCAGGTCGGTTGAGTTCCCCCGCTCGTGCCTGCGACCGAACAGTAATAATAAAATCCATTATAAGTACTGGTTGAAAGACGGTCGTTTAAGTTGTACGCCGTGGATTTCACCCACGCCAACTGCGGATAAATAGTGACGGCGGTCGCAAGCTGCCTTGTGCAGCCTGTTTCCGCCGCCGTTATGGATCGTGCTGTATTGCAGTAGCGTATCAACTCCGCCTGCGTGTAGAATTGATATGTGCTGTCGTGCAATAGCAACTGTGTGTCGCTAATGTAATCCGAGAGCAATGTTGCCATAGTCCCCTCGCGTTACTTTTCGGTTAGCTGCTCTATCTGCTTGTGCAGTTCGGCAATCTGGTCTTCCTGAGACTTCAGAAGCGAGGTTGCTTTGTCGAGGTCTGCAACGTGCCTCTCGATGGTCTGATTCGCATCGGCAAGTTTCGCCTGCGTGTCCTCAAGAGACACCTTCAGATTGTCGGCCTCGTCTACGACTTCCTGCTGTACAAGCTCAACATGGGTAAAGTCGAATCCGGCAATAAACTTCTCGCCTTCATCGACCCGCTTACCGAACCGGCGATAGATTCCCGACAGCACCTGAGGTTCGGTAATGCCCACGCCGAAGATATGCACGGCTGCCGGAAGAGGTATCGTCACCTTTTTACCCGGTTCAAACGTCCACTTCATGCCGAGATAACCGTCATTAACGGGAAAGGGATGCTTGTTTACCACGACTACTTCTTGCATTGCTGATCTCCTTTTCGTGGATTAGCTGAGACTGATAAACGCAATTGTCGTTGTCACCGTGCCGCCTGCGTTCGCCCATACCTTGCCGAGTTTCGAGCCGGTTGCAAACGTCCCGGTGGCTGCCGAACCTGCCGTGGTGGATGTGCCGAGATACGCACCTGCCG
>Ga0031654_10000351_pt1 | contig 11447 bp, 13 predicted proteins | sample FrelakmetCRP12CR_FD_55268 | JGI IMG/M metagenome (GOLD analysis project Ga0031654, IMG submission 55268) | Freshwater lake sediment microbial communities from the University of Notre Dame, USA, for methane emissions studies - CRP12 CR | ecosystem: Environmental > Aquatic > Freshwater > Lake >...
TCCCCAACCATTGAAAGACCGGCTTTTCGTCGACACCCAGGTCAAGGAGGGGACTTCGTATCGGTACCAGCTTAAAGCGGTTCGGGAGGTCCAAGGGGCTTTACTGGAGAGCGCGGTGTCGGAAGAAAAGTCGATTGAGTTTCTCCGGGTGGTCCCTCCGCCGGCAGTCGAGGAGCTGGTGGCGGTCTCCATGCCTAAGGGCGTGCAATTACGCTGGCAGGGATTGGATAGCCATNTGGTCCAGGGATATCATCTCTACCGAAGAACTGCCCAGGAAAAGGCCCCTCANNGGATTACCCGTCAGNNCGTNCNGGAGACCATTTTTGAAGACCCTCANGTTCAGCCGGGGGTGCCCTATTTTTACTCCATCAGNGCCGTGGGATCGGCTCCCCATGCCGTGGAAGGTCCCCGCTCTAAAGAAGTTGAAATTCAATATCTGCCCTGAGGACTAAAGGCCATGCACCATTTTCATTACCGGGAGGGGACCCTTTACGCCGAAGATACGGCCATTCCCCGGATCGCCCAGGCTGTGGGCACCCCTTTCTATCTGTACAGTCAAGCCACCCTGACTCACCATTTTCAGGCCTTTGACGGGGCCTTCGAAGCCGTTCCGCACCTGACCTGTTTCGCCCTGAAAGCCAACTCCAACGGGGCGCTTCTTCGCCTACTGGGACGCCTGGGAAGCGGCGCGGATATTGTCTCCGGGGGGGAGTTGTATCGGGCCCTGCGGGCCGGCATTCCTCCGGAAAAGATCGTTTATTCCGGCGTCGGCAAGACCGAGGCCGAGATAGCCTTCGCCCTGAAAAAAAAGATCCTGATGCTCAACGTGGAGTCGCCGGAGGAGCTGCGTTTGATCGACCGGGTGGCCGGCCGCCTGAAGAAAAAAGCCCCCATCGCCATCCGGGTCAATCCGGATATTGACCCCCAGACCCACCCCTATATTTCCACCGGGTTGAAGAAAAACAAGTTCGGGATCAATATCCAGGAATCCATCCATCAATATCGATTGGCCCGGGAGTTGCCCCATATCGAGATCCGGGGGGTGGACTGCCATATCGGTTCCCAATTGCTGCTGACCGATCCCTTTCTGGAGGCCGTCAGAAAATTAAAAAAATTAATTCGGCAGTTGACCGATTTGGGAATTCAGGTTCGCTATCTTGATCTGGGAGGAGGTCTGGGCATCACCTATGACCAGGAAGAACCTCCCCGGCCGCGGGAATACGCACGATCCATCATTCAGGAATTGGGCCGGGGACCGTATACCCTGATTCTGGAACCGGGTCGGGTCCTGGTCGGGAATGCCGGGATCTTAGTCACCCGGGTCTTGTTTCTAAAGAAAGGGGAGGAGAAAAATTTTATTGTGGTGGACGCCGGGATGAATGACCTGCTCCGGCCGGCCCTCTACGGTTCCTTCCACCTCATCCAGCCGGTAGTTAAAAAGCGGCGCCGGAAAATAACGGCCGATGTGGTCGGTCCCATCTGCGAGAGCGGAGACTTCCTGGGAAAAGACCGGCTTTTGCCCCGGCCCGAGGCCGGTGATCTGCTGGCCGTGATGAGCGCCGGGGCCTACGGTTTTTCCATGTCCAGCAACTACAATGCCCGCCCCCGGATGGCGGAAGTTCTCAGTGAAGGGAAAAATTTTCATTTGATTCGCCAAAGGGAAACCTACGCCAACCTGGTGGCCCGAGAACAGGTCCCGGAATTTTTGAAAGAGCCAACAAACAAAAATTAGGGGTCAAGGGTTCGAGTGATAAATCTTCTTTAGAAATCNTGATGACCAGCAACCTGCCCATAACAAAAATGAGCGGCTCGGGGAACGATTTTATCCTCTTCGACCACCGGACCAGACAATTTTCCGATGCGGCGATGATCCGGCTGACCCGTCTTTTGTGCCGGCGGGGATTGTCGGTAGGGGCCGACGGAATGATATTTATCGAGCTATCGGAACGGTACGATTTTAAATGGCGGTTTTTCAACGCCGACGGTAGCGAGGCCGAGATGTGCGGTAACGGGGGTAGGTGCGCGGCCCGTTTTGCCCAGCGGATTGGGTTGGCCGGCGCCGAAATGACCTTCGAAACCCTCGCTGGTCCTATTCAGGCCCGGGTGGAAGGCCGGGTCGTTAAGCTGCAACTCCCGGTCCCCAAGGACATCCGAATGAATCAGGAGATCGTCTTGGGGGACGGACGCTACCCGGTCGATTTTATCAACACCGGAGTCCCTCATACCCTCCTCTGGGTGGAGGAGGTGGAAGCGCTGGATATTTCCGAGCTCGGCCCGCAAATTCGATTTCACCCCCATTTCCAGCCGGCCGGGACCAATGTGAATTTCGTCCGGCGGGAGGAGGACCAGACCCTTTCCCTGCGCACCTATGAGCGGGGAGTGGAGGCGGAGACCCTGGCCTGCGGTACCGGAGCGGTGGCCGCGGCCTCCATCGCCTATCGGAAAGGGTGGGTCCGATCCCCCGTGGCGGTCCGGACCCGTGGGGGGGAGATTCTGGTAGTCCACCTGGCGGAGGATGGGAGCGGAGGGATTGGGGCCGTGTATCTGGAGGGAATGGTAACACTGGTATTCCAGGGAGAGGTTTTCCCGGAGGTCCTGGAATAAAGGGATTTTTTTCCTTTTTGGTGGGTGGGCGCCGGGTCTCGGCGCCCATACCAGATAGGGGGGGGTACCCACCCAAAAGGGCGAAGCGTCAAAAGGAGGAAATGGATGATCAAGACTATTGTGGCCGGGGCCGGCGGAAGGATGGGAGGCAGAATCATCCAACTGATCCGGGAAAGTCCGGATATGATCCTAACCGGGGCTTTGGAAAAGGAAGGGCATCCCGCAGTCGGTCAGGATTTGGGGGAATGGCTGGGGCTGGGTAAAATGAATCTGCCCATCGTCTCCGAGCTTCAAGAATTGATCCCCGGGGGGGAGGTCATCATCGATTTCACCTTTCATTCCGCTTCCCTGGAACATTTGCGTCTGGCCGCCGCCGGCCAAACGCCGATAGTGATCGGCAGCACCGGCTTTACCTCCGAAGAAATAGCGGAGGTCAGGCGGTTGACCCAGCAAGTCCCCTGCGTGCTGGCGCCCAACATGAGCGTGGGAGTCAATGCCTTATTCAAGATCGTGGGGGATCTCGCCCGGATTCTGGGCGAGGGGTTCGACCTGGAAATCCTGGAAGTGCATCATAAAATGAAAAAAGATGCTCCCAGCGGGACCGCCTTAAAACTGGCCCAGGTCCTGGCCCAGGCCCGCTCCCTGGACCTGGATCAGGCGGCCGTCTATGAGCGCAAAGGGATCATCGGGGAACGCAAGCCGGANGAGATCGGCATTCAAACCTTCCGCGCCGGGGATATTATCGGAGAACATACGGTGCTTTTCGGCGGACTGGGGGAGCGGATCGAGATCACCCACCGGGCCCACAGCCGGGATACCTTTGCCCGGGGCGCCCTGCGGGCGGCCCGCTGGCTGATCGGGAAGCCGAACGGCTGGTATGACATGCAGGATGTGCTGGGGCTGAAAGAAAAGACATCGGGCGCAGAGCGCTGAGCGCCCTGCGCTCGGCGCTCTGCGTTTTTTGCCGGATCATGCCNAAATTTATACATTATCGATATCAGGGAAAAGAAGCCTACGGGCTNCTGGAGACCGAGGAGCATATCCGCCGGATTTCAGGAGATCCGTTCGGTGGCTATCAGTCCACGGGAGGATTGGTGGCCCTGGCGGAGATCAAAACCCTGCCCCCCTGCCGTCCCGGCAAGATCATTGCCCTGGGTTTGAATTACCGGGACCATGCCCGGGAATTCAATCTGGAGGTGCCGGCGGAACCCCTGATTTTCATGAAACCCCCCTCGGCCGTCATCGCCGCTGATGAAAAGATCATTATTCCGGCCATGAGCCGGCGGGTCGATTACGAGGCCGAACTGGCGGTCATTATCGGCCGAACCTGTCGAAATGTTTCCCGGGAGGCGGCTTTTTCAACCATCCTGGGGTATACCTGTCTGAATGATGTTACCGCCCGGGATCTGCAAACCAAAGACGGGCAATGGACCCGGGCCAAGGGTTTTGATACCTTTTGTCCGATCGGCCCCTGCCTGGTGACCGACATCGATCCCGGGGATTTGGCCGTTCAGTCTTATTTGAACGGGGAACTGCGCCAATCCTCCCGAACGAGCCAGTTGATCTTTTCCGTCCCGGAACTGGTGGAGTTTATCTCCCGGGTCATGACCCTTTACCCGGGCGATATTATTTCCACGGGCACCCCTTCAGGAGTGGGCCCCATGAAAGCCGGAGACACCATCGAAATCAGGGTGGAAAAAGTGGGGCGGCTGATCAATACCGTGGCGGCTGAAGGAGCGCCCACAAATCAATAATCAATTGTTAATGAAGGAGACTTTATTTCAATGGATTGGATAACTAAAGCGGACCGCCTGTTGCAGCTTCCGCCTTATCTCTTTATGGAAATTGACCGTTTAAAGGCCGAGGTCCGAGCCAAGGGGGTGGATATTATCGACCTGGGGGTCGGTGACCCGGACCTGCCCACCCCGGAGCACATCCTGAAGCGACTTATGGAAGCGAGCCAGGACCCCGCGAACCACCGCTATCCCTCCTATTCCGGGATGAATGATTTTCGAAAATCGGTGGCGGCCTGGTACCAACGCCGCTTTAACGTCACCCTGGACCCGGTTAAGGAGGTGGTCACCCTGATCGGTTCCAAGGAAGGGATCGCCCATTTCCCCCTGGCCTTTATCAATCCCGGTGACTACGCCCTGATGACCAGCCCCGGATATCCGGTGTATTTCAGCGGGACTTTGTTTGCCGGCGGACGGTCCTATTTCCTGCCCTTGCGGAAAGAGAATCATTTCCTGCCCGATTTTTCCCAAATTCCAGGGGAAGTGGCCCGGCAAGCCAAGGTCCTGTTCATTAATTATCCGAATAACCCCACCGCGGCGGTGGCCGACCGTTCTTTCTTTGAAGGGGTGGTGGCCTTCGCCCGGGAACACCGGATAATCATTGGCCACGATGCCGCCTATTCGGAGATCGCCTATGACGACTACCGGCCCCTGAGCTTTCTGGAGGTTCCGGGGGCCAAAGAGGTGGGCCTCGAGTTCCATTCCCTGTCCAAGACCTACAATATGACCGGCTGGCGNATCGGGTTTGCCGTGGGCAATGCCCAACTGATCGGCGGGCTGAGCCAGGTCAAAAGCAACATTGATTCCGGGGNCCCCCAGGCCATCCAATGGGCGGGTATCGAGGCCCTGGAAGGCCCCCAATCCTGCCTGGAAGAAATGCGGATCGTTTACCGGAAGCGACGGGACCTACTGGTCCGGGGATTACGCCAAATCGGCTTGTCGGTGGATTCCCCTAAGGCCTCCTTCTATTTATGGGTGGAAGTCCCGAAAGGGTATACTTCCGCGCAGACCACCCGGCATCTGCTCCAGCAGGCCGGAATTGTTACCACTCCGGGCAACGGCTTTGGGGAACCGGGGGAAGGCTATTTTCGCATCTCGCTGACGGTCCCCCAGGAAAGGTTGGAGGAGGCGGTCGCCCGCCTCAGTCGGGTAGGATTTTAGTGGACAGGCATCGGGTTTTCATTGCCCTGGGGTCCAACCGGGGGGATAAAAAAAAAATTGTGAACTGGCCCTGGAATGGCTGACCGAGGACCCGGATAACCGGATTTTACGGCAATCCTCCTGGTACCTGACCCGACCGGTGGGGTTGGATGATCCGGAATGGTTTATCAATGGGGTTTTTCTCCTGGAAACCGGGCAGGCGCCGAGGGAACTGTTGGAAACACTGCTGAAAATTGAAAGCCGATTGGGCCGGGAGCGGACCATAAAATGGGGCCCCCGGACCATCGACCTGGACATCCTGTTTTATGATGATCGGGTGATTCGGGAGGTCGACCTGGTCATCCCTCATCCCGAACTGGAAAAAAGGCGGTTTGTGTTGGATCCATTGTCGGAAATTGCCCCCGACCTGATTCACCCGGTTATTGAAAAAACAATAACGGAATTAAAGGAAGCTATGCAGACCGGGGAGCAGGCGATTAAAAAATTGCCGGTCGANNCGGTTTAATTTTTTTGGTTTAAAAAATGCTCAAATGGATTATAATTTTAATTGCGCTTTATTTGGCTTACCGGATTGTCCGCCGGAGCCTGCTTTTTAAATCACCCCCGGGGAAAAAAGCGCCGGCGGAAATACAGGACGAGATGGTCCAGGACCCGGTTTGCAAAACCTATGTGCCCAAGCGGGTGGCCCTGGAAGGGAACCGGTCCGATGGGCAAAAGGAATATTTTTGCAGCGTTGAATGCCGGAATAACTATTTAAAGAAAAAAACCGCGGGAACCGAAAACAACTAATAAGTTGGAAAGGATGGGGGATGAANTTTTTTATCGACAGCGCCAACCTGAAAGAGATTGAGGCCGCCGTGGAATTGGGTCTGGTGGATGGAGTAACGACCAATCCCAGCCTGCTTTCCCAGGAACAGGGGAAACCACTGGAAATATTTAAAAAAATCTGTCAACGGGTCAACGGGCCGGTCAATGCCGAGGTGGTTTCGGAGGAGGCCCCGGGAATGATTAAAGAGGGCCAATCCCTGGCCCGGATTCATAAAAATATCTGTGTGAAAATTCCCATGACCACGGAAGGCCTGAAGGCGGTTAAAAAACTTTCCGGTCAAGGGATACCGACCAATGTAACCCTGATTTTTTCACCGATCCAGGCCCTGCTGGCCGCCAAGGCCGGGGCGGCGTATGTCAGCCCCTTCGTCGGGCGCTTGGACGATATCTCTCAGGATGGTATGGAACTGGTCGACCAGATCGTGACCATTTATAATAATTACGGCTTTGAGACGGAAGTCATCGTCGCTTCCGTTCGGAACCCGGTCCACGTCTTGACCGCAGCCCTGATGGGGGCCGATATCGCCACCATTCCCTATAAGGTCCTGATCCAATTGGCCGACCACCCCTTGACGACCAGCGGCCTGAAAAAATTTTTGGAAGACTGGAATAAAATCCCGGGAAAGAAATAGTCCCTATGAGCAATAAAGTCCGGTTCACCGCCGTTATTTTCACTCTTCTGACGATGGGCGCTGTCTTCCTGCCCGTCCCCTCCCGGGGGGATATTTATCGGCATCAGGATGAGGACGGGGTCATCTATTTTACCAATGTGCCTAACGATCCCCGATACCGACTCTTCCTAAGGGAGGTTCAAAAGGTGTCCCGTACGACCCTGGGTAAGGTTTCCGCCAAAGGGCTGCCCCCGCTCATGCCTTCGTATGCCCACTATCTGCCTGAGATCGGCCTGCACATTGCGGAGGCCGCCAAGTACTATGAGCTGGATCAAAAGTTGATCCGGGCCGTCATTCAAGTGGAGTCCAATAACAACCCCTTAGCGGTTTCCCCGAAAGGGGCCCAGGGCCTGATGCAGCTCATGCCCGGAACGGCTAAGGACCTCCAGGTGGGCGATCCTTTTAACCCCCGGGAGAATATTAACGGCGGCTCCCGATATTTGCGTTACCTGCTGGATCTGTTCAATAATAACCTGGATCTGGCTTTGGCCGCTTATAATGCCGGACCGGAACGAGTGAACCAGCATCGGGGCATCCCTCCCTACCTGGAAACCCGCAATTATGTTCAGAAGGTGATGCAAAGATATCACTCCTTAAAAGGGGAATTTTCTTCATCCTGGTAACCTGTGAACCTCGTGTCAGAGAACGGCGTCAGGCCTTCCCCAGACCCCTCGGTAGTTAACCTTTCCAATTCCCTGACGGTCCTGCGGATCGTGGCCATTCCTTTTATCCTAATTCTGATGCAGGAGGACACCCCCCCGTCCGGCCTGTGGGCCACCGGGGTTTTCATCGCGGCCTTTATCACCGATTGGCTGGACGGTTTTATCGCCCGGAAAAAGAATCAGGTAACCCGGTTCGGCAAGATATTAGACCCCCTGGCCGATAAATTGCTGATCGGGAGCGCGCTCATTATGTTAATTAGTCTGGATCGGGTGCCGAGCTGGATGGTCATCCTGATCATCAGCCGGGAAATCGCCGTAACCTGGCTCAGGGCCAGCCTGGCCGGGAAGGGGTTCATTCTGGCCGCCGACCGCTGGGGGAAAAACAAGACCTTCTTTCAGGCCCTGGCCCTTATCCCCCTGATCATTTATTATCCCTATTTCGGAGTGGACCTTCTCCGGGTGGGCCTGGGGTTTCTCTGGATCGCCCTGGCGCTGACGGTCTGGTCGGGCCTGCTTTATTTTTTTCGCTATTACCCGATGCTCATGGGGGGGAACGGGAAAAGTACCTGAGGCTTAGGATTTCTTACGTTTTTTCCTTTGACAAAAAAAACCAGTTGGCTTATAGTAAAGGGCTAAGCGGGAATAACTCAGTGGTAGAGTGCAACCTTGCCAAGGTTGAAGTCGCGGGTTCAAATCCCGTTTCCCGCTCCATTTTTTAAATTTTTGCCAGCCAGTTACCCCNGAGAGATCCTGGGCGGCATAGCCAAGTGGCTAAGGCAGCGGTCTGCAAAACCGTTATTCACCGGTTCGAGTCCGGTTGCCGCCTCCAAACANAAATTAAAGAGGGGTTGACCTGTAACGGTCAACCCCTCTTTAATTTCTGAGAAGGATCATCCATTGACTTAATGGGCCGTTTCCCGTAAAATTTATTCATGCGGAAAACGGCCTTGATCCTATTGAACCTCTTTTTTTTCTGGGCGTTGACGACTCCGGCGGCGGGGGCGGAGGTCCAACCCGCAGGACCGCCCTGGAAGGAATTGGCCCCGGGGCTTTCTTTTTACCGCTGGCCGGTGCAGTCCGGTTCCCAGGTGCTGGACGTCATCACCATTTTGCGCNTTAAGCCCGATTTCTGGACTTTCAANGTCTTCTACCAGCAGACGCCCAAGACCCTCCCGGAATGGCAGCAGACCACCCGGGCCCCCATTGTGTTGAACGGGGGGTTCTATCAGGAAAATTTTAAACCGGCCGGACGCATCCTGGTCAATGGCGTCTCTATCGGACCCCTGAAAAACAGCTCCATGAAGGGTATGTTTCTGGCTGAACCCAAAAAGGGGTTTGAGCAAATCCCTAAGGCCAGGTTGATTGACCTGAAAGAAGAAAACAGTGAAGAAACCGTTTCTAAATACGATCAAGGAATCCAGTCCTTCCCGATTCTGCTGGATCCCAGGGGGCAGGTGCGCGTTAATCCCAGCAACTTCCAAGCCAATCGTACGGTGATTGCCCAGGACCGGCAGGGGAATATCCTGGTCCTGATTACCGAGAAACCTTATTTTACGCTCTATGAATTGGGACAATACCTTAAAAAAATGCCCCTTTCCCTGAGTTTCGCCCTAAATCTGGACGGGGGCAACCGAACCCAGCTAACCGTTCAGATTAAAGATTTTATTTACAAGCATACGGGTCTGGAGGGGACTCCGGAAGCCTCTCTTCTTTTTTTTCCGGATGGAAACGCCAAATTGCCTTCGGTGATCGGGATCTTCCCCAGAGGGGGTGCTTTTTGAGTCAGGTTTTTATCGTCGGTTTTGGAAAATTCGGACAATTGGCCTTGCCGAAAATTAGTCAGAGGTGGCCCGAAGCTCGGATCTGGATTGTGGATCCGGCCCCGGAACATTTAACCCAGTGTGGAAAATTTTCGGCAATCAGGGTGCTGGATAAAGGGGAGGATTTCCTTTGGGAGCACCAGGATCAGTTGGCGCCCGAAGATTGGATCATCCCGGCCGTACCCTTTCACTTGGCCGGGGATTGGGTTAAACGGGTTCTCTCCCGAAACCTGGCGGTCAGGAAAATTAAACCCCCAGGGAATCTGGGAAAGGGTTTGCCCTTCACTCTTTATCTCCGAAAGGACTTCTATGTCAGCCTGGCTGATTTCGTCTGCCCGGAGAATTGCCCTTCTCCTCAGGGAGTCTGTTTCAAAACCCGGGACCCGAGGCCCCGGCGGCTTCGGGAGATTCTAACCACTCTGCCCTTGTCCCAGGGGACTTTGGGGATCATCGAAAGCCATCAACTGGCGCCTGGCTTAGGGGGATATCCTTTCGGGGAATTGAAACGGACCGGGGAAATTCTTCTCCGGAGCGATCCCCCCCTGTTTCTGGCCACCGCCTGTCCCTGTCATGGGGTTATCAGCGGATTTACCTGGTGACCCCAGCCGGTTTCCCTTGACTTTTTGACGGGCAACGGTTATTTATCTATTTAAATTTAATTGAAATATTCAAGCAAGAAGTCAAAATTTTTATCACAGGAAAGGAGTCGTTCAATGAAAATTTTTTCAGGCAGGAGTTTTTTAGGGATTTCCGTTTTGGGGTTGACGTTTATCGCCTTCCTCTCCGGTTGCGGCAGTGTCTTGCAGGAACAAAAAAAAGAGGAGGTGTCCGGCACTGCGCCGCAGGCGTCCAAAAAAACCGATCTTCCCAATGCCCGTTACTACGATTTTGACGATATCCCGATTCCCAATGAATTATCCCCAAACGTCGACAAATCCAAGATCTTTCAGACCACCAACATGACCGCCGGGGTGCTGGTATTTGAAGGGAATGTCGTAGTGGATTCGCTGATTGCATTTTTTAAGAGCAGCATGGCCCGGGACAATTGGCAGATGAAAGGCTTTTTTAGATTGCCCCCCAAAGCAGCGCTCCTGTTTGAAAAGAAAAACAAACGCAGCATTATCATGATCGAAGACGGTACCTTCAGTACCCGGGTGGATGTCTGGACCATTCCGGTGACCGAAGGGCAGTAGCGGAAAAATTCGAAATCCGGATTTCGAGTTTGACCAAAAATTCAATATTTTTGGTTAGGGAAATGCACCTTTTCAAAGGGTTGAAAATAGTATTAGGGGTGACCGGGGGAATCGCCGCCTACAAGGCCGTGGAGCTCCTTCGCCGTCTCACGGATGCGGAAAGTCGGGTGGCGGTGATCATGACCCGCAACGCGCAGCGATTCGTCGCTCCCTTAACCTTCCAGTCTCTGACTCCCGAGGGGGTTTATACCGAGGTTTTTGATGCCTATCGGCCGGGGGCCATGGACCATATTGAACTGGCTCAGTGGGCGGATCTGGTGGTCCTGGCGCCGGCCACGGCCAACAGTATCGGCAAGGCAGCCAACGGAATTGCCGACGATCTGCTGTCCACTTTCCTGCTGGCCTGTCCGGCTCCCAAGTTGGTTTGCCCGGCCATGAACGTCCGCATGTACGAAAATCCCGCGGTCCAAGCCAATCTCGCCCTGATAAAAGAACGGGGAGTGGTCATTCAGGAACCGGCCTCCGGGGTTCTGGCCTGCGGGGATTCAGGGAGAGGCCGATTGGCTGACCTGGAGGATATTCTGGAGGCCATTCGAGATCTGCTGTCGCCCAAGGATTTAAAAGGAGAGCAGGTTTTGATTACCACCGGCTGTACCCGGGAGGCCCTGGATCCGGTCAGGTTTTTGACCAATTATTCCACCGGGAAAATGGGGTT
>Ga0031654_10000354_pt1 | contig 11437 bp, 12 predicted proteins | sample FrelakmetCRP12CR_FD_55268 | JGI IMG/M metagenome (GOLD analysis project Ga0031654, IMG submission 55268) | Freshwater lake sediment microbial communities from the University of Notre Dame, USA, for methane emissions studies - CRP12 CR | ecosystem: Environmental > Aquatic > Freshwater > Lake >...
CGGTCGCCGCGCGCCGCGGCCGCGAAACCGCCGTACAACAGGGCCTTGGGGTTGTCCGGCNCCAGCGTGACCGCCTTTTCGAACAGCTCGGCCTCCGCCGGCGTGAGGTCGCCGCCGTCTCGCAGGCTCATCGCCTCGCCCAATCCCAGCAGCGCATCGACGTTGTTCGCATCGAGCGCGCGCGCATGCTCGTAAGCGGCGACGGCATCCTCCGCCCGATCGAGTGCCAGATTGGATCGCCCCAACATCAGCCATCCGGCGAGGTCATTGGGCTGCTCGCGCAGGCGCTGCTCGAGCTTGGCGACCATCGCGAGCACGTCCGGGTTCACCTGCGCCTGCGCCGTCGCGTGCCAATTCCAATTGGACCAAAGGGGATACAGGATCGCCGCCGCCCCGATCACAACCACGCCCGTCAGCGCGCCCAGGAGGCGGCTCCGGCGATTACGGAGCAGCGGCAACGCCACGGCGGTCGCGGCGATCGTCGCCATGAACGCGGCGACAACGAGAAATGTGTTCATTGATTACATTGGCCCCTCAACGGGGCTCATCGTCCAGCGGTAAGCGCGAACGCTGGCGCGAGACGCGGTAAATGATAGTCACACCCAATAGCAGCATGATAAACGGAGCGCCCCAAATTAGCAGCGTCTTCGGCTCCACCGGCGGGCGGAAACGCACGAATTCGCCGTAGCGGTCGGTCATGAAGGTAAATATGGCGTCGTCGCTCTTGCCCGCGACCAGCATTTCGCGCACCTGCCGGCGAAGGTCCGAGGCAAGTTCGACATTGGAATCGGCGATCGATTCGTTCTGACACACGAGACAGCGCAAGTCCTGGGTAATGTGCTCGTAGCGAGCTTGCAGCGCCGGATCCTGGAGTTGGCCGTAGGCGTCGAGAGCCGGCGCCGGAGTCGCGCCCGACACCTGGAGCGCAGCACCGATGCCGAAAGTCGCGGCAATCAACAGTGCGGCGAGCTTCACGCGCCGCCCCGACGGGCCGCGTCGATTCGCGGCACGAACTCGCGCTCCCACACCTCCGCCGTCATGGGCGAGATGAACTTGTACAGCACGCGGCCCTGCCCATCCACCAGGAAGGTTTCCGGTGCGCCGTACACGCCCCAATCGATCGCGGTGCGGCCGTCCGTGTCGAAGGCGACCGCCGCATAGGGATTACCCAATTGTTGCAGCCATTGCTGCGCCTTCGCGCGTTCGTCCATGTAATCGAGTCCGATGATGGGCACCTTACGCTCTTGCGCGATGGCCAGCAGCGCCTCGTGCTCTTGCCGGCAGGCGACGCACCAGGTACCCCAGACATTCAGTACGTAAACCTGTCCCTTGAGGTCGGCATTGCTCACGATGCGATTCGGTTCNAGCACGTCGCTCAGCGTGAACAGAGGNGCCGGCTTTCCGATCAANGGAGANGGCAAGGCATGGATGTCCCGATTCGGGTTGAGGCCGAACGCAAACAGCACCGCCAGTGCGATGAAGGCCGCACACGGCAATATGAACTTCCACATCAGGCTGACCTGTAGCTCGGCTCCGGGCCGGGCGGCGCGGCCGCCGAAGCGCTCGATGCCGCTTTGACGCGCACGCGATATCGTCGGTCGGTCGCCGCGACGACGCCGCCCAGCGCCATCACCAATGCGCCGAGCCAAATGTAGCGGACCAGCGGTTTGTACTGGATGCGCATGCTCCAGGCACCGTTGCCCAGGGGATTGCCCATGGCCACGAACAGATCCCGCGACCAGCCCACCGAAATCGCGGCTTTACTGTTGTCCGTTTGCTGGATTCGGAAATGGCGCTTTTGCGGTTCCAACACGGTTACCGGCTTGCCGCCGTGTGTGACCACCACGAGGGCCTGCACCGCATCGTAATTCGGTCCGCGCACATCGACGGCATTGACGAAGCGAAATTCATAGCCGGCGATCGAATAGCTGTCCCCCGGTTTGAGCGCCACGTCCTTCTCGATCTTGTAGCTTTCCACGCCGCTCGCGCCGATGGCGAATATCCCGACGCCCAAGTGCGCGATCACCATGCCGAGGAGTCCCGCGGTGAGCGCCTGTCCTTGCCGTAGGCGGCGAATCGGTTCCAGCAGTGCGGAAAAGATGATCCAGAATCCGAAGCTGAAGCCGATCAGCCCGACCCAATGAAACGAACCGAACCCCCATCCCTGAATGAGCACCGATAAGAGCACGGCGAGTCCGAGCATCCAGCCGAGCGGCCGAGCCACCCAGCCGATTCGGCGTCGCCGCCACGCCGAGTGCATGCCGATGGCCAGAAACACCATCAGCGGCAGCACGGGTATCAGAAACATCAGCGCGAACACCGGCGGCCCGACCGAGATCTTGCCGATGCCCAATANCTCNTAGACCAGAGGCGACAGCGTGCCCCACATCACGAGACCGGCGACGCTCACCAAAATCACGTTGTTGACCAGCAGGAAGAATTCGCGCGAGAACAGCTCGAATCCTCCGGGCACGTACAGTTTCGGCGCGCGCCACGCATACAAAGTGAGCGAACCGCCGATGGTGATGACCAAAAACGCGAGGATGTACAGGCCGCGCGTCGGATCGCTCGCGAACGAATGCACCGAAACGAGCACGCCCGAACGCACCAGGAAGGTGCCGACCAGACTCAGGGAGAAGGCGAAGATGGCGAGCAGCAGCGTCCAACTCTTGAAGATGCCGCGCGTCTCGGTGACGCTCAAGGAGTGCACCAATGCGGTTCCCACCAGCCACGGCATGAAGGAGGCGTTCTCGACCGGGTCCCAAAACCACCAGCCGCCCCAGCCGAGTTCGTAGTAGGCCCACCAGCTCCCGAGCGCAATCCCGATGGTCTGAAAGATCCACGCGAACAGCGTCCACGGCCGGGTCCATTTGGCCCAGGTCTGATCCAGCCGCCCCTCGAGCATCGCCGCGCATGCGAACGCGAACGCNACGGAGAATCCGACATAGCCCGTGTACAACATCGGNGGGTGAATCGCGAGCGCGAAGTCCTGCAGCACCGGGTTCAAGTCCGCNCCATCCTGTGCCGCAGGCATCAGCCGCACAAACGGATTGGAGGTCCACAANGTGAACAGCATGAAGCCGCAGCTGACCAGTCCCATCACGCCGAGCACCCGGCTCGAAAAGGTCTCCGGCAGCTGGCGGCTGAACGCAGCGACCGCCGCGCTCCAAATCGACAGGATCAAAATCCACAGCAGCAACGAGCCCTCGTGCGCGCCCCACAGGGCCGCGACGCGATAGAACACCGGCAATTGCGAATTGGAGTTGCGCGCCACGTACAGCACGGAGAAATCGTTGTTCACGAACGAATACACCAGGCACGCGAAGGCCATCACCACGAACACGAATTGCCCGGCCACCGCGGGGCGCGCCACGCTCATCCACTCGGNCTTGCCGCGCCATGCGCCGCCCAAGCCGAAGAATGCCTGCGCGAGGCTCAGCACGAACGCCAAGGTAAGGGCAAAAACTCCAAGTTCCGGTGTCATCGCGCGTCCCGTGGCCTAACCGGTCGGCCCTGGAGTGGCTGCCGGCGTCGAACCCTGTACGGAACCTTTTGCCGCTGCCTTCTGTTTGAGCGAGGCTGCGACTTCCGGGGGCATGTATTTCTCGTCATGCTTGGCGAGCACCTCGTCGGCTACGAAGGCCCCGTCCGGTCCCATGGTCCCGTGGGCGATGATGCCCTGCCCCTCGCGAAATAAATCGGGAAGTACTCCCGTGTACTCGACCGGCACCTGGTGCGCGAAATCGGTCAGCACGAATCGGACCTTGAGATCGCCTGGCTTGCGGGCAACGCTGCCCTTGACCACCATGCCGCCGACGCGAAAGCGCTTGAGCGTGGGCGCCTGACCCGCGGCAATTTGGCTCGGATCGTAATAGAACATGATGTTCTCGCGCGAGGCCAACACGGCGAGCGTCACCGAGGCGGCCACGCCGCCCAGGATGCCAAGCACCACCCACAGGCGTTTTCGACGCGGAGTCATGGTGAATTCTCATCGCTCATCGCGAGGGCGCGCCCCGCTCGCTGCCGAGCCGCCGCATGATAGCGGCGCGCCGACCATAGGTTCCAGCCGAGCACGGTACAGGCAAAGCCGAAGCACGGCCAGACAAACCGCGCGTAACCGCCCATGGNCCAAAAATCCCCGCCATTCACGATTTAATTGCCTCCCGTATCCAACTCGCTTGACGTTCTCGATTGAGAACTTCGCCGCGCAGCCGCATGCACAGTACCGCCCCGAAGAAACACATGAATCCCAGCAGCATCGACAGCAGCGGCAACAGCATGCTGGGCGGCATGGACGGTNTGCCTAGTTTAGCAACCGTGGCACCCTGATGCAGCGAGTTCCACCAAAGGACCGAATAATGAATGATCGGCACGTTCACGACGCCCACGATCGCCAGCAGCGCCGCCGCCCGATCCCCCCGGCTCGCGTCCTCGAAAGCCGGGCGCAGCGACATCACGCCGACATACAAAAACAACAAGATCAGTTCCGAGGTCAAACGCGGGTCCCAGGCCCAATAAGTACCCCACATGGGCCGCCCCCACAGCGATCCGGTGACCAGCGCCAACAGGGTGAACGAGGCGCCGATCGGCGCCGCCGCCGCCGCGACGGCGTGGCCCATCTTGATGCGCCAGATCAGCCCAATGGCCCCCGCCACCGCCATGGTGCTGTACGCGAACATGGATATCCATCCGCTCGGGGCATGCACATAGATGATGCGAAAAGCATCGCCTTGCTGGTAATCGGGCGGTGCGAACACGAGGCCGGCGATCGCCCCGTAGCCGATGGCGATTGCCGCCGCGGTCAAGAACCAGGGGATGAGCGTCGCGGCAACCCGGTACACATGGGGCGGCGATGCGAGCCTGTAAAACCATGTCCACATAGAATCGGCCCCTCGTTCAGTCAAGCGCAATGCGCAGCGCGGCGGCNGCGGCGAAGGGCGCCAGCGTNGTGGTGAATACACAGAGCGACGCCAGAAAATACAGCGCTCCGGCCGCGCTCGTTCCTGAAATNGCACGATCCGTCGCACCGGCGCCGAAGATCAGCAGCGGCATTGCCAGCGGCAGCACGATCAAGGACAGGAGCACGTTGCCGCGGCGCAAGCCCACCGTGAGGCCGGCGCCGATGGCGCCCAACCAGCTCAGCGTGAGCGTGCCCAACGTCAATCCGAGCAGCATGGTCGCAAATGCCGAGACCGGAATGGCGAGCCCGATGGCGACCACCGGGGACACCAATACCAGCGCCGCTCCGCTGACCAGCCAGTGAGCCAACGTCTTCGCAATGACAATCGTGACCAAACCCTGTCCAGACAGCGCCAACTGCTCCAAAGTTCCATCGTCCGCATCGTTCTTGAACAAAGAATCCAAGGACAGCAGCGAAGAAAGCAGTGCGGCGACCCACAAAACACCGGGTGCCATGTCTCGCAGCAGGGACAGCTGGACGCTCAATCCCAACGGAAACAGCGTGGTGACGATCAAAAAGAACACGAGCGGCTGCAGCACCTGCTCCGGTCGCCGGAAACTGAGCCGCAGGTCCCGATTCAGGATGAGCATCATGGCCCGCCACGCCCCGACGTTCATCCCGCAAGCTCCATGCGGCGCTGCGTCGCCTGAAGCTTCAGATCGTGATGCGCGACCACGAGCGCCATTCCGCCGCCGTTCACATGATCCTCGAGCAACGCGGACATCAGCGCCGATCCCGCCGCATCGAGATTGGTAAAGGGCTCATCCAGCAGCCACAGAACCGCCCTCGCGGCCAGGATGCGCGCCATCACCACACGGCGGCGCTGGCCCGCGGACAATACCCGCACCGGCAAATCCGCACAGCCCGCGACGCCCGCGCGGCCGAGACACTCGCGCAGTTCCGCCGGCGCGGCGCGCCGCTTCATGCCAACCATGAAGCGCAGATTTTCCAACGCGGTGAGGTCGCCCTTGAGCGCGGTTTCGTGCGACGCGTAGGCGAGCGCGGATTGATATTCCGATGGCGCGCGTGCAATCGATTTGCCGAACCAAGCGACGCTGCCCTGTTCGGGTCTGAGCAAGCCGGTGGCGACGCGCAGCAAGGTCGTCTTGCCGGCACCATTGGGTCCTGCGACATGCAGCAATTCGCGCGGCCGCAGTTCGAGGCTTATGCCCTTGAGNACGTGACGATCCCCGCGCCACACGTGGACCTGATCGACGCAAAGACCCACTGCTGCGCTGTTCATCGGGTCGCGAGCTTAACCAAATCAAGCGGTTGAAGCTACCGACGGGGCCCTCAGCCGCTGTCCCGCTCCGCTGAATAGGGTGTAATGGCCTCCGCTTTGAGGCTCGGCAGCGTCTTGACGCTGCGTATCACTTTCAAGCGTGCGGCGAGCGCGGCGAGCAGCAATCCCGTGCCTCCGGCAAACGCCAGAGCCACCCGCAGCCCGAAGTGCTCGCCCAACCAGCCTCCCAACAGCGCACCGGGCCCCGCGGGCAGCAGAATCAACCAGCGCATGGTGCTCGTCATGCGCCCCAACATCGGCGCCGGAGTGACGGATTGCCGCAGCGACAANAAATTGATGAATATGAATACGGCGCCCATGCCGAAACACAGCAGCATCATGGCGTAGGCGGCGATACCCACCCGGTTCAATGGCGCAACGGCGAGCAGCAGCCATCCGGATCCGCATATCGCGAATCCAAGCACCAGGGTCGGTCCGGGACCGAAACGCCGCGCCACCCGGTAGCCGAATGCACTGGCGATGACCGTGCCCACTCCGAGGGCGACATAGCTCAAACCGACTTCGCGCTCGCTCAACCCCAACTGGCGCGTCGCGAACAGAATCTGCACCACCATCGCCGCTTGATTGCACAACTCCCACACACCGACGCAGGTCGCCATGGTGATCAGGAGTTCGTGGCTGCGCACGAAGTGCAATCCCTGGCGCATGGCCGGCCAGAACGGCGGATTCACCGCGCTCGGCGTTTCCTTCACGGGCACGCCGCGCAGAATCGACGCCGAGATCAGCAGCAGGAAGGCATCGGCCAGCAGCGCGAGCGGNGCGCCCGTCAACTTGATCAAGGCACCGGCGGCGCCGGGCCCGGTCACTTCGGCGGTCGAGGATGCCAGGGCGTTTTTCGCATGTGCCTCGACCAGCCGTTCGCGCGGCACGATCTGCGTCAGCACGATTTGCGCGGCGCTTCCCGCCGTGGTGTTCACCGCGCCGATCACGAATCCCACGATATACAGCCAGTGCATCGACAGCCAGCCGAGCCACCACGCCAACGGCACCGTCGCCACGGTGATCGCTATCGACATTTCGCCCACGACNTAGACCGGNAGCTTGCGAACCCGATCGAGCCACACGCCGGTCGGCAGCGAGAACAGGACGAAGGGAAACAACTCCGCGGCGCTCAATACGCCCATTTGCGTGGGGGAAGCATGCAGNAGTACCGCGGCGGAGAGCGGCAGCGCGAGCAGCGTCACCTGTCCGCCGAACGAGGAGATGAGAATCGAGGTCCACAGCCGCCGATAGGTCGCATCGCGCAGCAGATCGGTGGGGCCCAGCGCAAAGCGCTGAAGCCACCGCATCGGCGGCAACCTGCGAAGCAACGCAATGTTCATGGGTCGAATCGGCGCACAAGCGATAACTTCAAAGCATAGCGGAGGCGTGCTCTCGGCGCCTTACCGTATCGCTCAAGGGTCGTGGGACGGCGGGGCAAGCACGCACTCCAGGCGCCGGCCCAAGGTCCATGCGAGGACACCGCCCACCGCCGCGATCGCCGCATGCAGCGCCCAGAACTCCGTCGGCGTCATCTTCTCGAACGCGCCGCCGATNCGGCCAATGGCGACGTTCGAGAGAAACAGCGACATGAACGCCGTCCCCATCAAGGTGGCGCGAACCCGCGGCGGCGCCGCGCGCGACACGAGCGCCAGGAGCGTCGGCCAATAATATAGAAACGCCACTCCGAGCAGCACATTGTAGGCGATGGGTACCACGATCGGCACGCGATCGGTCGCCGCACAGCCCGCCGCCAGCAGCAAATTCGCCGCGCAAGCAATCCACGCCCCGGTACCGATCTTCGCCATCTCCGCAGGTTCAGCGCCGCGTAGCGCCTGACGGCGCCACGACGCCAATATGAACGGCACCGCGACGATGCTGACGAACGGATCGATGGAATTGAACCACCCGGTCGGCACGCGGTAGCCGAGCACTTCGAGATCGACGCTGCGGTCGATCCAGATCAGAGCCACATTCGAGTTCTGGTAGTAAGCAATGGATTGGAATATGGTGATGAACATCACCGCGAACAGCGCACCGATGATGCGCCACTGCGCACGGTCGAGAGGCGCCGCGGCGCGGGCGACCGGACGGGTCCGCACGGATGCGGAGAGCTCGCGAGCAGTCCGCACAGCAACGGACCCGCCACCGCACCGACATTGATGCCGATGGAGAAAATCGAAAATCCGCGAGCGCGGCCCGCCCGGTCCTTCCCGGCATAAAGGCCCCCGACCTGCGTGGAGATGTTGCCCTTGAGAAATCCGCAACCCACGATCAACAGCAGCAGAGCGAGCAGGAAGGATGCATCGAATGCCATGGCCAGGTGGCCGGCGCTCATCAACACCGCGCCGAGCGCCACCGCATTGCGCTGACCGATCCAGCGATCGGCGATCCAGCCTCCGAGCACCGGCGTGAAATAAACCAAGCCCGTGTACAGGCCGAAGATCTGCGAGCTCAGCGCCAGCGTGCTCATCGGCCCGAACACGCCTTCGACGACGGAGCGAAAGCCGGCGAACCCCACGACGTGCTCGATGCGGCCGGGCATGAGGAGCGCCTGGCTCATGTAAAGCACCAGCAGCGCCGTCATGCCGTAATACGAGAACCGCTCCCAGGCCTCGGTGAACGCGAGGTAGCCAAGGGCGCGCGGCTCGCCGAAAAACGTGCGCTTACGAATTGCCGGAGCCTGCGGCAACACATCGAGGATGGTCACATTGAATGCCCGGTTGCGCCGGCTCGCGGGCGGCGGGACGTCAGTGTAACCGTGCGGCCAGGTATGCTATAGATGCGGCCCAAAAATATACAAGGTGAACCGCATGGGGGAGAGCGTGGGGATTCCGATGACGCGGCGCCGGCTGCTCTCGATGATCGGGAAGACCGCGGGCAGCGCGGCGATGTATCACGCGATGAACAGCTTGGGGTTTGCCGGCGAATCGAACTTCAAGGAGCCGATCGAGCTGCGTGGGGCGCCCAAGGGCGCCTCGGTGCTCGTGCTCGGGGCGGGCCTCGCAGGCATGGTAGCCGCCTATGAACTGCGCAAGGCGGGCTACCAGGTGCAGGTGCTCGAGTACAACGATCGCGCCGGTGGACGCAACTGGTCTTTGCGCGGCGGCGACCGCTACACCGAATTGGGAGGAGCCGCTCAAGAGTGCCGGTTCGACCCCGGTCTTTACATCAACCCGGGCCCGTGGCGAATTCCGTATCATCACCGCGGCATGTTGAATTACTGCAAGCTGCTCGGGCTGCCGCTCGAAGCGTTCGTTCAGGTCAACTACAACGCCTACATTCACAGCAGCCAGGCCTTCGGCGGCAAGCCGCAGCGCTTCCGCGCCGTCAAGGCCGACTATCAGGGACATGTCGCAGAGCTTCTGGCCAAGGCCACCCAGCGCCATCTACTCGATGCCGAGGTGAGCGCCGAGGATCAGGAAAAACTTCTCGCCTCGCTGCGCAACTGGGGTGCGCTCGACAACAACTATGCCTATGTCAAGAAGTGGGACAGCAGCGATCGGCGCGGCTACGATCGAGATCCGGGCGGCGGGCTCTCGGCACGACCGGTGCTCTCGGAGCCGGTGGGGCTGACCGATCTGCTTCAGTCCCATCTGTGGGAGGCCCTTGCCTTCGGCGATTTCTACGACATGCAAACCACGCTGTTTCAACCCATCGGCGGCATGGGTGTCGTCGGCCAGGCCTTCGCTCGCGAGTTAGGATCCGTGATTCGCTACAACGCCAAGGTCATCGACATCCGCCAGGACGAACGCGGCGTCGGCGCCACCTTCGAGGACCGGGCTGCGTCGATGACCCGGCATACGGTCTCCGCGGACTGGTGCGTCTGCACCATACCGTTGTCGATCCTGAAACAGATTCCCATGAACGTCGGTCAACCCATGACCGAGGCGATCGCGGCGGTCCCCTACGGTGCCGCGGTCAAGGTGGGGCTGCAATTCAAACGCCGATTCTGGGAACAGGACGAACAGATTTACGGCGGCATCACCTACACCGACCTGCCGATCACCAACATCGGTTATCCCAGCACCGGTTATTTTGGCGGCGGCAAGGGCGTGCTGCTGGGCGCGTATCTGTTCGGTCCCAACGCGACCGAATTCACCGCGCTTGCGCCGCAGGAGAGAGTCAAGAAGGCCGTGGAGTACGGCAGCCAGATCCATCCGCAGTATCGCGAGGAGTACGAGAACGGGGTTTCAGTGGCCTGGCACCGTTCGCCGTTCACACTCGGCTGCTTCGGCATGTGGTCCGATGAAGCGCGCGCCCGCCACTACGATGATCTCTGCCGGATCGACGGGCGCATCGTGCTCGCGGGAGAGCATGCCTCGTATCTGGCGGCCTGGCAGGAGGGCGCGGTGACCTCGGCCTTGGATGCGATCGACCGGCTGCACCGGCGAGCGGTCGCGGCAGGAGCGCCCGTATGAGACCACCAACCGCAGCGCGTAAACGCACCGTCCGCGCGCGCGCGATGATCGCCGTGGTTCTCGGGCTGTTTGCCGTCTATGGCGTGCAAGCGCCGGTGCGGGCGCAGACCTCCCGCATGTTCTTCTCGCGGCAGCTCACCACCACCAATGGCGCCGAGATCTACCAGCATATCTGCCAGGGTTGTCACATGCCGGACGGCCAAGGCGCCGAGGGAGCCGGGCGATATCCCGCGCTTGCCAAGAATCCCGATTTGAAATCCTCGACCTTCATGGCGCTGACGATTCTGGGCGGACGCAGCAACATGCCGGCATTCGGCGCCAAGCACGGCGCGGGGGCCATGTTCTTTTCACCGCCGGCCCTCACCTATGAACAAGTCGCGGCCGTGATCAACTATGTGCGCACGCATTTCGGCAATCACTACACCGGCCCCGTCACGCCCGCCCAGGTCGAGGCACTCGATAACGCTCCTTAAGAGGACAGCCCCACCTGCCGGTACGCTCCGCGATGCAAGTCGCGGCGCTCGCTACTTACCCGGCGTCGGACATTGGAATTCCCGCTCCTTTTCCGGCTTCGGCTGATCCGGCTTCCAGCCTGCCGGCAGCTCGAACTGACTGCTGGGGATAGGTTCGGTACCGATCGACGTGGTCTCGATCGTCCATGCGAGGAACGGTACAGGCTTGCCAGCCTGGGCCGCCGCGGTCGCGCTCGCGTCCTGCTTGGGAGGCGGGGGCGTCTTCTTGGCGAAGAGCCCGCTCATCAGCTTCGAACCGAAG
>Ga0031654_10000361_pt1 | contig 11355 bp, 9 predicted proteins | sample FrelakmetCRP12CR_FD_55268 | JGI IMG/M metagenome (GOLD analysis project Ga0031654, IMG submission 55268) | Freshwater lake sediment microbial communities from the University of Notre Dame, USA, for methane emissions studies - CRP12 CR | ecosystem: Environmental > Aquatic > Freshwater > Lake >...
GCGATCTCCACGCGGGCACCCGCGATCATTTCATCGATCGAGCGGCGTGCAAGTTTGCCGTAATCCGGCATGGAAGCGACATGAAAGAGCACATGATCCTCNGCGATATAGGCGAAACCTTTTTTGTGAAGGCGCTCAATGAGTATTTTCATCTCCTCGATGTGATCGGTCGCCCGCGGCTCAACAATCGGCGGCAAACAGCCAAGCGCCGCTACGTCCTCCTTGAAGTTGTTGTAAGTCTCNTCGGTCANTTTTCGGATCGAAACGCCACGCTCAGCTGCGCGTNTGTTGATCTTGTCGTCGACATCGGTGATGTTGCGGACATATTTGACGTGATCCGATCCGTAGAGATGGCGTAAGAGCCGGAACAGCACGTCGAATACGATAACCGGCCGCGCATTGCCGATATGGGCGAGGTCGTAGACGGTTGGCCCGCACACATACATGCGCACGCGCGCGGGATCGAGAGGTTTGAAGACCTCTTTGATCCGCGTCAGCGTGTTGTAAAGCTTGAGTTCCATAACATCCCTTGCCCAGCGGGCCAGGACGTTCGTCTCACTTGATCGAGAAAACGGCCCCGCCCGCGCTCATTAGGCGCAGATAATCTCGCGGCAAATGCCGAAGAAACAGTTGCAGGCCGTGCTCATAGGATGACCATGCGGTCCGGCCCAGATCTCGTCAAGACTTTGGTTCAGAGGTGCGACCCGCGCAGAATTGGCGGCATTACCGATATCTCATATCGCGATTGACCGTTTTATCGCGGGACCTGCTACGCGTTAACGGCTGATCAACCCTATGGGCGCACTTTGCTCGTGCTGGGGCTCGTATGGGGGACTGATCCGTGAAATTGCGTTCTGTTGTTCTGTTGCTGGTCGGCTTATTTATGGCGCAATCAGCCGCCGCCGAGACGCATATTTTTCTGATCGATAGCTTCGACGGCTACGGCGTTGATCGGTGCCTCGCTTCCGGTGAGGCCTGCGGCAGAGCGGCGGCGACAGCACTGTGCCGCCACCGAGAATATTCCAACGCGATCGACTTTGGTCGTATCGATCTTAGTGAGATTACGGGAGGAATGCCTTCCAGCACGTTGGTTAAGGCCTGCGAAGGGCGCTCATGCCCGGAACTCGTTGCAATCACCTGCAGCCGCTGACGGCGCATTAGCTGTTTTGCCCATCAGCTTTTTGATATCTCAGTCTGAAAAAAAGCAAAACGGCCGCCCGGAGGCGGCCGTCTGCAACTTAGTTCTCTTTGATTCGCCTTACTTCAGCTGAGAAGCGAGCAAGTCAAAGGAGAGCTTGGCGGCGAAAGCACCGCGGCACCAGCCACCAACACTGGTCGCAACATTCGGATCCGCATTCCAGAACTGGATACATTGCGTCGAGCTAAGGTTCGTATCGCTATAGCGGAGATCGAGGGTAAAGACCTTGTAGGTAAAGCCACCGCCAACATTCCAGGTAGAGTAGCTCGGAATGGAGAACGGACCCGATGTATTGCCACCCGGACCTGTATTCAGAGCAAATGTAGTCGGTCCACCTTGCACATTGAAACGACCCCAGGCGCCCGACAGATAGGCACCCCAATCCTTCGCGAGGTAGCTGCTCGGAACGGTGTACTTAGCGTTGATCTCATAATACTGGCTGTCCTTGTGGTAGTTCAGCAGGTTAGGCGAATAATAGAACGCGCCACCGATTGAGAGAGCATCGGTGACGGCAAGTGTGGCCTTGGCGTAGAGTTCGTCGAAATCGCTGGTGAAGCCGTAATTCGGAAAACCAGGGGATGTATTATGCGGATAAAGATAATAAATATTGCCGAAGTCGAAGCTCCACTTACCCAGGGTCGGCCGCCAGCCACCGTACAAATCAACCTCGGCACTCGGGCTATTTAGGCAGTAAGTTCCGCAGCTCGACGGCCAATTGATGCCGGAGCCGGCAATGCCGATGTAAAATTCCTTATAGTGTGGCTCGAAGTAAGCTGAGCCCGACGCACCATGGTTCGACTGCGTGACGCCACGGAAAATGTAATCGCTGGCAATGCTGCCGCCGAAGGCGATATCGAAGTCGGGGGTGGCAGGCGCAGCGGCAACCGGTGCCGCTTTTCCTTTGACCGGCAAGTCCGCTGCGAGCGCCTGACCGGAAAGCGCCAGGGCAAAGACACCGGCCCCAGCGAGTGATTTGATCACAATATCGCGCATTTTGACCCCCATATTCGTTCTTCAGAAAGGAAACACCGGCGCGACAGACGAGCCGATAACCCCCGTAAACCGATTGTTAAAGTCGCTTAAACCACGCAAAATCGCAATAATAGCATTTGGGCAATCTGCCCAAATGCTAAGCAAAACTCTATGAGCCCTGAAAGATTTCCTGATGCGTGACAAATTTGACACAGAAAACAGATGCAAAACGTTCTGAAATAAGCCTTCTTGCGCCCCCGAGTTTTGGGTAGAGCTGCACCCGAATCAAAACAAATGATCGCGGAAAAAGCGCGAAAATTGGCTGCCAGAGGTCTAAGCATTCATTCCAAGACGATGCTGACGGCAATTTTTCTCGACATTGCCTTCATAGTTCGGTCAAGTTTCCCGCCCTTGCTGCAAGTTCTTCATGCGAAGTTTGATTGATCCATGATCCCAACCCACCTTGCTGGACTTTCAGCCGTCCTTTCGCTGGCGCTCCTGACAGGGGCTGCCGCGCAGATGTATCCACCCGGCAGCGTTCCTGGTGGCGCACCCCCCGGTGTCTATGTACCTCCGCCTCCGGGCGGCGGTTCTCAGTCTGGAGACAGCACAAATCCGATTTGCGTTCGTCTCGAAAGTGCACTTGCGAAGCTGGACGCACCGGTGAATGCGGGACCCGACTCGACGCGACGTTACGAAGATGCCATTGCGCGTCAAAAGTTCGAATTGGATCAGACGATTATGCAGGGCCGCCGCTCAGGATGTGACACTGGGGGTGGTTTTTTTCTTTTCGGGTTTGGTCAAAGATCTCCTCAATGCGAACAGATCAACAATCAGATTACCCAAATGCGGGGCAATCTCGACCGCATGACCGCGGACTTGTCGCGCATGCGCGGGGGCGACATTGACGTCAATCGTGATCTGCAGCGCCGACAGCTCTTAGCTTCGCTTCAGCAGAATAATTGTGGTCCGCAGTATCGTAATTCAGCGCCACAACAAGTGCGTTCACGTAGTTGGCTTGAGAATTTGTTCGGCGGGTTGCGTGAAGAAAGTGACATCAATGCTTCACCGCTCGAATTGCCATCGTCTTCAACCTTTCGCACTCTCTGTGTGAGAATGTGCGACGGATATTATTTCCCCATTAGCTATGCGACAGTCCCGTCGCGATTTGGAGAAGATGACCGGACCTGCAAGCGCTTGTGCCCTGCCGCGGAGACCGCGCTCTACACACATCGCAATCCGGGCGAGGAAGTCGACCAAGCGATGTCGATCGGCGGACGTCCTTACTCTGAACTGCCCACGGCATTCAAATATCGCCAAGAATTCAGTCCGAGCTGCTCTTGCCGCGCGGCCGGGCAGAGCTGGGCAGACGCCCTTGGCGTTGGCAAGGATCAGACGGTTCAACAAGGCGATATCATCGTAACCGAGGAACGCGCCAAACAATTGGCGCAACCGAAACAGCCAAACCAGCCGAAAGGCGGTAGCGCCTCTCAGCCTGCTGTCGCGAAGCAACCATCAGGCGATCAAACGCCGCAGAGCGAAAAACCCTCTGATGGAACGCGCAAAGTGCGCACGGTCGGCCCGGAATTCTATCCCGTTCATTAAGAGTGCCAGCTCGTTTAGGCGGTCTCACCTCTTAATCTCGCTTCCGCGCGCCTACGACCCAGAAAGGGCAGCAAAGCTCGCAGTTCTGGGCCATTTTCCTGACCGGTCAGCGCGAGTCGGAGTGGGTGAAATAGCTCCCGTCCCTTGTGGCTCGTTGATTGTTTGAGCTTATCGATCCAAGCGTCCCAATTTTTTTTGTCCCAGGTTTCGGTTTCCCACGGATCGGCTGGAAGTTCGTTCGAAGCCTTCCTGCAGATGTCGAGATCTGCATCCGTCAAAGACGGTGTAATCGGCTCGTTCACGATACGCCACCACAACAAAGATTCGTCGAATCGCGCGAGATTTCCACGCACCACCTCCCAAAAAGCCTGGCCACCGCCAACGCCGATCGCGGTCAGGCGTGGCGCTGCCGTTGCGAATGACATCGCGTGAAGTGTACGGGCCGTGAGCGCATCGAGATCTTTGGGGTCGAGACGAGCGGATCCATGCGATATGCGCGTAAAATCAACTTTAGCGGCAAGACTCGCAAGATCGCTGACCGGTTGGATGGCCTCCGCGGTTCCAACAAGAGTTGCGGCAGCGGCAACAGCGAGAGGCTCCTGGCCCGCTTCACGAAGCGACTTCAAGGAGAGATGACCGAGACGTTTAGACATGCCCTCCCCACTTGGCAGTGTAAGAAGGTTATGATGAGCAAAAAGGGGCGGCTTCGCGCCCAGCGCTTCGAACATTTCGATTTGGGCGGCGGTGTTCGTAATATGATCTTCGCCACGGATTACGTGACTCATTTTCATGTCAATATCGTCGACGACCGATGTCAATGAATAGAGCCAATTACCGTCGGCTCTGCGGACCACCGGGTCAGATAATGAAGCTGTGTCGATCTCCGACTGTCCTCGTATTAGATCAACCCATGCAACTTTTTTCTGATCAAGCTTGAAACGAAAATAGGCTTTGCGACCCTCGCTTTCGAGCTTCTTACGATCTCCATCGCTCAGTTGAAGAGCGGCGCGGTCATAGATAGGCGGCTTGTGTGCTGCGAGCTGGCGCCGACGACGAAATTCCAACTCTTCCTCTGTTTCGTAACAAGCATAAATGCGACCAATCTTATTCAAGAACTCAAGTGACTTTTCATAGAGAGCGGTTCGTAGTGACTGTCGTTCGACGTGATCGGGGGAAATGCCAAGCCAGCCGAGGTCGCTACGTATCGCATCGACATACTGCTCTTCCGAGCGCACACGATCCGTGTCGTCCAAACGCAAAATGAACGTTCCACCTTCGCGTCTTGCGTAGAGAGCGTTTAATAGCGCGGTGCGTGCATTGCCAATGTGTAGGAGCCCAGTAGGCGATGGTGCAAAACGGACGATCGGAGACGACATGCTATTACGCTCCCAGCGTGCGGCAACTCGCGATGGGCTCGGCCCAAGCGAGCACGGCTCGATGGCAATCATATACAGCTCGATCCGAATTTTCTCGAATCATCTGCGATTTTCCAATTGCCCAGCATGAGCGCGCAATCCATTCTGTAGTAATGCGGAATCAGAAGAAGCCCGATCTGAACGATCGCCGAACGAAATATTTCGTTTACGTACTCGGTAGCAACGGCAAAGGTGGATACCGTACCTACGTTGGATGGACGCTCGATGTGGAGCGACGTCTAACCCAGCATAATGCGGGTACGGGCGCTCGTTCCACACGCGGGCGAGTTTGGGTTTTGCTTCATACCGAACGCTTCACGACATGTCGCGCTGCGATGAGCCGTGAATGGTATCTGAAACGAGACCGTCGTTTCCGCAAAGAGCTTGCGAATCAACAGTAGCGATCCTTGGTGAACTGCGCCGATTAGCGTCAGTATTAGCCGCAAAAAGCCTTCAAAAATCCACTACTTCGTTTCGCGTCGGTACCGCGCCCAAAACGAGCGTATCGTCGGGCTTCGCGGGTGTGGTGCCCGGATCGCGAAACTTATTGACGATCGGATAGCGACGATCGCGACCGAAATTCCTGAACGTTACCTTCACGCCCGGCGCCGCCTGCCGCCGCTTGTACTCGGCGACATTCAGCATTCGCTCCACACGTTTCACCGTCTCGGCGTCAAAACCCGCGGCAACGATATCGAATACCGCGTCTTCGCGCTCCACGAGTCGCTCCAGAATGGCATCGAGTACATCGTAGGGCGGGAGCGAATCCTGATCCTTCTGGTTCTCGCGCAGCTCTGCTGTTGGCGCTTTCGTTAGGATATTCTCTGGGATTACGACACCGCTGGGACCGAGCGCGCCCGCGGGCTTCCATCGGTTCCGAAGCGCGGCAAGACGATAGACCTCGGTCTTATAGAGATCTTTGATTGGGTTGAAGCCGCCATTCATATCGCCGTAAAGCGTGGCATAGCCGACCGACATCTCTGACTTGTTGCCGGTCGTCACGACCATCGGTCCGAACTTATTTGAAATCGACATTAGGATCGTACCGCGCGCCCGCGCCTGGATGTTCTCCTCCGTGACGTCGCGCTTCTGGCCCTTGAACTGGGCCGTGAGTACAGCCTCAATACCCTCAACGGCGGGCGCGATCGGGATCGTGTCATAGCGAATGGAGAGCGCACGCGCACACTTCTCGGCATCGGTAAGGGAATTTTTCGAGGTGAATTTATATGGCAGCATCACGCCGTGGACGCGCTTTGGGCCAAGCGCGTCGGCAGCGAGTGCAGCACAGAGTGCCGAGTCAATACCGCCAGAAAGGCCGAGCACAACGCCGGGGAAGCCGTTCTTTTCGACATAATCGCGCAGCCCTAGCATGCAGGCTGTGTAGTCGGCCTCGTCGCCTTCGATGATTTTTTCCTGCGGTCCGGAAACGCATTTCCACGTGCCGCTCTCGCGCTTCCATTCGATGAGCGCAATTTCCTCCTTAAATGAAGCCATCTGAAATGCGAGCGATTTGTCGGCGTTCAGTGCAAACGACGCGCCCTCGAACACGAGTTCGTCTTGGCCGCCAAATTGATTGACATAGACCAGCGGTAGACCCGACTCGACCACACGCAGCACCGCAACGTTGAGGCGCTCCAGCATTACGCCGCGACGATAGGGAGAAGCGTTGGTGACGAGTAGGATTTCACCACCAGTCTCCGCGATGCATTCTATGGGATCGGGTTTCCAGATGTCCTCGCAGATCGGAACACCGAGGCGAATGCCACGGAAATTCACCGGGCCCGGCATCGGCCCCGGTACAAAAACGCGCTTCTCATCGAATACGCCGTAATTCGGTAAGTCTACCTTGAAGCGCAGGCCCGCGATTTTGCCACCGTCTAAAAGCGCCGTGGCGTTGTATAGCTTTTGGTCATCAAGCCATGGCGTCCCGATCAAGAGCGCCGGGCCGCCATCGTTGGTCTCACGCGCGATCTGTTCGATGGCGCTTCGACATACGGCCTGAAAGGTGGGCTTGAGCACCAGATCTTCCGGCGGGTAGCCGGCAATGAACAATTCGGGAAATACGACAAGATCGGCCTCTTGTTTCGCTGCTTCCGCGCGCGCTCGGCGCGCTTTCTCAGCGTTGCCGGCAACGTCACCGACGACGGGATTGAGCTGCGCAATTGCAAGCGTCAAACGATCTCTGATCATGGGAAGGATGTAAACCCGCCCTGACGGCACGGCAATGGCGGCCAAAATTGTCCGGCATGCGCAGCGTTATTCGGGCATCCACATCGTCTCTAGTTTTTTAAGTCCGTGGGGACAATGCCTTTACGAATTGCGGGAACGACCGGTGGCTGGCCGGTCTCCATCAGGATCTTCTGCCCTTCAGCGGTTAGGATGAACCGAACAAAATCGATCGCCTCTTTCGGGTTTTTGGCGGTTCCTGGGACCGTGGCGGCATTTCGGATTGTCTCACTCATATTGACGCTCGCAGGAAAACGAATGATTTCGACGTCATTTTGGGCGGCGACCGCAGTGGAATAATAAATGACGCCAACGTTTGCTTTTCCTTCGCGGATGGCACTCACAACTTCAGGCACCGAGTTCGGCTTAGCTGGATCAACGATGGCAGCGTCGATGATCTTCTGTGCGAGCTCCGGTTTTCCTTCTAGGTTCGCGGCTCGCTTCAGAAATTCGATCGTGCGGCCGGTAGCGAGATCCTTCTCGCCCGTGACGCGGGTGAATTTCATTTCGGGTTTTGCAAGATCTACGATCTGATGGATTCCCAGTGGGTTGCCCTTGCTGGTGATGACGACCATCTCGTTCGCCGAGAAGACCACATACCAGGAAGCCACATCCTGGTTCGAATCAGTGATTTTTTTGCTCATCAAGTCCTCTGCAACCACCGAAGACGACGGTGCAAATACGTCACAGGTGTCACCTTTGAGGATACGATCGGCCAGTTGCCTCGAAACACCTGAGGTGAGCTTGATGCTGACGTCTTTATTCTTCGCTTCAAACGCTTTTTTAAGTTCGTGCATCGGACCAGCTAGTGAATCTGCATGAAATACCTCAACGACGCCGGCCATCGCGCTTCCCGAAAATAGAACACCGATCACAGTGGCGACCGCTAAAAAGCAGCAATGCATCGAATTTCTCCTGACCTGCCCGGTTTCGTTTGTCACACCGCGGCCATATCAGGTCGTGGTTGTGTTGATCCCGCTGTAATCCCGGCATGCGCGTGAAAGATTTCCAAGCGGATTTCCGCGAGATATACGCACAAGATCTTCGCAATATTTTTTTAAAATCCAGCGACTGCCGGCATCTTGCGCACGTGGCTCAGGCGTTCTCTTTTTAACAGGTCGGCAACTAGGAATGCCATCTCGATCGCCTGATCGGCGTTAAGCCGCGGATCACAGAAGGTGTGATAGCGATCGGACAAATCCATCTCGCCGATCGCCCTCGCGCCACCCATGCATTCGGTGACATTCTGGCCGGTCATCTCCAGATGAACGCCGCCGGCATGAATGCCTTCGCGGGCAGCAACCGCGAAGAATTCCTTCACTTCCTGAAGTATCTGCTCGAAGCGACGCGTTTTGTAGCCATTCGCCGTCAACGTATTGCCATGCATCGGGTCGCACGACCACACGACAGTACGTTTATCCTTTTTCATCGCGCGAATAAGTGCCGGCAGGTGCGCCTCAACCTTGCCTGCACCGAAACGGCAGATCAATGTCATGCGCCCCGGCTCACGCTCAGGGTCAAGAATGTCGAGGAGTTTTAGCAATCCGTCCGCTGTCAGCGACGGACCGCATTTCAGCGCAATCGGATTTTTGATGCCGCGACAGAATTCGACATGAGCATGGTCGGGCTGGCGCGTGCGGTCACCGATCCAAACTAAATGGCCGGAGGTGTCGTACCAGTCACCGCTTGTGGAATCGACTCGCGTCATCGCCTCTTCATAGCCCAGCAGTAGCGCCTCATGGCTAGTGTAGAAATCGGTCGTTCGCATTTCCGGATGCGTTTCCGGATCGATGCCGCAGGCGCGCATGAAATCGAGCGCTTCCGTGATACGCGCGGACAATTCCTCATAGCGGTGCGCTTGCGGACTATCCTTAACGAAGCCGAGCATCCATTGATGCGCGTTCGACAGGTTCGCGTAGCCTCCGGTCGAGAACGCGCGCAGCAAATTGAGAGTCGCCGCCGACTGGCGATAGGCTTCGAGTTGTCTTCGTGGATCGGGCGTGCGCGCTTCCTTTGTGAAGGCAATATCGTTGATGATGTCGCCACGATAGGTTGGTAGTTCCACACCGTTTTGCTTTTCCGTGGGCGAGGAACGGGGCTTGGCAAACTGGCCCGCAATGCGGCCGACCTTTACCACCGGGAAAGAGCCCGCGAAGGTCATCACTACTGCCATCTGTAAGAAGACGCGGAAGAAATCGCGGATGTTGTTGGCGCTGTGCTCGACGAAGCTTTCGGCGCAATCGCCGCCCTGCAGCAAGAAAGCATCCCCGGCCGCGACCTTAGCGAGCGNGCGCTTGAGCGCCCGCGCCTCGCCCGCAAAAACCAGCGGTGGAAATGAGGCGAGCGTACGCTCGGTCTCAGCTAACGCTTTCAAGTCGGGATATTCCGGCACCTGCACGATCGGCTTCGATCGCCAGCTATCCGGGGTCCAACGCGCGGCCATGTTGAGTTGCCCTATCTCTCACGAGGCGGGGTTATACACTCAAAAAGTTACTGGATGCCAGTTTCCAACACGCCTGTATTTATCGGCACAAATGCGCGCTCAGAGCCCACTGAACCAATTATAGCCCTGATCTTCCCAATAGCCGCCGGGATAATCATTTGTCACATACATTTCGGTGACGTGTTTTGGGTTCTTGAAGCCAAGTTTCGTCGGGATGCGGACTTTCATCGGGTAACCATAAGAACGCGGCAGCGTTTGATCTGCGAATTTGAAAGTCATCTGCGTCTGCGGGTGGAGTGCGGTGGGCATGTCGATTGACGTCGAGTAACCTTCGGCACAGATGAACTTGATGTATTTTGCTGTCGTGTCGGCGCCGATACGCTGCAGAAAATCCGAAAGCCGCGCGCCCGACCATTTACCGATCGCGCTCCAGCCTTCAACGCAAATATGGCGCGTGACCTGCGACTCCTGCGGTAACCCATAAAGTTCAGATAGCGCCCAGGGCTTCTTTTCCGCCACAAGGCCCCCAACTTTCAACCTATAGCTGGCGCCATCGACTATCGGCGCTTGGTCTTCGTTGTAATCGGCGTTAAACGGAAATGGTTTCGTAATCGCACTTTCAGGATAAGTCGGGGCGAGGCGATTCAGACCAAAGATAATCGCCTGAACTCGATCGTTGAAGCGCGACATGACGCTTAGTGCGTTCTCCGCCGTCGTGCCATCGGTGATGTCGCAGCCCGCAAGAAACGCGACTGTGCCGAGGCTAGCGCCGCCGCGCAGAAACGCGCGCCGCGCCGGATCAGGTAAAAGCTTAGTCGCATCCTTGATGAAAAGCTTTGTGTCGATGCCAGAGATGAGTTTTTTGTTATTACGTGACATCGCCGCCTCCTAAAATCCGCGGATCATTGCGCGAAGACTCCTAGGAATCAAAATCGCGAGCAAGACGTGAACGATCAAAAATCCGACAATCGCGCTCATCGCAAAAAAATGCACGACACGCGCGAAATCGTAGCCACCGAACAGAGCCGTTAGCTCCTGCAACTGCGAAGGTTTCCAGATAGAGACTCCGGAAAAAACGACGANCACGCCCGCGAAGATGACGCCGAGATAGAGTACGCGCTGAGCGGCGTTATAGACGGAGAGATCGTCGTGTGAGAGGCGAAGTGTCAGTGCGGCTTTGATATCTTTCATCACTTCGCTTGGCCAAATGGGAAATAGTTTTTTCTGGAAGCGGCCAGTGATAATGCTGAGCGTGACATAGATNAGACCGTTGATAACTAATAGCCACATTGCCGCGAAATGCCACATGAGCGCCCCGGCGAGCCACCCGCCAACGGTAATCGAGCGCGGAAACTCGAAATTGAAAATCGGCGCGGCGTTGTAGATCCGCCAGCCGGAGCCAATCATGATCATCATCGCGACAACATTTATCCAGTGGGTAACTCGTACCCAAAATGGATGAACGATGCGGTCTTCCGGCTGCTTCGCGTCGGAAC
>Ga0031654_10000365_pt1 | contig 11320 bp, 6 predicted proteins | sample FrelakmetCRP12CR_FD_55268 | JGI IMG/M metagenome (GOLD analysis project Ga0031654, IMG submission 55268) | Freshwater lake sediment microbial communities from the University of Notre Dame, USA, for methane emissions studies - CRP12 CR | ecosystem: Environmental > Aquatic > Freshwater > Lake >...
CGCGGCCGGCCTGGACGGCTTGGCCGGCCGAAGAGACGTACGCTGCAGCGAGGATCAGAACAACGAGGCCGCGGGCCGCCGCCGCGAGCGGCCACGGCCGTTTGTCAGCGGTTATGCGCACCAGGATCAGGTAACTACCCGCGAGCGCAATGAGCACGTTGGTGCCATAGCGCGACTGCAGTGCGGCCGACGCACCGAACGGCAGNCGGCCGACTGCGACTGACAACGTGCACACGGNGCCGAAGATGAGCAACGCCAATGGCAGCGCCAGTTGNGCACGACGCTTCGAGAAGATGACTGCGATCAACGCGCATGTGCACACGATTGCCACAACGGTCCCGGCAAGGAGAACCAGAGCGCCAAGCCCTTCGCCCCAGACCGTGCTCATGATCGCCAGCATGAAGTGGCCGACCGCGCGTGGAGCGGCGAACACCGACTTGAAGGCATCGGGTGGTGCGAGATGCGGTGTCGGTGTAAGCGAGAAGACCCAGCCATAGAGGCCGAAGCACGAGAGTGCAAGCGCGACCCAGATCAGGAAACGCGTGTCCCGCAGCGAATCCCGCAGTCCGCCCTCGATGCCCGCGACCAGCAACACGGCTCCGGCTATCCAGACAAGCAGACCCTGGACGGAGCAAAAAGATGCCAGTGTCGCGAGAACGGCCGCGATTAGGACCGCTCTTGTGCGCGTGCCGGGATTGCCGTTCACGGCTCGTGCCAGAAACCACAATGAACTGAGAAGAAGAAGGGTGATGAGATTCCAGACNGTCTGGAATCCCCACAGGATGTTCTGCGTCGGCGCCAGCGAAAAAACAAGCAGCGCGAGCACGATGGCGTGCCAACCGCGCCAGCGACCGCGCGGCAGCAGTGGCCAGGCGAGCGCCAGCAGCAGGGCGAACGACGCGACCTGGAGCGCGGCGCTCAGATAAAGGATCGACTTTGCGTTGTAGTCGGTGAGAAAATGAAACAGGATCATCACCGTAAACGGGACGCCGACCAGATGTTCATTGTTCTTCGCGATCAACAGGTCGCCGAGCCGCAGCCGACCGTCCAGGATCCCGAAGTAGTATTGGCCGAGCGTCCAGTCGTCCCAGAAGGGGACGTTGACGCCGTACACGTGGATGTAGGCCAGGTAGCCGATGAGAATCGAACTGGTCAGCGCAGCCGGTACCCAGTGTTCCTGTGTTGCGCGCAGCGCGGTCGCGAGCGGCGCGCCAGTGTTTCTCTCGCCTCGTTTTGTGTCGTCGCTCACCACGTGTTCATTGAACTTGTTCTGGCCAAATCGCGCGGGGGAGGAGAATACTCGCAACCACAACGCTCCCACGCCCCGACGCCGGAGTGACATGTCGCCGGATGTTTGCAAGACCCTGGTGCGCCAGCGCAAACTCTGATGTCCGAAGTTGTTTCCCAATTCTTGTTGGCCAGAAACGGACTGGACGCTTCGTCTGCCCGTTGACCAACCGTGAGGCAATTCATCCGGTGAGCAAGGTCGATTCTCAGTTCTCGTCAACGAATACCGCCGCTTTGTCGAGCCGCGCGTCCGCAGCGCGTGCGTCCAAACACGGCGACAGAAATCTTGCATCAAATGGCTCCGTTCGCCCTGAGCTCGTCGCAGGGCGTAGACATGCGCTTTACATGTCTCGCCCTTCGACTCGCTCAGGACCTCAACGCGAACGGATGCTGCATCATTTGAGCGCCGTGTTTAACGGCCTCGGCGGCGAGCGCTGGCGCGTTGCGCTCCTTGTCATCGTGCTGACCGGCACCGCGCTACGTCTGTATGGGCTGGACAGCCAGTCGCTGTGGGGCGACGAGATCTACAGCGTCTTCATGAATCGCGGGCGCACCTTTGCGGAAATCGCGGCGGCGATGAGGGCGACGGATGTCGCTCCGCCGGGGTACCAGTTCCTGCTCGCGGTGGTGATGCGGATCTTCGGCGATTCCCCGACCGCCGTCCGCATGCCCTCGGTAATCGCCGGATCACTGGCCGTCCTGGCGATCTTTCATCTCGGTCGACTGCTATACGGAGTTCGAACCGGGCTGCTTGCGGCGGCTCTCCTGGCGATCTCGACAACCAGCATCTTCTACAGCCAGGAAGCTCGATCGTATGCCTGGCTGCTGCTGCTTTCCATTGCCAGCAGTTATTACTTTGCACAGGTNTTTCTGCCGAAGACGCGTGCCGCGCCTNCCGGCATGACTGCATTGTTCCTNTACTGCGTCCTCGCTATTGGGCTCGTCTACTCACACTACTACGGTCTGCTGGTGGTGGCCACGCATTGGGTGGTCGCGGTACTTGGTGCGATTCGCGGCCGGCGGAGTTGGCCCAAGCTCTCCGCCTTTCTCGTCATCGGTTTCGCCTACTTGCCGTGGCTGCCCGCGTTTCTGGAGCACCTGCAGATCAGAGATTTCTGGATCGAACGACCGACTGGGCGCCATTTGCTCAACTACTTGGCCTTTGCGTTCAACGGTCAGATTGTGATTGCAGGGGGGGCTGCCGCCATCTGCGCACTGGCGCTCTTGCGGGTCGCGCTGCTCCGCCGGCGTTCGGGACCTGAGGGTGAGAACAATCCGCTGTCTCCAGTTGGACCGGCGACTGTGTGGTTGGTACTTTGGATCGTGCTGCCGATCGCTGCCGCCTATGGCAAATCGCAAGTTTCGACACCGGTCTTCACCAACCGCAACCTGATCATTTGCTTTCCGCCGATGTTCCTGCTGACGGCACACGCCCTGTCCGTGCTGGCAGACACAGTAGTNNCCGACGCATGGAAGCGNCACATCGCGGGGGTGGGCTGCCTCGTGATTCTCGCGGCCGGCATCATGATGTTATTTGGCACCGGTTTCTATCGAGAACCCAATCGCCCTCAGTACCGTGAGGCAGTTCAGGTCATTATCGACAGCAGGATNCCGTTCGACCAGATGAGCATCGTGGTGACGGACGAGTACTTCTACTANCACTTTGGCCGCATGACTCCCGGTCTGTACCCTCAGGCAATCGCCTATCAGCTTGAGCAGCTTCCNGCGACNATGCACACCCTGGCGTTGCGCGACNGTCGCTTCGTTTGGTATCTGCAGGGGTTCACCCGTACGGGCAGGAACGACGTGCGGGATCGGTTGGAGGCTGACTACGCCCTGGTGATGCGCCAGAGTTTCGCGGCTACTGAAGTCAGTCTGTTCGAAAAGCGCTAGCGACTTGCAGAGCACGGCGCGGTACTTACGATCGCGACGGCCCAATCGCCTAGCTAGCTGGTGGGAAAGGCAAGATCGAAGGCTTCGTCCCATTGGAGCAGAGAGACGTCCCATTCCTGAGCCAGGCGATCGCAGGACAAAAGCGAATTGGCGGGTCGCCGCGCCGCGGTCGGGTATTCGGCGGTAGTGATCGGAACGATCGCTTTGAGCTTGCGCGCTGGATCAGGCACCTGCGCGAGGATGCGCTCCGCAAACTGGTGCCAGTTGGTCCGGCCTGCCGCGGTCATGTGATAGACGCCGCCGCGTTCGTGGAACTCTGAAGCGATCGATTCCCGATCGTTGCCGGCACGCGCGACGATCCCCGCAATGGCTTCGGCAATCGAACGTGCCCACGTGGGTGCGCCCCATTGATCGTTGACGACACGCAGTTCCTCGCGTTCGCGCGCGAGCCGCATTATTGTGCGAACGAAGTTGTGGCCGCGGTCTGTATAGACCCAGCTCGTGCGCAGGGTCAGTGCGGCAGCGCCGGACTCCAGAATCGCCTTTTCGCCCAGCCATTTCGTCTGTCCATACACCGACAGTGGGTTGGGTGTGTCGATCTCGCGATATGGTGTCGGTTGATTTCCCTCGAACACGTAGTCGGTCGACAGATGAATCAACGCCGCACCGAGCTGGCGCGCCTCTGCCGCAATCAGCGCCGGTGCTTCCGCGTTCACGGCGCGCGCCAGATCGGGTTCGGATTCGGCACGATCGACCGCGGTGTAGGCGGCNGTGTTAACGATCAGATCAGGCGCGACGGTACGGATGACCGCGCGGAGCGCATCGGGCTGCGCGAGGTCGCAGTCGGCACGTTCGACGCATATGAGAGTACCCAGAACCTGCAAACTGCGCTGGCACTCCCAGCCGACTTGGCCGTTACGACCGGTGATCAGTATTCGCATCAATCGAACGTGAGCGTCGCACTTCCGTTGAAGACGACGGAACTTAGCACCTTCCTGACCCCGACGCGGCGACGGGCAGAGCCAGCCGCGAATGCCGAACGAAGTCCCGGCAGCGCGTCGACGGCACGAAATGCAGCCGAAGCGAGGGACCCGTAAAATGCGCGTTTTCCCGCGAACGCACAGGGCCGGGCAGGGGGTGCTCGATGGATTGCGGCCTGGATGACCCGTTCCGGGGTAGCTCTGCGATCGCGCGCCCACGCCGGTCATTGTGCTCTGATCCATGAATCTATTCGACGCTGATACGAAAGCGCTCTACGCCCGCGAGATCGACGCCGAGAAACGGACGTCGCTTTCGACGCTGCTGAAACTCGTGCCCGCGGGCATTGAAGTCCTGGATGTCGGTCTTGGCGGCGGTGCACTCGGACAGCGGCTTGCGCGCGAGCGCGGCTGTCAGGTCGACGGAGTCACCTTGAGTGAAGAGGAGGCAGCCAATGCTGCGCCCCACTATCGGCGCATCGAAGTCGCTGACCTGAACACAGTCAGTTTGACTGCTCTTTTCGGGACACGACGTTACGGTGCAATCGTCTGCGCCGACGTGCTCGAGCACATCAACCGGCCAACCGCGGTACTCGACGCGTGCCGCGACTTGCTTGCGCACGATGGCGTTCTGCTGCTGTCGATCCCGAACGTCGCTTACATTGGGCTGATCGGCGAACTGCTGTCGGGAGAATTCAGATATCGGATCGAAGGCCTCCTTGACCGAACCCATGTGCGCTTCTTCACCCGGCGCTCGCTGCTGCGGATGCTGCGCGACAAGGGTTGGGACGTCGATCTTGTCGAGCCGATCAAGCTGGATCTGCCGGAGTCGGAATTCAACGTTGGCTTTGACGACCTGCCGCCTGCAGTGCAGCGGTATCTGCTGGCGATGCCCGATGGCCTGACGTATCAGTTCGTGGTCCGCGCACACCCGAGGCCGGCCGGCTCTTTGGCGGATGAGGTCGCGCCCTCTGGCAGCGAGTTTTCCGCCGAATCTCCAGCCCCTGACGCGCCGCATTTCTCGGCGTTGCTGTACCTGAAGGACGAAAGTGGTTACGCCGAGGATAGAAAGGTGGTTGCGCACGGGCGCATCGGCGACGCGCGTCAACTCCTACGTTTCAGTCTGCCGGCGCAGGCGCGGCCGCTCGTCGGCTTGCGTTTCGATCCGGCCGACCGGCCCGGCTTTCTGCATCTGTACGGGTTGCGGCTTTGCTCCATTACCGGCGAGATTGCATGGAGCTGGGACGGCAAGAGCGAGACGCTTGCGAGCGGTACGCACCAGCAGGTGATCTTCCGGTTACCCTGGTTTGAACACGAAGGCGCGATCATCCTGCTGTCCGGTGAGGACCCCTTCTTTGAACTCCCGCTTGGACGCGAACAACTCGAGCAGTGTCAGCTCGGCGGCGTCGTCGAAGTCGATATGGGCTGGCCCATGTCCGCGGACTATGCCTTGTTCGTTGATGAACTGGCGGCGCGGCAGGCGAAGGTCGAGTCGCTGCAGCGTGACCTGGCGCAGGCGCAAATCGATTTTGAGCGCCACCTGGCGCAGGCGCAGATCGATGCGCAGCGCTTGGCCGAAACGCAAGGGCACGCGCAGCAACTCGAAGAGAAGCTGGCTGCGGAATCAGAAGAGCTGCACCGGATGAAGGACGAAGTCGATCAACTCCTTGTCGAAAAGGAGGACATCCGCGCGCAGAGCGGACAACTAAGCGTTGCCGCGCAACTCTCACGGGCGGAGGTTGAGTTCGTGAAGAAGCGGGTGGAGCAACAGCGTCTACAGAGCCATGCTGTCGCAAGAGAGCGGGATGCCCTGCGGGAGCGGCTCGATCGCTTAGAGCGGTCGCTGTTGTTCAGGGTCTCGTCGCGCTTCAGTGGGACGCTGCGAGGATCAGTTTCGCAACGGTTACCTGGAACGCCGCGCACGGCGTCGACCGGGAATCTGCAATTGCACAGCCCGCCTCCGGTGGCCGAAGGTGTGGACGTGATCGTTCCCGTCTACAAAGGCCTGCAGGAAACCAAGACCTGTCTGGAATCCGTGCTGAGAAGCACGCCGACCATGCCGTTTCGGGTTGTAGTGATCAACGACGCCAGCCCCGAGCCTGAAATCACCGCCTATCTGCGCGATCTGCGTGACCTGGATGCGCGGGTGGAGCTGATCGAAAACCAGACCAATGCGGGCTTCGTGGTGAGCGTCAATCGAGGCATGCAGCAGAGTCGCCGCCATGACGTGGTTCTGCTCAACAGCGATACGGAGGTGGCCGGCGACTGGCTCGACCGACTGCATCTGGCCGCCTACCGTGAATCGCACATTGGAACCGTAACGCCGTTCTCCAACAGCGCGACGATCTGCAGTTATCCGAAATTCTGCGTAGATAATCCGCTGCCCGGGGGGACGACCACCGCGGAACTGGATCGTTTCTTCGCCACCGAGAACGCGGGGCAGACGGTGGACATTCCCACCGCGGTGGGTTTCTGCATGTTTATCCGGCGCGACTGTCTGAACGCGGTTGGCCTGTTCGACGTCGAGCGCTTCGGTCGCGGGTACGGCGAGGAGAACGACTTCTGCATGCGTGCGCGCAAGGCGGGTTGGCGCCACGTGCAAGCGCTGGATACGTTCGTTCTGCATGCGGGCGGCGTCAGCTTCGGTGCGGAAAGGGCGCATCGCGTGGAGGATGCCCAGAACACGCTGAGGCGGCTTCATCCGGACTACGAGCAATTGGTCCAGCATCATCTGGCCGCAGACCCGGCGCGTTCCGCGCGGCTGGCAGTCGATCTGGCGCGCATCCGCGAAAGCGGTCTGCGCGCCTTGCTGTTCGTCAGCCACTTTGGCGGCGGCGGGACCGAGCGCCACGTGCGCGAGCTGGCCGCACTGCTGGAACGGCACGCAAATATCTTCCTGTTGCGTCCAACGGAGGGCGGAGAGACCCTGCTGGAATGGCTGCGCCCGGGCGAAGGCTTCCGCCTTGCGTTCCGGCTGGACGATGAGCTCGAGGCGCTGGCGACTGCGCTCAAGTCGCTGAACATCTGCCATGTGCACTACCATCATTTGCTGGGGCATGCGCCGAGTATCTGGGGATTGCCAGATTTGTTGGGCGTCGCGCACGACTTTACGGTGCACGATTTCTATTCAGTCTGCCCGCAAATCTCGCTGACCAATCAAACCGATCGTTATTGTGGCGAGAAGGGCGTCGCCCAGTGCGCCGATTGCTTGCGCAATTCGCCTCCGCCGGGACGCGTGTCGATCGAAACCTGGCGCGCCGGCTACCGGTCGCTGGTCGAGGGCGCGCGCAATGTGTTTACCCCCAGCGTGGAAACCGCGAAGCGGATTCAGCGCTACTTTCCGGCAGCGAGGGTCTTGCAGGTGCCGCACATCGATATGAGTGCGCACCAACCTGTTGCTGCGCCGGCACCGATGACGGAGGACCGGCCGCTGCGCATCGCCGTTGTCGGTGCGTTGAGCAAGATCAAGGGTGCGGATGTACTGGAAGCGGCAGCCGTCGAATCGGCTCGTCGCGGCGTGCCGCTTGAGTTTCACTTGCTGGGCTTTGCCTATCGCACCTTGCTGACGCAGCCGAAGGCCCGTCTCACGGTTCATGGTGCCTACGAAGAGCAGGATCTTCCGGAACTGCTCGCATGGCTGAAGCCGGATCTGGCCTGGTTCCCCGCCTTATGGCCGGAAACCTATAGCTACACGCTGAGTGCCTGTCTGAACGCACGCCTGCCGATTGTCGCGCCAGACTTCGGCGCCTTTCCGGAGCGGCTGCACGGACGAGCGTGGACCTGGTTGTGCCCATGGAATCGACCGGCACCGCAGTGGGTGCAGTTCTTCGAGCGTGTTCGCCGCGAGCATTTCCTCGTTGGCACCGGACCCGCCCCCGCAGAAGGGTTGGCGGTCTCTCCTTCGAAATTCAGTTACGGCATCGACTACCTGCCGGAGGTCGTTGCCCCATTGGATCCACCACAGCTTTCACGGGAACTGCTCGAACAACTTCGCCCAGGTCGAACCTTCACGGGACGCGGCCGGCGGGCCAAGCGAACCATGCTCAGCTTGGCCATCCGTGTGCGGCGCACCCCGATCCTGGGCGCCGTCGCTCGGCAAATGCCCAGGCACTGGCAGTTGCGTGCCAGAGCGTGGCTGAAGAGCTAATCGCGGGTCGTCCGCACTNNCCCGCGACGCGCGCGTCGCTGAGTAACGCGGGATCGTGCAGTGCGTTAAGCTCGGCACGACAGGGTACGTAGACCCCCAAAATCGAGAAGTCTCTGCTCGTCTGACATGATCTTCGTGACCGGAGGCGCCGGATTCATCGGCGCGAATTTTGTACACGACTGGATGAGCCACGAAAGCGAGTCGCTGCTGGTCATCGACAAGCTGACGTACGCGGGCAACCTGGACAACCTTGTGGCCTTGCGTGAGGAGCCTCGTTTCGGGTTCGTGCAGCTCGATATCTGTGACCGCGCTGCGGTCACCGCCCTGCTGATCCAGCACCAACCGCGCGCACTGTTGCACTTCGCGGCGGAAAGCCACGTCGATCGTTCGATCAACGGGCCCGGCGAGTTCGTTCGCACCAACATCACGGGCACCTTCGAGCTGCTGGAAGCGGTGCGCGCGTGGCTGACCGGGCTGGATAATCCGGTGCGCAAGGCATTTCGCTTCCTGCACGTTTCCACCGATGAGGTCTATGGCTCGCTCGGCGATTCGGACCCCGCGTTCCACGAGTCCACACCGTACGCGCCCAACAGCCCGTACGCCGCCTCGAAGGCGGCTTCCGACCACCTGGTGCGAGCCTATCACCACACCTACGGACTGCCGACGCTGACGACCAACTGCAGCAACAACTATGGTCCCTACCAGTTCCCGGAAAAACTGATCCCGCTGATGATCCTCAATGCGCTGGAGGGCAAGGCGCTGCCCGTCTATGGCGACGGCCGCAACGTGCGCGACTGGCTCTACGTCGCGGACCACTGTGCGGCGATCCGCCAGGTTCTGGCGCGCGGACGGCTCGGCGAGACGTACAACATCGGGGGCAACAGCGAGAAGCGCAACGTCGACGTGGTCAAGACGGTGTGCGTAATCCTGGATGAACTGCGCCCCAGGCAAAAGGGTTGTTACGCAGAGCAGGTCCGCTTTGTCGCCGATCGCCCGGGCCACGATCGTCGCTATGCGATCGATGCGCGCAAGATCGGAACGGAGCTGGGTTGGACGCCTGCGTGCGGGTTCGAGGAAGGCATCCGTCGCACGGTGCAGTGGTACCTCGATCATCCCGACTGGATCGGTCGCGCGCGCAGCGGCAGCTACCGCGACTGGGAGCAAGCCAACTATTCGGCGCGCCTTGCCGGGCAGGTGAGCCAATGAAGCGCAAAGGCATTGTCCTGGCCGGCGGTTCGGGCACACGGCTTTATCCAGTCACCCAGGTCGTGTCCAAGCAACTGCTGCCGATCTACGACAAGCCGATGGTCTACTACCCGTTGACCACGCTGATGCTGGCCGGCATCCGCGACATCCTGATCATCTCGACCCCGATCGATACGCCCCGTTTCCGGGATCTGCTCGGCGACGGACGCCAGTGGGGCATCAACCTGAGCTATGCCGAGCAGCCGTCGCCGGAGGGACTGGCGCAGGCGTTCATCATCGGCCGCGAGTTCGTTGGCCACGACCCGGCCGCGCTGATCCTTGGCGACAACATCTACTACGGGCATGATCTGGTCGAACAAGTGCGGCGGGCCAACTTTCGCGCGGATGGCGCGACCGTCTTCGCCTACCACGTCAACGACCCGGAACGGTACGGCGTGGTCGAGTTCGATCGCGACGGTCGCGCCGTCAGTATCGAAGAAAAGCCGCTGCAGCCGCGCTCCAGTTACGCGGTCACGGGTCTGTACTTCTATGACAACCGTGTGCTCGATATCGCTGCTTCAATCAAACCCTCTGCGCGCGGCGAACTGGAGATCACCGACGTCAACGAGACCTACCTCAGGGCCGGTTCGCTTCAGGTCGAGATCATGGGGCGCGGCATGGCCTGGCTCGACACCGGCACGCACGAGTCGCTGCTGCAGGCTGCGGTCTTCATCGAGACGATCGAACAGCGGCAAGGGCTGAAGATCGCCTGCCCGGAGGAGATCGCTTTTCGCGCCGGCTGGATCAGTGCCGAGGACGTCGCACGCATGGCCGAGTCGCTGAAGAAGAACGGCTATGGCCGGTACCTGCTGCAGTTGCTCAATGAGCGGGTCATGTAGGCAGCTGCCGGCCGCGATGAAGGTCATTGCCACCGAGCTTCCGGAAGTCCTGGTTCTCGAACCGCGGGTGTTCACCGACGAACGCGGGTTCTTCATGGAAAGCTGGAACGCACGCGCCTTTCGCGACGCGACCGGCGTGGATGCGACGTTTGTGCAGGACAATCACTCGCACTCGGTGCGTAACGTCCTGCGCGGCATTCATTACCAGGTCGTCAAGCCGCAGGGCAAGCTGGTGCGGGTCGCGAACGGTTCGATTCTCGATGTCGCGGTCGATCTGCGCCGGTCCTCGCCTCTTTTCGGCCGATGGGTCGCCGTCGAACTGAGCGCCGAGAACAAGCGGCAGATGTGGATTCCAGCGGGCTTTGGCCACGCGTTCGTCGTGCGCAGTGACGCCGCGGACTTTCTCTACAAGACGACCGAGTACTGGATCTCGGAGTACGACCGCACACTGCTATGGAACGACCCGGCACTCGCGATCGACTGGCAACTGGACGGTGTGAGCCCGATCGTCGCGGCCAGAGATGCCGCGGCGCCGGCCCTGTCGGCGGCGGACGTTTTCGCCTGAGTCGCAACCGATCGGCGGCGGTATGAAGATCATCGTCACCGGTGCCGCCGGCCTGGTGGCGCAGAATCTCACCCTGCCGCTGCGCGAGTCCGGCGACGACCACATTGTGGCCATCGATCAGCAGATCAACAACCTTGAACAGCGCGCCCAACTGAATCCCGACATCGAGACCGTTGTGGCGGAACTAGCGCAACGCGGTCCGTGCAAAGAGCACTTCAGTGATGCCGGTGTCGTCGTGCTTCTGCACGCGCAGATCGGTGGCAAGCTTCCCGATCTAATCAAACGCAACAACTTGACGACCCCGGAGTACCGCTGGTTCGGCCCTGAGCATTTCGGCTGGCTGGCGCGCTTAGTCGAGCGGGTGCCG
>Ga0031654_10000366_pt1 | contig 11317 bp, 12 predicted proteins | sample FrelakmetCRP12CR_FD_55268 | JGI IMG/M metagenome (GOLD analysis project Ga0031654, IMG submission 55268) | Freshwater lake sediment microbial communities from the University of Notre Dame, USA, for methane emissions studies - CRP12 CR | ecosystem: Environmental > Aquatic > Freshwater > Lake >...
AATTTGACCTTCGTTACGCCCTCGTTGTGGCAGATTCGAGCGATTTTGGCTATTTCAGCCACGGAGATCTCATACGGCTGAGCACTGCGTAGCTCTCCCTCTTCGTGACAATATAGGCACTTAAGGTTGCATTTGCGCGTCAAGGAAATACGCAGGCTTTTGATTGGACGATGAAACGGGTCAAACATGCTTCAAGTACAAATATATCGATGTGATTCTATATAAACATCGATCCGGGCGTTCGCACTGGTCCTGCTCTTTTTTTACAGGCAGCAATTTCTTAAAAACCTTCGTTTGTAGGCGGGCCTCAATTCAGAGCAATAAGCCCCCCTCGGCCTTGATGCTGCTGACTCGCGCTTGTGTTGCGAGAGCCGCGCTTACAAACGAGCAAAACGATATATAACATCCTCCATATACAATTTAGCGCTCCTAAGAGGACTGGTGCGACGTGTCACATTTGTGTTTGGATGACTATCAGTGCATAAAGGAGCGAGAGTTTCCGTTGCGTATAGGTCCTTGTTTGAGTGCCTGGCAAAAGCCCTTCAATGATAACAAGACAACCCCGTAATGGTAAAGGTCGCAATATGCCCTGGCACGAGGGTAACTGAAGGTGACAGCGAAAATTTCATTAGAATGAGCCTTCGGAGTTAGTGCGTCAGGGCACAGACCAACAAATCTCTTTGTTAAATTCAATGCAGCTTGCAGACGCTTTGAGGGCGGTTCCGGAAGGTGTAACCATTCGCGTTGAGGTCAGTCCAGGCTCGCGATACTCGGGTGTGAGTGGATGCAACGCGTGGCGGCGCACTATCTGCGTCAAGCTTACTGAGCACGCCCAGAAGGGCAAAGCCAACGAACAACTCGTCAGATACTTAGCTCTGTTGTTTGATAAACCTGTGAACGATGTGCAACTAATTTCAGGTCAAACAAGCACCAGAAAAGTGGTATTATTGCGTAATATTGGCGTTGAAGAAGTTGAGTCGGTTATCAACACGACGTTAAAAAAAGCAGTTTAGTTAAGAAAAAAGTCTTAACACCGTTTTATAACACATCGGTAGTTTTAATAATTAGCGGGGCAAGATAGAAAGTGAACAAGGTCACGATAACCTACATTCACACTGCAAGCAGGAGCTTGCTATTATCACTAACTTGGACTTTAGCAATAATTGAATAGCGATAATTGAAAAGGCTTATTATTAACCCTTTTTAGCTTCTGCTGTTTCTAAGGAGATGACGGTAGATATGCAAAATTCTGACACTACAAAATACGTTATTTATGCTGATATTCACACTGATGGCGTCGTCGAGAAGCCTGACGTCGTCGGGGCGATTTTTGGACAAACAGAGGGGCTACTTGGAGACGATTTAGACCTGCGAGAGCTTCAAAAAACCGGTAGGATCGGGCGGATCGAAGTCAACATTAGCTCTAAGAGCGGCAAGTCCGACGGAAATGTACTCATCTCATCCTCTCTGGATAAGATTGAAACATCGATACTCGCAGCATCGCTGGAAACTATCGACCGCGTTGGGCCATGTATAGCGGGTATTACAGTTACCAAGATTGAGGACGTGCGGGCATCAAAGCGACGTCAAATCGTCGACCAGGCGAAACACATACTTCTCAACAAGTTTGACGAAAGCCTTCCTGAGAGCCAAGAACTCACAGAATCGGTTAAGCAAGCTGTTCGAGTCGACGAACTAGCCTCTTATGGAAAAGACAAACTACCGGCAGGCCCTAATGTTCAGGATTCTGACGCAATATTGATCGTAGAAGGACGGGCCGATGTTCTGAATCTACTACGGTGCGGCATCAAGAACGCTATTGCAGTTGAGGGGACGAACGTTCCCAAGGCGGTGATTGAGCTAAGTAAGAAAAAGACAGTCACAACGTTCGTAGACGGTGATCGGGGGGGCGAACTGATCCTAAAGGAACTCCTTCAAACGGCTGACGTTGATTTCGTCGCGTCGGCGCCCGAGGGCAAGAGCGTTGAAGATCTGTCTCAGAAAGAGATTGTAAAGGCGCTGAGAAACAAGATACCTATCGAGCAGGTGCTTGAGCAGAAGAGCAAAAGGAAGCCCGCACAAAGCGTAAGGAAGGGACCAGAACCCGCGCCGCGCGTTGCAACAGTGGAAGCTAGCGAGCCGTCTTCCGTTGAAAACAGCTTCAGAGAGTATGCCGAGGCGCTAAATGGCACGTTGAATGCTTTTTTGCTCGACGCTGAGGGGAAAGTTTTAAAAGAGGTGGAAGTGCGCAATCTTGTCAGCGCTCTAAAAGAGTCAAACGGTCTTGTTAAAAGCGTCGTTTTTGACGGAGTAATTACCCAACGTATTCTTGATATTGCGGCAGAAAAGGAGCTTAATTACCTAATAGGTGTTAAAATCGGCAACGTCGTGAAACGACCAGTGTCGGTCAAAGTACTTACGACCGAAGATATTAAGTAGTCCACCGCTGCGGGACTGTTTTAACCAGTTTCCGCACCCAACTCTTTTTTGTCCTTCTTTAGTGCGTGAAGAAAGCGCTATATNTAAATATAGTTTTTCGGAAGCTCTATTCCTACATAAACACTTTATACGACTTGATTTTAACCAGTTTACCGTCTAACGACACCGAGGTATGGCCCATGCATAAAGAGGAATTGATTCAATTACATACGCTTTTAGTTCGCTGTAAGAACTATTTTGAAGAACACACATTTTGTAATGGTGAGTTTGAGCGGTACGGCTCGCTTCATATTGGCCCAATGCACATACATAGAAGCAAAGCAGAACATAAGCACGCCATTTTCGTACTTGGCAACGAGCTCGCATCTGTCATGGACTCCGAAGAGCTTACGGGCACAGGGAGGATTTCTGCACGAATGCAAGAACTCGCCGAGCGAACTGAGATGATCAGACTCCGATAGATGTTAAGCTAGCATCTTTTCCATCAAATAGGCGTCTTCTCCGTCTTGATAATACGAACAAATTACCTTTACGAGATTAAAGCCGAGCGATAGNTACAATCTCTGAGCGCGAACGTTGCTCAGCCTCACTTCGAGGAGTATTTTTANAAGTCTTTTCGTTCGCACAACNTCGAAGAGACTCTGCAAGAGCATCGATGCAAGCCCTTTGTTTTGNTATCTTCTATCGACAGCTAGCGATAAAATCTTCACCTCATATAGCGAGACCGCTATTGTGGTTAAGAACCCAATCACGACACCGTCTCTGTCTGCAACAAGAAACCCCTCAGGAAACGTCTCGTAAGCTGCCATAAACAGAATGGGATTATATTCGTCGAATGCCTCTTTTTCGATACCGATAACTCGTTCAAAATCTGACGGTTGGAACTTGCGAATTGAGTACACGCGGCAACCCCCTGCTCACGGCTTGTGGATGCGGAACAAGTTTATGGCACGTAAGAATAATTAAAAGCTGTGGGTAAGCACGGAAGCGTTACAGAAATTCTCACAGAATTTATAAAGAACAACTATTCGAAAATGATAGTTGAGGTTGGTTGCGGAAGGTTTTCAGCAGTTGCTGTTGCACTACGCCCTTTTTTTAAAGTCGCGGCGACGGATTTACTCGAAATCGACGCTGTCGATTGTCGGCTAGCGCCAATCTACGTTAAAGATGACATAACCTGTCCAGTTCTGCGAGTATACCAAGGCGCTAGTCTGATATTCTCATATCGCCCACCACTCGAAATTCAATCAAGTATCCTAGCCTTATCTGAGCGAATAGGTGCTGATGTGCTTATAAAACCATTTGGGTCTGAGATCATTGAAGACGTGCGACTAAGCTTGCGAAGCTTTCGAGGGCTGCCACTGTATCTCTTTAGAAACGCAAGACAGATAGGCACGTGACATACCCTTTAGGTGAGTTGCCGACATTATGAGGCTGACAGCGGTGTAAAGACGACGCTGTGTAGATTTAATCAATGTTTTTTGCAGCCAATAACGGTTTCTTCGAGGCGTAAGGTAGCAGTTGATAACAGTCGATCTCATCGATAGAGCTATTTTTCATAACGACACCTATTGACTTGCGGACATACATGTTTTCAGATTTTGAGAAACTGACGGCGATCGCAGGTAGCGGTGAGGGAGTAGGGCTTGAATTTAAAGAGTTTTTGACACGGGAAACGCACCTTAAGGTAGAGCGCCGGCAGACTCTCGCGTGTCAGATGAATGATAAACTGCTACAAGCTAACGGGAAAGCGCAATATGTCGTCGGAATCACTGATTCAGGCTATTTAAAGGGTATTTCTAAGTCACAGCTCGAGGAGTCTGTGAATGTTTTGCAAGAAATCGCCCACGACATCGGCGCTGACATCAGTATGCGGGAGGATTATCTAGTCCGTAATGGTCACATCGGGTTAGTAACGATCAAGAATACATACACCGATAAAGAGCATATCCTTGTTGGAACGGCAGGCCACGTTGACCATGGGAAGAGCACGTTGGTTGGAACGATCGTAAGTGGAACTCCTGATGACGGGTCAGGAAAAACGAGACTCTATCTCGATGTGAAACCTCACGAAATAGAGAGGGGGCTCTCCGCTGACTTATCGTATGTCGTTTACGGGTTCAACGAGCANGTTATTCGGCTTAAAAACCCTCTAAGCAAGAAAGAACGAGCTGGGGTCGTTCAAAATTCTAGAAAGTTAGTATCATTTGTTGACACTGTGGGTCATGAACCGTGGCTCAGAACCACTATCAGGGGAATTGTCGGCCCGAAGCTCGATTATGGGCTTCTTGTCGTTTCAGCTGACGACGGAGTTACGAACGTCACGCGGGAACACCTCGGAATCCTGCTCGCAATGGAGCTGCCTACTATAATTGCTGTAACGAAGATAGACAGAGTGTCCGAGCACACTTTGCTCGANGTCGAATCTCAGATCCGCGATGTCTTAGGAATCGTCGGCCGCGTGCCGTACAAGTTAAAGACNGTCGACGGGGTCGAGCGGATCTATANTAANGTCGCACAGGGACTGCTCGTCCCGATTATACGAGCTTCGCCTGTNACGCTTGAGGGCATAGAAATCTTGGATGAGCTTTTTAAGTGTTTGCCAAAAAGGAATAATACTCAAGACGGAGATTTTGAGATTTACATCGATCGAGTTTACCAGATAACGGGTGTGGGGTCGGTCGCGAGCGGAACGATCAAAAGCGGCAGAGTTGTTGTAGGCGATAAGCTCTATTTAGGCCCAGGAAAAGACGGCGCGTTGCGCCTAGTGAAGATTCAATCGATTGAAATGCACCACTGCAACGTTGAAAAAGCGTCTGCAGGCGATATCGTGGGACTGGCAGTCAGGGGGGTTAAACCGCATCAGATTGAGCGAGGCATGGTTATTTCCCGGAATAAACCTGCTGCTGTAAAGGAATTCATTAGCGAAGTGTATATCTTACAGCATCCAACGAGGATCGGACGTGGTTATGAACCGGTAATTCATATTGAGACTATATCGGAGAGCGCGACATTTTATCCTGAAAGCGAATTCATGATGGCTGGAGAATCAGGAAGAGCAAGGATCCGATTCAAATATCGGCCATATCACATTTATGCTGGTCAGAAGTTTATTTTCAGAGAAGGTAAAAGCAAAGGTATAGGAACGGTCCTGAGCGTTTTAAACTGACTTTTGCAACTGTAGGAGCTTAAATCCCAAACGATTCGGCGAGTACGGTTTCGTTTAAGCGACCAAGTTTGTGCGTTTCGTTTGATTGTGTATCTGTAACGGTTATTTGGGCAGGAGCGAACATAAACTTGTCAATCTTATAAAAGTCATAGTTGGCTTCTTTGAACGTCTGGTAAAAGGGTTTGCCGTATGATGAAGACGTTTCCGAGGGCAGTTTCTCGAAAATCTCGTCATACTTTTTGACAGTCATGAAGACATTTCCATAATATATGATGCCGTCGTTCGTCATACCCATTGCTCGGAGCGAATCCTTTGTGACAGGTGCTATCGGGCACGAGCCAGCAGCGCTTTGTATTTGCAGAGTGTCATACCCAAGTTCAGCTGCTTTGTAAACGGCAACCTCAACTACCCGCCCTGCTACCTGAACTGTGCCAACTATCGAAGANGTCGGTGCATTTAGCAGCGTCAGTTTTGACGGCTCAAGGTTACATTGCTCGGCTATCCCATCTGCAACTTTCTCATCGGGTAGGTGGTCGCACTCAAGCGCGATTACCCCAAAATCATAATCATCTTCGTAATCTATCAATTCATACGTTTTCTTTGGCTGGCAAGATAATGCTCGCGCAGGTCCTGAACCCATTGCGCTATATTTGTCGTGCTTAATGGACCAGCCCGCTTTTTGCGAACCGAGGGTTGCTAGGGCCGGATGATCGGTAAAAACGTGGATAAACACCAGGGGTGTATCCTTCAGCGTCTGAACAGTTAACCTAACTGATCCGAGCCCGCCAAGGCATATCTCTGTAAACATCTCTCCCGCTTCGTAGCCCCCTTCAACGTTAACACCGCAATCAATCACTGTGGAACCGTTGTCGAGCTCCAGCGCTTCTATTTTGAGCTCTTCAGTATAGTCGAGCATTTCTTCAACGATTCCCATAGAAATCTCATTTACGCTAAGCACGTGATCAACTCCAAGACGTAGATGTGATAGAGGCTATATCTCTCTTACGATCAGCAGCCTTCGCCCTTGCATAATGACTATGTCGTTCTTGCAGCGATTCGGTTCTTTGCTATCGTTAGTTGCTTCAGTTTGTGAAACGCTGTTTGTGGGGAAAGACTCGCGAGGGTTTCATTCGGGGAAATCCAGATAGACTCGTACCCAAAANCGTCAACGAAAGCAATCACCCGCCTCTCAATCGATTCGACTGAGTCTTTTTTTGCTGCTGATGAGTCGACGCACCCTAAAGAGATTATTTTTTCGTGTACCTCAAAAAGTTCCTCAAATTTAAGAATCTCGCGATTCTGTGGGAAAGCAACAACATCAAATGAAATAACTGAGATTTTTGCATCAAGTAGCTGCGGAAACGCCGTGCTGACGTCACCTTTGAGATGACATATAGGCGTTTTAACCCTTTTGAACAAAAACGACAGCAGATCTAAGAAGACGTCAATGTCCTTTACACTCTCCATGGGTTCGACAATTTGAATCAGGCGCGCCTTGTTCTCTTTTAGCGCTTCGATTTCGAAGCGAATAATGGATGCGATGTCGAACAGTAGGTCTACGTCGTAATTTGAGCTATACGGTGAGTGGGGCCTCACTTGACAGCTTCCAGCAAACGAAAATGGGCCCGGCAAGACTGCTTTTACGAGCCTGGCATCACCGCACTCGGCAGCAGCAGTAAGAAAATCTCCCGCCATCATCGGCCTGTGCGGAGCCCCTAACTGGCCTTCGATCCAAACGTAGCCATCAGTCTCCATTCCTGAAACGTTAGAAGCTATTAAGGTGATGGGGTCTCTGATCTGGCCGTCTGTCACTATATCTACTTTGGCTTCTATTTGGTCCCGCACAGCCCTCTTTACAGACGCTGTGAAGGGGTTTTCACCGCCAACGTCCAAATATTTTCGAATAGAGTCCAGATCGGGACTCTTCGGATAGCCGCTTAGGTTTGCTGTTAACATGCTAGGAACCTGCNGGCAAGCTTTTTAGTTGCTTTGTGTCTCGATAAGTTCTGTACAAAGCAAGAGCGAGCCCATAAGCCGCGGGCCCTATTACGAAGCCGATTGGGCCAAGGGCGAAAATGGGTGCCGTGAAAGCGAGAATTGTGAGTGCTTGTGGGACTCTGCCGGTGCGGTGTGCCCACAAAGGAAGGATATAAAGGCCCGTTAGTTGATCGAGCACAGCCCAACTGAAGACTAGGAGCACTATTGCTCTGACGGGATCTCCGATGAGCAGGTAGTATAACGTAAGAGGGACATATATGATCGCTCTCCCTATGACAGGAATGAGCCCAAAAATGGCAATGAGTATCGCAAAAGTAACGAAATACGGCACTCCAAGGAGTGCATATCCGACTGCAGCGAAAATGCCACTAACAAGACTCGATCCAAGGTTCACGACGTAGAGCGAGTAATAAATGCTTTTGAGATTTTTTAGAAACTGATGTAAGTCGCTTTGATACTCGGCAGGTACTAACGTGATCACCTCATCTAAGAAGTTGCGGCCGCGTAGCAAGAAGTAGTATAGAAGCAGAGTAACGATTATAAGCTCGACGACGTAGAGCGGAATGTTTGGGATAACTTGGGCAATTATTCCTGTTGAACGCGCAAGCGCGTCTCTCAGAATTGTGGACAATATCTGGGAGATCCTATCTTGTATGCTCGTGACTTGAAGACTTTCGCTTATTCGAGCGCTAAGATTATTGATAAGGCCTTCGAACCCTTGGTTGAGGAGCTCGTTTACGTTCTCAGATGAGACAGAAAGACTCGCAATCTCACTGTAGAGGATGTAAACGATGTCTAGCAATACAAAGGCGAAGGCTGCAAAAATAGACATTATGACGATCAGAATCGAGGTTCGTCGTCTATGTATGCGTTTTTCGAGCCAAGCTGTGGGATATTGAAGAATAAACGCAAGCAAAAGCGTCACGGCTATTACATCTCTAAACGGCCACGAGATAAAAATGAGGACCACTAAAACAAATGCTGCAAAACCTAGGAGAATTAACCTGTCGCGTCTCGTTTTGTCCATAGGTTGGATGCGAAACTCCTCCTCCAACTGACTGTTCACTTAAGATCAATTTTTCTATGTATATACATCGGTAGCGTTATTACCTTCGACCTCTTTTTGTCATCACATGGATAGGCTCGAAAGGATNTTCGAACTACAAGCAAGCTTCGATAAATCTGTGCAAAATCGACCCCCTTTCAGTGAATGGAATAAGGAAGATAGGGTTGTCGCACTGCTCGGGCATCTCATACAGGAGTCGTACGAAGCACGCAATACGCTTGGAGTCGTCATTACTGGTGACCGAAAGTGGTGGAAACAGCTAACATTGACTGAAGAGAAATGGCGTAATGTCCACGAAGAGCTTATTGATTGCCTACATTTCTTGGTGTCAGCGATGATCAGTGCCGGTTTGACACCTCAAACGGTCCTCGAGTCTTACCAAAAAAAGAACCTTGAGAACAGAAAGCGGCAAACTGAAAACTATTAGATCTTAATTTTTCCATACCAGCCGCCTCTGCCAACAAACTCGAAGTCGATAGCGTCTTTTCTAAATCGGGCAAGTATCTCAGCTAGTTGTGGGTGGTGTTGCTTCACGCTAGCCAAAGGCGTGTCGATCAAAATAGCTATCTCGTTGTCAAATTGTTGTATCAGCGCTTCGTAAACCTTCTTAACGTTCAGACGTTGTGACTGTTTCATAGCTTTCAGTATTTCTATAAGCGGGACGACATGGATATACGGTGGCCGTCGGGCTAAGGAAACCTTGTTGTTCTTGAGCGTTAAGAGTTGTATCCGATCTTTTACTCCGATTTTGAGAGGCCCGCCACATGCGGGGCAGGTTTTTAGGACTCTGCCATCAATGATGACATCTTCCAAATTGTACGCTTTTTTACATCGGCGGCAGCCCGTCAAATGGTATTTGCCCTCCCGTGGATCGAGACCAACGTTGAGGCTTACTTCTCGGCCGTTGACACCTTTAAAAGCCATATCGATCTCGCGAAAACTTGCACGGTTCAAGCAGAATCGTGTTATTTCTCTGCCTAGCTTGTCTGCCGACGGTGAATGGGCGTCGCTACAAGATATGAAGGTTAACGAGTCTAATTCTGCAATTTTACTCGCCATTTGGGTGTCGGCGCTCAATCCAAGCTCCAAGAAGGTAACATGCTTTGCATTCTTTCCATAGCAATCGTAGATGCTTTCAAAAGCCGCATACATTGAAGTCCACGGCGTAAAAGCGTGTGAAGGTCCTATAAGCGCACCGACACCACGAGCTAAGTTGACAAGGCCTTCGGGCGATATTTTAAGCTGAGGTCTGCCGCTTGTCAGCTGGGAATGCCCGCCTTCCAATATGATGTCATGCAGTTCGTATGCCGAAGAGAAACTTGGGAAGAATAACAAGTGGTGGATACGCCCCCCGATCGTTGTTTCGACTTCAGCTTGAATTATGTATGCCACGCCTTTATTCTCATAACGGTCTCCAACTTTTTCTAGGTTCGATTCAAGCTCATCGAGCCAAGGCCTATAAAGGCAATCACCCGTTCCAAGTATGTCAACGCCCTTGATACGAGCCGCTTCACTCATGTGTGGTAAGTCCATTTTGGGACTCGTCGCTATGCTGAAACGTGAATGTAGATGTAAATCTGCATTAAAATGTTTCATCTCTTGCCATTTCACAAAACAAATATAAATAGATCACAACCAGCGCTCTTTTAAATCCAGCTGGGGCAGTTTTTTAAGTCAAGAGGAAGACTATACATAGCGAACGGCAACGTATCTGAAGCTTAGGACTCTATGGATCAAATTTTCACAGCAATAACAACGGCTGCTAATGCTTTAGCGAAAATGGTCAATGCGACGCATGTTTTTGTGATCTCAGACACGCCCTGTAATGAAGTGCCATTTGATGTCCCTGCAACCTTTATCACAACCTCTACGCTTGCTAAAGGTGTCAGCGATGAATTACGAGACTTTTTGCGCGAAGGCGGCACCCGAACCATCAACGCTAGCATCGTTGCCCCCGCGTTAAATGATTTTGCTCTTGTGCAGGACGTAGCAACAGCTGCTTATATCGACGACATATTAGACGGAGGGTTCGTTCTTGGGGTACTATGTCTATCTCAATTATCATCGATCGTTGTGTGCGACGTCAAGCAGCTTGCAACGGTGAAGACAATAGACAAAACGGGCGAACGAGTTGATCCAACCGCGCTAAAAGCCGTACTGCGTTTGGCTCTTGAATTGGGAAGAGAGGGAAGAGAAGGCAAGAAAGTAGGAACCGCGTTCATCATTGGCGACACCAAAGAAGTGTTGAAGAGATCTCACCAGCTTATCTTAAATCCATATAAGGGTCACTCTGAGGATACGCGTGACATCAAGAATCGCTCTCACTGGGAAACGATTAAAGAGTTTGCGCAGATTGATGGCGTGTTTGTCGTAGACGAGAAAGGCGTGATAATATCGGCGGGCAGATATTTAGACGTTAACACGAAGTCAATCGAGCTCGAAGGATTTGGCGGGCGACACATGTCAGCGCTTGCAGTAACACGTGAGACGCAAGCAATAGCGGTCACCGTTTCAGAAAGCGGGGGCACAGTCCGTCTTTTTAGAGATGGCATAGAAACCAAAATCGAACCGAGCGCCGATCTTCTCTCGCTTTTGTCCTGAAATGACGCGCTAAGCGAGACGAATCAGACGACCGCTATCGATTT
>Ga0031654_10000367_pt1 | contig 11298 bp, 9 predicted proteins | sample FrelakmetCRP12CR_FD_55268 | JGI IMG/M metagenome (GOLD analysis project Ga0031654, IMG submission 55268) | Freshwater lake sediment microbial communities from the University of Notre Dame, USA, for methane emissions studies - CRP12 CR | ecosystem: Environmental > Aquatic > Freshwater > Lake >...
GCGGGCGGACCCTGGCCACCTACGCACGGACAATCACCCTGACAGCAGGAAGCCTCGCCCGGCGTCATGCCCGTTTGGCCTTGCGGTACAGTGTGCTGCGAATGGGAAACGCCGGTGTCAACCACTCCAGCCGCGGCATGTTCTTGGCAATGTTGGGGCGCCGCTTCGGCGGACCCATGCGCCGGGACCGGACTAGCCATTGCCGCAACGCCCGCGACCGCGCCACCAAGCTGCCAGAATAGCAGCACGGCCATTACGGTCTTCAGGCGGCGACGCGGGTACATTAATCGGGCCATACCTATCCTTATCGACCAATCCGGATACGAATATCACGAATCTCCGCAACGTTTCGTTGCATTGCCGCACAATATACCAAGCCCTTGGCCTGCAATTGCCCAAGCTGCCGGAAAACCGTCAAAAACGCCATTAGGGGCTTCCCAACCTTCGTAGTGTAAGCCCCGTAGTGGGCCCCCGAATTAATCGCCATTTAAAGTGAACACGCTCGCGGTCGCTGATGTCCGTCCGCTTGGGATCAACTTCCGGAAGTTTCTATCGTGGGATTTACCGGATGTTATGCCACCCGCGAACGATATCCGGATGCAGCAATCAAAAAGTACCGTTTGGAATTAGTGAATATCACAACAGGCATGTAAGCACCTGTTGAAGTTAGAGAAATGGTGCCGCAACCCGGATTCGAACTGGGGACCCACGCATTACGAATGCGTTGCTCTACCAACTGAGCTATTGCGGCATGCAAACCAAAAGGGCCGGCATTCTAACCCGTGTGACTATCCGACGAAAGGCTGCCGACCCGCTTCGTGACATCGCGCAGGGTTCGCGGCAACGCGAAAATGACGTGTTCTTCACGCCCCTTGAGCTCCTCGACCACCTCGCCGCCCCATTGGCGCAGCTGGGCGACGACGCGCTTGACCAAAATCTCGGGAGCAGAGGCGCCGGCCGTCACCCCGACGGTCTTTACCCCGTCGAACCATTCGCGATGCAATTGCTCCGGCCCGTCGACCAAATACCCNGGAATTCCNGCTTTGTNCGCCATCTCCCGCAAGCGATTCGAATTCGAACTCGACTGTGACCCGACCACCACCAACCGGTCGCAACGCCCGATCAGATCCTTGACCGCGTCCTGGCGATTCTGGGTGGCATAGCAGATATCCTCCTTCACCGGAGCCTTGAGCAGCGGGAACCGGCCGCGCAGCGCCGCCACGATCGATGCGGTATCGTCCACCGACAGGGTCGTTTGCGTCACGAACGCCAAGTGCCCGGGATTGCGCACCTCGGCTTTCATCACGTCCTCGGGCGTCTCCACGAGATAAATGCTGCCGCCGGACGCGACGTCGAATTGACCGATCGTGCCCTCGACTTCCGGATGCCCGGCGTGGCCGATCAAAAATACCTCGCGCGCCTCGCGGGCAAATCGAGTGACCTCCATGTGCACCTTGGTCACCAAAGGACAGGTCGCATCGAACACCTTGAGCGCGCGTTGCGCGGCTTCAATCTGAATCGCGCGCGAAACCCCATGGGCGCTGAAAATCACCGTGGCTCCGTCGGGCACTTCGCGCAGCTCCTCGACGAACACCGCGCCGATGGTGCGCAGCCGGTCCACCACGTATTTATTGTGCACCACCTCGTGGCGCACGTAGATCGGCGCGCCGAATAAATCGATTGCGCGCTCCACGATGTCGATGGCGCGATCGACGCCGGCGCAAAATCCGCGCGGATTGGCTAACAGGATGTGCATCGGTTCTATGCCTTCGCCTTACTGCGTTTGGATTCGAGCAGCGCGTCCAATAATAGGCACGCCGCCCCGACGGTGATCGCCGAATCCGCCACGTTGAATGCCGGAAAATACGCGCGATCCCAGTGAAAGTGGATGAAATCGACCACGGCCCCCAGCCGGATGCGATCGATGACGTTGCCGATGGCGCCGCCGAGCACCAGGGCGAGCCCCCCCGCGAGCAGGCCATGGTCCTTGCGGGGCAAAAAGCACAGCCAGACCGTGATCCCGACGCTCACGCTGACCGCGAGCCCGATGAACAGCCATCGCTGCCATCCCGAGGCCGTGGCGAGAAAGCTGAAGGCCGCGCCGACGTTGTGCATGCGGGTGATGTCGAGAACCGGCAGTATGCGGATGAACTCGAANTCGCCGAAATGCGCCGAAATATAGCTCTTGCTGAGCTGATCCGCGATCACGATGAGAGCGGACAGCAGCAGCCAGCGGGCGCNGCGGCCGCGATTGTCGCTCTCTGTCATGCGAATTTGCGCTCCTCACCNGGCCCCTCGACGTTGACGATACAGCGCGCGCAAAGTTCCGGATGGCGGGGATCCGCGCCGACATCGCTGCGCAAATGCCAGCAGCGCACGCACTTCGGCTGCGCGGTCGGTTTGACCTCGATCCACACGCCTTCCGCTTGAGTCTGCACCGCATCGGGGGGTGGTGTATCCGTTTCGATGACACGTGCCTGGCTGGTGATCAGCAAGAATCGCAGTTCGTCGTGCAATGCCGCGTAGCGCTCCGCCTGCCCCTCCGGCGCGAAAACCGACACCTCGGCCTCGAGCGGTGCGCCGATCGCGCCCGCCGAGCGCAATCGCTCGAGTTCGCGGGCCACATCCGCCTTCAATGCAATGAACGCCGGCCAATCGATGTCGGCGGCGCGCTCCGCTCCGGTCGGGAACCGGTGCCAATCGTTCAAAAACACCGATTCGTTGCGGGGGCCGGGTAGGAAGCTCCAGGCCTCCTCGGCGGTGAAACTCAAAATCGGCGCAAGCCAGCGCACCATGGCTTCGGCCACGTGGTACATCGCCGTTTGCGCGGAGCGGCGCGGCAGGCTTTCCGCGCCGGTGGTGTAAAGGCGGTCCTTGATGATGTCCAGATAAAAGCCGCCGAGCTCGACCACGCAAAAATTGTGCACCTTCTGGTAGATGTCGTGGAACTCGTAATTTCGAAACGCCGTTACCACGTCGTTTTGCAGCGCAAACGCCTTGCCGATCGCCCATTGATCGATCGCCACCAGGGAATGCCAGGCAACCGCGTGCCGCTCGGGCTCGAAGCCATGGAGATTCCCCAGCAGGAATCGCAGCGTGTTGCGCATGCGCCGGTACGAATCCGCCATGCGCTTCAAGATCTCATCCGACACGCTGATCTCGTTGGCATAGTCGGTCGCGGCTATCCACAGGCGCACCACATCGGCGCCCAACGTGCTCGTCAATTTCTGCGGTACCAGGATGTTGCCGAGGGACTTGGACATCTTGCGTCCCTTCTCGTCCACCGTGAACCCGTGCGTGAGCACCGCGCGATAGGGCGCACGGCCGTGCATCGCCACCGAGGTCAGGAGTGAGCTGTGGAACCAGCCGCGGTGTTGATCGGATCCTTCCAGATAAAGATCCGCCGGCGCCGCGATCTCGGGNCGCAACTGTGCGACGCAATGATGCGCCACCCCGGAATCGAACCAGACATCCATGACATCGCTCGACTTGTCGTANTGCGCGGCATCCGCGCCCAACAGGCTTTCCGCATCGAGATCGAACCAGGCGTCGATCCCCTCGCGNTCGACCCGCTGGGCGACTTCTTCGATCAATTCAGCCGTTCTTGGATGCAGCTCGCCGGAAACCTTGTGGACGAACAGCGGGATCGGCACGCCCCAGGTGCGCTGGCGCGACACGCACCAATCCGGGCGGCCCGCGATCATGCCGCTGATGCGCTGCTCGCCCCANGCAGGCATCCAGTCGACGTGTGAAATCGCCTCGAGCGCGCCCTTGCGCAAACCCGCCTGATCCATGCTTATGAACCACTGCGGCGTGGCGCGAAATATCACTGGGGTCTTGTGGCGCCAGCAATGCGGATAGGAATGATGGTATGGCTCGCCCTTGAGAAGCCGGCCGTGCTCCCCCAGGACCTCGATCACGTGCGCATTCGCATCGAACACCTGCTCGCCGGCAAACAACGGCGTCCCCGGCAGAAAGCAGCCATCACCGCCCACCGGATTGTCGACTTCCAAATTGTAGCGGCGGCCCACGTTGTAGTCGTCGAGTCCGTGCCCCGGCGCCGTGTGCACGGCGCCCGTACCGGCATCGAGCGTGACGTGATCGCCTAAGATCAGCGGCACCTCGCGATCGTAAAGCGGGTGCTTAAGCCGCAAATGCTCGAGAGCCGCGCCCTTGATCTCGGCGAGTACGGNCCAATCCGTGATCCCGAGGGTGTGCATGATGGATTTGACGAGTTCGTTCGCCAGCAGCAGCCGTTCGCGGGCNTGGTCCAANTCGAACTCCACCAGCGCGTAGTCGAACTGCGGATGCACCGCGACCGCGCGGTTCGCCGGCAGCGTCCAGGGCGTCGTGGTCCAGATGGCGACCGAGGTCGGTACATCCACCAATAGGTCGCTCTGGTCGGTGAGCGCGCTGTCGAAGCGCAGCGCCAAATCGGCGCGGTCGATCACCTCGAAGCGCACGTAGACGCTGGGGGAGGTCTTGTCCTCGTACTCGACTTCCGCCTCGGCGAGCGCCGAGCGGCAATTCAAGCACCAATGCACCGGCTTGTAGCCTTTGTACACGTGGCCATTCTCGATGATGACCGCGAAGGCGCGCAGCTGTTCGGCCTCGTAACGCGGCATCATGGTCAGATACGGATGATCCCAGTCGCCGAGGACCCCCAGCCGCTTGAAGTCGGTGCGCTGCGCATCCACCTGCTTGTGGGCGTACTCGCGGCAGGCGGCGCGAAACGCCTTGGGTTGGATCTTTTGCCCGACCCGGCCGTGGGTCTTCTCCACCTGCATCTCGATGGGCAGTCCGTGGCAATCCCACCCGGGCACGTAGGGCGCATCGTAGCCATCGAGCGTGCGCGACTTGACAATGATGTCCTTTAGAACCTTGTTGACCGCATGACCCAAGTGGATCGCGCCGTTGGCGTACGGCGGGCCGTCGGTCAGTATGAACGGCGGCCGGTCTTTGGAGGCGGCGCGAATCTTTTCGTAGACGCCGATCTGCTCCCACTGCGCCAGAATCTTCGGCTCGCGGTTGGCCAAGTCCGCCTTCATGGGAAAACCGGTGTTCGGCAAATTGATCGTGTTTTTGTAATCAGCCACTATCCACCTTCGACAACATCTCGCGCGCCACCTCGGCATCGATCTTCATTTGCACGACCATCGCATCCAAGGAATCGAANTTGACCTCATCGCGCAACTTGGCGATGAATTCAACCTCGATCAGGCGTCCATACAGATCGCCGGAAAAATCGAACACATGCACCTCGAGCAGGGGCTCGGTGCCCATCACCGTCGGGCGCGTGCCGAGACTGGCGACACCGCCGAGCGGCTCGGGCCCGATGCCGTGCACGCGCACCGCCAACACTCCCCACATCGGGGACTTGCGGCGCATGAGCCGCAAATTCGCGGTGGGGAATCCCAGGGTTCGCCCCAGCCGCTTGCCCTGTGTGACACGGCCGATCATTCGATAGCGGCGCCCCAACAGGCGTGCCGCGCCGAAGTAATCCGCGCGCTCCAAACGCTCGCGCACCGCGGTGCTGCTCACCCGGACGCCTTCGATCGCGAACGGCGGAATTTGTTCGACGCCGAATCCCCGCGCCCGCCCCGCCGCGCGCAGTGTTTCGATCGTGCCGCCGGCGTTGCTGCCGTAGCGAAAATCATCGCCCACCACCACATGCCGGGCGCCCAAGCCGCGGACGATGAGCTCATCGACGAAGGCTTCCGGGGTCATCCCACGCATGTGCTCGTCGAATCGCAGGGTCACCAGCCGGTCGACCCCGAGCGTCGCCAGGACATTGAATTTCTCGCGCCACCGGGTCAGTCGTGGCGGTGCGGAGTCGGGATCGATGAATTCCTTGGAACTCGGCTCGAATACCAACACCGTTGCCGGCGTCTTCAGCTCGAGCGCGCGACGCTTCAGCGCACCGATCATTTGTTGGTGGCCGAGGTGCACGCCGTCGTAATTGCCCACGGTCAGTACGCAGCCGCGGGCAGCTTTCGGTATGTTTTGCAGACCTCGCACTAGTTCCATGGCGAAAGCATACGATTATACTCAACTGGCCGGTCCCGGCTGGCGCATTGACAAGCGCACACCCAATCCCCAAACTATGCGGCTCTTTTTAGGAGTCCTCGCTTGGCGAATACGAAATCTGCCGAAAAAGCTGCCCGACAGTCGACCGCGCATCGCGCTCGCAACGATGCCCTGACCTCGCACCTGCGCAGCGCCATCCGCAAGGCCACCTTGGCGCTCAAAGCGGGCAAGCAGGACGCCGCCGCCGCCGCGCTCGCCGCCGCGACGCCGATCATCGACAGCATGGTCAACAAGGGCATCATTCATCGCAACAAAGCCGCGCGGCACAAGAGCCGCCTGACCAAACAGGTGCGGGCGCTCGCGAAGTAATTCATGCGCTGTCCGCACCGGCGCCTTCGGAGGCGCGCCGCGGATGCGCTTCCAGGTGGCGCATCACCGCTTGTTTGAGCTCAAGGGTGCCGGCGCCGGTTGCGCCGGAAATCATGAAGACCGGCCCCTTCCAGCGCAGCCGCCTTACGATGTCCTTGGTTCGCCGCTCGGCTTCCTTGGGCTCCAACAGATCGATTTTATTGATGAGCAGCCAACGCTCCTTGCCGGCAAGATCCGCGGCGAATTTCTTCAATTCGGCGACGATGGTGCGCGCGTCCTTCACGGGGTCGGCTTGCGGGTCCTGAGGAGCGATATCGACGAGATGCAGCAGCACACGGGTGCGCTGCAAATGCTTCAAGAACCGGATGCCGAGACCCGCGCCCTCGGCGGCACCCTCGATCAGACCGGGAATATCGGCCATGACGAAACTGCGGCCGGGTCCCGCGGTCACCACACCGAGATTCGGATGCAGGGTCGTGAACGGATAGTCGGCCACTTTGGGCCGCGCTGCCGAGACGGCGCGGATCAAGGTGGATTTGCCGGCGTTCGGTAGACCGAGCAGCCCGGCATCGGCGATCAGTTTCAATTCGAGCGCGAGCTCTCGCCTTTCCCCAGGCAAGCCGAGACCGGCCTTGCGCGGGGTTCGGTTGGTGCTCGATTTGAANCGCGTGTTGCCCCAGCCGCCCTTGCCGCCCTTGGCCACCAGCAGAATTTGGCCTTCCGCGGTCAGATCGCCCAATTGTTCGCCGGTTTCCACATCGGAANCCACGGTGCCGACGGGCACCGGCACAAAGACATCATCGCCGCCGTGCCCCGTGCAATCGTTGCCGCTGCCGCCCTCCCCGTTCTGACCCTTGTAGGTGCGGGAGATCCGAAAATCGGCGAGCGTGTTCATGCCCTCGACCGCCTTCAAGTAGACGCTCCCGCCGAGCCCCCCGTCGCCCCCGTCCGGCCCGCCGAAGGGCACGAACTTCTCGCGCCGGAAGCTCACGCAGCCTCGGCCGCCGTTGCCCCCTTGCACTTTCAGCTTGGCTTCATCGATGAATTTCATGGAAAGCGAGACCCGTAAATTGAAAAGGGGGCCAGGTGTTGCCTGTCCCCCTTCGCTTTAAGCGGCGGCGAGCGCGAGCGCCCGCACCGGTTGTTTATTTGGAAATTACGTTGACGTACGTGTGCTGCTTCGCGCCCTTGACGCGAAATTCAACCACCCCGTGGGCGGTTGCGAACAGCGTGTGGTCGGTCCCGATGCCGACGTTGACGCCGGGGCGATACACGGTGCCGCGCTGACGAATGAGGATATTGCCCGCGAGCACATCTTCACCGCCAAACTTCTTGACGCCCAAGCGCTTCGAATGGGAATCGCGGCCGTTGCGCGTACTGCCGCCCGCTTTTTTGTGTGCCATTTCAGTATCTCCTGCAAACCTTAAGCAACGATCTGCGTGATCTTCACATCGGTATACGGCTGCCGATGCGTCTTCTCGCGCTTGTAGTGCTTGCGCCGACGAAATTTGACGATGCGGACCTTGTCGCCCTTGCCGTGGCTCTCGACGGTCCCCACCACCTTGGCCTTGCCCACGTAGGGGGCGCCAATCGTCACGGACGAGCCGGCGCCCACCAGTAGCACCTGATTGAATTCGACACTGGCGCCCTGGTCTGCGTCGAGCTTCTCGATACGCACCACGGCACCTTCTTGGACGCGGTACTGTTTACCGCCCGTGGCAATCACGGCATACATGTTTGACGACTCCGGCTAGGCGAACCCTTAAGGGCCCGCAAAAGAGCCGCGAATTGTACGGCGCCGGCGCAAGGAGGTCAAACCGGCCCACAAGCGCCAAATACAGGCTCACCCCAGGGGGGCGGGCGCCGCCCCAGCCAGCGCATTCTTAGGTACCATGACCTATTCGGCTGGGCGCTTCATGACACTAGAACAGATTCGCGAGTTGGTAACCGTTGATTTCGAGGCCGTCAACCGGGTCGTCAAACGCCGTTTGCACAGCCAAGTGACCTTGGTCGACCAAGTGGCCACCTACATCATTCACGCCGGCGGCAAGCGTCTGCGCCCCCTTTTGGTGCTTCTGGCGGCGCGCGCCTGCGGGCACCGGGGCGAACAACATGTCGAAGCCGCCGCCATCGTCGAGTTCATTCACACGGCCACGCTCCTGCACGACGACGTGGTTGACGGCTCATCGCTGCGCCGGGGGCGCGACACGGCCAACGAAGTGTTCGGCAACGCCACCAGCGTGCTCGTGGGCGATTTCCTGTATTCGCGCGCCTTTCAAATGATGGTGACCCTCGACCGCATGCCCATCATGCAAATCATGGCCGATGCGACCAACGCCATCGCCGAGGGCGAGGTGCTGCAGCTCATGAATGCGCACGACCCGAACACCAGCGAGGAGCGCTACATCGACGTGATTCGCCGCAAGACCGCCCGGCTGTTTCAAGCGGGCGCCCAAATCGGGGCGGTGCTCGGCGATGCCCCGCCCTCCATCGAGGAGTCCCTCGCCCGCTACGGCAAGCACATCGGCACCGCATTTCAGCTGGTGGACGATGCGCTCGATTATCAGGCCGACGAAGCCAGCCTCGGCAAACACCTGGGCGACGATCTGGCGGAGGGCAAACCCACCCTGCCGCTGATCTACGCAATGCAGCACGGTAACGACGATCAACGCCGCATGATTCGGCAGGCCATCGAAGAGGGCGGCCTGGGCAATCTCGAGCAAATCACGCGCGCCGTTGCAAGCCTGGGAGGGCTTGCGTACACTGCGCGCCTCGCTCAAAGCGAGGTAGATCAGGCGCTTGCCGCGCTGGCCCCCCTTCCNGAAAGCGTTTTCAAAGAAGGTTTAAGCGAATTGGCCAAGTTCGCCGTGGCGCGCAGGCACTGATTTTCCGCGATCGACTCGGGGTGTAGCTCAGCCTGGTAGAGCACTACGTTCGGGACGTAGGAGTCGCAGGTTCAAATCCTGTCACCCCGACCATTAAAATCAAGGTTAATTCAAGAGCGCGCTTACGTCGGATTGCTATAAGTGTTTTGTAAGTGTTACTTACTAATGTAGCCGCCCCTGCCACCAGTTGTATATCCTCCGGCATCCATGTGACTGGATCGACTCTCTCCCCATACTTCCAGTGTGATCCACGGCAAAGTTGTTTCTCAGGAATCCGGGCCAGACTTGCCGCTCAATGATAAATGCGGGGCAGGTTCCCATGGCCACTGTCGGCGACAAAGTACGCGAATTGAGACTGCGTCTCGAAGGCTGGGACATCCCGCCTGAGTGCCGCTCCTTCGCAGGAAAACCACTTCACGATTTCGCACTTGACTTTTTCCCCGCGAGTATAGGTTTAGCCCATCCCGGCCGCCACTCCATTTCCACTATCCTCTTAGGCACCGATTGGGCGAGCGAGCAAACTTTTGTGGAGTGGAGTCAGCGGAAAAAACCCGTGGCAGGTAACAGCCTGCTGACCCCACGGTGCCGCCTCTATCCGCTTCCTGTTCGTCGCGCCAGCGCTTTGCCTCCGGCTTCCTTCCGACTCCCGGTCGCCCGAGACGCCGTTGCCTTCCGCTAACACTTGCCCATGTCGGCTGTGTAGAGGACTTTCACCTCCCAGTGAGTGCGCCCTGCCGGGCGCACCAAAAAAAAGCCCTGCCAGGCAGGGCTTAGTCCGGGGAGGCGCCAGGACCTATCTGTGCACGCCCAACTTCTCGCGCCAGCCGGGATATAGCTTGTCGGCGTCCTTCGGGAAGGACTCGAAGGCGCGGGCGAACTCCTTGTGCTCCTTGGCAAACTGGATGGGATCGGCGCCGGCCTTCCAGCACTCGTAGGACTGCCGCAGGGAGATGGCACCGGAGGCAGGGCTGTCAATGTGACCGTAGGCGCCTCCGCCGGCGGTGTTGATGACGTTGCCATGGCCGAGATTCTCGAAGAACCCCGGTAGGCGCAGCGCATTCATCCCACCCGAAATGATCGGCGTCGTCGGTTTCATGCCGTACCACTTCTGGTAATAGACAGGACCTTGGCATTCGTCGCGCTCGATCATGTAGGCGATGATCTTATCGTCGCCCTCGCCTTCCATCTTGCCATAGCCCATGGTTCCCACGTGGATTCCCGAGGCGCCCTGCAGACGGGACATCTTGGCCAGCACGAACGCGGTGTAGCCGCGCTTGGAGCTGGGCGATGTGACGGCGCCGTGGCCGGCGCGATGATAGTGCAGGTACTGACCGGGGTACTGGCGACGGGCAGTGGTCACCATGCCGGGACCACCGACGTAGCCGTCGACCAGGAACGCCAGCTTGTCGGCGTCGGGGCCAAACACTTCGAGCCCATAATCCGCGCGCGCGCACATTTCAAAATGGTCATCGGCGGTGATGTTCATCGAGAACAGTTTGGCTTGTCCTGTTTCATCCTGCGCGCGCTTCAACGAGTCGTATACGAGCGGCAGCACTTTCTTGAGCGGGCAGAACGTTTGATTCCCCTGCGGTTCGTCGTTCTTGATGAAGTCCCCGCCCAGCCAGAATTGGTAGGCAGCATGGGCGAACGGCTCGGGACGCAGCCCAAGCTTGGGTTTGATGATGGTGCCTGCGATATAGCCGCCATCCTTGATGGGTCGACCGAGAATTCGCCACAGGTCGGAGATGTCCTTGGCCGGACCATCGAACATTTGCACGACGCGTTCGGGCACGTAGAAGTCGATCATCTTGGCATGCTCGATGTCGCCCATGCCCTGATTGTTTCCGATGGCCAGGGTCAAAAAGGACACCAGCATGAAGCGGCCATCAGTAACGTTTCGGTCGAAAAGTTCCAGTGGATACGCGATTCGCATATCTTCGGCGGCTTCATCGATGTAGTACACGAGCGCGTCCACGCCCTTCGTGAAATCGTCCGTCGTCGAGACCTCGACGTTCGT
>Ga0031654_10000372_pt1 | contig 11235 bp, 10 predicted proteins | sample FrelakmetCRP12CR_FD_55268 | JGI IMG/M metagenome (GOLD analysis project Ga0031654, IMG submission 55268) | Freshwater lake sediment microbial communities from the University of Notre Dame, USA, for methane emissions studies - CRP12 CR | ecosystem: Environmental > Aquatic > Freshwater > Lake >...
AAAGTGCCGCAAGTCGCCATCGGGACCGTCGGCTGCCGATGGCGCGAGTCTACAGAGGGGAGGGCGGCCATGTCAGACAGTCCATTCATATTGCGATCGGATGCCGGCGGCGCGGCGACGCTCACGCTGAACCGACCGGGGTCGCGCAATGGGCTCTCGCTCGGCATGCTGCAGGCTTTGGCGATTGAGCTCGATCGCGCGGCCGCGGATCCGCAGGTGCGGGTGGTGGTGTTGAAGGGGGCGGGGCCAGCCTTCTGCGCCGGTCATGACCTGAAGGAAATGCGCGATGCGCATTTTGGCCGCGACTACGTCGAGGCGTTGTTCGCCGAATGCACGAAAGTCATGCTGGCGATCCTCCACCTGCCGAAGCCGGTCATTGCCCAGGTGCATGGCGTCGCGACCGCGGCCGGCTGCCAGCTGGTCGCAACCTGCGATCTCGCCCTGGCCGCGGAGGACGCTCGTTTCGCGACACCCGGAGTCAACATCGGGCTCTTTTGCTCGACCCCCATGGTGGCCTTGTCGCGCAATGTGGGGCGCAAGGCGGCTATGCGCATGCTGCTGACGGGCGAATTGATCGATGCGCACACGGCGGTTCGAATCGGACTGATCAACGAGGCCGTGCCGGCCGCTGAATTGGCGCATCGGACCGCGGCGCTTGCGGCGACCATGGTCGCCAAGTCGCCCCTGATTCTCGCGATCGGCAAAGAGGCGTTCTATCGTCAGGCCGAATTGTCGGTCGCCGACGCCTATGCGTACACCGCCGAGGTGATGGCGAACAACCTGTCCAAGCGGGACGCGCAGGAGGGTATTGGCGCGTTCTTGGAAAAACGAATGCCGGTATGGACCGGAGAGTGACCGCGGCATTACGGCGCATGAGCAGGCTGCGCCGCGACCTCGGCGCGGATGATCTCCGCCAGGCGTAGCGCGCCGGGGCCCGCGTAGTCGCGGTCGGCGAACACCAAGTAAAGATTGCCCCAGCGCTCGCCGCCCTCGCGCAGCGGCAGCTGTTTGAGTACGCCGCGCGCGAGGTCGTTGCGCACCCACTCCTCCGCATACCAGGCGAAACCCAGCCCCAAGCCGGCCGCATGGATCGAGGTGGCCTTGTGGCTCACCGTCCAACTTTGCTCGGCACCGAGCCAACTGCCGCTGCGGCGCTGGCTGCCGGTATCGCGAATAATGAGGTGGCGGTGCTGGCGCAGATCCTGGGTCGTCAAATCGCGTCCGAGCCGGTGCAGCGGATGATCGGGGTGCGCGGCCGCGATGAAGCGCAGCCGCATCAACGGATCTCCCACGAAGCCCGGCGGCACCCGCGAGCAAATCGCCAGATCGACCCGGCGCTGCAGAAGCGCTTCCTCGGTGCCGCTGAGCACGGTTTCGTAGAGTTCAATGCGCATCTGCGGTTGGTCGTCCGCGAAGCGCGCGAAGCATTGCAACAGCAGCCAGGTGGGGAAAATAATTTCCACCGCCAACCGCAACTCCGGTTCCCAACCGGCGGCGAGGTTGCCGGCAGCACCTTCGAGTGCAACCGCTTCCTCCAGCAGGGCTTTGGCGCGCCGGTACAGCACCTCGCCGGTCGGCGTGAGCTGCGCCTTGCGCCCAATCACCTCGAAGGCCTTCACACCGAGCAGCGCTTCGATCTTCTGCACCGCGTAGGTCACCGAGGACTGGCTCTTGTGCAGCAGGGCCGCTGCCTGGGCATAGCCGCCGGCATCGACCACCGCCAGCAGCGAACGCCATTGTTCCAACGAAATCCGTGTGTTAGGCATGAATGATCAATAAATTAGATAAATAATCCCTAAATATTCGGCTTTTTTATCTAATAAAACAATATTTAAATGGCTGCACGCGGAACAAGGGGTTCCGCCAAGAATTCAAGGAAACCTTCCCATGACTACCCTGTTGCAGATCAATGCCAGCCTGAACAACGGTAACGGCCAGTCGAGCCAGCTTGCGAACCAGTTCGTCGCCGCCTTCCACAAGCGCCAGCCGGATGCCAAGATCATCGTGCGCGACGTCGCCGCGGCCGAGATCGCCCGTCTCGCCGCCTAATATCTTTCGCCTGAGGAGAAATGTTGCATGAATAACTTATTCGATTCCCTGAAGCCTTATGCCGACGTCGTCGGGCGCGTGTTGATCGCCGCCGTGTTCGTGCTGGCGGGCTGGGGCAAAATCAGCGGCTATGCTGGAACCCAGGCGTATATGCGGCACGCCGGCGTGCCCGGCAGCCTGCTTCCGCTGGTGATCCTGCTCGAGCTGGGCGGCGGCATCGCCATCATCATCGGTCTTTACACGCGGCCGGTGGCATTGCTGCTGGCCGGCTTCAGCATCATCGCGGGGATGCTGTTCCACGGCGGCTCGGCCGATCAGACGCAGCAGATCATGTTGCTCAAGGATCTGGGCCTCGCCGGTGGATTTTTGTTTTTGGCCGCCAACGGCGCCGGGCGGCTGAGCATCGACGCTCGAAGGAGAGCTTAAGATGAACACTCGGACCCTGGCCCATGTCATCGAGTCCGTGCCGACTTCCGACGGCGCCGGCGTGAAGCTGCGCCGCAGCTTGGGCAGCCAGCGCGGCCTGCATGTGGATCCGTTTCTCATGCTCGACGAGTTCTACTCCGACAATCCGGACGACTACATCGCCGGCTTCCCGGCGCATCCGCATCGCGGCTTCGAGACGGTCACGTACATGCTCGATGGGCANATGCGCCATGAGGATCACCTCGGCAATCGCGGCGACCTTGGCCCGGGCGGCGTGCAGTGGATGACGGCGGCGCACGGCATCATCCACTCCGAGATGCCGCAGCAGAGCGAAGGGCGCATGCGCGGCTTTCAGCTGTGGCTCAATCTGCCGTCGAAGGAAAAAATGAAGCCCGCCGGCTATCGCGACATTCCCGCCGGCGAGATTCCGCTGGTCAAGCTGTCGCGGGGCGGCGAGGCGAAGGTGATCGCGGGCACGATCGAGTTGGCGGGCAAGCCCACCAGCGGCCCGGTGAACGGCGGCGGCGCCAAACTCAGCACCGATCCCTTGTACATCGACGTACGCCTGCCGGCGGGAGCGGAATTTAGCGCACCGGTGGCCGCGGGCCACAATGTGTTCCTCTACGCGTATGAGGGCAGCGCCCAGATAGGTCCGGCCGGCGGGACCATGCCGCTTCCCACGCGCGCGGCCGGCGTCTTGTCCGACGGCGACGGCGTACGCATCGAGGCCGGCGCCGAGGGCGTGCGCTTCCTGCTGCTGGCCGCGAGACCGCTGCGCGAGCCGGTGGTGCAATACGGCCCGTTCGTGATGAACACGCGCGAGGAAATCGAGCAGGCGATCGCCGACTATCGCGACGGGCGCCTGGCGGTCGCGGCCGCCGCGAGCTAGTGGGGGCGGTTCAGGGTATCCTGTGCCGGCCATTGCCCTTGGCAACGATTGTCGTTCCCATCGCTGGCTACCCGGCGTCGGGAGGATAATGCATGAACCGCTTCGGCACCAATTCACAACAGCCTGCGGCCCGCGACCATGCCTCCCCGGGGGCCAGCCGTTTGAAGCGGATTCTGGATGGCGGACGCTTTGCGCTGACCGCGGAAATCACTCCGCCGGCCTCGAGCGATCTGGGTGAATTGCTCTTGAAAGCGGCGCCCTTGAAAGGCTTGGCGGATGCCGTCAACGTCACCGACGGCGCCGGCGCGCGCGCGCATCTGGATTCGACGATCGCCGCGAACGCTTTGCTGAAGGAGGGGATTGAGCCGATCCTGCAATTGACCTGCCGAGACCGCAATCGGATCGCCTTGCAAAGTCAGCTGCTCGGCGCCGCCGCGCTCGGCATCGCCAACGTCCTGGTGCTGCGGGGCGATGATCCGAAGGCCGGCGACCAGCCGGAGGCGAAGCCGGTTTTTGATCTGGATGCGGCCGGCCTTGCCGCGACTGCGGCCGGCATCCGGGACCTGCATGAACTGCCGCACGGGCGCAAGGTCGGCGGCTCGGCGAATTTTTTCATCGGCGTCGCCGACGCGCCGATCGATCCTCCCGACGGTTGGGTGCCCGCGAGCTTGATAAAAAAAGTCGAGGCCGGCGCACAATTCGCGCAGACTCAATTCTGCATGGATGCCGGGATCCTGCGCCGATACATGGCCCGTCTGGCGGAGCAGGGACTCGCCGGGCGCCTGCGTATACTGATCGGCGTCGCGCCGCTCGCGTCGGCAAAATCGGCGCGTTGGATCAAGCAAAATTTATTCGGATCGATCATCCCGGACTGGATGATCGAGCGCTTGGAGCACGCCGGCGACCCGGCCGCCGAGGGCTGTGCGATGTGCGTCGATCTGTTGCGCGAATACTCGGAAGTTCCTGGCGTCGGCGGCGCTCATATCATGGCTCCGCTCAATGAAGGCGCGATTGCGCGCGTGATCGAGACGCTGCGCGCCGGATGATGCGGATCTGCTGTTGGTGGTCACGTACAAGAACTGGGCTGCTCTCGACGGTGCGCTCGCGAAGAACGATGCGACTGTCAAGCAGGTCGAGGGTTCGGTGGCGGCGGCCAATCAGTCGGAATTCGACCGAGCCAAGCTGCGGCGCATTCTCGGCTCATCGACGATGCAGGTGCTGGATCTGAAATAGCACGTTAGTTACTCGGCTGTGGCGGGAGCCGGGCTTCAAGCCCGGTTCCCGTGCGGTTCCGGCGGGACTACGGAATCATCCAGTGCAGGACGTACTGCTGCAGGAGGACCAAGACACCCAAGAGCAGCGTCAATATGACGCTGTGCTTGAAGGTCCGCGCCAAGATCAGGCCCTCCCGGCCCTTCAACTGCGTGACCGACGCGCCGGTGACGATGTTTTGCGGCGAAATCATTTTGCCCATGACCCCGCCGGACGCATTGGTTGCCGCGATGAGAATCGGATTCAACCCGAGTTGGTTTGCCGCGACCACCTGAAGATTGCCGAACAGCGCATTCCCCGAGGTGTCGCTGCCGGAGAGAAACACCGCGACCCAACCGAGAAATGCCGACAATATGGGAAACAGGATGCCGGCCGCCGCAACGCCGAGACCGAGCGTGTAGATCATGCCCGAATAATTCATGAGATACGCAAGGCCCACGATCAGCATAACCGTCAAGATGGCCAACCAGGCTTGGCGCAATGTCGCGGCGCCGGCCCCGAGAAACCGGCGAGGCCCAACGCCCACCAGTGCCGCGGTGACGATGTTGGCGAATAAGATGGCCGTTCCCGTGCCGAGCGGCTGGAAGGTCCAGTTCGCGGCATAGGGCTTGTGGTACAGGGTGATGAACACCGCATTGTGCAACCCGGGCCAATGAATGATTTGCTGACCGGCGAGCGCAACTTTGAGGTGAGTCCAGGCGATGACCGTCGCGGAGACGACCGCCCAAGGAATCCAACCCTGCCATGGAGGCACCCCCGCCGGAGCGCCCGCCGTTCTGCCGCTCGGCTTTTCGATGGCGTACGCGGGATCGGGCTTCGGCGACCAGATGCGCAGGAACGCCAAGGTGACGCACAACGAGGCGAGCGCCGCCAGCACGTCGGTGAGCGAATAATCGAGGTAGTTCGACGACCCAAACTGCGCCAGCGCAAAGCTGCCGCCGGCGACCGCCAATACCGGCCAGAGCGCGCGCACCGAGCGCAGGCCGCCGTACAGGCCTATGACATAAAAGGGCAGGATGAAGGCGATGAACGGCAGCTGGCGGCCGACCATGGCGCCAAGCTTGACGGCCGGAAGGTCGGTCACCTGGGCTAGCACCGTGATCGGTACCCCCAGCGCGCCGAAGGCCACCGGGGCGGTACCGAATATCAGCGTGAGGGTGAGGGCCTCGAGCGGCGGCAGACCGATGAGAATGAGCAGAGCGCTGGTGATGGCGACCGGGGTGCCGAATCCCGCGATCCCCTCCAACAAACTGCCGAAACAGAAACCGATCACGACGATGACGATGCGCCGATCATCGGGCAAGTGCCTCACCACCCACTCGCGAAAGGCTTCGAAGCGACCCGAGACGATGGCGATGTTGTAGAGAAGCAGGCCGTTGACCACGATCCACATCACCGGCCAAAGTGCGAACACGCCGCCCGCCGCCGCGCTGTCGAGTGCGAGGCCGACCGGAAACTGCCACACACCGGTTGCCAAGACCAGAGCCACCACCAGACCGGCGAGCGACGCTTGCCATGCGGGGCGGCGCAAGACGCCGAGGGTCACCAACACGATGGCGATAGGGATCGCCGCCACCAGCACCGATAGGACCAAGCTTCCCGCCACCGGCGCCAATGGCTGATTGAACATGATTCTGCTCCCTCAAAAGACACCGTGTTTGATCAGTTCCCGCTGGCCGGCAGTTTCAAGCAACGGCCGCGATTTGTCCAAGCAGCCGCTCGCGGGTGCAGCCCCGCTCGCTTCCAATCGATCGAAAAAAAATGCTTCAATGCACATTTTGCCCATCCGACACGAGAGAAACCCGATGAATCCACGTGCCCGTCGAGTCCTTGCCGTCCCATGCCTCATCCTGATTGCGGTGTGTGCCGCTGCGGCGGATAAGCGCCCGCTCGAGGCGAATGATTTCGATCGGTTGCTCGCCGTCGACAGTCCGGCGTGTTCGCGCGACGGCCGCTGGATCGCCTACTCGGTCGAGGGCTCCGATCTGGAAGCCGATGAGCGCAAGAGCAGCGTTTGGATGGTGAATTTCGAGGGTACGCAAGATGTGCGGCTGACCCGCGCCGCGGATTCCGCCTCAAGCCCAAAGTTCAGTCCGGACGGTCGCTATGTGTCGTTTCTTTCGACGCGCGGGCCGGATGCCAAGGCGCAGATCTACCTGCTCGATCGGCGCGGCGGCGAAGCTCAGGCGCTCACCAGCGTGTCGGGGGACATCGGCACCTATGATTGGTCGCCGGACGGATCGCGGCTCGTGATTTCCATGTCGCCGGGAGACCCAACGTCGGACGGCGGCTCCGCGGTTGCCCGCGGCGCCAAGGTTCCGAAGCCGATCGTGATCGACCGGCTGCATTTCAAGGAGGACGTAACGGGCTATTTGACCGCGGCCGATCACGCCCGGCTATACCTGCTCGACATCGCCTCGAAAAAACTCGAGCCCTTGACGGCCGATGCGGCGGTGGACGACACCTCGCCGACGTGGTCGCCCGATGGCAAGACGGTGGCATTCTTCGGCGCTCGTGACGACGAGGCGGACACCTCGGGAATGCGGCAGTTGTACCTGATCGATGCGCGGCCGGGATCGACGGCGCGCAAGCTCGCGGATTTTTATGCACCCAACAAGGCCGCGTTGCTTTGGACCGCCGACGGCAAGCATCTCGTCTTCACGTCGGGAGTGGAAGCGCGGTTGTATGCCTACATTCAGGATCGCCTCAGCGTCGTTGCGGTGAGCGGCGGCGACCCGAATGTGCTGACCGAGCGGCTCGACCGGGCGCTGTCCTCTCCCTCGATCGCGGCCGATGGCGCCTCCGTCGACGCGATACTCGAGGATGACGGAGTCGAGGTCCCCGTGAGCGTGCGACTCGATACCGGGAGCGTGGAGCGGCGCGTCGAGGGCAAGCTGTCGGCGACGGCGCTCTGCAGCGGCGGCGGGCATGTGGCGGTGGCGCTCAGCACCGACAGCACCGTGCCGGAGATTTACGCGATCGAGGGCGCGAAACTGCGAAAACTCACCTCGCACAACGATGAGCTCGTGAGCCACTTGGCGCTCGGCTCGGTCGAGGATATCGTTTTTCCGAGCCGGGACGGGACCAAGATCCACGGATTGATCGTCAAGCCGGCGAATTTTCAAGCAGGGCAGACTTACCCCACGTTGCTCTGGATCCACGGAGGACCGAACGGCCAAGATTCGCACGGTCTCGTGGTCGACACGTACGCGCTGAGTCTTGAGCGGCAATGGTTTGCCGCGCACGGTTATGTCGTCTTGGCCGTCAACTATCGCGGCAGCAGCGGACGCGGCGAGGCATTCGCCCATGCCATCGCCGCAGACTGGGGCAACAAAGAAGTGGCGGACTTGCTGGCCGCAGCCGATTACGCGGTGCGCGAAAAGATCGCCGATCCGCGCCGCCTCGGGATCGGCGGTTGGAGCTACGGCGGCATTCTCACCGACTACACCATAGCCTCGGATCCGCGCTTCAAGGCGGCGATCAGCGGAGCGGGCAGCGGCAACCAACTCTCGATGTACGGCAGCGATGAATACATCCTGCAATACAACGCCGAATTGGGCCCGCCATGGCGAAATTCGGAGCNCTGGCTGCGAGTGTCCTATCCATTTTTTCACGCCGACCGCATCAAGACGCCGACGCTGTTTCTCGGGGGCGACAAGGATTTCAATGTACCGGTTAGCGGGGGCGAGCAGATGTACGCGGCGCTACGCACGCTCGGGGTGCCGACCCAGCTCGTCGTCTACCCGGGCCAGTTTCACTTGCTGACGCGGCCGAGCTACATCAAGGACTGCATCCAACGCTACCTGGCATGGTTTGACCGCTATCTGGCGCCACCGGCCCCATGAGGTGCGCGGCCTGCGAAATGGCTCACAAAATCGCACTTTGCGGGTGAGCCTTTCTCGCCCCCCGGCGGGCGTCACAGCAAGAAGTGTGATTCACAACCGCCCACGTTTCGGCTCCTTCCCGGACCCTAGGGCATGTTGTAAAGGGCCTGTGGGCATTGGTTCGACAGCGCCCCTGTGCAACCGGTTTCCCAGGGCGTCCATTCGAGTGAGGGAGCGCGGCCTTGTCTCATGCAGCACGAAAGACGGCGGCTGCCAATTCGCACCNCGAGTCGNCATCCGCGCCCGCCGTCTCACGTCGACAAAAATCCCTGGTATTCCTGGTGACCCAGGACGAGTCGCTGTGGCCGCTGCTCGGTAGCGGCTTGGGCCGCGACTGGGTGCTCAAGCAGATCGACACCATCCAGGAGTTGCTGGGAACGGCGAGTGCCGGCCAGTCCGGCATCGTCGTGTGGGACGCGCGCGATGCAGCGAATCGGGCGGACGAACTATCGCGTTTGCAATTGCACTCGGAGCGTTTCGCCGTCATCGTGATCGACGGTGCGTCGAACTCCGAGCCATGGCGGCTGGCTATCCAGCAGCGGCGGATCGTCGCCCTGCTCGGCGTTCCCTTTAAAGCCGATCAATGGCGCGAAGTCCTTGCGAGTGCGCGCGACGAGTGCCAATCGCGCATCGCCGTACTCGGTGAGTCTGGCGCGCCGGCCACGGCGTCCGCGCCGCAAGAGACATCGCGCGGGCGCCGGCTTCCGCGGTTCACCGTGTGGATCGCCGCCGCCCTGTGCGCGGCATGCGGCGCCGGGTATCTGCTGTATCGCGGCTTAGAGAACCGCGCGGCCTCGACCCCTCAGGCGCTCACCGCGGCGCCCGTCGAACTCAACGCTCCTTCTGCCAAACCGATTCCGGCAACCGACGAGCAGGTCGACACGCTGCTCGAGAGCGCGCGGCAAGCCATGCTAGATCGCCACTTCATCGAACCGGCCGACGGCAATGCGCTTGCGCTGTATAAAAACGCCCTGTTATTGGATCCAAGCAACGGCGAAGCCAAGCAGGGCCTGCAACGGCTGGCGCAAATACTATTCGCAAGAGCCCAGTCCGATTTGGACGAGCGCAAATTCGACATGGCGCTTCAGGCGCTTGAAACCGCGCGCAGCATCAGCCCCGGGGATGCCCGGCTGGCGAATCTCGATGCACGAGTCCAGGCGCTGCGGGCCGAACTGGGTCCGGCACAAATACAAGCGGCGCTCAATGCGGGTAATTTCGATCGGGCAAGCGAGCTGCTCGAGGAAGCGGTGCGCGCGAAGTCGATGAGCGCGGCGCAGACGACTCAGTGGCGTGACGAAATCCGAAAGCGAAGGCTCAAGGCCGAGGTCGAGGGATTCGTCAATCTATTGGCGACGCGTTTGCAGCAGGATCGATTGCTCGAGCCGCGTAACGACAGCGCGGTTTATTATTTGCAGCAGGCGCGGCAGGCGGGCGCCAGCACGGCGGACCTGCAAGAACAAGCCGATGCATTGAGCGCCAAGCTGCTGCCGGCGGCCCGGGTGGCCTTGGACGAGAATCGCCTCGGCGATGCCGACCGGTTGCTCAACGCGGCACGCAATGCCGGCGCGGCGCCGGCGGCGATGGCGGGCCTGCAACGCGACATGGATAGCGCTCGCGACGGCCAGGCGCGCGATAAGATGATTCAATCGCAAAATATCGAGTTGGCGCAAGCAAGATTGGCGCTCGGTCATCTCGTGGAGCCGGACAACGACAGCGCTCTTTACTATGTGAATCAATTGCGCGCGTCCGATCCGGCGAATCCCGCGTGGGCGCCGATTACCGGCGCTGTGCAAAGCGCGATTATCGCGAGGGCGCGCGCAGCGCTCGATTCGGGAGATACGGCCAAGGCGGAGTCGTTGGCCAAGCTTGCGAGCAGCCTCGGCGGAGCTTCCGACCTCGATGACCTGAACGTGGCGCTCGCGCAGCAACAATCGAAACAAAGCGCTCCGGGGACGGTGACGGAGAATTCATTGCTGGTCGTCAAACCCCTGAGGCTCGACTATCCGAAGGCCGCTCTGGCGAGCGGCACCGAGGGATGGGTGGACTTGGCGTTCGATGTGACCACCGAAGGCAAGGTCGCCAATGCCGCGGTCGTGAAGGCATCGCCCCGCAACGTATTTGATTTGGCGGCAAAGAATGCGGTCTCGCGCATGCGTTTTCAGCCCGTGATGAAGAACGGCCGGGCGATTCCCGTCAAATCGACATTGCATGTCGTCTTTCGGCTCGAGCAGCCGTGAATGAGCCCTCGATGGCACCGATAATCGACAATGCGGCGAAACTGGACCCGGCATCCGCCAAGCGCGATCCGGGCCCCGCGCGAAGCGCCGCCCGCCCGAGCCGTCTGTGCCTGGTGGTCCATGACGATCTCGAATTGCGCCTGAAGCTTGCCGGCGTGGTGCGCCGGACGGCCGTGAAGCTCGATGCCGATACGCTCACCGAATCGGGTCTCGCGAGCCTGTCGATCGATCAGCTCCGTTCGTATGTCGCGGTGCTGCTCATTATCGAGTTCATGCAGCGCGACGGGAGCACGGACCCGCTCGCGGTCGTTACCCGGTTGCGCTCGCGCATGCCTCGGCTGCCAATCTTCGTATTCGCGCGTCACGGGGATGAACGCTCCGCAGCCCGCGCGATCAAGGCGGGCGCCGCCGACTACTGGCCGATTCATTCGGTCGATCTTGCCGAACTTACCGCTGCGCTGCAGCCGCTGCTCAACCC
>Ga0031654_10000373_pt1 | contig 11234 bp, 8 predicted proteins | sample FrelakmetCRP12CR_FD_55268 | JGI IMG/M metagenome (GOLD analysis project Ga0031654, IMG submission 55268) | Freshwater lake sediment microbial communities from the University of Notre Dame, USA, for methane emissions studies - CRP12 CR | ecosystem: Environmental > Aquatic > Freshwater > Lake >...
CGGCCCTGTTTCCCCTCGATATTATGTGGCAGGCCGCTCCTTTGTATTCTATCCTAAGGGTCTTGCCAAGGGGTTATTTTATAGATATGATGCCAATTTGTCATGATTCAAGGGCAGACCCTATTTACTTTGTGCACTAAGGCGAGCCTGTCTTGGCATGAAGGGATTTTGCTTGAACGGAGAGCACTATTAAAGAAGAAAGCATAGATAGAAACAACCTCCCCAAAGTACGTATTCTGATATTCCGAGACATGACCGTATGAGCTTTTCCTACTCACTGTCATAAGCTATGCAACGTAAGAACCAACGTCCCTGTACCTGCCCGAAAGATCATTCCGGTCAGGGAAACGATCTATTCATTCCAGAACGCTTTACACCTCTTCGACGCCGAATGCTCGCCATGTCCCAAGAAGATTTCCGTCCAAATCTGCGATATACCAGAGATGTTGGAATCAATATATTAGGATTTCTTCCGTTCGGGTTCTATGTTGCATGGTATTTTTCAGAAAAGAGCATCAATAGACTGACAGTGGTGTTCATTGTACTGGTCCTTGGCGCCGGCACTAGTCTTTTCATCGAGGTCATTCAGGCGTATCTTCCAGAAAGATCGTCACAACTGACGGATATTATCATGAACACTGGCGGAACCGCCATAGGTGTTTATCTATGGCGACGATATATTTCTCCCGTTCACCAGTTCTCTTTTTTTATTTGATACACTCGTAACAAGTAGATATTCTGTTTATTCCTTCCTTCCGGTACAAACGTTTGTCCAGCCTTTTCAAACAAAGCTCACTGGCTATTGATGTTAGGTTTTCCGGCGTACTTTGAACTTTCCACAAGGGCAGAATAAGTTATTTCGCATTACCTCGTAATTGTGCTAAAACAATTTCGGAGGCATTGGTATTATTATTGATCCACCAACACTCAATGGATGCGGGTATGTGTACGGTGACCATGTTGGATGGCTTGTTAAATAATAATCCCTGTTTTCTTTGAAGTGATATGCTGCGAAGTTTGACCCGTCAATAATAATGGTTGACAGTGCTGTTCCGCACTTAGCGTATGCTTCATCAACACAACCCTTAGGATTAGTCTTACAATCAGCAACAACCGATGAAACAGTGTCGCATTTCCTATTGCCCCAGACATATATTGGTTTCAAAGTCTGGTTATTCTGTGCTCCTATGACTCCCGGCTGGTCAAGGCAGGGATATCCCTTATACATATCGATAGACTTTGTGTTCATATCAAGAGGGCTATTACCATCGCAGATAGCTCCAAAATTGCAGCTGCTCTCGGACCGGTTATTACCAAAAGATATACCACCCATCACGTCGCCTTCTATCACATTATTAGCCACAAGGCCTGTTCCCGAAAGCGCATGTATCCCCCTGAAAAGATCACAAGAACTGCCGCCGCAATCGACGCCTGTTTCATGGTATACCCAGTTATTATATACTTCATGCAGCACGGTCCCCCTGACGCCTGCGTTGTAGCACGACCCATGACCAGCTACATACCCGTTTTTGAATACGTTATAACGGGCAACGTATCTGCCGCCTGACGTACTATCAATAAATAGCCAGTTATGTTCGGAACCATCAGAAAGGTATCTGGCGTTTGCTGCATGTTCAAAATAATTGTCCTCTATGTAAACAGCGTTTGCCGAACCTAAATTGACTGGTGCCGCCCAATCTGCAACATCGGGTGCATTGAGATCAATATCACACTTATTTGCGCCAGCACATAAAAATTGATTATGATCAACCACCCCATAGCATACTCCGCCCAATTTGACACATCCTGCGGTCTGAGCTGCATTGCAATCGTTAAATATATTATTATCAATTTGAAAACTTGAGCATGCAGTCTCGCTGATATAGCCTGTCGGGATAATCAGCCATGCGTTATTACCTGATCCTGCTGGGCCAATAAAGTTTAATCCAGTGATTCTCCATGTTTTCCCCGGCATTGATGGAACAGTAATAAGATTGTTTCCACTTGCCTTAATATGCGTACTTAACGAACTATCGCCCTGCAATATCCAACTTTTATTTGACGGCATAGTTATTGCGGAGGTCCAGGTACAAGAACCCGCCGGTACCTGGACAGTCCCGCTCGTTCCGGTCAATTCGCTCAGAGCCGTTGTTACGCAATCCCGACTACAATCATAGGCTCGAACACAATTTACACCACATGATGTAAATGATCCACCGCAAGCAGCATTTACTTTCAAAGGGTAAGCAGCAATAATTACCAACAAAAATAAGAATATTATTTTTCTCATATATTCCTCCTTGAATGATCTATTCTTCTATGGTATCTGTGGATTCGCATTATTTCCGCCATCCTCAATACTTTGCACAAGTATTCATGAAACTACTATTGCTATGATATATAATATATGCTGTTTTGTGCTTTTTGTATGTGATAATAATCACAAACTGCATCTTCAACTCTTTCAGCAACGAGGGTCACACTATCTATTTTATCACAAAAAGGCATAAGAAATTGACTATCGCAGAATCACGTCCTTCCCCAATACTTGCTTATAAATCTTCATAGCAAACTTCAATGCAATTAACTCTGCAGCGGGCCTTAATGGTTTTTCCATGCTAATTCGCTGTATATTTCCAGGCACAATGTCCCGCAACATCCCAGACGTTCCAAATGAAATGTCGACAAGACCGCTCTGTTGTACTCTTTCAAAATATTCTTTCGTTACCTTATAATCATTGTGAGGAAAAGCATAGGCGCCATACTGCAAATCAAATCTTTTCCGAAGATCCTTAACACTGTCAAGAGTTTGCCTTAATTGGTCCTCCACTGACAGCAAAGCATACCACGGATGATCTGTACTATGCGCACCAACAGTGAAACCATATTCGATCAGTTTCTTAATGTTATCAGTAGTAAGGTATGGTTTTTCTACAGACAAATATTCATTAAAATCGATATTCAGTAATTCCGCTATAGCATCAATAACGCGGCGTTGATGATAGTTTATCGAAAGTATTCCCTGAACACCATTAATGCACTTCACGTTGTGATCAGTCGCTAACTTATTTTTAACATATTCATCATATTTATATATTTTTGATTGAAGAATATGGTCTGCCACAATACTTGCCTTATGTTGAAAGCAAAGTCGTTTATTGTCGATAAACTCGGTGCTTATAAAAAAAGTGGCATGAACACCTTTTTTCAACAGTATAGGAGCAACAATATCATACATTTCCCGGAGGCCATCATCGAATGTAAGCAAAACAGAACGAGAGGGTAGCTGTTGTTTTGTCTTCAGACAATCAAGAACATCATGAAGGGTTATTGAGTGATAGTTCTTTGACAAATAATCCACGTCACTTTTAAACTGGCTTATATTCTTATATGAGTATAAATGTTTTACGTGAATTACCTTATTGTCACTTACAAGATGGTAATAGGGAATTATTAACCTTACATTAGATATTTCTTCTAACAATGAATGTGGTAATTTAGAAAAAATAAAGGAGGTTAATCTTCTTAAAGCGAGCAACTTATACATTATTAGTTTTTACCTTTTTAAAGCCAATATCGGTCCAGTCTATTTCATCTAGTCTTTATTTTTCCGGATTGTCATCGGGTAGTATTTTAGGTTTTTTTTGTAACAGTTTTGGTAGCAATTCTTTTATGAGTGAAGCTACCTGAATGAATGACCGTATTCCCTGATATAGAGCAGTAACCATCAGAAAATATAAGGATGAACATAAGATTGAGGCAATGATAATTCTCGAGATAGTTCCTAATTGATTATATAGGCCGGCTGTCCTGCCAATGAAGAATAAAAGAAGCCAGCAAAGGATTCCTGAAATTAGCGCTGCCATTAAATACTTCCAGATTGCATTAATAATATCGATCACTCTCAAACCTACAGGCTTTCCTGCATACCATATACCCGGAACCGTCAATACGAAGGCAGTCACTGTCCAGGCTAAGGCTACACCTTTCGGTCCGAAGAAAACCCCGACTATGAATGATGATGCCATTACCATGAACTCATAAATACCCCATCTAAACCAGCGGCCCGCCTGACCTAATGAAAGATGTAGCCATCCATGAGTATTATATACAAGCATAATACCTATGCTTGGCCCAAATATAACAAATATTTCTGCAGCCTGTCCCCACTGTGCACCTAAAATAAGCAAAATCAGCTCGTAACTACATAAGGTGAAAAAAAGGCTTAATCCCATTCCCATAAATGCAATCACTGAGATTATATTGAGATAGTTTTTTTTATAATTTTCGTGATCATTGCTAATTCTACTCAACGCAGAAAGCGCAACGTTTGTGAGAGGTGCCGACAAATTATTGACTGGTAAAGCAAATATATCGTAGGCTTTTTTATAGAAACCTAAGGATTGAGATCCGAAATATTTACCAACCAGAAGGTTGTCCAAATTTCTCGAAAGATAATTCATTGTAAAATTTCCATAGGTGTTAACAGCAAACTTGATAATCGGCATAATATTGGTTCCCGATACTGGCGGACCGGGTCGCCATCTGCATACCAACCATGCACCAACTGCCGATGTTAATGGTAAGGCGACCGTATTAGCAACAAGCGCCCAGTATCCCAAACCCCACCACGCCAATATAATTGCAATGGTAACACTTATGGCCATTCCTGACATCGTTATTGCAGATAGAACTGAAAATTTCATATTGCGCTTCAGTACTGCAAGATGAATCGTGGAAAGTCCGCTTGCTAAAATAGAAAATGATATCGCAATCGCGACGGACGTGAGGTCTGGGTCATGATAGAACCTTGCGACAAGTTGAGAAAAGGCTGCGAAAATTACCGTTAATATCAGACTGATAGAGGCATTAATCCAGAAAAGCGTACTTACAGTATTATGATCGACTTCTTCTTTTTGGATAATCGCCTCGGTAAATCCGTTCATTCCAAAATTCTGAAGAAGCAGACTGAAGGTTGTAACCATGGTGACCAATCCAAAATCTCTGGGAGTCAATAACCTAGCCAAAATGACAGTACTTAAAAGATGTAACATAAATGCAGCAACTTGCGCACCAATTGTTGCGCCCGCACCTCTCACAGCACGCTTCTTTATATCATTCTGCAAATGATCAACTTTGAAATAATGTTCATTTGCAACCGATGATAATTTGTCTTTAGCCATTAATATATATAACCTACGGTTTAGTCCGCTTTATCTGAATATATTTATTTGGAATCAGCACCTGTATGAACCGTTTTGATATTATATTCAGCACTTCTGCTGTTATTAACGTTAAAATGATGACGAATATTGCATTGTAGGGAAATGCAATCCTGTAATTAATAACGACAACAATAAAATAACCATGTATAATATATATTTCTAGCGTTCTGTCACTTATGTATTTCACCATGCCAGCGAAGCCAGCTTTATTAAACATAAATCTTTGTATAGCTGGTGAACGTACTATTTTTAGTGAATAGTAAACGATTGGAAAGAGTATAATCTGCTGGATAAACTGCATAGATAGCAACAATTGTTTTGTCATTAGATATTTGTGAGCATAGCTGATTCCGAGACAAAACATTAGAATGGCCCAATCAATCTTTCCACAATATATCATCCTATCGTTTCTTCGGGCAATAATGAGACCGGATAGAAATATCATAAAGTATGATAAATATTTGGTAGGTTCAGCCTCAACAACCCATTTTGTCAAATCAACAAGATTTGAATAGACATAGATATAACAAACTGCCGATAATAATATAGCTAAATATATTTTTTTATCATTGATGTTGTTCATTATCGGATATATAAGAGCATAATAAATCATTAACGCACATAGAAACCAATGATGCATCGGGAATATAAAACATCCCAGATAATATATAATCTCATTGATGCCAATATTTTGTCCATGCTTGTCGATGAATATCGTGAACGGAATATAGATTGTCAGTAATTCACCCCAAACAACCGGGTAAACTCGATTTATTCTATTGATAAAATATGTCGCAAACAAATATGGTTTTTTCTGATAACTGATGAAGAGTCCAAAGGATGACAACATAAAAAACAGCGCATTCCCAATCGCACCTCCTGTTCCTAAGTAAGGGATAGGATATAAAAAGTCCATATGAGAATTAACTATCATAATGATGGCAATGGATCTTAATAAATTAGTATCATATCTCATGTGTAGTGAATTATTCATATTTTAGAGCTTTGCCATTATGACAAGGTTACCTGTCTCGACTTATTTTGCTGTTATATCTGAGAAGTATTCATGATAGATATTTTCTATTCACATCAATTTACGCAACTTCTTGCATACATTTCTTTTGTTTAAGCTATTATATTACTCCTTAGTTCTTATTTGCGATCCTTACATTAAGAAGCATAGGACTCTCGGTTGTAATGAGTAGAAAAACAATCCAGGTCAAGCTCAAACCTTTAAACGCTGATTCTGTAACGTTTACTAGCAAAGCTACGACTAGCAGCGCTAATCGCAACTTCTGAAATTCAAAATCATGCGGCATATTATTGGTAATTCTCTTGTAAGCAGACAAGATTACCATGCAAATAATAAATAGGCCAATTGATCCTACACTGAGATAAGTCTCAAGGTAACCATTATGCGATTGATTGGGGTGCCACCAATATTTCTCTAAAAAATAGGAGGCTCTATCACCTGTCCAGAATCCCTCATAACCAGCTCCAATGATTGGATTCCCTGCAAATGCAAGTGCTTCTTCCCATATTATTGTTCTTCCTGTCAGGGTTTCATCCCTACCCAAATCAGATATAACAAGTTCTTTAATATTGAACAAATATTGCAAAGTCAACGATAATATTACAATAAGAATAACATAAGCGCCGATGTACTTAAGATTCTTTTTAATAATAGGGAATTGCACTCCTATCAAAATTGCCACTCCTATTATGCAGCCCATTACTGCGGTAGCACTATCTGCCATATTCAAAATATATACAATCATAAATATAAACAAGATAGATACTATTCTTTCTCGCTTTTCAGTCACCGTCGTTCTTTTCTTTAATTGATGTACAAATTGCCATATAAGCATTATCATAACGACTATACACAAAGCGCCAAGTGAATTTTTATGTAATGTTACGCCTGTATACTGGGCCACACCGCTTCGAGAAAACGTTCTTCCAATATTAGGGTAATATTTTATAAATACAACTGAAAGTGGTATGAGCGCATACATCAATCGTCTAAATAGTGTCTTAATAGCTACAACGTAATTTATTTCGCTTAATACGATTAAAACCATCACCAGATTTCCGAAGTCTTTTACCCAACGTTTAAATGAAATAAATGTATCGAATGACCAGAGCGTACTGATGCCAATATAGAGATAGAAAAGAAATATCCATTTATTAGTTTTAAGCGTTGCCTGCCAATTTATCTTTCTGCTGGCCAATGTTATTATGCCAGCCACGATTAGTAATAAAAATACTGCAGCGTCAAATGGGCTTCCCTCAGAAACATCACCGACCATTGCCGTAGTCACCTCAAGTTCTGATGTCGATTTCCCTATCGCTAACCACTGAGTAGCCACTCGTGAACCAACAAGCCCAATCCATATCAGAGGTATCCATAATGCCGATGACACAGCCGGCTTATTTCTTATATCAATTATGAATAAGTACAGGATAAATATAATGCAGCTGAAGAGAGCTATTTTAGGCATTTTCGTTACAATACATTAATTATAATAGATTTATATATTCGCACATAAGCACAATTTCATCATTCCAGCGAAGTCGTAATCCCTTCTTTAAATAACGTTCTGGATACAGGATCAAGGCCCGCATTACGATAATGCTGATTAAAATTCTAATTAGAGGTGATCCTCGCGGATAGATTTGGAGAGCTGTTAGCTGACACTACTTGAGCAGACTATTTCTGTTCTATCAATAATCTCTCAATCAGCTCGACTGTCAGTAGTTTCGTAATTTCATTAGTATAATTTCGATATCCTTTGGTATGACTGTCAACAATTTTTCTGAGATGTGTTCTGTTAATATAGGGTCGCGATAATGTTCGATCATCAAGCAATATTTGTTTAACGTAATTGGATAGTTCGTCACGATACCATAACCTGAAGTGGTAAAATTTATGCCGACCAAGAAATATTCTCTCGATATGTAACGGTTTAAGTGAGTAGTCAATACTGGCCAGCCATTGCGGCATGCCATAATTGTAAAAGTACTCCGCTTTAAAGAAAAATTCGTGATACAGATGCGCTGAAGCCCCGTTTATGAGGCTGGCGGACCCACCGTACCCGCGATCAGTCTTTATTCGCCGCAATTCCTGTTTACCATCATCAACCAAACGCAATGATAATTCCTTTGTATCTCGCACGCCCAATGGAGCTCTATACATTAATCCTACAAGGTCATTATCAAGATACGGCGTTCTAATCGTTAGTTGGGACAGTTCTATTGATCTACGATTATACTCATGCCATGGTGCTTCCTTGAAAAGAAAGTATGTTAAAGGATGCCCTCCATTGTGTCGATCGAGCGTACTTTTTGCATTCTGTTGTAATACGATTAAATTTGGATCATACAACTCTATATTCGGTTGTGACGGCCTTATCCAGCGTATGCTCCTGAGAACCTCGCTTCCATAATTACCGGTCATGCGAACTGGTGCAATCTCACGTGCTATTCGGTTTACATATATCTCAGGTGCTCCGCTCACGTCAAGATACCCGTCGGAACAATAAACTGTATTTTCCGCATACTTCGCAAAATCGTTAAGAAAGTCTTTGTCGAGCCGGATTACTTGATGCTCCTGCTTGCACAATTTCGCCACATTTTTAGCAATCCTAACATCGGCACAGTCGCGATACGGACCGGCGAAAGTATAGCAAGGTACTTTCCCTGGAGCCATATCAGCATATGACATGATGATACGAGTATCCAATCCACCGGTTAAAGACACCCCTATCCGTTGCGCGGACCGGAAATATCTCGGTAATATTTTTATTATTGTTTCTTGTACTTTTTCATAAAAAAAGTCCTTTTCGAGCCAAGATTGATTTTCCCACTCAGCATGAGTAAAATATTCTTGTTTCCCGATTTCGTTGTTCCGTATCGTCCAAACCGACCCCCCTGGCAATAGCGACACTCCTCTGAACAATGTCCTGTTTTCAAGAACGCAATTATAAGACAAGAATTCAGCCAAACCGGCCATATCGAGCTGTCGCAGTTCCGGACAAACTTTTAAAAGCGATTTCGCTTCAGCGGCAAAATAAAATGCCGCATTGCTTTCGTAGTAATAGATCCTTTGCAGACCGAACCGGTCATTAAATAATTGGCAGCACCCTTTTTGTAAATCCATAATAATACCATGAAACGACCCATTCAGAGCGAGATAAAAATCCTCTCCCAATTCTTCATAAAGATGTACCAGGTAACTCGCATTGCTTTGATCAAACACATGATGCTTTGCTTTCAGTCCAGTGAATAGGTCCAAATCGGCATAATTTTCTCCAAAATAAATCAAAGCTATAGTTTTCTTTTCATTGAGAACAGGCATGCAGTCCGAGAACGCACCCTCTGGACATGCCCAGCCTACCTCAATACCCAGCTTTTCATCCGCATAGGTACCTGAGGAATAGAATGGTTCATGCCTCATGCTTTCGACCATCAACGCAAGCTCGTTACTTATTCCCCCTCGCAGTTTTTTTCTTATTATTCCACAGATTCCAGGCACACTATCCCCCTCTAAACTCGTTTCAGATAATCTTGTTTGAACATATCATATAGTTATAAATGAATATTGACAATTCGTAGATGGGAATAATATATGATTAATTACAATTATCGCGGCGCATTACTTTTTGATGATTTTGCGTACCAATGCGGAATTAATACAACTGCATTGATAGATGCTACGCAATAACTTTATTCATTCATCGCGTTTCTAGCTTTCTTTCTTTTTAACATATAGGTTGCCAACGATTGCCTCAAATCGTGCACTTTTCTTTTCATGATACTTAAGGTCTTTATCGCCACGCGCAAAGAAGTTGCATAAAGGTTTTCACTACACTCGAATTGCCCAACCAATGTTCTATCTTCTCCCATCTTACCAGCAAGCCCGCGCTTAAACTGATAGGTACCGGGATTTTTATCCGGATTAATACCGCCGAGATCATACCACCTGCACCCACTTTCTTTTAGCCACTTGATCATGTTCCAGTGCAACAGATGAGATCCATAATACTTCATTCCACTATTGCCGGTGGCGCCAAAAAGGTATAATCCAGTATCTCCTATGCCTGTGCCGATGATAGTACTTACTGGATCACGTTCGTCCGCATGCGAGCAAGTCATGATTTTTGGTTTTAGGCGTTCCGGCAGATCATTTTGTATTTTTCGATACGCGTTATAATCAACACGAGGCACAAACTGTTTTCTATCGATCATCTCCTCCAGCAACATTAAAAACTTGACATAAAGCTCATCACTTTGCCCTTCTGAGATTGTCAATTTGTTTTTATCGGCTCTGTTCAAATGTAATCGCCATGTTTGCCCAAGATTTTTTCGCAATGTTTCCAATGGTAACGATATGTCCAACAAAAGAGTACGATATCGCTCTGCTGCAGTGTTCCTCGCAAAACCATTGCGCTCCATGAGGTTCGTTATTGTTTCATCAACCTCAAACTCATTCGGCCAAACTCTCAGTAGGAGGCCTCTCTTGACTGCATACTCTATTTTTAATGCTTGGATTAATTGTTCAAAATGTTCTATCTTTGGTTCTAACAGCTTCTTTCTCCAAAGAGGCCCCCTGTGCACATCCGCGATCCCAATTTTCGTTATAGGCAAGTAGGTTATCGTGATCTGGCATAGGCCGACAATTTCATCTTGTTCTTTTAAAACTAGATGACTTATATTCTTCTCACCTTTGCTAATTTTCCCAGCGGACCATGTCTGATAAATCGTCGCATCATTGAACTGCTTCAGCAGCTCATCCCATAATGTCTGATCAATATTATCTATTTCAACATGGTATTTTTGTGATTTTATATCGTGTTTCATTGATGTTTTCAATTCTTACTGAATCTTCTCCTTATAGTTGCTATCCCCACTAGACCTGTGCCTAATAAGATAAGAGTGGATGGTTCGGAAACGGGCACTGCAGGTGCCCGCCCTACTATCCATGCTCCGCAGGGGATATATCCAAGATAA
>Ga0031654_10000374_pt1 | contig 11227 bp, 6 predicted proteins | sample FrelakmetCRP12CR_FD_55268 | JGI IMG/M metagenome (GOLD analysis project Ga0031654, IMG submission 55268) | Freshwater lake sediment microbial communities from the University of Notre Dame, USA, for methane emissions studies - CRP12 CR | ecosystem: Environmental > Aquatic > Freshwater > Lake >...
GAAATCGGCCGTTAAATTGGCGACCGGCGGGGAGCCAAGACGCTCGTTGACGTACACGGTCTGGCCGTGAAGCGCACCGTCTCGTTGGGCCGGACTGTCCGCCAACTCGCTCGAGCGCAGCTGCGCCTCGACGAGATTCGCGGTCACCGGGAGCGACGCCACGCTTCCGGATAAGTCAATCGCGGTGCCCGGATCGATCCTGAGGCGCGCGTTGGGATCGATTCCGGTTGGGACGCCCGTGATCACCGAACTCGACGATGACACGGGAGTGGTGGCAGCTGACGGGTTTGCAGCCGCGATGGCGGTCAGATTGCCGTTCGGCGCGACGATCGATCCGCCTTGCAGGAGCACTTGCTCGCCGAGCAGCGTGACGGTGGAGGGCAATTGCGGTTGGGCGGCTACCGCGGTGGCGCTTGACGACAGCTCCGGCAAGACATCCATGGTGCCGTGCGGGCCGATGGTGAGCGCACCGCCCTGCGATGAAGCGACCGTCTGGTCGCCGACCGTCCCGCCAAAAACCGCTCCCTGCGCCGCCTCCAATCGGATCGAGCCGTTCGCCGAGACCGACGTGGTCGCCGAAATTCTTCCGTCCTGATTGACGGCGAGCCCCACCATGGTGATGTTGCCGCGAGGCGAAGACAGGGAACCCGTGAGCTGGTTCCACGCCACATTGGACGGATTCGCGTCAACCTCGACCACCAGGCCGCGCAAGCTCGGATCGCTGCTGGCCTGCAAGTAGACCTTGGTGCCGGCGGCCAGAATGACTTGGCCGTCGGCGGCCGTGAGGCTTCCGCCGTTCGTGACGCTTTGACCCGTGAGCAGTAGTCGGCCCTGGTCGGCCGCATTGAGCTGCGCTCCGGGTTGCACGACGACCTGAACCTGCTGGGGCTTGCCGTTCGCATCGAGCACGGGGTTTCCGTTGGCATCGAGCACACTGGCTCGTCCCACCCCGGGGGCCAGAGGATCCAGCGTCGCGTCGAAGACCGGCTTGTCGTTCTGCAGCGGCGATAGGATGCCGTTGGCAAACGTGGCATCGGTGAGTGCCAGAGGGAGAGAGGAAACGAGCAGGCCGCCGACATTGACGGTCGAGGTCGGACCAAACAGGAAACCGTTCAAGTTGAGTAAATACACCTGGCCGTTCGCCTTCAGCGAGCCGAAGATTTGCGAGGGGCTAGCCTGAAAGATCCGGTTCAGTGCGATCGAGCTTGCGCCCGGCTGCTTGAAGGTGACCGTGCCGCCCGCGCCGATGTTGAACGAGGCCCAATTGAGGATCGCGGAATTCGTGGTTTGATTGACGGTGAGCGCATTGCCGGCGGCCACCGCGCCGGCGCTGCCTGCGGTGACGAATTGCGAAGGGCCGGTGGAACCGCAGGCTCCCGGCGCGCAAGGCAGGGGCAATGCGGGGGTCTTGGGGCCCGCCTGGAGCCCGCCGACCGCCGCCAAGAGCGAGAGCGCAGCTGCCTGAATTCTTATAAGCTGGCGCCTTCGATTGCCCATCGTCTTCCTCGTTGTTTTCGCTGCTCGCCGGCAGCGGCACGGTTGTCTCGCCGAGCACGCTCTGTGGTCGAACATCGATGCAACCACAGGGGAGTGACATTACTGTGAACGCCGCACCAGGAGGGTTCGCTCCCGCAGGCGCATCGCGCTCGCCGTACCTGTGATTTCCTCGCCGTGGCCTACATAAATGAAAAGGCCGGCCCTTCGCATCGAAAGGCCGGCCGCGATCGCAAGGAGGGATCGCCGGAATCGCTGACGCGTCTCCGGCGATCGATCGATCAGTTCTGCTCGGTCGGAATATTGCAGCTATTGCCTCCCCTCGAGAACGGATTGATATAGACGGTCACCCCGCCTATGGTGCTCCCCGGGGTCACCGGCACCGCCGCCACGTTCGTTCCCGCGTTCGGGATCGCCAGAACACTGACCGAGTGCGGCGTCGTCGCAAGATTCTGCAGCTCGCCGCCGACGAGCCAGTTGTAGATCGCCGGGCCGCCCGTCGAGGTGATGGTCCCCTTCTGTGCCGTCGCTTCGAACCACCAATCGTACGCACCATTGGTCGCTGCCAGGTTGGTGGGCTTCACGCCGGAGAGCGAAGCCATCGTCAAGTTCGCTTGCTTGCCGTTGTTGTCGATCCCCGCGTAGGTAATGGCGCCAGGGGTCGAAGCCGCCGTCGCCAGCACGTCGGCCGTCGCATAGCCGTCGCTTCCCGGGCTGGGATCCGACAGAGGAATTTGGTGGGAGCTGCAATTGGTCTGCAAGAAGTAGATCGAGGCGCCCGCGCGGGTACCGGATCCCGCTTCGCGATTCACGATATGAATGGGCACGGAGTTACTCGACACGGCGCCGCCCGACACGGTCGGGACCGCGCTCCAGTCCGTATAGTTGCCGGTGAGAATTTGCGCAACAGTCTGATTGGAGAGGTCGACCGCTTGACCCACACCCCCACCGTTGAAGCCGCTGGTGTTCACGAATATGCCGAACACCTGCTGGAAAATCGGGGTGCTGGTCAACAGGGCCAATTGCGCCTTGGTGGCGGTACCGAATACCGTCGTGCTGTACGCGCTCGGGTAATTCGGAGTGACGAACGCCGTCGGCTCGAGATCGGTGATACCCATTTCGACCACGTGGTTCGTGACGCAGCCGGTCCAACCATCGGTGGTACCGACATTCACGCTCAGCCCGGTCACCGACGGGTTGGTGACCTGGCAAGCACCGGGCGTCAAGTCGAGAAATTTGAGCGCCTTGTTTTGGACCAACGGCAACGCACCGATAACCGAACCGCCTTCGGCGCGGTAGTACACGTTGGTGACGGCACCGGCCGTGATGCCCGCACCGTTGCCGGCCTTGGCAAAGCCGCAGTAGGCCTTGAAGTTGCCGTTCGCGACACCCGCGACCGCGGGCGCCGAAATGACCGTTTCACCGTTGGTGTCGAACAAATCCTGCGCGAGAGCGGTTCCGAAAGTGTTCGCGGCGGCCGAGGAGCCGCCCACATAGAGCTCGGCAGCGGCGTTGCCGTGCGCGCACTGGGCGGGGGTCGGACCGGCGGCGAATGCTGCCTGCCGCGCCGCCGTGCTGCCGATCGCCAGAGCGACGGCAGCTGCAATCTTGAAATTATTCATGGTACAAATGTCCTATATTTAAGAATTGAGAAAATCGGTGAATGACGCTTCAGGCCGTGGCCTTACGGCGGCGCGAGACACCGACCAAGCCCATCAGACCCGAGCCCAAGAGCCAGACGGCAGCCGGCAAGGGGACGGGAGCACCACCATTGCCGGTGATCGTGAGCGTGCCGTTGGCGGCCATCGCGGCCGTACCCTGAATGTAGGACTGCAGCTGGCCGGTTGTACCATTGCCCGTGAAGGCGTACAGGTTGTACGCGGTGCCGTCGAGTGTCTGCAGGGCGTCGCCGGGGACGACGTTGTATTTCTCTTGTGTTGCGGTGGGCGCAAGCGCGGTCGTGCTGGTGATTTCAGTCGCCGTCGTGAGGCCGTTCAGAATGCCGCTTGTCGTGAGGTCGGTTTGCAGGCCATTCTGGATCTGCTGCAGATTGGACAGAACGTGGCTTCCCTGATTCGAGGGGATCGTCGAGGTGTAGCCAGCGATGGCCGCGCCGGGAGCCTTCGTGGTGCTGTTGTTCGCGGTGTTCGCACTGCCGCCGTTGTACTGGCCGCCGATCAACATCCAGCCGTCGCTGCCGGCGGGATTTGTCGACAGAAATGATTGCAGCGTGGCGGATGCCGCGATCGTGGCGTTGATGCCGGCGAGCGTGGTGTTGAGATTGGCGCCCGAGATCAGCGAGCCGGACGGCAGCAATTGGTTCATGGTGATGCCGGTATCCAGCGCATACGAGGCATTCGTCGTATTGTTCTGGACGAGAAGGATCAGATCGGAGCTGTTGCTCCAAGGCTGACCCATCGCGAAGGCGCCCGTTGCACCGAGCGCGAGCGCACCCGTGACAGCTGATTTGATAAGAATATTCATAGATTACATTCCCCTGCGGTTGGTGAAAATTCGCATGCTTTCGATGCCCTGCATGTCAAAACCGATCAAAACTCCCTACGACGCGCCGTCTCTCGGAAAGCGCTTGCGGCTAGGACGCAAGTCACACTTTTCCCCGGCGCATTGTTAACTGGAGCGCAGTTTTCACCCTGGCTGTATCCTCGACGTGACAGCATTATGAAATTTTCACGGCACGGCGGCGGCACTCCCGACCGGTAATTGGCCTGGGAAGCAACCTCCTGCCGTCCCACGATCACGGACTTCAACCGCGCATTGGCTCCTCACTTTGTGCGCCGCCGCCGGACGTTATAGGATCCGCGATCGGCGCTGCCTGCGCCGCAAGATGCCGCCGGTGAAATCGCTTGCGGCGCCGTGATTCAGCGAATGGCCGACATCAGCAAAACCAGCGAATTATTCAACGTGCGCGCGCACGATCCGGACAACCCCGAGACCCTTCATGAGCGGGCGGGAGTGAAACTGGCAGGCGGCGACGCCGACGGCGCAATCGCTTTATATGTACGTTGTCTTACATTTGCGCCACACAATGCCGCCATTCACAACAACCTCGGCGTCGCGCTGCTCAAGGCCGGACGTTTTTCCGATGCGGTCGCGGCTTTCGAGGCGGCTCGCGCGCTGAAGCCCGGATATGTGCGCGCGCTGGTGAACTTGGGCAAGGCGCTGCGAGAGCTCGGTCGCCCGTCGGAAGCCTTAATCCGTCTCCGGGAGGCACTCACCATCCAACCCGACTACGTCCCCGCGCTCATCAATTTAGGCGACGCCTGCGACGCCATCGGGGATCTCGCCGCCGCCGAACAGGCGCTCGAGCGCGCCGCGCAGCTGGCGCCGACGCAGGTCGAGGCGCACATGAGCTTGGGAATCGTACGTCTGCAGGCCGGCCGAACCGACCAAGCTCTCGAGTCTCTGCACACGGCGATCGCCCTCGCACCCGATCGCGCGGACGCGCATTCGAATCTCGCGCATGCGCTTTTTTACTGCGGCGAATGGCAAGCCGCATGGCCGCATTTCGAATATCGCTTCCAGCGGCATGCTCATCGAGCCAGGCTCAAAACGCCGCCTGGCATGCCTCGCTGGAACGGGATTGAGACCGAATCCGAACTGTGGCTTTTGGGTGAGCAAGGACTCGGCGACCAGCTGCAGTTCGCGCGCTACGCCAAGCTGCTGCGCGAGCGCGGCATTCGCTGCGTCATCGCCTGCGACCCTCGCCTGGTGAAAATACTTGCGTTCGCGCCGTTGGGCGCGCGCGTCGTACCGGCCGAAACGGCTGCTGAACTGGAGCGCGCGCGCTGGGTGCCGCTGATGAGCCTGCCGGCCTGGCACGGAACTCGGCCCGACACGGTACCCGCCGCCGGCGGCTATCTCGCGGCGGACCCGGAACGAATCGCCGCGTGGCGCGGGCGGCTCACCGCGCCGGGGCTACGCGTCGCACTCGCGTGGAGCGGCAATCCGGACATGGAGACCGGCCGGTATGCCGGGAGATCGCCGCCGCTCGCCGCGCTGGCGCCCCTCATGAGCGTGCCTCGAGTCTCTTTCGTCTCCCTGCAGCGCGGCCCCGGGGCGGAGCAGCTCGATGAGGTCGCGTTCGGCGCCGCGATCCAGCGTCTGCCGGGTCTCGATGAGGGGCCGGATGCGTTTCTCGACACCGCCGCCGTATTGAAGTGCGTCGACCTGCTCATCACCAGCGACACCGCGATCGCCCACTTAGCGGGCGGACTCGGCGTTCGCTGCTGGTTGTGCCTGATGCATGAGCCGGATTGGCGCTGGATGCGAAGCGGGGATACGACGCCTTGGTATGCTTCGATGCGCCTGTTCCGGCAGCCCGTTGCGGGAGATTGGCCGAGCGTCTACCGTCAAGTCGCCGCAGCGCTCTCGCGCGAGGCCGAAAGAGCAGCGACACAACGCTCGAGCGGCTCGCCGACCCGCAAATGCTCATGAAGCGCAAACCTTTCAATGTCAGCTTGATCCGTCCGCCCACGTACCTGCACTCGCTCGCGCTCAAGGAGGCCGCCGACTACGACCATGCGGCGCTGATCGAGGGCGTTAAGGGGTTATATGAGGATCCGCAGTCGTTCGCGGTGCGCAGCCGCGCCATGCTGCAGAATTTCCAAATGACATCCCTGCTTCCCGACGTGGCCGCCGCCGTCGAACGATTCTTTGCAACGCTGTAAACGCACTGCGCGCCCCTATGAACGTCGACGATCAGATGCTCGATGCACTTAGGGTGGCCGCCGCATCCCGGCCCGAATTGCAGGTTGAATTCGCGAATCTCCTCGCCCTGTCGGGGCGCAAAGCGCAAGCCGTGGCGGCGTATCGGAGCGCGGTCGCCGCGCGGCCGGCGGAGCTTTCGTGGCGCTGCAATCTTGCCTCCTTGCTCGGCGAGTTGGGTCGGCACGAGGAGGCAATCCGAGAGTGCGAAACCGCACTCGCTCAAAATACAGACTGCAGCGCCGCGCTGTACAATCAGGCAACGAGCTTGCTGGCGCTCGGCCGCGCGCGGCCTGCGGCGGATCTGCTGAGCCGATGCGCGCGCCTCACTCCCGACGACGCGCGCGTGTACAACAACTTGGGTCTCGCGAAGGCCGCGGATCGCGAATACCAAGCCGCGCTCGAATCCTATGATCGGGCCCTGCGGTTGAGACCCGACTATTGGCGTGCGCTCAACAATCGTGCGGCCGCGCACATGGCCCTGCGGCGTTTCGAGCTCGCGGTGGCGGACTCGAATCGGGCCATTGCGCTGGCGCCCCGCTACACCCAGGCGCTTTTGAATCGCGGTGCCGCGCTGCGCGCTCTTGGTCGAAGCGAAGATGCGCTCGCGAGTTTTCGCGCAGCTTTTCCGGATCTCGAAGCGCTCGAGAGCGCAACGGATTTGTTGATGCGCGAGCTGAATCGCGGCGCCGAGGCGCTCGAATGCGCGCGGGAGCTCTATAGACTTGCGCCGGACCGCGACGGCACCGCGGGTGCGTATCACGCGGTGTGTCAAGCGATGGTGGAATGGTCCGACTACGACTCGCGTGTGGCGGCGAACGTCGCGGGCGTGCGGGCCGGCCGACGGCCTGCGAGCCCGTTCCGGTTCCTGTATGTCACTGACTCGCCGGACGATCAACACGCCTGCGCCCGCTCGGCCGCGGCCGCTATTCCCGCGCAACCCTCTCTCTGGCGGGGCGAGATCTATGAGCACCCGCGCATCCGCATTGGCTACTTGTCGTCCGATTTTTATGCGCACGCGACCGCCTACTTGGCTGCCGGCCTGTTCGAACACCATGACCGGGAGCGCTTCGAGTGCTTTGCATTCGCGCACGGCAAGTGCCGGCCGGGCGATCCGGTCCGCGCGCGCCTGGAGACGGCCTTCGAGCATTTCGAGGATGTCGATGCGCTGTCCGACAGCGAAACGGCACAGCGCGTGCGGTCGCTTGAGATCGACGTGCTCGTCGATCTCAAGGGCTACACCTCAGGCTCGCGTCTAACGACGCTCCGTTACCGCGCGGCACCGGTACAGGTCCATTACCTCGGCTATCCGGGAACCTTGGGCGCGCCATTCGTGGACTATCTTATCGCCGATCGGCACGTGATTCCGTTCGACGATGCCTGCCATTACACCGAAGCCATTGCCCGCATGCCCCACACCTATCAGGTGACGGACAACCGGCGCGCGGTGGATACATCGCCATGGACGCGCGAGCGCGCCGGGTTGCCCGCGGCGGGCCTCGTGCTCGCCGCGTTGCATCAGACCTACAAGTTGGCGCCCCCGGTTTTCGATGTTTGGATGAAGCTGCTGAAACAACTGCCGGGAGCGTCGCTCTGGCTGCTCGACCGGGAACCCGCCGTGCGCAGGCAAATCGCCGCCGAAGCCGCCGTCCGCGGCGTCGATCCCGCTCGCCTTTTCTTCGCGCCTCAGGCACCGCAAACGGAACACCTGGCGAGACTGCGCCTCGCCGACCTGCTGCTCGATACATGGCCGTACAGCGCTCACACCACCGCAAGCGATGCGCTGTGGGTGGGATTGCCGGTGGTCGCGATTCGCGGACGCAGCTTCGCGGCGCGCGTCTCAGCGAGCATCCTGCACGCGGCGGGGCTGCCGGATCTCGTCACGAATTCGCTCGCCGAGTACGAGGCATTGATCCTCGCTTTGTGTGCCGAGCCCGGCCGGTTGCAGGGATTGCGCCATCGGGTCGCAGCCGTCGTTCCCTCAAGTCCGCTGTTCGACACCGCGGGCTTTGCGCGGGCCATCGAAGACTGCTACCAGCAGATGTTGGCGCGCCGCCGGGCGGGAATGCCGCCGGCAGCGATCGAAGCCCGTTCTACCGGGGAGCACCGATCATGACCGAGGCCGCTGCGGCGCGCATCAACGAGGCCCGGCAGCTTCGGCGCGGCGGCCGATTGGAGGACGCTCGGCGGCTGCTCCTCAACCTCGTTGAGGAGACGAAGGACTCCGTCGAGGCGCGTTTGCTGCTCGCCGACCTGGACATCGAGCAGCGCCGCTGGGAATCGGCGCGCCACTGGGCGCGCGCTGCCCTGACATTGCGCCGCACCGACGCCCGCTCATGGCACGCCCAGGGCCGCACATACAAGGAATTGGGGGACTGGGACGCAGCTCTCGCCTGCTATCGGCGCGCGCTCGCCATCGAACCCTCCAATCCCACGATCCTCACCAGCCTCGGCACGGCGCTGTACGGATTCGGCCAACGGGACCGAGCCATCAGCGCCTATCGTGAAGCGCTGGCCTCGCACCCCAATCATGCGGGGGCGCGCGAAAGTCTTGCGACTCTCATGCGGCCTCTGCCCGGAGGCATGGATCGCCTGGCCCAGATCCGGGAAGAAGCGCAGCGTCTGCATCGTGCGGGGAAGCTCGCCGAAGCGCTCCGCCTGCATCGCGATGCACTGCTCATCGCGCCCCAGTTCGCCGGCATTTGGCTCTCGGCCGGATTATTGGCCAACGACAACGGCGAGCAATGGGCGAGCCTGCCCTTGTTCGAAGAAGCCATCCGGCTGGATCCGTCGTTATTTCCCGCGGTCGAGGCGGCCCGGCGAATTTGCGTCGGCGTGGGTCTTACCGACAAAGCGGAGCGCTATGCCGAACTGGCCTACGCCCTCAAGCCATCGGACGACATTCGCATAGCGCAGGCCCTCAGCATCCCCGCCATCCAGCCGTCCGTCGAGTCAATCAAGGAAAGCAGGCGCGCTTACCAACAGCGCCTGGATGCGGCGATGAGCGCACATCTCAAGGTAACCAATATCGCCGCGGCGCACGGGATGGGCGCGTTTTTCCTCGCGTACCACGGAGAAAACGACCGTGACTTGCAAGTCAAGGCGGCAACGCTGCTGCTCGAGGCCGCACCGGCGCTCGCGATGACCGCCGTGCACTGCACCGCGCCGGCCCGCCGCGCGGGAAGGATCCGGATTGGATTCATCTCGGCGTTCTTGTTCGATCATTCGATCGGCAAGACGACACGCGGCCTGGTGAACGAACTGAATCGCGAATCGTTCGAGGTCTTTCTTCTGCGCATCACGCCGTCGAAGAGCGACGAGGTCACCGAGCTCATGCGTCGGGCTGCCGACCGCGCGGTCGAACTGAACGCGGATCACGCCGCGGCTCGGGAGCAGATCGCGGCCCTCGAGCTCGATATTCTCTTCTTTCAGGACATCGGCATGGAGTTGACGTCCTATTTGCTGGCGTTTTCCCGCTTGGCGCCGGTGCAGTGCGTTTCGTTCGGCCACCCGAACACGACCGGAATCCCCACCATGGACTACTTCGTGTCGAGCGACCTGTTCGAGCCGGAAGACGCCGCCTCGCACTACACCGAGAAACTGTTCCTGCTCGAAGACCTTCCCACGCTCGCCTACTACTATCGCCCGGAACCGCCGCGAATTCTGCCGGACCGGGCGGTTTTCGGGTTGCATGACTCGGACCATGTGTACCTGTGCCCGCAGACGCTCTTCAAATTGCATCCGCAGTTCGATGCGCTGCTGCACGGTATCCTCATAGGCGATCCGCAAGGCGTGCTCGTCCTGATACGCGGCCAGTACGAAGACTATACGAATCAGATCCGGCAGCGGTTTTCGCACACGCTCAAAGACGTCCTCGAGCGCATCGTGTTTCTCGACCCGATGGCCCTCCCGAGGTTCATGCAATTGCTCGCAATCGCCGACGTCTGCCTCGATACGCTGCACTTCAACGGCATGAACTCCTCGCTCGAGGCCTTGTCGGTCGGCACACCCGTCGTTACGCTGCCGGGCCGGTTCCAGCGGGGCCGGCATACGCAGGCGATGTACCGCAAGATGGGCATCCTCGAGTGCATCGCGCACGACGCCGCACAATACGTCGATATCGCCGTAGGTCTCGGCCGCGACAAGCTGCGCGCGCAGTCGGTCAGGGAGAAGATTCTCTCGCGCAACGGTGTTCTCTACGAGAACCGGCGAGTGGTTACCGAGTTCGAACGCTTCTTTCGCCACGCGGTGCGGGAAGCGAGGCCGCATTTCGCGTGGCCTCCTGCCGAGGAGTAGAGAATCAAACGCCGGAGCCCCATCGAGTGGCAGCGCTCGATCCGGCCGGCCGCTAAACGCGCCGCACGAATAGCGTATCGGTGGGTTCGCCGCGCCGCCCTCGCGCGGCGACTTCCACGAATGCATCCTCCAGATGGCGGCAAAAGCGCACCGGGTCGAACAGCGGCGCGCTGCGGCGCGCCCGCCGCAGGTGCGCTTTGAGCGCGGCGAGCCCCGTGGGCGACTGCGCCAGCTCGATCGCAAGCCGCTCGTAGTCCGCCAGGGTTTCCACGCTCAGGTGGCCGAGCCCGATGGCATGCAGCAGGCTCGTCGCCACCCGCGAAGCGAAGGTCCGTCCCCGCTGGGTGATCAAGGGCACGGCGGCGGCCAGGGCTTCGCTCGCGGTGGTGTGTGCATTATAGGGCGAGGTGTCCAAGAATACGTCGGCCAGCGCGAGCCGCGCCACATGCTCATCGATGCTCGGCACCCGCGGAGCCCAGATCAGTCGTGCCGGATCCACGCCGCGCTCGGCCGCTTCGCGCTCGAGATTGCGCTTCATTGCCGCCGACGCTTCCCTGAGCCAAAGGACCGAGGCCGGAACGGCCTTGAGGATCCGCGTCCATCCGCCGAACACTTCGGGCGTGAACTTGAACGGCGCGTTGAAGCAGCAGAAGACGAAGCCCTCGTCGGGCAGACCCGCCGCTGCTCGGGCGGGTGCCGGCGGCTGCGGACC
>Ga0031654_10000375_pt1 | contig 11204 bp, 10 predicted proteins | sample FrelakmetCRP12CR_FD_55268 | JGI IMG/M metagenome (GOLD analysis project Ga0031654, IMG submission 55268) | Freshwater lake sediment microbial communities from the University of Notre Dame, USA, for methane emissions studies - CRP12 CR | ecosystem: Environmental > Aquatic > Freshwater > Lake >...
GAGCCGTTGCGCAAGCCGCTGCGAAGTTGAAATCGCGGCGGCGATCCGAAACCGAGGATCGCTTACGGCAGCTGCAGACCCGCTTTCGGCGTCCAAAATCGCTCCCTGATCCAGGCCGCTCGCATAATGCACCACCACATGAGCGTGATATGCAAATCGGCCCACGGCTCCGCGCACGGTATGAAGCAGCAGTAGCCGGGCAGATCGTGCGGACCCTGCAGGCCCCATGCGCCCAGCCGCGGTACAAAATCCACCTGTTCGAGCTCCATCGCATTCAGCCGCCGGCAAATCTCGGCGGAATTGGGCGGTACGCTGGCGAGCGGCAGCGTGATGGTCGAAAGATATCCGGCGCCTGCAATCGGATGGGGCACCGCCACGGTGACTTGCAGTAATGCGGTCTCGGCCTGCGGATCGATTGCCCGCGACGGACAATCGCCGCTTAAGGGAAATTCCGCCCAAACGCCGGTTTGATCGTTCGACGCGGCCAGGCCGCGCCCTTGCAGAAGGTTCGTCGCCGCTTGCAGCGACTCCTCATCCAGGGGTTTTTGCCACTGACGTGGCATGGCATGGTGAGCGCGTTGCTGCTCCAGCACCGTGGGCGATATAGCGGCCAGCGCGGTGGATCGGCCGATCGGCAGCTGGGCGCCGAACGCATTCAGAATGCTTTGTGCCGCGAGATGCACGGCGGGCTCGTTCTCATAAATCGAATATTGCGCCGTCTGCCGCAATTTCCCGTCCTTGAAATGGTACGCACCATGCACCGCCGTTGCATTGAGTCTCTGCACACCGAGTGCATTGAACGGGGGCAAACCCGCCGTGACGTATTTCGTGTCGATTTCCGCAATCGCCACGACTTGCAGTTGGTCACGAATCACATTGGCGGGCAGCAACCGCAAAGTGCTGGTCCCGGTCTCATGCACCCTGCGATACCCTCCTTCGATTTTCTCGAGGGGATGAGCCTCCAGAGCCTTATGAATTCTTGCTTCTACTTCGCTGATCACGTCACTCCCTTCCAACAAGCGCGTCCGTCGTGAGAATTGCCCGCCCCGGCAGGCTGAATACGCTCACTATACCGGCGCGTCAACCGCGGCAGCACCCGCAGCCACTCCCTCCTCGGTTGCCAAGTGCGCCCATGGCGCTTCGGTTAAAATGAAAAGAGAAGGATTGACGATGAAGCTACATCACAAGATCGTTCTGGTGACCGGAGGCAATTCCGGTATCGGCCGAGCGATCGCGCTGCGCGCCGCCGCAGAGGGCGCTCATGTTGCGATCACCGGGCGCGACAGCGCCAAAGGCGCCAAGGTTTTGGGCGAATTGCAAGCCGCCGGCGCACCAGCGGCCTTTTTTGCCGCGGATCTCGGCGATGAAGCTCAAGCGGCAAAACTGGTGCGCGCGGTGGCCGCGCATTTTGGACGTATCGATGTGGTTGTAAATAACGCGGGCGCCGGCGCCCGACGCTCCGCGATCGAGCCGGACGATGCGCCGGGCGAACGGTTGGCAAAGCTCATGCGCGCCAATTTCGATTCCGCCTATTACGTATCCGCGCATGCCATGCCGGTGCTGCGCGCCGGTGGCAGCGGTTCGATTGTGAACATATCGTCCACGGCGACGCTGCACGGTACTTGGGGAACCTACGGCATTGCGAAGGCAGCAATTGAGGCGCTGACCCGGGCGCTCGCGGTGCAAGGGGCGCCCGATCGCATCCGCGCCAATGGCGTCTCGCCCGGTTGGATCGCCACCGAGGCCACCGGGGGATTCGACGAGGTGGATCGAAACGCATCCTTATTCGGNCGCATGGGNACGCCNGACGAGATCGCCCGCGTGGTCGTGTTCCTTGCCTCCGCGGAAGCGAGCTTCGTAACGGGTCAGACTTTGATTGTGGACGGCGGATTCACCATCGTCGACTATCCGTCGCAGCCGTGGCTCGAGGCGGTGGGCGCATGGAAGCTGTTCCCCGACATGCAGCCGCCCAAAAGATGAGCCGGGCACCGCAATCTNAGTGAATCTCAATTCCAATACGCGAATAGCAGCCTGAGGTGCCGGCAGGAATCGCGAATGATCGCANCTGCCTANGTAGTTCACCGCATTTCGCGACGGCCGGCCTGAGCCCAGTCTCTAGGAAAGATCAATCAGCGGCGCAGGAGACCAAAAATGAACGTTCGAATCACTCCGGAACCGGAACAGTGGTATCTGGATCGGCGCACGGGCGACATGTTTCAAGTCGTCAGCGTGAATGAGGACGACGGTTCGATCGACATACAATACGCGGACGGTGCCGTCGAAGAGAAGGCGCTGGACGAATGGACAACGATGGCGTTGGAAAGGTGTGATCAACCGGAAGACTGGGTGGGACCCTATGATGACCTGGAATCCGATGACATCGGCATGCCGGAGACCAGCGTAGAAGCACACGGGGCCGATCTGCCGATGGAGCGCGCGCTGCTCGAGATCGAGGAGCAACGGGGGCCCGACCTGACCGGCGCCGAGGGATGAGCTGAATACCGCCCCGAAGCGTTAATCCTTCGCTTTCGTACCGCGCACCAACAGCACCGGCACGGGGGTCGTGCGAACCACGTACTCCGCGTCGCTTCCCATGACGAGACGACGGATACCTCGGCGACCGTGGGTTCCGAGCACGATCAGGTCCGCCGGCCACTTTTCCGCACATTTCACGATTGATGCGCCGATCGGCCCCATCAACGTCTCGACTGTTTGTGTCTCGGCATCGACATTTTTTTTGCGAGCGAGGTTGGCCGCGTCGTTCAGGATGACCTGACCGCGTGCACGAAGCTCCTTGAGCAAATAGCTCGAGTTGACCATCGCGTGGCGGCCCTCGGCGATCAAATAATCGTGCACAACGTGCAACAGCCGTAATTTCGCCTTTTGATCCTTCGCGAGCCGGATCGCGTGTTGAAGTCCGAGCAGGCTTGTTTCGCTGCCATCAACGGGCACCAGGATCTTCTTGTACATATTGACCGACCCTCCTTTGTTCATCGATTCCCATCAGACCCCAGGCGATCGGAGCTGTGCCGCTGCGAATCCCCCGTAGAGCCACATACCCGTAAGCACTACCAGTCCATTGAGCGCCACGAACGCAATGACCAACGCGGCGACATCAATCGCCACATCCGCTCTCCGCCGGCTCGCCCACTGCGCGTGCACCCGACGTCGGAATTGACGCGACAGGATATATCGCCATCCGAGGCCCCATCGCACCACGAAATCGACCAACGCCCTGGCTGGCACGCCTAGTTCGGCCTGCATACTTACAACCTAACCCGCCGAATCCGGCTGATAATCGGACCCCATCTGGGCCGCCGCCTTGGGCAATTTACGGCAGAACCGTGCCAATCGCACTAAGGGATTTCCGCGCCGCGGGGGCGCTGCCGGGCGACATTGAATTCGCCTCTATATCGGAAATCACGGATGGCATCGCCGGCTGATTTGTCGCGAAATACGGTTTCCTGGCTTTAGGAGTGCTCATGGCATCAAGCGCAACCGATTCGCCGGTTTGGTTCATTACAGGCTGCTCGAGCGGCTTCGGCCGGGAATTTGCACGCGCGGCGCTGGCGCATGGGTTTCGTGTCGTCGCAACGGCGCGCGACGCGCGAAGACTCGATGATCTAATCGTAGGTCATAAAGAGCAGGCGCTGGCGCTGCCCCTCGATGTGACGAACGCCGGGCAGATTAAACGCGCGGTCAGCGAGGCCGAGAATGCGTTCGGCCGCATTGACGTGCTCGTCAATAACGCGGGCTACGGCTACATGGCTGCGGTGGAGGAAGGGGAAGATAAGGACATCCGCGCAATCTTCGAGACAAACTTCTTCGGCGTGGCGGCCATGATCCGCGCGGTTCTGCCGGGCATGCGGGCGCGCCATCACGGGTCGATCGTCAATATCGCCTCCGTGGGTGGGATGATCGGCTTTCCTGGCTCCGGCTATTATGCGGCCACGAAATTCGCGGTCGAAGGCCTCTCCGAATCCCTCTCCGCGGAAGTCGAATCGTTGGGAATCCATGTGCTGCTGGTGGAGCCGGGGCCGTTTCGGACGGATTGGGCCGGACGATCCTTGAGGCAATCGCCAAACTTCATCGGCGACTACGAGCAAACCTCTGGCCGTCGCCGCCGCGAAATCGCCGGATATAGCGGCAAGCAGCCGGGGGATCCGGCGCGGGCCGCGGAGGCGGTCATCAAGGTACTGCAGTCGCCCACGCGGCCGGCGCATCTGATGCTTGGCCGCGAAGGGCTCGGTCGCGTGGAGAAGCAATTGCGATCGATTCTGAACGAGCTAGATCTTTGGCGGCAAACGAGTCTCAGCGCGGACTTTCCGGCTGCTTGAATGCTGCGACGGGAGGAACCATGCACAGTGATGCTCTGATGCCCGGGCCGCTTCGGAACCCGGGCGCGAACCGGGCCGCGGAAGTAGTGGATGATCTGGCGCTGCTGATCGATCCGCACGAGGCGCATGCGCTCGCCACCGGCATGGCCTCCGATCCGTTCGCGCTCTTGGGTCCGCATGCGGCGGGCCGGGATACCGTGGTGCGCNCCTTTGTGCCGCCGGCCGAAGCGGTTGAGGCGATTGACGCCGGCGGCACCGTGTTAGCGCGGCTGTCGGCGGTGCAGACGCCGGGCTTGTTTTGCGGTCGGATACCCGCCGGCACCCCCTATCGCCTGCGTATCCACTGGCCTGGCGGGCTGGTGCAGGAGACCGAAGACCCGTACTGCTTCGGGGTGCTGCTGGGGGATCTCGACCTCTACCTGTTCGCCGAGGGCACTCACCGGGATCTCGGCCGCTGCCTCAGCGCACAGGTGATGAACGTCGATGGCATCGCGGGTGTGCGTTTCGCCGTCTGGGCTCCCAATGCGCGACGCGTATCCGTGGTCGGAGATTTCAACGGCTGGGACGGTCGCCGCCACCCGATGCGCAAGCGCGTCGAGGCCGGCATTTGGGAGCTGTTCATTCCGCGACTACCGATTGGCACTTTCTATAAGTACGAGATCATCGGACCGCACGGCCTGTTGCCCCTCAAGGCCGATCCGGTTGCGCTCGAAGTCGAGATGCCACCGCGCACGGCCTCCGTAATCGCGGATCCCGAGCCCTTCTCCTGGACCGATTCGCAGTGGCTCGAAAGCCGGGCCGGACGAACCCACCTCTCGCACGCGCCGATCTCGATCTACGAGGTGCACGTCGGTTCCTGGCGGCGCGCGCCCCATGAAAGTTGGCGCGCGTTGAATTGGGCGGAGCTCGGCGATCAGCTCATACCGTACGTCACAGGTCTCGGATTCACCCACGTCGAACTGCTGCCGATGATGGGGCATCCGTTCGGCGGCTCGTGGGGCTATCAGGTACTGAGTCAATTCGCGCCGCACGCGCCCTACGGGACCCCGGNGGAATTCGCGCGTTTCGTCGACCGCTGCCACAGTGCGGGCCTGGGTGTGATTCTGGACTGGGTGCCCGGCCACTTNCCGNTCGATGCGCACGGGCTCGCGAGATTCGACGGCACGCCGCTGTACGAACATGCCGATCCGCGCGAGGGATTTCAACCCGAGTGGAATACCGCGCTCTACAACCTGGGGCGTCATGAAGTGCACGGCTTCCTGATTTCGAGCGCACTGCATTGGATCGAGCGCTATCACGTGGACGGTCTGCGCGTCGATGCGGTCGCCTCGCTCCTCTATCGCGACTATGCGCGCGGCGAGGGACAGTGGATTCCGAATCGCTACGGCGGACGCGAGAACATCGAAGCGATCGAATTCCTGCGGCACCTGAACGACGCGATACACGAACGCCACCCCGGCGTCCTGACGATCGCCGAGGAGTCGACCGCCTGGCCCGGCGTCACCCAGGCGACGCACTACGGCGGGCTCGGCTTTTCGTTCAAATGGAACATGGGATGGATGCACGACACCCTGCGCTACATGTCCCATGACCCCGTGTACCGCTCCTACGATCACCACGACATGACGTTCGGGCTCCTGTATGCATTCTCGGAGCGCTTCGTACTGCCGCTCTCGCACGACGAGGTCGTGCACGGCAAGGGCTCTTTGATCGGACGCATGCCGGGCGATACGTGGCAGCGCTTCGCCAATCTGCGCGCCTACTTCGGCTTCATGTGGACGCAGCCCGGCAAGAAGCTGCTGTTCATGGGCGGCGAGTTTGGGCAGGACTGGGAATGGAACCACGACGGCCAACTCGATTGGCCGGCGCTCGATCACCCCCTGCATCGCGGAGTGCAGCGCCTGATCGTCGATCTCAACCGCCTCTACGTCCATGAGCCGGCGTTGCACTTACTCGACGCCGAGCACACGGGTTTCTCATGGCTCATCGCCGACGACTACACCAACAGCGTTTATGCCTATTGCCGCAACGGCGGTCCGGGCACGGGAACGGTGATCGTGGTCTGTAATTTCACACCTGTGCCGCGCTTTGGTTATCGCTTCGGCGTGCCGCACGCAGGCTTCTGGCAAGAAATCCTCAACACCGACGCCGAAATCTACGGCGGCTCGAATCTCGGCAATGGAGGAGGGGTGCAAGCGTATGGGCACCGCTCGCACGGCCAGCCGTTCTCGCTCGAGTTGACGCTGCCTCCCCTTGCCACGGTGGTGCTGCGCCACAATGGATGACGCTGCGGGCACGGCAATCACGGCGGGCGCCCCCGGTCCGCTTGGAGCCCATTGGGACGGCCACGGCACCAATTTCGCCGTCTTTGCCGAGCATGCCGAAGCGGTACGGCTGTGCCTATTCGATGCGGGCGGGCGGCACGAGCTGCGGCGAGTCGCGCTGCCAGAGTGCACCGACGGCGTGTGGCACGGCTATTTGCCCGAGGTGGCCCCGGGACAGATCTATGGCTACCGCGCGCAAGGTCCCTATCGGCCCGAACAAGGTCACCGCTTCAATCCCAACAAGCTGCTGCTCGATCCCTACGCGCGCCGCCTCGCCGGCACCTTGCGGTGGAACGATGCGCTCTTTGGTTACCGCATCGGCTCGCCGCGCGCGGATCTGTCGTATGACCGGCGCGACAGCTCGCCGTTCGTGCCGAAGGGCGTGGTCGCCGGGAAGTCATTCGATTGGGGCGCTGACCGGCCACCACGAANCCCTTGGTCCGACACCGTCATCTACGAGGCGCATCTGCGCGGACTAACCATGCGCCTCGATGACATACCCGAGCACCTGCGCGGCACTGCGGCCGCGCTGGGCCACGAGCGAACCATCGCCCATTTACGCGGTCTCGGGGTCACAGCCCTGGAATTGCTGCCGATATTCTCTTACGTACATGACCGCCCTTTGGTAGAGCGGGGCCTGGTCAACTATTGGGGCTACAACACGCTGGGCTATTTCGCGCCCGAGCCGGCCTATCTGTCGGACGGGGACCCGGCGGAGCTCAAGACCGCCATCAAGGCGCTGCACGCCGCGGGCATCGAAGTGTTGCTCGACGTGGTCTACAACCACACCTGCGAAGGCAGCGAGCGCGGCCCGACGTTGAGCCTGCGCGGTCTGGACAACGCCATTTACTATCGCCTGCAAGCGGCCAACGCACGCTATTGCGTCAACGACACGGGCTGCGGCAACACGGTCAACTTCTCGCACCGGCGCGTCATCCAGCTCACCCTCGATTCGCTGCGCCATTGGGTCGACGAATATCACGTCGATGGGTTCCGATTCGATCTCGGCGTAACGCTAGGCCGCGAGCAGCACGGCTTCGATCCCGGCGCGGGTTTTTTCGATGCCTTGATGCAAGATCCAACCTTGTCGCGCGTCAAGCTGATCTCGGAACCCTGGGACGTGGGGCCGGGTGGCTACCAGCTCGGCAATCATCCCGCGGGCATGGCGGAGTGGAACGCGAAGTTTCGCGACGATGTGCGCAAGTTCTGGCGCGGGGATTCGGGGCTGCGCGGCGCGCTCGCCGCCCGGTTGCAGGGATCGGCCGATCTATTCGACCGCGAGCGCCGCAGGCCGTGGGCCTCGATCAATTTCATCACGGCTCACGACGGCTTTACGCTGCGGGATTTGGTCAGTTACAACCAGAAGCACAATGAAGCCAACGGCGAGGACAACCGCGACGGCGATAGCCAGAACGCGAGCAACAACTGGGGCGTCGAAGGACCCACGGACGACGCCCAGGTGCTCGAACGGCGCGAGCGGGTCATGCGCGCCATGCTTGCGACGCTACTCTTCTCGCATGGCACGCCGATGCTGCTCGGCGGCGATGAATTCGGGCGCACCCAGCACGGCAACAACAATGCCTACTGCCAGGATTCGCAGCTGTCTTGGTACGACTGGAAGCTCGCGCAATCGCCGGCGGGGCAAGCGCAGCAGGCGTTTGTTACGCGCCTGATCGGTCTTCGGCGGGAGCTGACCTCGCTGCGCTGCCGCTATTTTCAACACGGTTTACTCGAACCCCTGGCGCAGGTGCGCGACATCGAATGGTTCGATGAAAACGGCGACACCATGCGGCCCGAGGACTGGCAGACTTGGGAAGGGTGGCTGCTTTGCGTGCGCCGTGCGCAACGCCTGGACGACGGGCACACCGAGCTGTGTCTGCTGCTCGCCAACAACACGATCAACGATCAGATCTTTCAATTGCCGCAGCCTCTGTTGCAATGGCGGGTGCGCGTCGATACCGCGGAACTGAATGTGATCGATCAGCCGGTCGACCAGGGCGCGCTTCGCGTCGCGGCGCAAAGCGTGCAGCTGCTGTCGGTCGTCGTTGAGGGATTCGCGGGCGAGGCGATGCTGCACACGCCCGCCGACACGGCGATCCAGCCGGAAAATGCTCCGCAGCCGACGCCGCCAAAATCCACCACGACCGCATAGGCTTGCACGGGACGGACTTGTGCTTCCGCGTGATTGCGCCGCCGGCAGGCCCCTTAAGTCCATGTCCATTGATTTCACGTTTGCCGCTGCGCATGATGGAGTGACCAGCCTCGCTCCCGGGCCTTATAAAGAAAACACTATGAACCCACGTAACACAATCCTGACCTTGATGACCCTGATCGCGTCCAGCGGCTCGGTCAGTTATGGAGCAACGATCATCGGCACGGTAAAAGGCGCCGAGGGTGCGGCTCTCGAAGGCGTCTTCGTTCGAGCACAGAACAAGAAAATCAACACGACTTTTATGGTGTTGTCGGACAGTCACGGCCATTATCGCATTGAGAAACTGCCGGCGGGAGATTACAAGATATCGAGCAAAATCACGGGCTATCTTGGCGACCCGCTCACCGACGTGAAGCTCACGGCCGACCAGATCGCCTCGTTCGATCTGTCGTTGCGGAAGGCTCCAGTGCGGTGGAATGAAATATCCATCTATCAGGCCGGCAAACTGTGGCCCGCATCGCCGGTCAAGGACAAGCTGTTTTCGACTTGTTTCACCTGCCATGGATTTCAGACCCGTATGGCGTCGGTGCAGCACGATGCCGAGGGCTGGCTGGGCCGAGTCCGGTATATGCAGGCCGCCATGAAGTTTGGTTTGGCGGATCGGCTCAATGATCAGCAAGTGGATGACATTGCGACTTATTTGACCAGTCTGTTCAGCGAGCATTCAATGCTCCCCGGATCCCCGCAGGACGCGTCGGGATATCAGGACACCGTGCGGCCGATCGACAGCGAGGCCATGAATATCACCTTCGTGGAATACGACATGCCTTCCTTTAGCCGCATGCCCTTTAGCGCCGCTCCGGACAAGAACGGCGATTTCTGGATTCCCAATTTCGGCGTCGCCAATAAGATCACCCGCCTCAATCCCAAAACGGGCGCAATGCAGGATTTTCCGGTTCCGAACATTGGCACCGCCGCCGTTCACTCCGCGGTGCCCGCATCGGACGGATCGGTGTGGCTCACCGAGCAGGGGTCGAACAAGCTTGGAGAATGGGACCCGCATACGCAAAAAATAATTGAATTCCAGGATGCGTACATTCCCGGCAAGCTCGGCTACGCGGCGGGCTCCAAACATACCGTACGCTTGGATCCGGGTGGAAATGCGTGGGCCTCCGGGAACCCGCTGACCAGGTTCGACCCCAAGACCCAGAAATTTACCCGTTTTGACGACATGGTCTCCACCTATGACGTCGAGGTGGACGGCAACGGCAATATTTGGTTTACCCGGCCGGACACCGATCAGATCGGCATGGTGGACTGGAAGACGCTGAAAGTGTCCCTGTGGACTCCGCCGACGCCAAAGTGCTTTCCGCGACGCATGCAGATCGATGCAGACGGAATCGTTTGGTTCGGCGAATTCAACGCCGGGAAATTGGGGCGATTCGATCCCAAGACACAGACGTTCACGGAATATCCGTTGCCCGGCCCGCAGCCGACTCCCTATGGCCTCGGTATCGATGCGGACAATCAGATTTGGTATGCCTCGTACAACATGGATGTCCTCGGCCGCTTTGATCCAAAAACAGGCAAAACCGTCGAATACCCATTCCCGCACTCCGAAAACACCATTCGTGAACTTTTCCGCGATGCGCAAGGGCGGATGTGGTACGGATCCCCGTCGAATGACAAGGTCGGTTACTTCACGCTGACCAAATAGGCCGATTTCTTGCACTGCAAAAGAAAAGGTGAAACCCNTGTGCTGCGCAGCAGCGAATCGAAAATGTCAAGGAATTATGCCGAATTATGCGACATAGTTTTATCTCTAACCTATTGATTTAAATAATCAAAGCAAATTAGCAGACCGTCATAAAGACTTCATTGAGAAGCCAAGATATATCTCCATACTTGTCCAGTACCCCATTGGATCGTTTCGATTTAATGCAGTGCAAATGCAGGAGGTTTGTCATGATTGGAATTCTTGCACGCCTAGGCCACAACGTATTACTGGTCGGAATGGCGCTCATCACGATCGCGTTGGTTCTGAAGACCATCTGATGACAATCACTACGCCAATGACCGAAACACCGCGTAAACATTATCTGTTGGCCTCGGATTTCGATCAGACTCTGAGTTTCAAAGATTCGGGACTCGTGTTGAGCGAGTTGCTGGGCATATCCGGATTCGAGGACCGTGTCGCCGGGCTTGCCAGCACCAATCTCGTCCAACAAGGCGGGGAACTGGCCTATTTGATCCGGCACGATCCGGAATTCCGCGGCGTCCGTCGTGAACATCTGGTGGAGACCGGCCGTCGCGTTCGCCTCAAGAGCGCGATTCCCGCGCTGGTCGATTTCTTGAACCGCGGCACGGAAGTCTATCGGTTTTCCTTCTTTG
>Ga0031654_10000377_pt1 | contig 11177 bp, 27 predicted proteins | sample FrelakmetCRP12CR_FD_55268 | JGI IMG/M metagenome (GOLD analysis project Ga0031654, IMG submission 55268) | Freshwater lake sediment microbial communities from the University of Notre Dame, USA, for methane emissions studies - CRP12 CR | ecosystem: Environmental > Aquatic > Freshwater > Lake >...
GACAGCTTTTAGCGTATATTTAGCACATAAAGGAGGAACGGTCTAGATGGGTTATACTGCTCCTGGTGAATACACGTTATCAATTAGTGCTTATCATACAAACCCTCTTGACTCAACAACCTATTATGTCGGGAATGTGTACGAGGTTTGGAGCACCGTGCAAGGCCATTATCAGATATATATCCCTAAATCAGGGCTTATCACGGTAGCAGAGATATTACTTTGGAATAGCGGTGGTGCAGGTACTGCGGAAGACACTCCATTTTCTATACGAAAAAACAACACTACGGATTATTCTATTAACCCTGCGGTACATTTCGATGCTTCAGTCGTACGTGTAACCAATGTCGCTTTAAGCATCCCCGTTAATGCAGGTGATTACATCGAAGTTAAGATCGTTACGCCTGCATGGGTTACTAACCCTATTTTGACGTATCTTCAAGGAAATATTTTAATCGAAACGCCATGAGCTTCCTTGATTATCTGTTCCCCGTCAAGCTACGAGATCTCGAAAAGCTTGAGATTGAGTATGAAAAAAAGGATGGGATGCACTCGTTCCATTTTTCGTTTAGACCGCGCAAAAAGTAGGTTTCTCCGAGAATTATCAAGCTTGGTAGACCAACATTGATAAGCTACTCATTTTTGATATAGGAAACTACTTAATCCCCACGTGCTTTTTAGCTTCGATGACTGGGGCCAAAGCCTTTTCAAGGTTGAGTGCTTTCTTTTCTTGGACATCCCAGTCCCTCCTCAATTAGTGTTTAGGCCCTGGTCATCATATCTCCCCCGTGGGATCGTGGGAGAGGAGATAAGAGAAAATGAAAGAAGAAAACGTTTTTAGAGGGTGTTCTACGTGCGAACATGGATGGATACCACAATATACCGTACCATGCAGAGATTGTTCGTTGAGCACCCGTACGCCGGAAGGTATGACGAAATGGACAGTTAAGCGGGGTGATTACTAAAATGAGCAAACCTTGTTATTGGAACTTCTGGAATAAGTACGACAACGTCGAGGAAGGCAGGAAACGGGCCTTAAACAAAGAATTATGTTTCTTTAAGGAACTTGGTCTAGACGTATGCTCCGTGCCTCTCCACGGGCCTAGAAACGACGATAGTGAGGTCGGGCCTGTTGTTCGTTGCCCTCTATGCGGACTAGTAATGGTTGTAGTTCATCACAACGAAGAGAATAATTCATGGTGTTGCATGTGTCCGGAGTGTGGGATATTTGGATGAAGATCTTATTTTTAAACTGTGGTTCACTGTTGGGGTCATCGGTGCTGTTGCTGGCATGTTCTTTTTAGCGTGGTTCTTGTACGTCGTGGCTCAGTTTCTAATGAGGCATTGATGAAATACTGCCATGCCCTTAAAGTGTTCTGCGGTGATTCGTTCTCCTGCGATGAATGCCCGTTGCAGACGTACCTTAAACAAGGCCAGGTACAACGGGCAAGAAAGGGCGATAGTACGCCCTTAAAACTCTTTTTAAAAGAACGTGGACTTAAAGAAAAAAAGAAGTAGTACAAGAAAATAAAGAAAGGAAGCTGTACGTAATACGACTAACTGGATACTACGACGACGTATTTATCGTTCCCGTCGTGGGGGAGGGGAGGGGGGCGCAAAATTTAAAAGCTATTTTGCGCTGTCTGTACGCGTGTACGAAATTTTAGTCGGTGAAATTGTTGTCGGGGTCGTTATTATTGCGTTGGCGGCCCTTAAAATGCACGATAAAGTCATTCTGACGAACAAGTTACTCGAAAATTCTCAGAAACTGTCCGGACAAATATCCCGGGCCATGCAAGAACTTCCTGATCTGCGCCGTGCTGGACCCGAGTACGTGTCGGGTGCGCTTGGAGATATAGGGATAGCGGGTATTATGGATGAATTAGGTATCGACCCCGCTATATTGAAAAACCCGTTGGTTAAGGGGTTGGTGNATAAGTATGCTCCTAGGGTGCTGGAGCAGTTGGCTAAACATGGCGATCAGTCTCAAGGCCAAGAAAAGTATTTACTGTAGCCAGGTGTGCCATGCGTGGTGTTGTCGCAACCTCATCATGTTCTACGATAGCAACGAAAAAGATATCGATCAGTTTTTTAAACTTAGGAACATCAAATACGACCCAGTTGCTAAAACTATTGTGGTTCCTTGTAAATGCAACTGGGTCGATAACCATAACAAATGCAGACTTTATTCATGGAGACCTAACAGTTGTCGTATCTATGAATGCGACAAGATTAAATCAATGACGATCGATAGTTAGGCCATGAAAAGACGCAGACGCATGACGGCTAAACAGCGCCGCTATTTTGGACCAAAGGTTCATCACAGGCGGCGTAAAGCGGTCGCTTTGCGTACCTATCACAGGAGACGTGGAATTACGGCAAGATATAAAAGACATTTCTCCCGATCAAGAATCGGGGGCGGAATGAAAGGAATGCTAGCGCCTATTCTCGGCGGAATCGGGGACTCTATAGTTGACCCGTTAAGCCCTGTCGATGGACTCGCTTCAACAGGTGTAGGCCTTTTTATGCACAATGAAGTAATAAAAAACATAGGCCTATACAAAGTTGGCTATTCACTCGGAAACATTTTACCCATACCCAAGCTTGGCGGTGGGACTATTGGAACAGGAGGGATGCTCTAGATGGCAGCGACTCCAAAAACCGGGGTAATCATCTTTCGCGGATTACAAACCGGGACTATCTATCAAAAGCCAATCTACAATGCGGATGTTGTTGGTACACTCTGCCGTATTGATAACGGAACAGGGACACCGGGTGCTGCAGGTGGGGCGGATTTCTGTAAGTTCGATGAAAACATTTCCCTTGTTGATTGTGCCTTTGTAACCGGGACAGTGGATACTCAGAACCTGCGTTTGATGATTAACTACAATCCGACAGTTTATACTATTAATTGGCCGACGTACGTTAATACCCTCGCTTATCGGCCCCCATTGAACATTAACATCGCTGAAGGTAAACAGATAAGCCTTCAACAGATAGCTTAGGGTGGGCTTCATGGCTAAGCCCATCCAATTCTATTCCAAAACTGTTACTGCGACAGCAGATGGGGCGTTCCAGGTTGATGACACTAACGACATAGTGCTTACCTCTGTCAATATTCACTGTTATACGAATGATTGCTATTATGGAAATCTCGGTGTACAGGCAGGGATCCTCAGGGCAAATGCCGTTATATGGTTTGATGCACCAATTCGTATCTCCGATCTTTGGTTTAAGAATTTCACAGCCGGACAAAATACGGTTATCGTCATTACTGGAACCATCCCGATGGGGTGAGGAATGGGATACGCTAGCACAGGTGTATATAAAGCATTCATCCCATCCGATGCTATCATTCAAAGTAACGATTCCGAGACAAATGACGGCGGTTCTGCCATCTATGTGAAGGTGAAGGAAATTACCATAACTAACGACTATATTGGGGCTTCCCTGTTCCGTTTCGTATTTTATCTTAAAAGCGGTAATGTAGGGAGTACGGCTTACGGTAAAATTTACAAGAATGACATAGCTATCGGAACAGAAAGAACGAATAACACAGTGAATTATGCAACTTTCACAGAGGATATTTCTAGCACTGGATGGCGTGCTGGTGATCGTATACAGCTTTGGACTAAGGGAACAGCCGGATGGTTCGGTTACTCGAGGAATTTCAGATTAGAAGGTACTCCCACTATTACTACGGGGGACTTCTACAATAGTTTAACATGAGGTGAATAAAATGAAAAGTAAAGATTTAATCATGCTTGGGGCTGTTGCCATCGGAGGTTACTTCCTCTTAAAAATGCTATCTGGAAGCGGTGATTCCTTAGGAGAACCTTATAGTTCTCCTTTTATCACGTTACCACCACCGGGAGGTGGTGGAACCACGACAACGAACCTTAACCATGCGAACCCTTTAAGCGTGTTCCATGCGACAGTTAAAACCGGAAGTTATGCGTATAATATCGGTGTACCTTATAATCCGATAACTGGGGTTATGGTAGGTAAATTAGTTGGTAATTATACGACAGGGACACCATCACAACAAACGATGGCTTCATATATTGCCCCTAAAGTGGTTTTAGTGAACGGCAAAGCAGTTAAGGTGATGTAGATGGCCGATGTGTTCGGCACAGCACTTAAACTCGCAGGTTCTCTTGTTTCTCAGGGGCCGTTAGGCTTAGTCGTTAATCTTACCCCCCCTTTAAAAGCAGGTGCTCAAATGAAGGGAAACGATATTTTAACGACCATGACACGAACAACGGCAGGTATAATAGTAGGACCGGCTGAAGCACTCCATGCTGAACCGATCGCAAAAACCATCATAACGACAGGTACGGCTATTGTTGATTTAGCGACAAATCCTAACCTTTGGATTATCGGAGGTTTAATAATAGGCGGATTGATTCTATTTAGTGGTGATAAAAAATGACACCTAAATTAAACGGAAACATAGGGAAAATTTTAGCTGGAATTGGCGTTATTTGTGGCCTTTTAGGAACGTTTATTACGACCCTTAAACCGATGATAATAGGCCAAGACTACGCAGATACCCTTATAGCGTTTGGTGTATTCCTTACTGCTTTTAGCGTGTATCTAGCCCATAAAGGAGGTACGACACCATGAAAATACTGATAGATGGAAAATGTGTATATCAAGGCCCATCGATTGTTACCATGACTATCGTGGAGTGATCTAAGATGGGTTATACTCCTTTGTCTTGTTATGCGTTACAAACAGCGTCCACTTCTTCCACTCCGTTGGCTAATCAGACGTATTATATCGGTTGCATTATTCGTTCCGTTCAAGCTGGAACATCCGCTAATCTGAGCGGTAAGATATTCGTTCCCTATACAGGGATGGTTACAAAAGTTGTTATTACTGTTTCCGGAACTGTTGGGAGTAACGAGGCAACATCGTTATATCTTAGGAAAAATGATACGACAGATACCACGTTAAGCACCACGTTGGATTTTTCAGCAGCTACGATAAATCAAACATTCACGCTCAATACTCCGGTTTCTGCTGGTGATTACCTTAACTTAAAGCTTGTATGTCCTGGTTGGGTTACTGCCCCTAGTGCCATGTTTTTTTCTTCTACTATTTTTATTACTACGGCATGAGCTTTCTTGATTATTTGTTTCCCGTTAAGCTACGTGATCTTGAGAAACTCGAAATTCAATATGAAAAAAAGGATGGGATGCATTCGTTCCATTTTTCGTTTAGACCTCGCAAAAAGTGAGTTACTCCAAGAAATATCAACCTTGGTAGGCCGACATTGATAATTTGTGATGGGAATCACAGTTTTTGACACAAATTATTTACGTTAGTATCGCCATCTTAGTTCGATGACTGGGGCCAGACCACACCATCATTTGCTTTCCGTCCTAGGCAAGCATATTTTTTGTTGAGTCAAGGGCATCCCAGTCCTTCCTCGGCCCTGGTCATCATCTCCTCCGGTGGGATACGGGGGAAGGAGATACGAGAAAAATGAAGTGTAAGGACTGTATAGAAAGGCCATATTGTAAGAAATACCATCTAAGGTGTCGTGAACATCCTTTTGAGGGGTGATTACTAAATGTGGTGCAAAGAGTGCGAAGAACAATTTAGGACTATTCATCTGGAAAAAGGAGCTAAGCTTATTTGCTATCATTGCGGTGCTGATAATGGGATAAAAACGAAAGACAAGGGTGATTACTAAAATGAGAACCGAGCTTGAATGTCGAGAGTATCTAATGGAACTTTGTGAACATCCAGAGCTATTCGACCAAGTAGAAACAAGAAGGATGCTGATGGAGTGGGTACTAAATGTCTGAGGATTGGCGGAAACGGGCCAAGGACGCAAAGTTATCCAAGAACGAGGATTATGTCGATGAGCTAACTAAAATCATCGTCAAGGCCATGAAAACAACGGAGGAAGCGATGAAAACGAAGAAATGGAAGTACTGCCCCGTCTGCGGTGGCACTCTCCTGCGTGTAACTGTGAACGATAATTTGGGGTTCTTGTGTCCGGAGTGTGGTATACTTGGATAAAAAGGAAAAACTGTTCTTTGCGATAACGCTCGGTGTTTCTCTTTTTGGTATCGCTCTGATGTTCGTCCTGATCGTTTACGCTATTATCTGGCTGGCCTCACATTTATGAAGTATTGTCGTGCCCTTAACATGATGTGCATGGATGGAGATTGCGATCACTGTGAAGCAACGGTGCTTTCAACGTCAATGTTCTTTTAATGATCATTGGTGGTGTCAGGCTTACGAGAAACCTTTATCGATGCACTGCGATAACTATCGGGTATATTGGGAGAAGAAACGTACTGGATGATGAGGGGGTTATACGGTTACGGAAGATGGGGTATCTAAAGATACCCCATCAGTAACCGTATACGTATAACGAAATATTTTTAACGTGGTTTGCGCTAACGGTACGCGATGATAGACACGTTCTGGTGGTTTGTGTCGATTCTTGTTTTTGTTTGCGTTCTGGGCCTATTTGCGTGCTTTTATCGCTATTTTTTGGGTAATCGGTTGGTACAGATGGCCTACGAGCTACAAATAAAAGCGGATAAATTGAACGGTCAAATGGGAGCCATCAAGCGTCAATTCCCTGAATTAGAAGCAAAACGAGGGTCTTTGGTGGCTTCCGGTCTTGGAGACATAGGGATTAGCGGGATATTGGAAGAACTCGGCGTGCCCGCGATCGTGACGCCCATCGCTGAGGGCTTCATCAAACAAATATTGAACGATCCATCCAAGTTAAAGATGTTATCGGAAAGGTTGGGGGTGAAGCTACCCGAGCCACAAAGCGGATCGAGCGCAGGGTTCACAGCCCAGATGTAAACAATGCGGGGCGTGCTGTACTGTCCGGCAAAGCGGGGAATGGATCGACTGTAAGTATCTCATACGCTACATCACCCATCAAAGCTGTGAGAAGCGCTCCAGGTGTAGCATTTATCAGCATCGACTTTATGCGATTAATGGGCCTGGACAATATTGTGCCAGGCGTGAACGGATTAACTTTAACTTTCCCGGTTGCCCTTTCAACAAAGAAGAATGGGAAACGCACCCAAAGTACAAAAAGGACCCATCGGTTTTAGACATCCATGAAGCGACGAAGAAAGATGTCGGCAAAACAAAGAAAATATTTTGCCCCCCGTCGCCGAACAACTAGGAGAGTTTCTACTTTGGCAAGACGAAGAAGTCGTAGAACGTACTCCCGTATACGCTCTTATGGACGTCGGTCCCGGAGCTTCGGCGGGGGTGCGGGCTCAATGACGAAGAACGTCCTAGATGGTGCAATAGTGGGGGTTGCTCAAACAGCCGTCCCTGATATGATACCATTTCAGGACCCGTTGATCGCGTTGGGCGTAGGCTGGTGGAGGAAGAATCCGACCCTTACCACGTTGGGAGGGTTACAACTGGGCGCGGCCCTCGGCGGCATGGTCGGCGGGACAGGCTCGGTTGGCGGCGTAAAATCACAGGTGTGATCCAATGGCAACTGCATTTTGGGGCACCATGTCCATCGTCCATACTGACGGGACCATCGAGGCCGACCGTTTCGACTCAACAGATGTTTCCCTGGTCTTCTGTACCTGGAAGTCCAACGGTGGGAACACGTTTTACACGGTCCAGAAAGACGGTTACATCAAGGACATCGTGCTGAACATCGCATCCGCGGGAACAACCACGTATTTCTCTTTATTCATCAACCAGAAGGACACAGGGATAAAGTGGGTACAGTCGGCATGCTTCCCTGCGTTGGCTACGCATTTCCCGAACCTTACTCCTATCCCAGTGAAGGCGGGGCAACAGATACTGATCCAGTGCGTTACCTAGTGAGGCACATCCATGTCTGATGGCGTGCCTTCTTTAATTTCTTTGACCTACACGGCTAGTGCGGATGCCACGTTCAAGATGGTGTACGGAGACATGTGGCTAGCGTACGCCGACATATTCATCACAACCAACCCGGCGTACCTAGGAAACAAGGCTGAACAGAACAGCCCTTTATTCCCAGGGGATGTTTACACGGTCCCTGGTGGCGTACCAGTGAACATTAACGACCTGTTCTTCAAGAACTACACGAGCGGATCCAACACGGTAATTAACATCATCGGGGTTACTTTGACCAGGGAAAAGGCTAAGGAATGGGGCATTATCCTTCCACCGTAGGAGGGATGGGATGCCAGTTACTAAGGCCTCTGCGGGTGTACCGCTCTATGTCCCTTCGGATACCATCGTATCTGCGAATGACGCAGAGCATACAGGCGCAACAGCGGGGCTGTTCAAGTTCAAAGAGATACAACTAATCTCCCGTATCAATGGTGGGAGTAAGTTCCGTTTCGTGTTCGACGGCCTGGGCAACGGCGTCGGAACCTGGGGACAGGTGTACAGGAACGGTACAGCGATAGGGACACAACAAAGTTTCCCGGCTGACGGCACCTATCATACGTACACAGAGGACATTAACGCCTCTAACTTCCAAGTAGGGGAGTATCTACAGGTGTATGTGAACATCCCAGGGATTAGCACTACAAAGGTGCGGAACTTCCGTTTAGAGGGGACCGAGTCCCTATGGTATAACTCGGTAGTGTGAGAAGATGAAGAAAGGAAACGAGCTTGTGACCATCGGCGCGTTAGCCCTCCTGGGTTACGTCGCTTATAAGTATCTATCTGGCAACGCCTCGGACATCTTCGGAGGGGGTGGGGCCCCTTCGGGTGTCGTAGGAGGCAATACCGTTACCGACAATCAACAGACGCCTTATCGTCCCAACAGCCCGCAGGGTTACGGTAACATCCAAACGACGATGAACACACCCATCAATGTGGCTTATCAACAACAAGCATGGGCGGGTGGTGTCTACGGCGCACCAGGGCAACCGTCTCTTACGTTCTTGCGCAACATCGTTTCCGGTCCCAGTACTCCCGCACAGCAAGCGGTAGGATCCGCGCCTCCTCGCGTGGTGGCTAAGATCAAGGCAGGGAGGATATACTAATGGATTACCTGGGTGCGCTTGGCGGTACGTTTCTAGGGATGGGCTTTGCTCCGTTCAACAAGAAAGTCCAGTATGAGTTTATCGCACAGGGCGCGTCCGGTAAGTTAGGTTCAACGATCACAGCGGGAGCGGGGGCTGTTCTTGGTACGGCATCGTTGGGTTACAAAGCGGGTATCCCTATCGGCATCGAAAAGGGACCTGTTGGTGTCATCCAGGAGAGCGCGAAACCTTACGAGAAGGCTTATGAAACAGCTAAGGGAGGCATTGATCTAGGCATCAACCTCGCCGGTTACCTCCCTTACATTATTATCGGCATCGGAGCATTATTTGTTTATGGGATGGTGAAAAAGAAATGAGTCCAACTGGTAAAGGAACGTTAGGCCAAATACTGAAGACACTGGGGATTGTTTTTGCGGGTCTAGGCGTGTTTCTTACGGCCCTTGCGCCCACGATCGGACCCGGGGGCATCCATGACCTTATCTTTGGTCTTGCTATCGTCTGTGTGGCCCTGGGAGGCATTATAGCCCATCAAGGAGGCGTTAGCGCATGACCCTATGGATAAACGTCTTCGATGACGAAAGCGGGACGTTTTACTCGATTGAGTGCAATCCGGACGAAGTCCAAGCGGTGCAAGCCCAACAGGGCGTTAAGGATGTGAAAATATCCCAGTAAAGCATCAACAAAAAACAGCTTTGACTATTATGGCTCAATCGTTCACAGCCTCAAATGCGACGTTTTATCTAGGAAGTCCCCCCATGGCCCCGGTTTCTGGTGTGCAAGGAATACGAAGGATTGCGGTCCCTTGGACGGGAACGATTACGCAGTTATCTTTGTTTTTTGCGAACTCTACGCCTGGCACAAATGAAAACGTCGTTATTAACGTAAGGAAGAACAGTACCACAGATTACCTCGTCACGTCTACGGCTGATATGTCTACAAGTCCTGCTGTTATTTCAAATTTGGCAATGAATATACCAGTTGCTCGCGGTGACTTTATCGAGATAAAAATAGCTTATCCGGCGATGGTGACGTATCCTATTTCCGGTATCGGTGGCTACGCTCTTTTGATAACAGGCTCTTAATGAGCTTCCTTGAGTATCTGTTCCCCGTAAGACTTAAAGACCTAGAGGCTATATCTATTCGTTATGCCAAAGAAGCTATGGACGATCACGTTGCCTCGCTTCAGGTGTCCTTTTTGTGGAGAAAGCATAGCGAACCTAAAGTTTCGAGGTCGTCTAGCCCCACAAAGAAAGAAGAAGGAAGACAATAGATAGTAGTTATTCTATGATGGATGTAGACGAATGTGACTCCCATCACGTTTAGTGTGCAAAATTATTTACCCTAGGACGTTGTTAACTCCCTCGATGACTGGGGCCTATAAGGTTGAGTGCATGATCTCTTTTTCCTCATTCTATCCTAGGACATCCCAGTCCTTCCTCGGGCCCTGGTCATCATCTACTCCGGTGGGATACGGGGGAAGGAGATACGAGAAAAATGATTAAATGCCCTGAATGTGGAAGGCCGATGGCAGAACTTTCTCCTAGTGAGGACATGGAAGAAAACTTCAAATGTGATTATTGCCGACAGTACTGGCTTGTGTTGCGTGGGGGTGATTACTAAAATGAAACACTGCCCTATTGACGATTTCACCGAATACCCCGAGAACTATAATTATTGCCCTGAATGTGGGAGGAAACTACTATGAACGCTGAGGATTCACGGAAACGGGCCTTAAACGCAAAAAGACATATCGAAGCTACTCTACCCCTCGACGTGGGCCTCGTGCCTCTCTACGGCCCTGAAATAGGCCCTGTTGTTCGTTGCCCATGGTGCGGTATCGTAATGATAACGTGGGATTATCCGATTAGTACGCATGACCGGGTACATCCTGAACATTGGAAACGTGGCTTTATGTGTCCGGAGTGTGGGATACTTGGATAAAAAGGAAAAACTGTTCTTTGCGCTAACGCTCGGTGTTTCTCTTTTTGGTATCGCTCTGATGTTCGTCCTGATCGTTTACGCTATTATCTGGCTGGCCTCACATTTATGAAGTATTGCCGTGTCCTCCGGATGACCTGCATGTATGGAGATTGCGATCACTGTGAAGCAACGGTGCTTTCAACGTCAATGTTCTTTTAATGATCATTGGTGGTGTCAGGCTTACGAGAAACCTTTATCGATGCA
>Ga0031654_10000380_pt1 | contig 11143 bp, 8 predicted proteins | sample FrelakmetCRP12CR_FD_55268 | JGI IMG/M metagenome (GOLD analysis project Ga0031654, IMG submission 55268) | Freshwater lake sediment microbial communities from the University of Notre Dame, USA, for methane emissions studies - CRP12 CR | ecosystem: Environmental > Aquatic > Freshwater > Lake >...
AAGATGCCCGATATATCGATTGACTATGCCGTTGCCGAAAAATCGGACAGGATGGCGGTACTGCCGATGGACGTTTACTGGAACGATATCGGCTCCTGGGACTCCCTGTATGAAATTGCAGACAAAGACGATATGGGAAATGTCAAAATGGGGGATGTTATCACAACGGACACAAAGGACACTCTCATAATCAGCAATAAGAGGCTTATTTCCACCATAGGACTGGAGGATTGTCTCATCGTCGATACGGATGACGCCGTTTTAATTGCAAAAAAAGGAGAAACCCAGAAGGTAAGGGACGTTGTGAACATCCTGAATAAAAACAACAGAAAAGAGGCCCTCGAACATCTTACGACATACCGCCCGTGGGGGAGTTATACCATTCTTGAACAGGGCGAGCGATATAAAATCAAAAGGATAGTAGTTAACCCCGGTGAACGGTTGAGTCTTCAGATGCACTATCACCGGTCCGAGCACTGGGTGGTCATCAAAGGGGCCGCGAAAGTGACGATAGGAGAAACGGAAAGTCATATACACGAGAATGAATCCATATATGTTCCCAAGTCAACCCTCCACAGACTTGAAAATCCGGGGAAGGTCCCCCTGGAGATTATCGAAGTGCAGAACGGTGAATATGTAGGCGAGGACGACATTGTCAGGCTGGATGATATATACGGCAGGCATGAAAGATAACTCATAAGTTGCATAACTTGAAAGGCAGGCGTGACAAAAAACCTTTTGAAAGCGACAAAAATTGAACCATATTCACCTGAAGGCACTTTTAACCTAAAGTGCATTTTAGATGAATGCGTGCTGCCATGTGTAAATAGTACATTATGGAGTCGCCAAAAGCTTTTTCATTCCCGAAAGCTTTCGGGACCTTTCAAATTGAGGACGTCTCTTGCAACGGTCAGGATAAAAAATGAAAAATGGGAAGGATATCTATGATGCTTACACAAAAGATAAAAGATAGAAAGGCGCGCATCGGCGTCATCGGTCTCGGCTATGTCGGCCTGCCTCTCGTTATTCGTTTCTGTGAAGAGAGCTTTCGTGTTATCGGATTTGATATCGATCCCGTTAAAGTGCAGAAATTGAACCGCGGCGAGAGCTATATCAAGCATATACCCCCGGAGAAACTGAAAGAGATAATTAATAAAAAGGCTTTTGAAGCCTCATCCGATTACCGGCGGTTAAAGGAGGTTGACTGCATTATCATCTGCGTACCGACCCCTTTGAAGAAGAACAAGGATCCCGACCTGAGTTACGTCAAAATAACCTCGGATGAAATAGCCCGGCACTTAAAAAAAGGACATTTGGTATCTCTCGAAAGCACTACCTATCCCGGCACGACCAGGGAGATCCTGCTGCCCGGGTTCGAGGCCAAAGGATTGAAGGCAGGAAAAGACTTTTTTCTTGTCTTTTCACCGGAGCGCGAAGATCCCGGCAACCCGAAATATAATACAAGAAATATCCCTAAGGTAGTCGGCGGCATAACCCCTCAATGCACCGAGGCAGGCAAAACGCTATATGAGCAGATCATCGACAGGGTCATAACCGTGCAGTCTACCGAGGTGGCGGAATTTACAAAACTGCTCGAGAATATATTCCGCGGCGTCAATATAGCCCTTGTAAATGAACTGAAAATGTTGGCCGACAGAATGGGCATAGATATCTGGGAAGTAATAGAAGCGTCCTCGACCAAGCCATTCGGTTTTATGCCGTTTTATCCCGGACCCGGACTCGGCGGACACTGCATACCCATAGACCCCTTCCATCTCTCATGGAAGGCGAAAGAATATGATTTCACCACCCGGTTCATAGAACTGGCAGGCCAAATTAATACCGGCATGCCGGACTATGTAGTTGCGAGGATTATCGACGGGTTGAACAGCGACGGTAAATGCCTGAAGACCTCAAAAATACTGGTCCTGGGAGTTGCCTATAAGAAAGACACGGACGATATCCGCGAGTCTCCGGCTGTTGAAATAATCAGCATGTTAAAGGACAAGGGCGCAAAGGTGGATTATCACGACCCGCATATCCCTTCATTCTCAGGCATGCGGCACTATCCCGGCCTGTCCATGCAAAGCATCCCGCTGACGGAAAATTCATTGAAGCGCTATGACTGCGCAGTGATTATAACCGACCATTCCATGTACGATTATGCATGGCTTGTGAAAAACAGCAAACTGATAGTGGATAGCAGAAATGCCGCAAAAAGTATCAAGAGCAGGAAGATCATAAAAGCATGATGGGAAGAATCAGAGATAAGAGAGAGCGGCTCGTAAAAACGGTCAAACGGTTGGCTGACAAAGATAACTACCACTTGTCCATGCCGGACGATTCATTCCGGGATTTCTGGAGCAGACAATCCCATAAAGGCCGCGCGGAGCTTATTGCAACTGCCGTAGCAGCGCTTGCCGCCGGGTCCATCGTTTTCTACATGCTGCTGCGATAAAATATTTAATAGAGAGGTAGTAATGAAAAATATTTCAAGTAAAAGGGTCCTTATTACCGGAGGTTCCGGTTTCCTCGGGTCGCACCTCTGTGAAAGACTTCTTGATGAGGGGCATGAAGTATTGTGTGTCGATAATTTTTACACAGGACGCAGAGCGAACATTGCTCATTTATTGAACAGACCTTATCTGGAAGTTTTGCGGCATGATATCTGCTTCCCGTTATATGTTGAAGTCGATGAGATTTATAATCTTGCCTGTCCAGCCAGTCCGATCCATTATCAGTTTGATCCGGTGCAGACGACAAAGACGTCGGTTCACGGAAGTATAAACATGCTGGGACTGGCAAAACGCGTGAAGGCCAAAATATTGCAGGCCTCAACAAGCGAAGTGTATGGAGACCCGACAATCCATCCGCAGCCTGAAACATATTGGGGTAATGTAAATCCCATAGGCTTAAGGTCTTGTTATGATGAAGGAAAACGCTGCGCAGAAACGCTTTTTTTCGATTATCACCGCCAGCATAAATTGAAAATCAAGGTTGCAAGGATATTTAATACCTACGGCCCGCGGATGCACCCGAATGACGGTCGTGTCGTAAGTAACTTTATCATGCAGGCATTAAAAGGAGAGGAACTTACCGTTTATGGCGACGGTAAACAGACAAGAAGCTTCTGCTATGTGGATGATATGATAGACGGTTTGATTAAACTTATGAATAGTCCCGATGATTTTACGGGGCCCGTAAATTTAGGGAACCCTAATGAATTTTCTATTCATAAACTTGCCCTTAAGGTGATTGAAATGACGGATTCAAAAGCAAATATAGTTTTTAAACCTCTCCCGTTTGACGACCCGACACAGAGAAAACCCGATATCTCTATAGCAAAAAAAGTTCTCCAATGGGAACCAAAGATACAATTGGATGAAGGATTGAATAAAGCCATTAAGTATTTCAGGGATATGCTTTAGCTTTATAACAGTTTATGCTTTACGTGCTTACGGTTTCCAGTAGTTAAACAGTTTACGTTTCACATTTCACGCTTTACGCTTTACGGATGTTAAATGTCTAAGAAATATCCATTAATTTCAATTTTTATCTTAATCTTAGTTATGACCTCGACCTTTGTATTGTCCGACGACAAAAAGAAAGACGATTTCTCTACGAGCCATAGCTGGCTGCCGATGGAGGAAAGGGTAAAAATATGGGATGTGTATCCATTTTCTAACGATGTGAGTTGTCTTTATGTCAACAATGAAGATCTGACCCCATGAGGCTTTCCTATTATTTTGCGCCATGCGGTTTTGTCAAGATTCAAGGGCTGAACCCTTCTGACTTCTGACACTGACCCCTTGTGACACTTGGTATCATTTAAAAAGAGGTTATCATGAAAAAGAATTTATTTAATTTATGTCTAATTATTATGTTTTTTATCTTTCGACTTTTTTTAGCTTTTTTTCGCGGGCTTCGTATAAACAAAATTTGGAATAATGGGATTCGTATTTTAAGAGATGCTTATTGGAAATCACTCTTTAAATCATCTGGAAAGAATGTTATGTGTGGAAAGAATTTAATAATTTATAGTCCTGAAAAACTTACTTGCGGCACCAATATTAGTTTCGGCGATTATTGTCATATCTGGGCCAGTGGCGAAGTAATTATCGGGAATAACGTAATGATTGGAGCTTTTGTCTCAATAAGTTCTTTATCACATGATTATACAAAACACTCGATGATGGAAACATTGGTTCGAAAAAAGATTGTCATAGAAAATGATGTCTGGATCTGTACAGGGGTTTGTATATTGCCTGGCGTTACAATAGGTAAGGGTGCTGTCATAGGCGCAGGTGCTGTTGTAAATAAAGATGTTGATGCGTATGATATTGTGGCCGGTGTTCCTGCAAAACCAATAAAAAATAGAAAAGCATTCTTAACATGAATCAGTGAAAATGAACATGGAAACAAGATAGACATTATTGAAAAATGAGAAGATTGACAAATTTGAGTCTATTGATTCGAGGCTCTATTATCATAATAAAATAATCCAGCAAATATTTATTGTTTGTCTTAAAGTAGTGAGGAAAATAAGGTGTAATAATTGGATCAAATTGTACAATATCAGAGAATGTTACACTCGGAGAGAAACACTTAAGCGGGACATCACATAAGTATCCTGTAATCGGCGATAATGTTACGATTTGTGCTGGAGTAATCGTGATTGGTGATGTTGAGATCGGAGATAATTCGATCATAGGATCCAATTCTGTAATTAATCAAAATGTACCGCCAAACTGCGTTGTTACCGGCGTCCCGGCAAACTTGTAAAAAGACTCTGACCGATAAAAGATGCCTCGTAATTATTGCGGATTCCAGCCGCAAGCTCGTCGAAAACTAACGATGTATTAAAAAACTTGACCCAACTGCTTAATAATGCTTAAAAAACGGTTAATAATAAATGCCTTTATGTCTATGACCCAAATGGTTGTTGTTGGTGGGACTCTTTTTATACTTTATAAGTTTCTTCTGAAGAATATAGGCATAGAAAAATTTGGAATATGGTCACTGGTATTGGCTACAACATCAGTCCTTAATATTGCAAATCTTGGACTTTCGGCTTCCAATTTAAGGTTTGTGGCAAAGTACTTAGCGAGGGATGATAAAGAAGCCGTGTCATCTGTCATACAGACAACGTCACTTACTGTCGGTCTATTAATCGGTGGTATTCTAATAGTAGCCTATCCCTTTGCCGGCATATTGCTTGGAAGTGTCATGCCAGCTACCAGGCTCTCAGAAGCCTTAACTATCCTTCCTTTTGCAATGCTTTCTTTATGGTTAATGGTTATAGGAGGAATTTTCCAGGCTGGTATTGATGGGTATCAACGCATTGACTTGAGTAGTGTAATTGCAATAATTGGCGCATTGACTAATTTAGTCTTGTGCATTTTTTGGGTTCCCATTTATGGACTTATAGGATTGGCGTATGCGCGAGTCTCGCAAACTTTCTTGCAGTTATTATTAAATTGGATAATTCTGAAGAGGCTTTTTCCCTTATTGCCTCTTTTCCCCTATCGGTGGGATAAAAAAATATTCATAGAAATGTTGGGATATGGCGTCAATTTTCAACTGATTACTTTTAGTGTAATGCTCTGTGATCCTGTTACAAAAGGACTACTTACCAAATTTGGAGGGCTAAGTCTGACAGGGCTTTATGAAATGGCGAGTCGAATGGTCATCCAATTGCGAGGGTTAATTGTTGCCGCTAATGGGGTACTTGTCCCGACAATTGCTTCTCTCCATGAAAGAAGAAAGCAGGATGTATTAGTTCTATATAAAAATACATACAGGCTGCTTTTATATATATCGATTCCATATTTTTCATTAATAATCGCTTTGACTCCGATTATTTCTCGAATATGGGTCGGACATTATGAGAAAATTTTTGTGCTTTTTTCAATAGTACTTTCCATCGGTTGGTTTTTAAATACATTGATTGGTCCTGCGTATTTCTCGAATTTAGGTGTTGGTGAAATTAAATGGAATACCATTGGGCATATAATTCAGGTCGGATTGAATGCTCTCTTAGGATATTGGTGGGGTCATCTTCTGGGAGGAAATTGGGTGGTCATTGCATGGGTAGTTTCACTCGTCGCAGCCAGCCTATTCATACTTGTCGCCTATCATTCCAGACATGATATTCCTATCGTTGACTTGTTTCCAAAGGATTATATAGGTATAGGTATTGCAGGTCTAACCTTTATAGGTTTCTCATTCATTCTCTATTTTTTATTTGCAGATAAATTAAGCTCATTATTTATTTCAACCGTCCTATCGCTTTCAATAATGGTCTTGCCTCTTTGGCGGCATCCCTTGCGACCAAAACTTGTATATACAATGATGTCAGTTATAAAAGGACAATAATTGTATGCATGAACAAGTCGGATATCCTACTTTTGTGCTTTACTTGATCCTGTTAATCGGTATTCCACTGGCGATTTTCAGATCGTATGCGGGCTTTCTGTTTGCCGCTTTTATAAACGCAGCGGCAGATTCATGGTCTTTTGTTTTTACGAGGACCTCTTTCCTGGGGCCTTATTTTAATGCCCATGACGCATGTCTTTTGGTCGCTATTGTTGCAACAATAGCGTATGCGATATCCCAAAAAAAAACAGTCAAGATTCCATCTGTCATTGCATGGATAATCGTAGTTCTCTTGATCGGCTTCGCACAGTCTGTATATTTAGTTAATCAATATATGTACGAAATTGTTCGCTCGATGCGCTGGGCTTTAACATTGCCCCTATATTTTATTATTTCTGCTACGGTGGTAGATGATAAAAAGAAGATCAGACAATTGCTCATTGTGTTGTTCTTGGGATCGATAGTGTCCGCAATCGAGCATATTGTGTTTGTTCGAGCGCACATTGATTCTTATTCACCCGATAACATCTCTGCAATCCGCACTATTGCATTCCGGAGTCCTGGGCTATGGCTATTGCTTTCTGTACTTATTTGGCAGCCGAAGATTAAGGGATTGAATAATAAAATAATGATAGTGGCAGGGACACTCTTTGGTGTCAGCGTTCTGCTGAATCAGACGCGGTCAATATGGATATCATCCATCTTGGTAATCCCGCTTGCTTTATTTTTGTTCCGGCAACCGGGCCGTAAAGCATTGAGAGTCGGCCTCTTGCTTCCGGTGGTGTTTGTCGGGGCGTTTGTAGTGATGCATTATCTGACTCCATCGATTGATCCTGGCGATATCATTTCAGCCAGGGTCTCTACCTTTGCTGATGAGACCCAACGATATGAGTCAACTTACTCCCGACAGCAGGCATTTGAAGTTGAGATAAATGATTGGTCGGAAGGCACCTTGATATTCGGTAGAGGTCTTTGCTATTTTGCGAGAGAGGTTGCACTTTATTGGGGCAGCTCCATTCCTGCTTATGGACACCTTGGGCATGTAACTACTCTTTCTCAACTGGGGTTAATCGGTCTTCTTGTTTATTCTATTTATTTTCCGATAAAGGTTGTCCAGTCGTCCAGAAAATTATGGAATGAGCAATCCGATGAACTAAAGTTCTTTGGATTATTTGCTGGATTATGCATGATATGGTGCTGGATCTGCTTTTTCATGAGCGACAGTTTTTTATCACAGCATGCGGTAGAAGGCATTATTTTTGGAGCCGTTTGGCGGCAGGAAGCGATCTTGAGGAACAAGACGAAATTATTGAGTCAACAAGGCCAACGCGCATGGCCGAATTTGCCTGCGCACGTGCGATATTCAAATAATGCTAAAGCGTAACTGGAACATTTTGAATACGAAGGGAAGATATCGGATTGACAGAATATTCCGTTTGCCGTTTGCCTGTATATTATCTGTAATCATATATTTGGGTTCTGCGGGAGCTACTGAAAAAACAAGTGATGCATTTGTTGTGAGGGCGGCGTCGCCGCTCGAAAAAATATTCAGAGACACAAGAAAGAACGATTGGCTGAAGTCGGATAGAAATGACAGTGTCAGTGTGTCCGCATGCATGGGGGAATCAGAATCGTTTCAGGTGGTGGTCATCCCGAACAGGGATTTGAAAAATTTGAGGTGGGAGATACAAAATTCTGGATTTGAATCAGGAAACATCAGGGTTCAGCCTGTCGGGTACGTATATGTCGAGCATTCCGTCAAGCCCACATTCATTAAGGGCTATCCCAAAAAAGATTTTAAAGCAGAGTGGTGGCCGGATCCACTATTTAGTACCTGGACAAAGATTGAAGAGATAAAAGCCGGGGCAATCAGTCCGATCTGGGTCACAATCGATGTCCCCCGAAAAATAAAACCTGGTGGGTATAAATTCATAATTACTTTTTATGCCCTGGGAAGCGGCAAAGCAAAAGTCACGGTAAATCTGAAAGTCTGGGATTTTGAACTGCCGGACAGGCCACATTTAAAAACAAGTTTCTGGTATGCGACATATCAACTTAATGATTACTATCCAGAGATATCGGACATATGGGAAATAGAAAAGAAATATTTGATCATGGCGCTTAATAATAGAATAACGCCGGTTACGCATCAGGCAAGTTATCCCGGAAATGATGTAGTAAAGTTCGGGTTTGATCCGGAAACAAAAAAATATAGTTTTGATTTTACGGGGATAAAGAAAAGGTTGGCTCTTATTTTAGACGGAAATGGGAAGAAGGGTAATCTCTTTGATATATTGCCCCATGCTGCGCATGGACAAAGGCTGTTGGTTGATATCAAAGGCAAAAAAGAGAGAATAACTCTTGAACCCTTTACGAAGGAATATGAAGAGTTCATCATACAATACATTACTGCCTGGGGAAAGATTTTTAAGGGAAACGGCTGGAAACAATTTGCTTATATAAGTTATACGGATGAACCCGGCGAGAAATCCTGGAGTGCGGTAAAATGGATAGACTCTATTATACGGAAGAACTTTCCGGAATTAAGGAATTATTCAGCCATCAATCATCAGCCTTCAGTACATGCTTTAAAAAACAATATTGATATTATAATCCCAGGCTTTTTTTCGAATTTTACTTCTGCAAATCTGAAGGACTACGAGGAGTTGCAGAGGGAAAATAAGGAGCTTTGGGGTTATATATGCTGGAAAACCGCTTGTATCGATTTCGCGGCCATTGATCATCGTATATGGCCCTGGATTTGCTGGAAATATGACCTTAAAGGGTTTCTTTACTGGGGAATTACGAATTGGTCGGCTGCGGGGGGGCCTGTTAAAAACAAGGGAATGTTTGTCAAGGAGCCTGGGAAAAGATGGCCTTTGCAGACAAACTGGGAACCTATGGATTTCAAAAAAGGGGTTGCAGGAGATGGTTATCTCATGTATCCCTCACCCTCGGGTGAGCCGTGGAGTTCTATCAGGTTAGAGACAATACGCGATGGTATCGAGGATTATGAATACTTCTGCCTCCTTAGAGAATATATCTCTATCCTTGAGAAAAGGGCCGGAACGCGATATGGCGAATTGCTGAGTCGTGCCAGGAAACTCCTTGAAATTGAGCCGGACATCGTCAGTAGCCCTGAAGGTTATACGCATGACTATTCGAAAATATTATCGAAGAGAGAAAAGATCGGCAATATGATCGAAACGATGCGGAGGCTCATGCTATCTAATCATGCGATGTCTGATTAACGTCCGAAATTTTCTTCGACACAGGAGGTATTCACATAATGCTTAGTGAGGGGTTGCCGAAGATCACCATTGTCACCCCCTCATTCAATCAGGGTCGATTTATACGGGAGACAATAGAGTCGGTACTCAATCAGGATTATGAAAATCTGGAATACTTCATCGTGGATGGCGGCAGTGATGACAATACGGTAGATATTATTCGTGAATATGAAGACCGGATCGATTGGTGGATAAGTGAGAAAGACAATGGGCAAGCTGATGCCCTGTTTAAAGGGTTCTCGTGTGCTACAGGAGATTTGATAGGCTGGCTGAACTCAGACGACATCTATTTCCCGGGAGCTCTGCGCAAGATAGGAGAGGCATATGCGGAGAATCCTTGTGCGAGTATCTATTCCGGTGGGCTCGCGATTGGGGAGAAGGGTGACGGGGGTATCATAAAGTGTTCGATCCCGACAAAGCCCCTTGCCATATTCAGCCTCTTCGGGATGCGCGGATTCGGGCAGCAGAGTTCGTTTTTTAGAGCTGGGGATTATCGAAAAACCGGAGGAATGGATACGAATATTTATATGCGAATGGACGGTGATATTATGCATCGGCTGCTCACGATAAATCCTTCTGTTGTAGTAATTGACGATATGGTGGGTTTTTTCCGATGGCATGAATCATCAAAAAGTACCGTAGCGGATGACCGTTATTACAGCGAGAGGGATAAATTTATCTCAAATCTCGATATATCACCGGTCGCTTTTTATTTCAGACGTATCTCATATAAGATCTATCGTTTTGTCAGCGGCGGCTATCTGAAATCCTGGGTTGCAACGAAACATTTGCGGGGCAAGAGGATGTCCGAAATCTGGGCGAGGGAAAATTCCGCTCACGGAAGCGGCGCATTATGAAAGTATTGATGGTGGGGCCTTCTAATATCGGGCCATATCATTTTGCCAGATTTGAAGCGCTTTCAAAATTGATTCCGGATTTCATTTATGCTCGAATTACCGCAAAGGAATGTTATAGGCCCTGGGCGGATGGTCAGGTATCTCAATCATACAGAGTGACAAAATTGGCATCTATTGCTGAAATAGATGATTTTCTTGCTCAGGAAAATCCTCACATAATTTTTATAGTCGGTTATCATGCCCTGCCTTTATTAAAGGTTGCATATTGGGCAAAGAGACATAATGTCCCAAGTGTATTACAGACCGATTCCACGTATGATGACCAATTGCGTTACTGGTGGAAGGAAAGGTTGAAGTCAGCAGTCGTCAAGCGGTGTTTTGACGCTGCCTTTGTGTCTGGACTGAAGTCGGCTCGCTACATGGAATCTATTGGCATAAAAGAGAATATGATTTGGAGAGGTGTGGATGTGGTTGATAATAACCATTTCTCTCGTGCATCTAAAATATGGCGGCCTTTAGGAAGTAAGATAAAGAATTTTTTTCTCACAGTGGCTCGTCTCTCTCTGGAGAAGAATATATCATCTCTGATTAGTGCCTATAAACTATATCACGACGAGGGTG
>Ga0031654_10000382_pt1 | contig 11124 bp, 9 predicted proteins | sample FrelakmetCRP12CR_FD_55268 | JGI IMG/M metagenome (GOLD analysis project Ga0031654, IMG submission 55268) | Freshwater lake sediment microbial communities from the University of Notre Dame, USA, for methane emissions studies - CRP12 CR | ecosystem: Environmental > Aquatic > Freshwater > Lake >...
TCAGTGAAGATTGCGGGCGCGGGAATGTACAACCCGAGGGGAGTCCAACGGTGCGCCCTCACTCCGGTTTCCTCGTTGAGCTCGCGCACGGCACACGCTTCGGCGGCCTCTCCCGGATCGAGCTTACCGGCGGGAATCTCCCACAAGAAATCTCCGATGCCGTGCCTATACTGGCGCACCAGGCACACGCGGCCGGCCTCATCCACCGCCACCACCGCGGCGGCGCCGGGGTGGCGCACGAAATCGACATCGTGTACCCGGCCGTTCGCGAATCTCAGCCGTTCACTGGACACGTCGATCACGCGACCTCGGTGGATACGGCTGCTGGCGATAGTCGTTGGTTTCAACATGTCGGACCTTGACGGTGCAGAGTAATGGGGAAATTCAAGGATATTACGATCATTCTCGGGAGCCCGGCGAGCGGCAAAACCACGCTTGCAAGGCGGCTTGCCGCGGATTTCGAGCTCGACTGCCTGTGCAAGGATGACATAAGGAGGCGCTGTTCGATGTCTTGGGGCCTGGAGATCGTGAATGGTCGCGGCTGCTGAGCGAGGCGAGCTTCGCCGCGCTCACCCGCCTGGCGCGCGCGCAACTCGCCGTCGGCCGATCATGTATTCTCGAGGGGAATTGGCGCGCAACGCACGCGGAAGGATTGGGCGCCGTTCTCGCCGAGGAGGGCGCCCGCGCTGGGTATATCGCAGCGACGCCAACGAAGCGTACCCTGAACTGTGCAGGGCCTTAAATAAGTGGCTCTTGTGACCTGTCTCCTCGCGCACACCCTCTTAAATGAGCGATTGTGGGAATGTGAGTGACATTGCGTAACACGATCTGGATATATATACAGTTCGGCGGTATAGTTTTCTTATGATGAAGGCCAAAACCACAAGCGCATTCGATACGCTCAATCCGGCGCAGCGGCGTGGGGCCACCTTTGGTACCCCAGGGAAGGAGAAGGGCATCACGGCCGGCCCCTTGCTGATATTGGCCGGCGCCGGTACCGGCAAGACCAACACCTTGGCGCATCGCACCGCGCACCTGGTGCTGAACGGAGTCGATCCCGCGCGCATCCTCTTGCTGACTTTTACCAGGCGCGCGGCCCAGGAAATGATTCGCCGCGCGCAGACCGTCGTCACGGAGGTGATGTCCGACCGCGGCAAATTGGGCGATCGCAGCGTGCAGTCCCGCTTGTTGTGGTCGGGCACTTTTCATTCCGTGGGCAATCGGATCTTGCGCCAGTTCGCCAAGCATTTGGGATTGGACCCGAATTTCACGGTGCTCGATCGCGCCGATGCGGCCGACCTCATGGATGTGATTCGGCATGATCTCGGTTATTCAAGCAAGGACAAGCGCTTTCCGCGCAAGGATTCGTGTCTCTCGATTTACAGCTATCGGATCAATACCCGGCTGTCCCTCAAGCAGACGCTCGAGGAGCAATTTCCGTGGGTCAGCGAATGGGAACAGGAACTGACCCGCCTGTACCGCGAGTATGTCGCCCGCAAGCAGAAGAACAACGTGCTGGATTTCGACGATCTGCTGCTTTATTGGCACGCGATGATGAAAAACCCCGCGCTCGCGCAGAATCTATCCAACAATTTCGACCATGTGCTGGTCGACGAGTATCAGGACACCAGCGCNTTGCAGGGCGAGATAATCAATGCGTTGAAGCCCGACGGCAGCGGGGTCACCGTGGTCGGTGACGACGCACAGGCCATCTATTCGTTCCGCGCCGCTGCGGTCGAGAATATTCTGGGGTTTGCGGATCGCTACAAGCCGAAAGCCGATATGGTGGTGCTTGCGCAGAATTACCGGTCCACGCAGCAGCTGCTCGATGTGGCCAACGCGCTCATGTCGGAGGGCGCTCGCCAGCACCGCAAGACGCTGCTCGGCACGCGCCAATCCACTCAGAAGCCGCTTTACGTCACCTTGGACGACGCCGTTGGCCAGGCGGAATACATCGTCGGCAAGATTCTGGCGACCCGCGAGATCGGCGGCTCATTGAAGCGCCATGCGATTTTGTTTCGCAGCTCGCACCACAGCGATGTGCTCGAAGTGGAGCTGACGAAGCGCAACATTCCCTTTGTGAAGTACGGCGGGCTGAAGTTTCTCGAGGCTGCGCACGTCAAGGACATGCTCTCGGTGCTGCGCTGGGTCGACAATCCGCGCAATGCNGTCGCGGGGTTCCGCGTATTGAAACTCGTTCCCGGCATCGGCCCCGCTCACGCCAAGCAGGCGCTCGAGTATTTCGAGGCGCAGGGTTTCAGCGTCAAGAGCCTGGCCGGGTTCGATGCGCCGCAGGCCAACAAAATGGATTGGAAGAGATTCTGCGCATTGCTGGAGAAGCTCGCGGACCCGAGCACACCGTGGCCGGGTCAGGTCGGGTTGGTGCGCGAATGGTACAGGCCGCAGTTGGAGCGAATTTACGATGCCGCATTCAGCCGCACCGGCGATCTCGAACAACTCGATAATTTGTCCACACAGCATGCCAGCCGGGAGCGATTCCTCACGGAACTCACCTTGGATCCGCCGGTGGTCACCGGCGACAAGTCCGCCTCCGCATCCAAGGATGAGGACTACGTGATCCTCTCGACGATCCACTCGGCAAAGGGTCAGGAATGGGACTTCGTCTACATCCTGAACGTCGCGGACGGCAATTTTCCGTCGGAATTTTCCGCCGGCAAACCGGAGATGATCGAGGAAGAGCGCCGCTTGCTGTACGTGGCGATGACCCGTGCGCGCAACGAGCTGCATTTGTGCGCGCCGCTACGATATTCGGTCACCCAACAAGCCAAAGGCGGCGATGCCCACGTCTATGGCGCAAAAAGCCGGTTCATGACCGACAAGGTGCTCGCATGCTGCGAGCGTACCACCTTCCGCAGCCTGCACGGCGCGGAGAGCTTGCGCGCGGATGAGCGCGCGGACTCAATGGCGACGGTGGACGTCGTCTCACAGCTCAAGGAAATGTGGTGAGCCACGGCGCCCGCGCATGGGACTCCCAAGGTCGCCATCGCGGGTCCTCAAATGCCGCTTCAGGGCGCGTCGATCGAATCAAACGGGCTTGATCGACCAGCGCCGTTCTCCCGCGCCTATTTACCAGCGGCGCGAGCCGCCGCCGCCACCACCGCCACCGCCACCGCCGCTTGCGGGTTTGGAACGCGGCGGCCGCTCTTGGGCCTCGTTCACGCGCAGCGGGCGCCCACCCATCTGGAAGCCATTCGTTTGCTGAATAGCGTTTTGTGCCTCACCGGCCGCCATGTCCACGAACGCAAAGCCGCGCGGGCGCCCAGTCTCGCGATCGTTGATGAGTTTGACGGATTCGACTTTACCGTAGCGNTCGAACAGGCTACGCACTTCGTCTTCTGTCGCGGTGAAGGGCAGGTTGCCAACATAGATCGTCGTCATTCAACTAGTCTCACTAACAGTGCGCGCTAGGCGCGGGATGTTGCCGCGCGCGCGCGGTTTCACGGCGGACGACGTCGCCACTGCCGCAGCGGCGCAGCCCGTACCTTAAGGTCGCGCACTTGAGCCATNAAATGCCAGGGAACGACCTACGATCCGATGCTACGCCAGGGGATTATTGTTGGCAAACGCCACNGAATTCGTTATGTAACTTNNGGGCTACTCGACCTCGAGATAGGCGTAGCCGTTGAGNTCGTTTTCGTAAAAGCGCTTCACCGCCTGCGCCTCGGTGAGCGACATTCTGCCTTCCTGTATGGCCCGCTCGCAGTCCCGCGAGATGCCCGGATACAACTCGTCGGTGTCGTATTCCATGTATTCCAATACCTTATTGGCGGTATCCCCTTTGACGATTTCCTCGATCCACCAGCCGCCGTCCTCCTGGAGCCGGATATGGACCACGTGGGTGTCGCCAAACANGTTGTGCAAATCGCCGAGAGTCTCCTGGTATGCACCAACCAAGAACGCCGCCAGGTAGTACGCCTCGCCCGCGTTGAGCTCATGCACCTCGAGGGTGCGTTTGGTCACGCGCGGATTGACGAAGCGGTCGATTTTGCCGTCCGAGTCGCAGGTGATGTCGGCCAGCACCGCATTGCGGCTCGGCCGCTCGCCTAGGCGTTGAATCGGCATGATGGGAAACAGCTGGCCGATGGCCCAGCTGTCCGGCAGGGACTGGAACACCGAGAAGTTGCAGAAATAGATGTCGCTCAACATGTCTTCGAGGTCTTCCAACTCCTCGGGAACGCGGTCCAGCTTGCGGCAGTAGTCGCGAATCCTGGCGCAGGTCGCCCAATAGAGCTTCTCGGCGAGCCCGCGGAACTCGAGGCTCAAATAGCCCCAATTGAACATTTGCAGCGCCTGTTCGCGGGCCTGCAGCGCGTCGTGGTAGCACTCGACCAACCGGCGCTCGTTGACCGATCGGTAGCTGTCGAACAAATCGCGCACCGGTTGGGGCAACTCCTGCCGGCCGTGATAGTCCTCCTCCGGCCGCCCCGACACCTTGAATTGGTCTAGTTTCGAGGCGCCCAAGACGTCGAACACCAGCAGGCTGTGATNCGCCGCGATCGCGCGCCCGGACTCGCTGACGATCATCGGATGCGGCACGTCGCGGGCATCGCAGACGCTCTTGATGCGGTACACGACATCGCTCGCGTATTCGTTCAGCGTGTAATTCATCGACGACTCGTAGTTGGTGCCGCTGCCGTCGTAATCGACGCCCAACCCCCCGCCGATATCGATGTACTGAAGGCCGGCGCCCATGATCTTGAGCTCCGCGTACACATGCGCCAGCTCGTTGATGGCGTCTTTCACGCGCCGGATGTCCTGCAGCTGGCTGCCGGGATGGCAGTGCACGAGCTGCAAACAATCAAGCATGTTGTGCTCTTTCAGCAGCGCGTACAGATCGAGAATTTCGCTGATGAAGAGGCCGAATTTGGATTTTTCGCCGGCGGATTCCCGCCAGCGGCCGGCGCCCTCGCTGGCGAGCTTCACCCGCACCCCGATCTTCGGGCGCACCGCATAGTTTTGCGCGTGCTTCAGGATCAAATTAATTTCTTCGTAATTCTCCACCACCGGAATGATGGTCCGGCCGAGTTTGGTGGCCAGGATGACCGCTTCGATGTAACTGTCGTCCTTGAAGCCGTTGCACACCACGATACGGTCGGGCGCGTCCTCGGTAATGGACATGACGGCGAGCAACTCCGGCTTGGAGCCGACCTCGAGGCCGAAGCCGAATTCCTTGCCGTAGCGGTAGACCTCTTCGACCACCAGACGCTGCTGATTGACCTTGATCGGGAATACCGCCGCGTAGCGGTTCCGGTACTCGTTCTCGGCAATGGCATTACCGAAGGCTTCCGCCAGATGGCGCAGCCGGTGCGCGAGGATATCGGAAAAACGAATCACCACCGGTGTGTGCAGGTCGCGCGCCTTGAGCCCCTGCACAACCTCGTGCAAATCGATTTCGCGGCTCGGATCCATGCTGGGGCGGATCACCANATGGCCGCCGGCATTGATCGAAAAATAACCCTTGCCCCAGGCCTCGACCTGATAAAGATCGAGCGAATCCTCGATGCTCCAATGGGGTTTGGCGGGCAGTGGTTTGGCGGGTGTGCTCACGTGCGCGCACCATAGCAAATTGGGGCCGTATGTAAATGACGGAGGGTAAATGACGGAAAGCGCGATCCCCTCGCGCGTTCATGCGCCGCGGGCCACCGGACGCTGCGGATCCCGTATCCATTCGCTCCAGGAGCCGGCATAGAGCTTGGCGCCATGCAATCCGGCCAGTTCCAGCGCGAACAAATTGTGACAGGCGGTGACGCCCGAGCCGCACATGGCGATGACGTTGCCGGGCGCAGCGCCGGCGAGACGCTCCAGCCAGCGGCGCTTGAGGTCGGCGGGCGGCAGGAAGCGCCCATCGGGGCTCAAATTGGCCGCGAACGGATGATTGACCGCTCCGGGCACATGGCCGGCCACCGGGTCCAGCGGTTCGACGGTGCCGGCAAAGCGCTCCGGCGCCCGCGCATCCACCAGCAAACGGCGCTGATCCTTGAGCGCCTCGATGAGCTCGGCGGTGCTGACCACGGCCTCATCCTTGATTCGCGGCGTGAAACTCTGGGCAGCGCGCTGGTCGGGCGGCTCGCCGGAGTCGAGCGCGCCGCCGCCGGCGACCCATGCCTTCAAGCCCCCGTCGAGTACTGCGACCTGGGCGTGACCCAGCCAGCGCAACAGCCACCAGGCCCGAGCCGCAAAGGCGCCATTCGCATCATCGTAGGCGATAACCTGCGTGGCTTCGCCGATGCCGATCTCACCCAAGCGGGCGGCAATGAGATCGGGCGCCGGCAAAGGATGGCGGCCGCTGCTCGGGGTCACCGGCCCCGACAGATCGCGGTTGAGGTCCGCGTAGCGAGCGCCGCGGATATGCTGCCGCAAGTACGCCTGCCTGCCCGCCTTGGGCGCCGCAAGATCGAAACGGCAATCGAGGATTGCAATCCCCTGACTGCCGATCAGCGGCTTGAGCGCGGCGACGTCGATGGTGGTATTAAAATCCATGTTTCGAGCTTAGCGCGACGCCGATCGAACTGCATCCGCTACAATCGGTTTCCATGGCACTTACTCTTTATTGGGGAAGCGGCAGCCCATTTTCATGGCGCGTGCTGCTGGCGTTGGAGCACAAGCGCCTGCCCTATGAGTCGCATCTCCTGCACTTCGACAAGCAAGAGCATCAGTCGCCGCAGATGTTGAAACTGAATCCGCGTGGCCGGGTGCCGGTGTTGAAGGACGGCGATTACGTGGTGTTCGAATCGGTGGCGGTGCTTTACTACCTCGATGTGAAATATCCGCAGGCGCCGATCTTCGGGGCGAGCCCCGAGGAGGCCGGGGTCATCATGCGCGTGATCTGCGAATTTCAGGCTTACGCCGAGCCGGCTCTCTTGAAGATCGTGAACGCCATATTCACGGGTCAAGTGGCCGGCGCGATCGATGAGCTGACCGACGCGATGCATGTGGTGGCGCGCGAAGCGCGCACGATCGAAGGGCGATTGAGCAAGGAGCATTGGATCGTCGGGGCCGACTACTCTGCCGCCGACATGGTCATTTTTCCCTGGATCCAGCTCTTGCGGCGCGCCTTGGACAAGCGTGCCGCCGCCGAACTCGGCAAGCGCTTCCTGCCGATGGAACGCAACTACCCGGCATTGGCGCGCTGGGTCAACCGCATCGAGTCCTTACCCGGCTACGAGCGTACCTACCCGCCTCACTGGCGTGAGAACCCCAGCCGCGGCGGCGAAACTTGAGCATTTCGCGCGCGGCCAGGTAGGCTGACCGGATAGGAGTCGCGGCAACGCATGAGTCAACACAGGAAAACATTGATGAGCAATCACGAGGTGCATGTGAAATTTGCGGGCAAGATCTTGATCGTGGGCTTTGGCAGCATTGGACAGGGGGTCTTGCCGCTCATCTTGCGTCACATCGGCATTTCGGCGGATCGCATCACCATCGTCACCGCCGAGGACGCCGGACGAACCGAAGCCGAACAATTCGGCATCAAGTTCGTGAAGTCCACTTTGACTCGCGACAATTACCGGCAAGTGCTGCTGCCCTTGTTGGGCGCCGGCGATTTTTTGCTGAATCTGTCGGTGGACGTGTCGAGCGTGGCGCTGCTTCTGCTGGCGCGGGAGCGCGGGGCGCTGTATCTCGACACCTGCATCGAACCGTGGGCCGGCGCCTACTTCGACGGCAAGCTTGCGGTCGAGGCACGCAGCAATTACCACATGCGCCTGGAGGCGTTGGCATTGCGCGACGCGGGCAAGAGCGCCCCGACGGCCGTACTGACCCATGGCGCCAATCCCGGCTTGGTGTCGCACCTGGTCAAGCAAGCGCTGCTCAACATCGCCAAGGACTTGCAAATAGAGGCGGGCGAACCGGCGAGCCGAGAGCAGTGGGCCAAGCTGGCCCACACCCTGGGCATCAAGGTCATTCATGTCGCCGAGCGCGACACGCAGATTACAAACGTGCCGAAGCAGGTGAACGAGTTCGTCAATACCTGGTCGGTGGACGGCTTCGTCAGCGAGGGTGCGCAGCCGGCCGAGCTCGGCTGGGGCACTCACGAGAGGCATTTCCCGGCGGACGGCGGCAGGCACACGGCGGGATCGGGCTGCGCGATCTACTTGAAACGTCCGGGCGCGAGTACCCGCGTGCGCACTTGGACGCCCAAGGCCGGCCATTTTCACGGTTTTTTGATCACNCATTCGGAGGCNATTTCGCTCGCCGATTACTACACCGTCCGCGAGGGCGAGCGNGTGGTGTACCGCCCCACCACGCACTATGCCTACCATCCGAGCGACTGTGCGGTCATGTCGGTTCACGAGCTGGCGGGGCGCAACTGGCATCTGCAGAAGAATAAGCGAATCATGCTCAACGAAATCACCGCGGGCATCGACGAACTCGGCGTATTGCTCGCCGGACACAAGAAGAATGCGTACTGGTACGGCTCGCAGCTGTCGATCGAGGAAGCGCGCAAATTGGTTCCCTACAACAGNGCNACCAGCCTGCAGGTNACCGTGGCGGCGCTCTCCGGGATGATCTGGGCCATGGAAAATCCCGGGCGCGGGATCGTCGAACCGGATGAGATGGACCACAAACGCCCCTTGGAAATCTGTATGCCCTATCTTGGCGCCGTGGTCGGCGCGTACACCGACTGGACGCCCCTTTATCAGCGCGCGGAGCTGTTTGCCGAGGATCTCGATACGACGGATCCCTGGCAGTTCAAGAACATTCGGGTCGTTTGAGCTGGTAGCGGATCGCGGCCACGATAAAGGCCTGCGACCCCGAGGGCAGGGCGACCGTGATCTCGTCGCCCTGACGTTTGCCGAGCAAGCTGCGGCCCAAGGGCGAGTCCATGCTGATGTACTCGCTTGCCATGTCGAATTCATCCGGCCCGACCAGCCGGTACCAGCGCCCCGGTGCGCCGAGTTGTTCGAGCTGTATCCACGCTCCGAAGTGGATCCGCTGGGCATCGCGCCGCCCGTGCGCGGACTCGATGTCCACAATCGTCATGCCTTCCAAGCGCTTGCGCAGATGGCGCACGCGGCGATCGATTTCGTGCAGACGCTTTTTACCGTAGGTGTATTCGGCGTTCTCGGATCGATCGCCTTGCGCNGCGGCTTCGGCTACGGCGGCGGTGACCCGCGGCCTCTCGGTGTGCCACAGCTCGTGCAATTCATCGCGCAGCCTCTTGGCTCCCTCGGGGGTGATGTACTTCGAGGCGGGCGGCGTGGGCGCCCGATATCTTGACACGGTGCAATAATCCCGTTGATTTTAAAGTCGTGAACCGGTTCTTGGGCTTGCCCGGCCGATTGAGCGATTCGTCACAGAAATCTGGCGCCCAATCTCCCTAAGCTCTCTACCCATGAGCGCTAAATATTACACCCACTTCATCGCCCAATCGGACGGCGCCATCGAGTACAGCGAGTACCGGGGCGTGGTCGAGCTGCTCGGGCAGTGTGGGTCGGTCAGAGGCGATCGCGAGATCGCCAAGATGCTGGCACTCAGTTTTGATCTCGAGGAAACCGACATCCAAGTGCTGCAGTGGGACCAGCTGCATTGAATCCCCTAGCGGGCTTTACTTCCCTTCATTGAAGTCCGCACCTCCGCCCCGAGCTCATCACTCGGGGCTTTTTTTATGGCGGTGGTAAACTGCACCGGCGTCCCCATACCGAGGGCGTACCCGTACAGGGGCCAACGAAGGGGAGTGAGTGATGCGTAGATCCGCTATCGGTTTGGCTGCAGTCGCCGCATTGTTGTTGTCGGGCTGCGGTTACAACACCCTGCAGACGCAAGACGAGCAGATCAAGTCGGCTTGGTCGGAAGTCNTCAATCAATACCAGCGCCGCGCNGACCTCATCCCCAATTTGGTCAATACGGTCAAGGGNTACGCGGCCCAGGAGCAGCAAGTTCTGTTGGGCGTGACCCAGGCTCGAGCAAAAGTCGGCTCCCTCCAAGTGACGCCCGAGTTGGTGAATAATCCGGAAGCGTTCGCCAAGTTTCAGGCGGCTCAGGGCGAGCTCTCCGGCGCATTGTCGCGATTGATGGTGGTGGCGGAGAACTATCCGCAGTTGAAGTCCGACCAGAATTTCCGCGATCTGCAGGCTCAGCTTGAAGGCACGGAAAATCGCATCACCGTGGCGCGCAATCGCTACATTCAGGCGGTGCAGAACTACAATGTGACGGTGCGTTCGTTCCCGAGCAATTTGACGGCGACGGCTTTCGGTTACAAGCCAAAGCCGAATTTCACGGTCGAGAACGAAGCGGCGATCTCCAAGCCGCCCAGCGTGGATTTCTCGGGGCCGCCGGCCGCCGCGCCGGCGCACTAGGAGCCTCGCGTGCGCCGGTTCGCGGCAGGCGTGGTGGCGTGCCTCGCCGCGATCTTGGCGAGCGCGGATGTCGCCGTGCCGCCGCTCACCGCTCGCGTCGTGGACCTCACGGGCACCCTGTCGGGCGGGGCAGTCAATCGCATCGAGACCCGGCTTGCGGACTTCGAGGCGAAGAAGGGCAGCCAAATCGCGGTGCTGATGGTGCCGACGACGCAGCCCGAAGAGATCGAGCAATACGGCATCCGCGTGGCCGAACAATGGAAGCTGGGGCGCAAGGGGATCGACGACGGCGCGATCCTGCTGGTTGCGAAAAACGACCGCCGCGCGCGCATCGAGGTCGGCTATGGATTGGAAGGCGCGCTACCCGATGCGATCGCGAAACGCATCATCGACGAGACCATCACGCCGCATTTCAAGCTGGGCGACTATGACGGGGGCGTCGAAGCCGGGGTCGGGCAAATAATTTCCGTCGTCAACGGCGAGCCGCTGCCGGCGCCGGATGAAAAGTGGGAGCACCGCGGAGGCATAGGCAACCTGTTGCCGTTTTTGCTGGTCGCGGTATTCGTCGCGAGCGGCGTGCTGCGGGCGATGTTCGGCCGGCTATTCGGATCGATTGCTACCGGCGGTCTCGCCGGCGGCATTGCCTGGCTCCTGAGTCATGTGCTGTTCGTCGGTGTGGGTGCCGGCGCTCTAGCATTCTTGTTTGCGATGCTGCTCGGATCGACTCGCGCTTGGTCGGCGGGCGGCGGCGGTTGGGGCGGGGGCATCGGCGGCGGCCTGGGGGGCTTTGGCGGGGGTTTCGGCG
>Ga0031654_10000384_pt1 | contig 11069 bp, 9 predicted proteins | sample FrelakmetCRP12CR_FD_55268 | JGI IMG/M metagenome (GOLD analysis project Ga0031654, IMG submission 55268) | Freshwater lake sediment microbial communities from the University of Notre Dame, USA, for methane emissions studies - CRP12 CR | ecosystem: Environmental > Aquatic > Freshwater > Lake >...
TCAAATGGTTACATCATTTCAGGGGAGGTGGTTCAGGAGGGTGATGCTTACCAGCTTCTCCTCCCGATTGAAGTTGATGATGGTTTGGGAAAGAGGCGCCTTTTATTGGAGGTTTCGAAAAGAAGAAGCTCTTTCTCCATGGAAGTTCCAAAAACTCCACTTAAGCTTACCTTAGATCCTGATCATAATCTCTTTCGAAGATTATACCCGGATGAAGTTATCCCCGGATTGAATGCCCTGCTGGAAGACCGTGAAAAGATTTTTATCGTCTCAGATCAAGGAGACGAGCAAAGTCAAAAGATCTATTTTGAATTGGCCAAAATGGTCAAGGAGCGAAAGGGTGGAGAGATTCTATCCATCAAAGAGGTCACAGAAGAGAAACTTAGAAATTCTTCTGTGATGCTTTTGGGTGAAAACTGGAAGGCTCCGGTCATTTCTAAACTTCTTTCAAATCTTCCAAAACCTATTGATCACAAAGAGAGTTCATTTTTTATAAAGGGAGAGAGAGTGGNCGAAGGAGATGAATCCCTCCTTCTGAGCTTTCCCAACCCTCTCCATCCCGGGAGATGGATGACCATTTACTTCGGACGATCAGCCAGTGCTCTTTACCGAGCCAGGTACCTCTTCTTCTATGGCTGGGATAGTTACATTCTTTTTAAGAATGGAAGGCCAAAAGAGAGGGGAAATTTTTCTCCGAGAAGCTCCTTCGTTTCTTATGACTTCCTATCCAAAGATTATTTCGCTAAAATTGAGACGCAGAGATTGAAGGAGCATATTTCCACTCTGGCTTCCCCTGAGCTAGCTGGGAGATTTCCAGGAACTCCAGGTTATCAAAAAGCTCAGACCTACCTGATCAAGCAGTTGGAAGGGATGGGAATGACTCCTATTCTTCAACCTTTCTCCATTACCCTGAAGGATATAAAAGAGTCCACCTTGGTTTTAAAGGGATCAAACAGGGAAGAGAAACTTAAGGCCATCCCCTTTCGCTTTTCGAAAAAAGGGAAATGGGAAGGTCCTTTCATATTCATCGATCAAAGCAAAACCGAGGAGATGGACAAACTCTCTGGTAAAGGGGCAATGATTTTTCTGGATCTCACGAAAGACTTTCGCTATGAGCAGCTCTTAAAAAAGATCAAGGAGCTTCAATTGAAAAAGGCTAAAGCCATTCTTTTCTTTATTAAGGAAGAGGACTTAGATCATTTGGCACCCTATATCACTTACCCCTCCTANTTCCCTCCAAAATTGGATGAAAAGCTAAGTAAAAGGGTGAAAGAGGGTAACCCTGTCCAACGTTTGATTGAGGCGTCGAAAGTCGCCGTCAGGGCAATGGAACCCGATTTCTCAATTAATATCCCTATTTTTTTTGTCCCTTATACCCAGGCAGAAGAAGGGTGGACGAAGAACCTTTTCGACCAGAAGGAGGTCCCATTTGAAATCAGCCTTCGATTTAAGGANCTGCGGTTTAAGGACGTTAATATCGGGGGGATGATTGAGGGGCATGATCCAGAAAAGAAAAAGGAGTTTCTGGTATTGGGTGCCCACTATGATCATCTGGGAAAAGATGAAAAAAGTGGATTTTATTATTCTGGAGCCGATGATAATGCTTCAGGCGTTTCAGCCCTTTTAGAGATCGGACGATCTCTGATGAAGAGAAAAACAGATTTGAAAAGAAGCGTACTTCTGGTTTTCTTTGGAGGAGAAGAGTGGGGATTGTGGGGATCCCGTTACTTTGTGAATCAACCCCTTGTTCCTCTTACACAGATAAAGNCCATGTTCTCTTTGGATACCATAGGCGGTGTAACAGATGAGAAGGAGGTCTTTTTGGTCGGAGGTTCGACTCACTCCTCCCTCGTGCAGAGAAGTAAAAGATTCTTGGAGCCCTTAGGAATCAAGGAAGGGAAGAATATTGATCAATATTCCTTTGAGTTCGGAAGCGATCATTATCCCTTCCATCAAAAGGGGATTCCAGCGTTAGACTTTTTTGCATCGGATTACAAAAAGATGCATACCTCCCGTGATCGTCTGGAATCGATCGACTTCGAGAAGTTAGCAGAGGTGGCAAAACTAATCTATCTGACAGCTTATGAATTTCTAACAGAACCATAATAAGAAGAACCGTTAGGCGTGAGGTGTTAAGCGTAAAGTGTTTTACAAAAAAGGGATGGGAGAAAATAAAATAGGGTGATGAGGAATGAGGGGAAGAGAAGTTGAAAAAATTTCAAANATTTTTAGTTTTACAGATATGGCTATGCTTTTTGATCATTCCTTGCTTCAAGAGTGAAGGTCAGTCTCTTTCATTTCCTCAGGAGAAACATCTGGCCAATATGCGGCAACTCACCTTTGGGGGGAAGAACGCAGAAGCCTACTTTTCCTTTGATGGGAAGAAATTGATCTTTCAAGCTACCCGCGATGGGTTTCAATGCGACCAGATCTTCATCATGAATGACGACGGAAGTGATATTCACCTGGTTAGTACTGGAAAAGGACAAACAACCTGTGCGTACTTTTTCCCGGACGGCAAAAGAATCCTCTATTCTTCAACCCATCCCATCAATCCAGATTGCCCGCCCATCCGTCCAAGAGAGAAAAGGTTTATCTGGCCTCTACTCCCCTACGAAATCTTCACGGCGAAGACGGACGGTTCAGATTTGAAACCATTGACCTTTACGGGTAGCTATAATGCAGAAGCCATTGTGTCCAAGAATGGGAAAATTGTCTTTACCTCTCTCAGAGGAGGAGATCTGGATATTTATACAATGAACCCGGATGGAAGCGATGTAAAACGTTTGACCTATCAGAAGGGATACGATGGCGGGCCCTTTTTCTCTGCCGATGGGAAGATGATCGTCTACCGTGCCTATCATCCTAAGGATAAAAAAGAGTTAGAGGAGTATGAGGAAAATTTAGCCCAGAGACAGGTCGTGGGTGGAAGGCTCGAACTTTTTGTGATGGATTCAGATGGATCGAATCAGAAGCAGGTGACAGACAATGGGGCTTCAAACTTTTGCCCGTTCTTTCATCCCAATGGAAAGCAGATCATCTTCTCCTCAAACCTTCATCAGCCAGAGGGTCGAGAATTCAATCTCTATTTGATTCATGTGGATGGGACAGGCCTTGAGCGGATCACCTTTCATCCGGGATTTGATTCTTTTCCCATGTTCAGTCCTGATGGGAAGAGACTGGTTTTTGTTTCGAATCGAAATGCAAAACATCCTGGTGAGTTCAATATCTTTCTTGCTGAGTGGGTTCCTTAGATTTCATTTGATTTTATCTTTTTTCTTTTCGATAATAGTTTCAATTTAAGATTTTTGGAGAGGAGTATGCGAATCGCTTATTTTGATTGTTTTTCCGGAGCAAGTGGGGATATGATCCTCGGCTCCCTGATCGATGCTGGGTTGAGTCCCCGGCGATTGAGAGAGGAGTTGAAAAAACTTCGAATCCCAACCATTTATCTAAAAGCTAAAAATGTCTTAAAAGCAGATCTCTCTGCAACCCAGGTCATCGTGGAAGATAGGGGTGAAAAAAGATCCCATCGAAACTTGAAGGAGATCCTGAGGATCATTGAGAGAAGTGGTATCGAAGCCGAAGTAAAGGAGAAGAGCAAGGAGATTTTCAAGCGGATTGCTTCGGTGGAGGCAAAGATTCATCAAACCCCAATGGAGGAGGTCCACTTTCATGAATTCATGAATTGGGTGGCTTGGATTCCATCGTCGATATTGTTGGATCCGTGTGGGGCATTCGACAGTTGGGGATTGAAAAGATCTATGTCTCAAAGGTGAATGTAGGAGCAGGATTTGTAAAATGCGAACATGGAATCCTTCCCGTTCCTGCCCCTGCCACACTATCCTTGATGGAAGGGAAACCCATCTATTCATCAGGGGTTGAAAGAGAACTTCTCACTCCTACTGGAGCTGCTATCCTTACCACCTTGGGCTCTGAATTTGGCCCAATGCCTCTGATGAAAGTGGATCGAATTGGATATGGGGCTGGCCGGGATAACCTAACCCATCCCAATTTCCTAAGACTGATCATCGGGACTTCGGAATTAACTTCTGAAAAAGAGAGGGTGGCTGTCATCGAAACGAATATTGATGACATGAACCCTCAGTTCTATGACTATGTGATGGAAAAACTTTTTGCCATGGAAGTTTTAGAAGTTTTTATCACTCCCATCCTGATGAAGAAGAATCGACCAGGCCATCTCCTCAATATAATTTGTTCTTCTGAAAAGCTACCTTTCGTTACAAAATTTCTCTTAAGAGAAACAACCACTCTTGGTCTGAGGTGGCATGAGGAAGAAAGGGCAAAGACCGATCGAGAAATCCTAACCAAAGAGACTAAATACGGTAAAATCCGTTTCAAATTGGCCAGATGGGAGGGGAGAATAGTCAACCTTTCCCCAGAATATGAGGATTGCAAAAGATTGGCATTAGAGAATGAAATTCCACTTAAGGAAGTCTTTGAAGAAGCAAAAAGAGTGGCCATTACCCTTCAGAAAAATAAACCAAAGGCCTCACCTCATAGACGAAATAAGAACCATAACTAATTGATAGTATTTATCTTTTAAAGCGGTAAGAAGTTTAACCTTATCAATACACATACACCATTGCATCCTTGATATTCCAACCCTTGAATCTTATATTTAAAATGAAGGGAGGTGTAATTCATGAATTTAAAAAGAGCCCTTTGTTTTATTAGCCTTTTGTTGGCATTAACCTTTTTAGTGCCGTGTCAAGGATGGAGCCAATTGTTCCCTTACGAAGGAGGAACGCAACCCAAACCAGGGACCCATACCCCAATCATTACCTACGCTTTTGCTGTAGAAAAGGGATATTATGGATATATCTGGAAAATCTACATCGAGGCAGAGGATCCAGATGGAGATATGTTGAGAATTGCTTCAGTGGTGGACGAAGTTGGATACGGCCATTATCCGACCGATTGGATCTATCTTAAGCCAGAATATCGAAGGCATTTTAAAGGGTATATTCAATGGAATACCTTCAGTTCGAAGACAGGATATATCACAGAATGGACGCAAATTACCTTGAAGGTTTCTGTTTTCGACAAAGCCGGAAATGAGAGTAATGTGGTGGTTTTTCCATTTGAGTTCGTTTCGGGAGTGAAGGACCAATATCAATACAAACTGCCCGCTCCCTTTGATCAAGGAGATCTTCCAAGGTTGGGTTATATTCATATCGATCTTTTTGATCCGAATGAGAGTTACAGTCATCATTTCCAGATGCATTGATTATGCCACTCAAAAAGGACAGGCGGTCGGGGCAAATGGGCCTAAACCGGAGCCANGCCCTTTTTTGTATCTTCTTATTTTTTTTCTGTTGGAATTGGACTCNTAAAGGATTATTTCTTGTGCATAAGGGGAACACAGGATATGAGAATTAAAAAAATCTTCATTCTTTCGATTTGTTTCTTGTTGGCCATGACATTTTCCATTACCCATGGAGGGTGGGCGCAACCCAAACCGGGGACCCATGCACCGATCATTACCCATTCATTCGCTGTAGAAAAAGGTCAATATGGATATATCTGGAAAATCTATATTGAAGCAGAAGACCCAGATGGTGATATGTTCAAAATCGCCTCTGTTGTGGACCAAACCGGTTATGGTCATTATCCGACCGATTGGATCTATCTTAAGCCAGAATATCGAAAGCATTTTAAAGGGTATATTCAATGGAATACCTTCAGTTCAAAAGCGTCCTATCTAAATGAGTGGACGGAAATCACCTTGAAGGTTTCTGTTATTGATAAGACAGGAAACGAGAGTAACGAGGTGGTTTTCCCATTTACGTTTGAGTACGGGATCAAGTCTCCATATCAATACAAACTTCCGGATCCCTTTGATCAAGGAGATCCTCCAAGGTTGGGGTATATTCAAATTGACCTCTTTGAGCCAACACAGATGGGAGGCGGAGATGGCGACGGGGGGGAGAATTAACCCTTGTCGGATTTAATGGAAATCATTGAGTTCTGCAAGGCTCACGCAGTGGGCCTTTTTTGTTTCCTCTTGCTTTTCTTCCTGCAGAATGGTAAAAAACTTTAAGTATCTCATAAAGAAGGAGGGAAATTATGAGTCCGAATATCTTTCAAAGGAAATCTGTTATTGCTTTGTTGTTGGTGATCCTTTTAGGGGTGGCGTGGATGGGCTGTTCGACCACTGTTAAAGAGCGGCAACAAGGTCAACCTGCAGCAGGAGCAACGGGAGAGACAAAAGCAGAAGGGGAGGGTGTGGGTAAGTATTATCTTGACGATGTGAGTGTTCCAAGCGAGTTAAATTATAATCCTGGTAAATCTTTCATCTATGAAACCCCAAGATTCAAAGCAGGTATTTTACATTTTTCAAAATGGCGGCTCGATGTACCGTCTTTAATCGATTATTTTACTTATAATATGGAAAAAAATAATTGGAAGCTGGTAAACAGTTTTAGGGGAAATGAATCATTCCTCAACTTTTCAAAGCCTGATAAAACTTGTACCATCAGAATTCAAGAGAAATGGACGGGTACGACCACTGTAGAAATTCGAGTCGGTCCATTAGGAGAAAAGAAGATGTAAGAGTGGAGTATGTTATTTAATCAAATCAAAAGGACCATTGACCGCTACCATTTATTAGAAAAAGGTGATCGGTTGATTGTGGGGGTCTCTGCAGGAGTGGATTCAATGGTCCTCCTCCATTTATTAAATGCCTGCCGCGAAGCGTTTGATCTTTCTCTCATCGTAGCTCATATCAATCATGGTCTCCGGCCTGAGGAGTCAGAAAAAGAAGCAGAACTGGTTCAGAAGGAGTCAGCACAGCTCGGCTTACCCTTTGAATATGGGCAATTCAATGTGAAGGAATTTCAAAAACTGTGGGGGCTCTCTCCACAGGATGCAGCCAGAAGGATTCGTTTCCATTTCTTCTATGATCTCCTCCAAAAGCATCATGCCCAGAAGATTGCACTCGGGCACAATGCAGATGATCAGGTGGAGACTGTCCTCTTAAGACTGATCAGGGGATCTGGGTTACAGGGTCTAAAAGGGATCCTCCCCATTCGGGAGGAAAAGGTGATCCGACCACTTCTTGAAGTGTGGAGAGGAGAGATTGAATCCTTCGCTATAGAAAAAAAGATTCCTTTTCTCTTAGACTCTTCAAATCTAAAGAAAGACTACCTTCGAAATAGAATACGCCTTTCTCTGATTCCATTGATTGAAGGGGAATATCAGCCCAATTTCAAGGAGATCCTCCTGAGGACCTCGAGCATTCTCAGGAAAGAAAATGATTATTTAGAGAGGGGAGTGGAGGAGGCATATCAAAAGATCATCCGGGAGGAGAGGGATACCCTTTCTTTCAAATTCTCAGAATACCAATCTCTTCATCAGGCTATTCAGTGGAGAGTTATCAAGAAGATATTAGGGAGGATTTATGATTGGAGAATGGTCATGGAGGAAGGGGAGGGGTCAGAGGTTCATAAAATTTATCAGAAATTGCACCAGTCGTCTCCAAGCTTCCTTTTGGAATTAACCCATGGAGTCTGGGTTGAGAAACGGTATGACATTGTTTTATTGGGGAAGAGAGAGGTAGAACCATTTCCACCTTTTGAAGTTGAACTCATTTCCCCATGTCATACTTTTATCGAAGAGATCGGAAAAGAGGTGGTGATGGAAGAGACGAATCGAGATAAATTTAGAAATTTTAATGGACCTTCCAACACAGCTCTTATGGATTACAAAAGCCTTCAATTTCCATTGAAGATGAGGAATTTCAGACCAGGCGATCGATTTCATCCATTGGGAGTCAAAGGAACTCAAAAGTTGAAAGATTTCTTTATCGATCATAAGGTCCCAAAGTTTGAGAGACCCAAGGTCCCTCTGCTCATCTCAGGAGAGATGATCGCCTGGATAGTCGGATATAGAATCGATGAACGGGTCAAGGTCACCGAGAAGACAAAAAAGGTTTTGAAAGTAACTGTCGTTTAGAGAAACTTCCTTACTTTTCCCTCACTCATTTCTAATTTCAAGAATTCTATAAGAGAGCTTTGAGAAACTACTTTATGCTCTCTTGATTTCACAGATTTCAAGAAAAGATTGAACAAATGAGATTTCAGGGCTTTTTTAAGAAATCTCTATCACACCCCTTGACAACCAATGAAGGGTTAGGTTAAAAAAGTTTAATTCCCATAGAAAAAGTATGATTTTATAACCTATGAAAATATCAACAAAAATTAGATATGGAGCGAGGGCAATGCTAGAACTCGCCTCTCATTATGGAGAGGGGCCTATTGAATTAAAAGAGATAGCCAAGAAAGAAAATATATCTCTAAAATATCTTGAGCAAGTCATTAATCCGCTTCGTGGGGCCGGCTTAGTGAAATCGGTTCGTGGGTCCAAAGGTGGTTATTCATTGGCCAAACCTCCTTCTGAAATCTGTTTGTATGATGTGGTTGAAACTTTAGAGGGGCCACTCAATTTGCTTGAATGTTTGCGTGACGTAAAGGTTTGTCAGAAAGTCCCGTTCTGCGTAACACGAGATATTTGGAAGGAAGTTTCAGAAGCAATATCTAAAATCTTTTATTCAGTTACTTTAGAAGATATGGTCAATCGAAAGAGAGAAAAAGAAGGATTGAACCTTCCAATGTACCAGATTTAATAAATTGAAAGGGTTCAAGGGGTCTGGAGATCAAGGGTTCGAGTGAAATATTAAAAAATAAGGAGCCAAGTAAACGGGAACACTCTGCCTTCAAAAACTGAAGAAATTTAAAAGAATGATTAGGTAGATTATTTGGTTATCATGACAAAACCCTTGGACCCACGAACCCTCGAAACCTGGAACCCTATTTGACAAAAATTTTGTTAGGAGCGAAGAGATGGCAAAAATATCCAACTTCATTTCTGAGTTGATAGGCCACACACCTTTATTGAGATTGAATCGGATCACCATGGGGTGTAAGGGAGAGGTCATCGCAAAACTTGAGTCTTTTAACCCTTGTGGAAGCGTTAAAGATCGTATCGGCTATTCAATGATTGAGGTGGCCGAGAAGGCGGGCCTGATAAAGAAAGATACGGTTATTTTAGAACCCACGAGTGGAAATACAGGGATCGCTTTGGCATTTATCTGTGCAGCAAAGGGTTATCCATTGGTTCTGACGATGCCAGATACGATGTCTGCTGAACGAATTCATCTTCTCAGAATGTTTGGAGCCGAGGTCATCCTGACGCCCGGCAATGAAGGGATGACAGGTGCGGTGAAGATTGCAGAGGAAATGGCTTCAAAGGACCCTCAATATTTTATCCCACAACAATTTAAGAATCCTGCTAATCCCGAAATCCACAGAAAGACAACTGCTTTGGAAATTTGGGAAGATACCGACGGGCAAGTTGATGTTTTAGTGGCAGGAGTGGGAACAGGGGGGACGATTACCGGAATTTCTGAAGTCATCAAGAAAAGAAAACCAGAATTCAAAACCATTGCGGTAGAACCAGAGAATTCTCCAGTTCTTTCTGGAGGGAGACCAGGTCCACATAAGATACAGGGGATCGGTGCAGGTTTTGTTCCAGAAGTGCTTCGAATGGATTTGGTCGATGAGGTGATCAAAGTATCGAATGAGGAGGCAGGATTGTTGGCGAGAAGGCTGGCCAAAGAAGAGGGGGTGTTGGCAGGAATTTCTTCCGGTGCAGCGGCATGGGCAGCCATTGAGGTAGCGAAGAGGCAGGAGAACGAAGGGAAAATGATTGTCGTTATCCTCCCTGATACTGGGGAACGGTATATCAGCACCTGGCTGTTTAATGGAATGAAATAAAGGATAAAGTTAAGAATGAAGAATGAGGAGTTGAAAATTTAATGTTCCGGACACGGGTTACGAGCACGAATCACGTCATTTGTTAAGTGGGGGGTGATCTTATGTTATGGATCATGGATGGCCCCGAGAGGGGAACCAAATAGAATTTAGAGTTAAGAGTGAAGCATTAAGAGTTAAAGTCAGAAATCTGCAATTAAACTATTCAGGAGGGAAAACATGGCCAAGACCATTGAAGAAATAAATGAGAAGATTAAGAAAGGGAAAGCTGTCGTCTTAACGGCTGAGGAGATTATTGATTATGCTGCCGAAAAGGGAGTGAAAAGGGCAGCTCAGGAAGTGGATGTGGTGACCACCGGGACTTTTGGCCCGATGTGTTCTTCAGGGGCTTATTTCAATGTGGGTCACTCAAAGCCCCGGATCAAACTGGGAGGGGGAAAGACGTATCTCAACGAGATTCCAGTCTATACAGGTTTTGCAGCTGTAGATTTTTTCTTAGGAGCAACGGCGATGCCGGAAGATGATCCAAGGAATAAAATCTTCCCAGGAAAGTTTGCTTATGGGGGAGCCTATGTCATTGAGGAACTGGTTGCAGGAAAAGATGTCAGACTGACTGCCACCGCCTATGGGACGGATTGCTATCCCAGAAAGGCTTTGGAGACTTATATCTCCCTGAAGGATATGAACGAAGCGGTTCTTTTGAACATCCGGAACGCTTATCAGAACTACAATGTGGCTGTCAATCTCTCGGAGAAGGTTATCTATACCTATATGGGAGTCCTCCAACCCAAAATGGGCAACGCAAACTATTGCAATGCGGGACAGTTGAGCCCTCTGCTCAATGATCCCCTTTACAAAACCATAGGCATTGGAACCCGGATCTTCTTGGGCGGAGGGATAGGGTACGTCGTGGGTAATGGGACCCAGCATAACCCAGGAGTGAAGAGGACCGAAGGAGGGGTTCCTAAAACGCCGTCAGGAACGCTCTGCGTCACAGGAGATCTCAAAATGATGAGACCAAAATGGCTCAGAGGAACTTCATTTACTGGGTACGGGGTAACCCTCACAGTCGGCATCGGAATTCCCATTCCCATTTTAGATGAGGAGATCCTTCGTTATACTGCGGTTCGGGATGAGGAGATCTTGGCTCAAGTGGTGGACTATAGCGATTCCTATCCTCAATGTATTCCCGGAAGCATAGGAGAGGTGAATTATAAGCAACTGAAGAGTGGCAGGATTACGGTACAGGGAAAAGAGATTCCTACCTCTGGTCTT
>Ga0031654_10000385_pt1 | contig 11046 bp, 13 predicted proteins | sample FrelakmetCRP12CR_FD_55268 | JGI IMG/M metagenome (GOLD analysis project Ga0031654, IMG submission 55268) | Freshwater lake sediment microbial communities from the University of Notre Dame, USA, for methane emissions studies - CRP12 CR | ecosystem: Environmental > Aquatic > Freshwater > Lake >...
TGATGTTTTTTTTAGGGATCGTGGAAATCGGGCCTGGCCCCGTGCTGATCTGCGCGGTTGGGTGGCTCTATTGGACCGGCGACACCACGTGGGGGACCGTGCTGCTTGTGTGGACCCTGCTCGTCTCCCCTGTGGATAATATTCTACGACCCATTCTGATTAAGAAAGGGGCGGATCTCCCGCTGTTGCTGATCATTGCCGGGGTGATCGGGGGGATGCTCGCCTTCGGGCTCATCGGGATCTTTGTCGGTCCGGTGTTGCTCGCGGTGGCCTACACGCTGTTCACGGCCTGGATCAACCAGGAGGGGGCGATCAGCCGGACAGAGAAGAGCGTCGGGAAAGAACCTTCCTAGTTCCTTTGCTCGCCGATCAGCGCAATGGACAGGACACCAACCAGACGGACTCATTTAAGACAGTGCAGCCAAGACGCGTGGTGCCGGATTGTCTCGGTGGGTCTCGCCTCAGCGTTGGGCGTATGGCTTGGGATGGGAAGCCTGTATGGTGCGTGGGAGGAGGAATTGTCGCAGGGACACCAAGAGAGCGAGAGGGGCCGGCCCGTCGATCTGGACGCGGATATCCCTGCCACAACCGAACCCGAATCCGCTTCGGAATAGAAGCCTGAAGGGCCGCGTCGCGACCCCCGGTTTCTCCCGCCAATACTGAGGCCCAAACAACTGACTCCGGAAGAACACGAGGAAGCCGAGAGACTCAGAAAGCTGGCCGCCAAGTATGGGACCGACCCGACTGCGATTGTGGGCCGTGTGCAGCTGTCCTCTCAATACGCGGGCTTACCTCAGGGTGCTCGGCTCTCCGATACCGTAGCCCGAGTGGACCTCCCGTTCCGGGGTAACTGGTTGCTCCGAGTGGACACGCCGTTCCACCGGTGGCTCGATCCCAATCGTTCCGGCATGAGCAGCGCCCAAGGCTTGGGCAACCTATCGGCCGTACTCGGGTGGCGTGCCTACAACACGCCCGAATACGCCTTCTTTATCGGCGCCGCCTCCACATTTCCTACTGCATCCGACAACGCCTTGGGCAGTGGAAAGTATACGGTCGGCCCATTGATCGCCACCGGCCGTTTTCTCCCTCAATGGGAGTCCTTCCTGTTCGGCGTGTTCCAACATTCGGTCTCAGCCGGCGGCGATCCTTCTCGAGCGGATGTCTCTTTTACTCAAGCGAATATCCAGCTCAATACGATCTGGGATGACCGTTGGTGGAGCACCGTGCAGGGGCCTGGCAAGTCAATTGGGGACAGAAAGCGAAGAGCAGCATGACTCTCGAAGTCGAACTTGGTCGCAATATAGTGGGGCGATGGGGGATGTATCTGCGCCCCGGTGTGGGGATTTGGGGAAACACAGCCACCGGAGCCTATGACTGGAATGTGGAGGTCGGCACACGCTACATGTTCAAATCCTTCTGAGCATTCGGCAGTATCACTTCTCATAGGGCTAAGCCACAGCGGCCGACAGGGTCTCGTAGCGAATGTGGACAGCTGAACAGTGCCACTCCCTCGTGAGCGAGGCCTTTTGCGCTCATATCTGCCGGCGCTTTGTCGCCTTCCTCCACACGCGGTGCACACCTCTCACCGGATGGCGAATGGCTTGTTATCTAAGCTATTGAAATGAAAAACCTACGTATTTATACGATGTTCCCTCGTTTCATGCAACCGTGGGACACGATTTTTGCTGAAAGAAAAAGGCAGGGAACGACGCTGGCGGACTTTTTCAGCATTCTGCGACCTGAGTCGTTACGGTTCTGTTCGGTAGCAGGGTATTCGTGCGAATGGTACAAGCTTGTGCCACTGCGTGGTCCATCATTCTCATGCAATCCTTGGGGGTGTTATTGCTTGGGAACGTCCAGCCGCAGCTCGCTTCGTGCCTTCTCTCCCGCGGCGCGCTGTTGCTCGACCAGCGTATATGCCACGTAGTACTTGTAGATGTTGGCAACGTAGGTCACCGTCTCCTCCCCGATCCGTTTCGCGGCGATGACCTCGACGTTGTTGAACCAGACGTTCGGATCGAGCCCCTGCTGTCCGGCTTCTTTCCGGAGTTTCTGGACGCGGCCGGGCCCGGCGTTGTACGCGGCAAATGAGAAGAGGGTCTTGTTGCGCCTGTCCATCGGCTCGTTCCCGAAGAACTCGTCCCGCATCATGCTGATGTACTTGACGCCGGCGTGGATGTTGGGTTCGATCTGCAGGATGTCGCCGGTGTTCATCTCCTTGCCGGTGGCGGGCATCAGCTGCATCACGCCGATCGCGCCGACGTCGCTCTTGGCGTTCTGATCGAGCAGGGATTCCTGATAGCCCTGTGCCATCATGAGCAGATAGTCCATGTCGTACTGGGCTCCGTATTTTCGAAAGAACTCGACCGTCGCCTGGTACTTCTTGATCTCGCCGGCGGATGTCGCGGGCTTTACGACCCGTGGGCTGCCGGTGTACTTCTTGACCAGCGCCTTTCCGAAGTCGGTTTTCTGGCCATAGTTCTTCGCGAAAATGGCGAGCTCAGCTTTCAGCTTCGGACTGTCTTTGCGGATCATCCAGGCGATGTCGCCTCCCTTGTGCACCACCAGGTCTTCTCGGGGCTTGAGCTTCTTGAAAACCTTTGCCCACAGCAGTGCCTGATACCGGTTGACGACGATAGTGCCGACGAGTCCCGCATGGACCATTTCCAGCAGATCGTCATCCTGCAGATCCTCCGGCGCGGCTTTGAGGATGACCGGCGGCTTCTGCTCTTTTGCAAAGCGCTCATTGAGATCTTCGAGATGAGTCCAGTAGCTCGACGATTTGCGGGCGAATACTTCCTTGCCAGAAAGATCGTCGAGCGATGCCAGTTCGGGCGACGCCGGTCCCGTCACCACGATTTGCTTAACGCCGCGGAAGAACGGCTCGCCGAAATCGACCTGTTCGAGGCGTTCCGGCGTGACCGTCAAGATACCGGCGGCGATGTCGCCGCGGCCTTCCAATAGCCCCGATATCAGCTGGTCGGGCCTCGTCGGGATAATGGCCACAAACGTACGAATATGCTTTCCGTGCATCTTGTATTTATCGTTGATTTCTTTCTCAAAGGCCTTGAGGAGCTCATATTCGACGCCGGTTTGCCGGGCGCCATTAAGCCAGTACGACGTGCGGGACGGCGCAACCAGCGCACGAATGACGCGGCGCTTGACCATCCCATCGAGGTCCCCCGTCCACGGTTTTAAGAACGGGGCTTGGGTCACAGCAGGCTTCTTCGGCGGTTGTTGATCTTGTGCGAAGGCGGGCAGGACGAGCACGGCGCAGATACACAGGATCGTCAGAAGAACGTGCTTCATGGAGTCTCCTTGGTTGTTCTCGTCTGTCTGGTCTATCTGGCCTGTCTCGTTTATTTGGTTTTTTAGTTTGTCTTGTTTGGTTGGTTTTTCTGAGTCAAGCAACAAAACCAACCAGATGAATCAAACAGCCCAGATAGACCAACCAGACCAAATCAGCCAGATGAAGCAGATAGACCACAACCCGCGGCGAGGCTATCATTCGCCGGTTTACGGGGTCAAGGAAGTAGGGGAAAGTAGGGCAGGGATGAGATCGGGGAAATGTGTCAGCAACCATTTCTGACCCGTTTGCGTCGATCTCCAGGTGGGGAGAAGGCTGGCAGTGGGGAAGGTTGAGGTTCAGGCCAAGGCTGAGCGCTGACGAAACTCGATGCTGGAGGGGATGGGAACTGCCACGGGTGCTACCCGCGCAGCTACGTGAGAAAGTCGGCTNAGGAGATCATGGTGATGTCTGCATGGTGCTTGAGCGCCAAGAGATGGCGATCTCCTGAGACGACGAACTCGGCTGGTGCGGCGATGGCGCACTCTAGGATGCGATTGTCCGGTTCGTCATCGAGGAGGTGGAGGGTGGGGCGTGTGCGCAGAACCGTCACCGTCTGACTGCTGTCCCGGATCGCTTCCCTGACATTGTCTTCCGACCAATCAAACTTTATTTGGAGCACTCTGGCAGTTTCGGTGAGAATGGCGACAGAGGTGAACAGCTCGAACGTTCCACGGACGGCTTCGAGATAGGCTTCTTCAGCATTTCCTCCCGNAATGGCAAGAGCCGAGACNTAGATGTTGGTGTCGAAGACGACACGCACGATCAGCGGCCTTGAAACACTAACTTGTCCACATCAGCCTCTGTCAGAATACCCTTCTTCCTGGCTTTCTTCACGCCGTACCGTTGGAGTTCATGAAAGCGTTCTTCCCGACGGCGTCGCTCGTAGGCGGTGAGCATCTCCCGGAAGAGCTGACTTTTGTTTTTCGATTCCGCTTTCGCCAGCTTCGCGAAACTCTCCGCGAGGTTCGAGGGAAGTGACACGGTAATCGGCACGCGGGTTCGTTTCATCGAGCGCCTCCTGTATGACAAAATCATACAAAGCCGAGAAGGCCGAGTCACTGTCTGACGCACCCTTCACGCGCGGGCGCTGCTTTCGATAGGGGAGCAGGGTGAGGCCACTCGTCGTTCCGCTTATCGAAAGCTCGCGTCTTGAAAGGTTGAGGTTCAGGCTGGGTTCGGGGAGACACAATGGGGGCATTTCTTGACCTCACACGTCACGTTTATACGGAAACGTCCAGGGACCGTGACGCGAGACGTGCGAGACCAGGCGGGATGGGCGAGACGGGCGGGACGAGCGAGACAGGCGCGACTTGAAGTTCGAAGCTTCGAACACTTCAGCCTTCAACCTTCAGACCGCCTCGCCCGTCCCGCTCGAATCAGGCATCGCCTTCCGTGATTCTTCCACTGTTGCATTTCGCCTCAGTCTCCTGTTATCTACCGTCGTATAATTCCCTGCTAACGTCGGCAGGACAGGGCACGACAGGTATCTCCATTGCCGAACTGCCTGTTAAACCCTGTCTACTGGAACTCGGCTCTTGTCGTTTCACGGCATCCTCCTTCCCCATCCAGGGGGCAAGTAGGCCGGAAACTCTCCCTCAAATCGGTATCAACATCGGGGGGCGACCACCCTGCCCACGCGGCCATCCACCAGCAACTCGCTCGGGTCGGCACCTGCTCGCGGGATGCACTCTCCCCCTGCTGCCAGGCTATTCCTGGGCCCATGTTTTNCCGCCGTGGACCAGCTGCGCGGGCAAGCGCTAGTAATATCTCCCTCCAAGNCTAGGGATTCCCCTAGTGCCCGTAATCACCCGCCGGCTTTATCCTGCCACATCGTCTATAAGGTCGCAGCATGACACCGCATTCCTTAGGAGAACCGTATGCTTCCGACGGACTCTCTTGAATCGGCCATCCGCCAGGTACTCGCTCGGACCGACACCTGCTCGCTCGAAGAACTCAACGAGAGGCGCCCCTACTATTCATGGAGCCAGGTGTTTGCCGCGGTGGACCGGCTCAACCGAGAAGGCACCGTTACCCTCCAGCGGCCGGACTCGTCAGACTATTTCCTCTCACTTGCACCACGTCATTCCGTAGAAATACGCCACTTGATAGCCCGCCCATAATACTATTAACATGGCGAGAATTACGGTGACCTCGGGTCGGCAGGGTACAGGGCGCACCCTACTCGGGAATCTCGGAACGAATAGATATTATGCATCCATCGATGATGATTCGTGGAATGATCGCGCGCTCGGGTCTGCGTTCCTATCCCCTTTCCCTGACCTACGAGGTGACCTGGCTGTGCAATCTGTCTTGTGCCTATTGCGACCGGCATACCCCGATGCCCCAGGAGATGGCGCGCGATGAGATATTCAAAGCGCTGGAAGAGTTTCATGGTCTTGGGATGCGACAGACCAACCTCGATGGTGGGGACCCCCTGGTGCATCGACACATCGACGAGATTGTCGAGTGGCTCGTGCACCGAGGAGTCACCGTCAGCATGAATACAAACGGAATACTCGTGCCAAAGAAGATCGATACCGTTCGGAAAGTCTCACGGGTGAAGATCAGCCTCGACGGTCCACGTGAACCTCACGACGCCATGCGGGGAGCAGGAAGTTTTGATCGCGCCATCGCCGGGGCGAAAGCGGCTCAAGATGTTGGGGTCCCGGTAGAGTTTACCTGTATCGTTGGGCGTCATAATGCTGATGTAATTGAAGAGCTACTTGAAATCGTGGCGGCCTTGAAGACCCCGTGGTGTTTCAGCCGGCATTGAGCAGTTTATTTCTGGAGACTGAGCGAGACGGATCGGCCTGGCAACTTGATGCCCAATCCATTCGGGCGGCCTTCGCGCGCATCGAGCAGATCAAACCACGCAGTGCCGTGGTGGGCAATGCCTGGTCGAGCCTGCGGCATTTTCGCAGCTTTCCGGAGGACACACCACCCCCGTGTGCAGCTGGCTGGGTGATGGCCACGATGGACCCCGAAGGGGCACTCTTTCCCTGTGGCCAAGTCAACCGAAGTGATCGCGCCAACAGCGTCGTACGCCTGGGAGCCGCCAGCGCCTTCGCCGGGCTTTCAAAGAAGGGGTGCAGTCAGTGCTGGTGTGCACGCTTGGTTGAAGGGAACTACGCCTGGGGAATGCGCGTCGATCGCATGCTTCAACCGTTGATCATGCCGCCGTCCGTACGCGGGGAATCCAAACANGCTCAGAAGAGTTAAAGGCATCTTCANTGAATCNCCCCAGTAGCTCACAGCGCATCTCATGGTTGGATTGGCTCCGCTATGGGCCATTCTTAGCGCAACTGGTGGTTACACGACGATGTAATCTCACCTGTGGCTATTGCTTCGAGTATGACAAAACCTCTCAACCCATTCCTTTTGCCACCCTGCAACAGAGTTTGGAGAAGCTACATCAGTTGCGCACGTGGGCAGTGGCTTTGATGGGTGGTGAACCGACGCTGCATCCGGATCTCCTCCATATTTTCCACGAAATGCGACGGTTGGGATTCCGCCGCCGCATGATGACGACAAATGGCACGTTGCTGTCTCGGGAGCTGATCGAAGGGTTAAACTCCTATGGCCTGACCGATCTCAACGTGAGCGTAGACGGCGTCAAGCGGAACGCCACGACGGTGAAGGTGCTGGAGACGCTGCGAACGAGACTCGAGTTACTGGCCCAACGGGCCCGGTTTCACGTGGTCCTGAGCGCCGTCATCGGTAGTGCGCCTCCGGAAGAAGTCCTCGAGATCGTCGACTTCGCGACCGCACATGGATTTAGCCCACGCGTGCTCTTCATGCATGATGAATCCGGTCAGGTCAGACCCTCCCCGGATCAGTTGGACTTGTATGCAGAGGTCAAACGTCGGCTGGGCCGGGCGGCGAAGGAAGCGGGCAACTATCGTGACCGCTTTATCCTCGGAGAAAAAGCGCCGTTTCATTGTCGATCCGGTGCGCGATACCTGTATATCGATGAATTCGGCATGGCTCGTTGGTGCGCTCAGACCCGCACCGCATTTGGGAAGCGACTATTGGATTACACCCTCGATGACCTGCGTGAACAGTTTTACACGGAGAAATCCTGCCATGCGACCTGTAGCGTGGGTTGTGTGAGAACCGTCTCCGCCTATGATGCATGGCGCTTTCAACGGGCGTCGTCCAATTAATCGGTCAAGGAGAGGCGAAGGGTTACCCCGGTTACCCTCGTGGTGGAGATCGAAGGTGAGATTGAGAATGTGCCGGTGTGATGCATCACGTGGTGAACACCGATCAGGGAAAGCGGGGTCGTAACGAACAATGAAGCGGGGCTATCAGATTGGGCTGCTGTTGGCCGGTGTCGCGGTAACCGGATGGATCCTGTGGACGGTGGGCTTAGCAGCCCTTGCGTCAAACCTTTCAATGATTGGAACGCGGGTACTTGTCCTTATCGCACTGTACCTGTTCGCTCAACTCGCGTTTATGGTCGCGTGGTGGGTGCTGATGGATTCCGAGGTGCGGGCCGGTGGCTTCCTGAAGCTCTTTGGCGTCTATCTTGCGGGCGATACCATCAACTATGTCGTCCCCTCGGGGAACCTAGGGGGGGAGGCCGTGAAGGCCTATCTCATGCAGGAGGAGCTGGGCTTTGGTCGGGCGCTCACTTCGATTGTGATTCACAAGCACGCGGAGTTGCTTGCCCAATGGATCCTGCTGGTCGGAGGCTTGGCGATCTGCTTCACGTACTTCGAACTACCGAGCCTAGTGATCGTTGCGAGCGCCGCGATCGTCGTTGGACTCGGAGGGAGCCTCCTGTTGATGACCTGGGTCTTGAAGTCGGGCACGATCTCGCCGATGTTGCGTTGGTTAGCTGATTGGAGACCGTTGGCTTCTTATCTGCAAACCCATCAACTCGCCGCGGACGCGCTGGCAAGCCGGATCCGGGCGTTCTATGAAGACCAATGGCGATGTTTCCTGGTTGCNACAGGCTGGTGTCTCATCGGATGGTGCGGCGGACTTCTAGAGACGTACCTNGTCCTCCAGATTCTCTCCCCAGCGGAGGGTTGGAGAACGGTTGTGGCGATCGAAACCATGGCCATGGTTTTTAGCATGCTNTTCGTGTTTGTTCCGGCACGGCTNGGCAGCGCCGAAGGGGTGCGGGTTGGGGTATTCCTCTTGCTTGGTCTCCCGGCGGCGGAAGGAGTGGCTTATGGGGTTGTCCGTCGGGTCCGAGAATTGGCCTGGCTTCTTCCGGGCCTTGTCGTCTTGTGGAAACGACACCTCGGATGGTTCACGCCACGAGAGCCAGGGACTCACAAGGCTTGGCTAGCATGACTACTGCTCAAAGGCCNGCCGCAATATTGTTCGATTTCGGCGGCACGCTGGATGCCGATGGAGTGGCCTGGAAGGATCGGTTTCGCCGTCTGTGGTGCGAAGAAGTCGGCGAGATCGCCTCCGCCCAATTCGATCCCGTGTTTTACGCGGTAGACGACGCACTGGTCGGGACCATCCCTGCAACGCTCTCGCTTCACGACACCGTGGAAAAGATCGTAAGCGGTGTGTCCCTTGAGATGGGGATTTTCGACGACGTGGTTGGGGCAAGGATCGCCAAGCGCTTTATGGAAGAGTCCTTGGAGCGCCTTCGGGGGAATGTGCTTGTGCTGCGCGACCTCAGTCGGCGATATCGCCTGGGGATCGTTTCGAATTTTTACGGGAATCTCCCTTCGATCTGTCAGGAAGTCGGGCTGAGCCCATTCCTCGAAACAGTCATCGATTCGACAGTGGTGGGGGTGTGCAAACCGGATCCGGAAATCTTTCGCGCGGCCTTGCAGGTGCTCCAGATCAAACCGGCACAGGCCGTGTTCGTGGGAGACTCCCTTCATCGAGACATGGCGGGCGCTCGGGCTATAGGAATGGCCCATGTGTGGCTCACGCCGAAACTGTTTCCAGAATGCAGGGCATGTTGTCCGAACGATCCGGTGGCTCATGGACTGGAAGAGGTGAGGGCCTTGTTCGCATGACGCAGGGCAAAACCATACGAGGCGGCATCATCGCTGCCGGTGAAGGCTCCCGTCTTCGGCAGGCCGGATATGCCGTACCGAAACCGCTTGTTCCGGTGGCAGGCATGCCAATGATCGGGCGCGTCGTCGACAATTTTCTAACGGCCGGCATCGAATCGTTGGTGATCATTTTCAATGAAGAGGGACGTGAGTGCGAGCGCTGGGTCCGGTCACACTATGCCAATCTGGACATCGACATAATCCTCAAAACCACTGCGTCTTCTCTGGAAAGTTTTCTCACGATTGCCGAACGTATCAAGGAGGGGCCTGCCCTCATTTCCACGGTGGATGCCTGGTGTTTGCCGAATGATTTCAAGGTATTTGTGGAAGAGGCCAGGCGCCGACCTCCGGAAGAAACGGTGTTGGCCGTCACGCCACTCGTGGCCGATGAACGTCCGCTATGGGCCGCGTTGGACCGGTCGGGTCGGGTGACGAGCCTCGGCGGCGACACCGGAACGATGGTGACGGCTGGCTTGTATTTCGTGCCCGAGCGGGTGAGACGGCTCGCGGTCCCACAGGGCTTCACCAGGCTGAGGGACTTCCTGACCTGGCTGGTCGCAAGTGGCGAACCCGTCTTCGGAATCCCTATTCAGACCGTGGTGGATGTGGATCGGGGCGAGGATGTGTTGCTCGCCGAGGCCATGGCAAAAGAATTCCTGCGGCACCCAACGACTCGACCCGCTGAGGAGGTTGCATGAACGGCCAGGAATGCTGGGGCCTATTCCGCGAACGGGCGCATTCGCCGGGGCGGGAATTCGACGACGCTGAGATTCTTCGCTTGACCGGCAAGCACTTGGACGCGATGGGATTTCACGTGAGTTTCAAGGCGCCCGAAGAACTCCCCGCANGGGTGTCCGGACCTCCTCCGGTGGTGTTCATGATGTGTGAACAGACCGGGATNCTCGAGCAGCTTCGGCAATGGGAACAGCATGGAANCNGCATCGTCAACAGCCCCGTATCGGTGCTNAATACGTATCGCGAACGCATGACGGTGCTGCTGGACCAGGCGCACGTCGCCGTTCCTGTGAGCCGGATCGTTCCCACGAGCACGGCGAGCTTCACCTGCGACAGCCCTGTATGGGTGAAACGTGGGGATGTGCACAGCACGCAAGACGGCGATGTCACGTTCGCCGCTGGTGCCCCTGAAGCGAATCAGGCCTTACGCCGGCTGGCGACGCGTGGTGTTCGATCTGCGGTGGTTCAAGATCATATTCCGGGCGATCTGATCAAGTTTTACGGGATCGGGCGAGACGAACTGTTGCCACGAGACGGGCCGTGGTTTCAGTGGTTCTATCATAAGGACCAGCACGTCGCAGGACACCCATTCGATCCGGAGAAGATGGCTGGCCTCGCCCGACACGCGGCATCGGCGCTCGGCCTGGAAATTTATGGAGGCGACGCCATTGTGAGCGAGGGGGGAGCGATGACGGTAATCGATCTGAATGCCTGGCCGAGCTTTGCGTTGTACCGGGAAGAGGCTGCCGAGCGCATCGCTTCCTATCTGGCTGAACGATTCTTGGGAGGGCACCCGTCATGAATCCCCCTATTCCAGGTCCGCGCTCCGCACGCATCGTAGAAGAGGAACAGCGACACATGTCCCCGGGCCTTCAGTCCATTGCGTTGTATTCCGGACTGGCGATGGCGCAGGGAACCGGCTGCACGCTGATC
>Ga0031654_10000386_pt1 | contig 11042 bp, 8 predicted proteins | sample FrelakmetCRP12CR_FD_55268 | JGI IMG/M metagenome (GOLD analysis project Ga0031654, IMG submission 55268) | Freshwater lake sediment microbial communities from the University of Notre Dame, USA, for methane emissions studies - CRP12 CR | ecosystem: Environmental > Aquatic > Freshwater > Lake >...
TTGTTTCGCGTTCATGAGCGGCCTACATAGCGGCGAGGCCGGTATGCGTCAAAGATACAAAAGATGAGGTCCACAGTGCTGCGCGACAAGATCAACGAAGCTACGAAAGAGGCGATGAAATCTGGCGATAAACTCAAGCTTTCGACGCTGCGTATGTTGAGCGCCGCGATCAAGAACGCCGATATAGAGGCTCGCACAGCATCGAAACAGCTGCTTGGCGACGACGAGATTCTTAGTGTTTGTCAGAAGCTGATCAAGCAGCGGCACGATTCGGTCGAGCTTTACGAGAAGGGCGGTCGCGCTGAACTTGCGAAGCAGGAAAGGGATGAAATTGAGATTATCAAGAGCTTCATGCCGGCGCAGATGTCGGATACCGAGATGAAAACGGCGATTTCCGAAGTCATTAAGCAGACGGGTGCCGCTGGCTTGAAAGACATGGGCAAGGTGATGACCGCGTTGAAGACGACCTATGCTGGCAAGATGGATTTCGGCAAGGCGAGCGGCGCCGTCAAGGGACTGCTTGCGGGCTAAAAACCGCCGCGACAATCTGAAATTGAAACCCTGATGAACAAACTCCGCTCGATGAACGATCCTCTGATTTCACGGCGCGATGTGATGGCGACCGCTGCCATTGGCGCGGCATCGGTGGCGCTTTCACGGATTACGCGCGCGAATGCGCAGGTGGCGCCTATCATGACGCGGCCGATTCCGCAGAGCGGAGAAAGGCTGCCGGTCGTCGGACTCGGTACTTCCATTGTATTTCAAATTGGTGAAGACTTGGCCCAGCGTGCGCAACGCCGTGCAGTCATCGAAACAATGATCGCAGGCGGTGCGAGTTTAATAGATACGGCTTCGACCTATGGGACGGCAGAGAGTGTGGTTGGCGATCTCGTGCAAGAGACGGGGTCGCGCGATAAGGTTTTTATTGCGACCAAGTGTGAGGTGCGCAATCGCGACGCGAGCATTGCCGAAATGCAGGAGTCACTAAGGCGGCTGAAAACGTCGAAACTCGATTTGATGCAGCTCCATAATGTGAGCAATCCGCGAACGGATCTCGCGCTCTATCGCGAATGGAAAGCGAAGAGCATCTGCCGGTATATCGGCATTACGACGTCTTTCAATGGCGATCACGATGCGCTCGCGGCGGTCACTGCGCGCGAGAAGCCGGAATTTGTTCAGGTGAATTACTCGATTGCTGACCGCGATGCAGAGAAACGTGTGCTGCCGGCCGCGAAGGACGCAGGCGCCGCGGTGCTGACGAATCTCCCGTTCGGCCGCGGAGGATTGTTCCGTGTAACGTCGGGCAAGCCGTTGCCGGAATGGGCCGCGGAATTTGACGCCACCACATGGGGGCAATTTTTTCTGAAGTTTCTACTGTCGCATGAGGCCGTGACGGCAGTTATCCCAGGCACGGAAAGGCCCGAGCATATGCTGGACAATCTTGGGGCCGGCCGCGGCAGGTTGCCCGACGCCACCATGCGTAAGCGGATGGTTTCGTTTATCGAGCAGTTGGGTTGATCTGTCTGTGGATAACCGTGAGAAGTGGCGGCCCAGGGTGCTGAACCTGCAGCACTATAGAGGGCTATTTCGATAGGGCTGGCTGCAACAACAACGGGTTGCCGCCTAAATCATNTTATGCGCTTTACACCGTCATTTCTTGATGAAATTCGCGCNCGGGTTCCGGTCTCGGACGTCGTGCGCCGTCGTGTGCAGTTGAAAAAGGCCGGGCGTGAATGGAGGGGACTATCGCCNTTCAATCCGGAAAAAACACCGTCCTTTTATGTCAACGATCAAAAGGGTTTTTATCACTGCTTCTCTTCCGGAAAACATGGCGATCAGTTTCGTTTTCTGATGGAGACAGAGGGCCTTTCGTTTCCCGAGGCTGTGGAGCGGCTTGCGGGGATAGCGGGTCTTCCCTTGCCTGTTTCGTCGCCTGATGATGAAAAGCGCGAAGCTCGAAAGAAGACTCTGCACGAAGTCGTTGAACTTGCCGCGAAGTTCTTCGAGGATACNTTGCAATCGCGCTTGGGTGCTCGGGCGCGCGGTTATCTCGCCGATCGCGGTATTTCGCCCGAAACGCAGGCTCGCTTTCGTATCGGTTATGCGCCGACGGAACGTTTTGCGCTGAAAGAATATCTCGGCGGCCGAGGCGTCTCGAATGAGGACATGATTGAGGTGGGGCTGATTATTTCCGGCGACGATATTCCTGTTCCTTACGACCGCTTTCGCGAACGGGTAATGTTTCCAATCTTGGATTTCAAAGGACGTGTTGTAGGTTTTGGTGGACGTGCGCTCACCGAAGACACGCAGGCGAAATATCTCAATTCACCTGAGACGCCGCTCTTTCATAAAGGCAGACTTCTTTACAATGGCGCAAGCGCCCGCTTGGCGAGCCAAAAAGGTGCGCCGCTGATTGTTGTCGAAGGATATGTCGATGCAATCGCGATGGTGACGGCGGGCTTCGAAGGAACCGTCGCGCCGCTCGGTACCGCGCTCACCGAAGATCAACTTGGTTTGTTATGGCGAATGCAACCGGAGCCAATCCTCTGCTTCGACGGCGACAAAGCGGGACAACGTGCAGCGTTTCGTGCAGTTGATCTCGCCCTGCCTTTGCTGAAGCCCGGTCAGAGTTTACTGTTCGCCATCTTGCCAGAAGGACAGGATCCGGACGATCTCATTCGTATCGGCGGTGCCGAAGCAATGAACGAGATTCTCGCGGCCGCACGGCCGTTATCGGAAATGCTCTGGCTGCATGAGACCGAGAATGCGCGGCTCGATACGCCGGAGCGCCGCGCGGCGCTCGAAGCGCGTCTTGGTGAAGTCACTCGCATGATCGCGGACGAGACGGTGCGTCGTTACTATCGTGACGACTTGAAGATGCGGCTTTCCAAGCTGTTTGCACCAATCGAAGCACGCTTTGCCCCCCGCACGCGCGTCGAATACCAGTGGGGCCAAAAAAATCGGCTTTCTGATCCAAAAATGGCACTCACACAGCGTAGCGGACGGCTTGCATCGAGTTCCATCGTGCGTGGACACCACTCTGCAGTTCCAGCGCGGGAGGCATTGATCTTGCTTGCGGTGATGAACCACCCTTGGCTACTTAGCGAACATGCAGAGGAATTTGTGGAGCTGGAGTTTGTTCATCGAGATACGGAATCCCTGCGAAAGGCGATACTTGCCGCGGCGGCGTCGGGTCATGGGACCGGCGCAGACGCGCTAAAAGCGAGACTTAAGGAGGCCGGCAATGAGGAACTTGCGACACGCATGGAACGTGCCATTTCTCATAAAGGGGACTGGCCGGTGGGGTCTGACTCTGCCCCAGAGGATGTGATAGCCTGGTGGCGTCAAATCGCCCGCTTGCATCAGAAGAAGCGCACGCTATCTAGAGAGCTACGGGAAGCTGAAGCCGCGCTCGGGGCGGAACCTACCGACGCCAATTTCACGTGGTTGCAGGACGTTCAGCGGCGTCTCGCCGTGCTTGAAGGCACCGAGGCGCTGATCGAAGGGTTCGGGGAGCCTTCAGGTCGGCCTGCTCGCACAATGTAAGGGCGAATCAGTATAGGGCAGGAGCGTGATTCATCCCCATAGGGTAGAGGGATGTTGCTCCTGAGACGCGCATAGACCATGGAAAAGTAGGATTGCCGGTGAGTTCGAACAAAACAAAGACGAAAGCCAGTTCCGCTAAAAAGTCTGCGACCGCGAAGGCAACTCCTTCAGCCGCGAAGAAGGCAGCACCGCAAAAAACCGTGCACGGCAAGGATACACGTCGGGCGTCTGCCGCTGAGAAGAAACCGAATGTTCCTCTGCCTGCAAAGGAAGGATTCGGCGTCAAGCTCTTGCGCGTGCTTGTAGGTGTAGGCAAGTCGACTCCTGGTTCTGTTGCAGAAAAAAAGAAGCTCTCCGAAAAAGTCACGCCAGTTGCCGTGAAGCCACCAGCCAAAGGCGCCGAAGTGAAATCGAAAGATCACGGCAAACACGTAACGACCGTTCCCAACCAGAAGGCGGACGCAAAGAGCGCGCCCGTGAAACGTGCACCCGTTGGAAAAACGGTGGCTCCTTCAAAGTCGGCTGTCGTTGGGAAGGTGCTGACAGCAAAACCCGCGAAACCCTTACCGAAGTCACCTGCGAAAGCGGCCAAGGGAAATGGTCCTGAGCCTGCTGCAGAAGCCGATACGCGCGATCCACGCCGCACAGCGGCCGGCGTCGAAGCGATCCGCCGGGCGGCTGTCGCCGTCGGGGCCGGAACCGGTGCCGCGTCGATGCCGAAAGATCAGTTGCTTGCAGCNAAGGCGCAGAAAGAAGANGCCGTTGAAAAAGAAGGCGAGCCCGAAGCGGGACCGTTGCTCGATCTTTCCGATGCCGCCGTCAAGAAGATGATCAAGCTCGCGAAGAAGCGCGGCTATGTGACCTACGATCAGTTGAACGAAGTGATGCCATCCGAAGAGGTCACATCCGAGAAGATCGAGGATGTGCTCGCGATGCTGAACGAGATGGGCATCAATGTCGTCGAAGCCGAGGAAGCAGAAGAGGGCGACGATGACGAGGATGACGATGACGAGGGCGGCGAACTCGTCGAGACTTCCTCGAAGTCACTCGCGACCACCAAGAAGTCCGTTCCGGGCGAACGCACGGACGATCCCGTGCGCATGTATTTGCGCGAAATGGGTTCAGTCGAGCTACTATCGCGCGAGGGTGAAATCGCCATCGCAAAGCGCATTGAGGCCGGTCGCGAGGCGATGATCGCGGGCCTGTGCGAAAGCCCGCTAACGTTCCAGGCCGTTATCATTTGGCGCGATGAGTTGAACCTCGGGAAAGTATTGCTGCGTGACATCATTGACCTTGAGGCGACCTATGCGGGGCCAGAAGCGAAACAAATGGCGCCGGCGCCCGAGACTTCACAGGAAGCGGCGGCGGCCGATGATGGCATGATGGCGCCACCCGACCCGCAAGAACGTTCGCCTGCAATACAGCCCCAGCGTCCCGGCCTTTCCGGCCAGCCTGAAGGTGAGCCAGACGAAGATGAAGAAGATATGGAAAATGCGATGTCGCTCGCCGCGATGGAGGCGGAGCTAAAGCCAAAGGTCGTCGAAACTTTCGACCGCATCGCGGATAGCTACAAGCGACTGCGCAAGCTGCAAGACCAGAACGTCGAGAATAAACTAAAGAACGAATCGCTATCTCCTTCGCAGGANCGCCGCTATAAGAAACTGCGCGACCAAATCGTTGCCGACGTAAAATCACTCTCGCTAAATCAGGCGCGAATCGATTCGCTGGTCGAGACGCTTTACGATATTAACCGACGTCTGGTCGGCCACGAAGGCCGGCTGATGCGCATCGGTGAGAGCCACGGCGTGGAGCGTGAGGATTTCCTGAAGAATTATCAGGGGTCCGAACTCGATCCGAAGTGGCTATTGCGTGTTTCCAAGCTCGGCTCGAAGGGCTGGAAGGGTTACATCGCGCACGAAAAGGATCGCATCAAGCAGATCCGTCAAGAAATTCATTCCCTGGCGACCGAGACCGGGCTTGANATTCAGGAATTCCGCCGCATCGTTCAGTTCGTGCAGAAAGGTGAGCGCGAGGCGCGGCAGGCAAAGAANGAAATGGTCGAAGCGAATTTGCGCCTCGTGATTTCGATCGCCAAGAAATACACCAACCGCGGCTTGCAGTTCCTCGATCTCATTCAGGAAGGAAATATCGGCTTGATGAAGGCCGTCGATAAGTTTGAATATCGCCGCGGTTACAAATTCTCGACCTATGCGACATGGTGGATCCGGCAGGCAATCACCCGTTCGATCGCCGATCAGGCGCGCACCATCCGCATCCCAGTGCACATGATCGAGACAATCAACAAGATCGTGCGTACGAGCCGACAGATGTTACACGAGATCGGTCGCGAGCCGACTCCGGAGGAGCTTGCGGAGAAGCTCGGCATGCCGCTTGAAAAAGTGCGGAAGGTGCTGAAGATCGCGAAAGAACCGATCTCCCTCGAAACACCGATTGGTGATGAAGAAGATTCGCATCTCGGCGATTTCATCGAGGACAAGAACGCGATCCTGCCGATCGAGGCAGCGATCCAGTCGAATCTGCGTGAAACGACGACACGAGTGCTCGCATCACTCACTCCGCGCGAGGAACGCGTGCTGCGCATGCGCTTCGGCATTGGCATGAACACCGACCATACGCTNGANGAAGTCGGCCAGCAGTTCTCGGTCACGCGCGAACGTATCCGCCAGATCGAAGCGAAGGCGCTGCGGAAACTCAAGCATCCGAGTCGGTCGCGCAAACTACGCTCGTTCCTCGATAATTGATCGGATCTGTTGTGCTCCGCGAAACGCGGGACATTCGTTTAGCAAGGTTCTGGACGTTTGCCCCCAGCGATCTTTTTCATCGTTGCTGTTTTGAAAGTGGGCTTGACGCTTAGGCAGTGGCAAACGATTGTGCCTGGTGACTGTTGAAGCGTCTTCTCGCATGAGCGAAACCAAAATTGGCGAGGCGGAATCCGCCTATGCTTGGGCACGACTGTTCACCGCGCTCGTCCTCGGTACGATCGGTTCGGTCGGCATGTGGTCCGTGGTAGTTGCGCTACCAGCGGTGCAGGCGGATTTCGCAGTTGCTCGGGCCGACGCGTCGCTTCCGTTTACGTGCGCAATGATCGGTTTCGGCCTAGGCGCTGTTTTAATGGGGCAGATATCCGATCGGCTTTCGATATTGCCAGTGATGGTTTTGGGTGCTTTTGCGCTAGCAGCGGGTTACATCGCGGCTAGCTACGCGCCGAGTTTGTGGATGTTCGCCTTGGCTTCCAGTATCTCGGGTTTTGGATCTTCGGCGACATTCGCCCCGTTACTGGCGGATCTTTCGCACTGGTTCACCAAACGGCGCGGCATCGCGGTCGCAATTGTGGCTTCCGGCAATTACACGGCGGGAGCGATTTGGCCGCCCGTCGTGCAGCATTTTATTGAGACGAGCGGCTGGCGTGCGACACATTTTGGCATCGGCCTATTCTGCATTGTCACGATACTGCCGATTTCGTTAATTTTACGACGACGCATTGCTATTCATGCGGCGGCTCCCGGAAGTACCGTGGCTCTCGGCCCCCGAGAGTCTCTAGGACTTTCTCCGAACGCTCTTATGGCACTCATTTGTTTGGCCGGAGTCGGCTGTTGCGTGGCGATGTCGATGCCGCAGGTGCACATCGTCGCTTACTGCGGCGATCTCGGTTACGGCGCCGCACGGGGAGCCGAAATGCTTTCGCTCATGCTTGGCTCGGGTATCATCAGCCGCATCGCGTCAGGTTTTATCGCGGACCGGATCGGCGGCGTTGCGACGCTCTTGCTTGGCTCGTTTCTGCAAGGGGTCGCGCTTTTTCTTTATCTTTTCTTTGATGGGCTAGTTTCGCTTTATGTAATTTCCGCGCTCTTTGGTTTATTTCAGGGAGGCATCGTTCCCATGTATGCGATTATCGTACGTGAATATTTTCCCGCAAAAGAAGCCGCCACGCGCGTGGGGATTGCAATTCTGGCGACGATCGTTGGCATGGCATTCGGCGGCTGGATCTCGGGCTGGATCTTCGATGTCGCTGGTTCTTACCGGGCGGCATTCTTGAATGGGCTTGTGTGGAATTTGGTCAATGTTTCGATCGCCACTTGGTTACTTGTGCGCACACGCACACGCGCCCCCAGATTTGCTGCCGCCTGAAAACCGCCGACAAACATTGCGATAGCGAGCAGCAGTTCCCATCTGTATTGGGAATGGGGGGCAATCATGGAACGAAATTACGCCTATGCAGGCACGTACGATCCCCAATCGCGCCGCGAGCGGATCGAGCGGCTCGATAGGCTGTCGCGATTTTTGGATATCGCTCTCACTGTCCCGGGGACGAATATCCGTTTTGGTGCCGAAGCGATTATGCGACTCGTACCGGGCATTGGTGACGCCGCGGCATCCGCACTCTCCTGTCTTATTCTCTATGAAGCACACCGGCTCGGTGTCTCGCGCCGAGTTATGATCCGGCTGGCTGGCAACGTCGCGATCGAAGCTGCGGCCGGTGCGGTGCCGGTCATCGGAGATTTGTTGGATGTTGCTTTTCGCGCAAATCGCCGCAATGTTCAGATTCTGCGCGAATATTTTGGTCTCGAGTTTGTTGGTGAAGCGCGCTAGTGACGTGGTTCTTTTGCGTTTCTGACAAACCCAAGGATTGCCGCTCCCAGTGCCGTAGAGGCTGCAGTGACTAAATAAGGTAGGCGGTAACCGCCGCTTGCGTCGAATAATAATCCGATGAGCGCCGGTCCGCCCGCGACGCCGATCACCGTCACCAGCTGGCTCACCGAATAGATCCGTCCATACTCACGGGAGCCGAATGCCTCGGCGAGCAGCAATTGCTGCATCATCAGAATTGTTCCGATGCAAATTCCGAATAGAAACGCGCCGACGAGCAAAAACTGAGATTCCTGTGCGAAAGCCAGGAATGCGAGCGATGCGGCCTGCCATGCCATTGCGCCCACGGTAAAGGTCCGCGCGCGAATTTTGGAAAGTATCTGGCCGGCGACAAGACGGCCAAGCAGACTCATCGCCGCAAGAATGGCAAGTGCGATCGCAGCGGTACGGGCATCACTCCGCGTGTTGATCAGCCGAAAGAGATGTGCAATAGCGCCAACCTGGGCGCCAAGAGAAAAAAGATAGCAGAGCGTGATTGCCGCGAAATATTGCGTGCGCCAGGCTTCGGAAAATTTTATTCCGCTGAGGTGAGTATTTACATCGTTGCCGTGCAGCGGCTGGGTGCCGTCGGGTAGAAGATCTAGGTCGCGCGGATGGGCGCGTACGATTATGAGCGTGATCGGCACCACGCCAAGCGCGAAAGCGGCACCTAGCCACGGGCCGGCCACGTTCAATCCTACTTCCTTGATGAAGTAGGCGGACAGCGGTGTAATGATAATGCCGCCGAGCGAAAGTCCGGTCGACGCGACTGACAGCGCCTGCGCGCGTTTCGTCTCGAACCAGCGGGCTACGATCGTGCTTGCGGTCACGAGGCCGCATCCGCCATAGCAAAAGCCGAGGACAACGTAGAAGATATAAAGTTGCCAGGTCGAGGTGATTAAAGCGATCGCAGAGAGGGTGATGGCAGTTACAATAGCGCTGACGACAATTATCTTTTGCGCATCGACTCGGTCGATTATCTGTCCGACGAGTGCGCCTGCGATGGCCTGAGACAGGAAGAAGGCGCCGGTTGCCGCGCTTGCGATACTCACTGGAAATCCTCGTTGCGCGACGAAAGCATCAAGCAACACCGAAATATTGTAGAAGAGAAATCCTGCCGTCATCGTCGAGATAACCAACAGCGCATAAACCACATGCCAGCCGTAGAACAAGCGGCTAGGGCGGCGCGGAGATTTGGACGATTGGCCTAGCATTGGTGCGGTCACGAGAAAGCCTAAGCGCCGCGCACGGTCAAGCCGCACCGGCAGCTATGCCACCGGGGTCAGGCTAGACGAAGTTAATGCATATTTTCAGGTTTGTTCTTGCGCTCAAGCGCTGCCAACCGTTCGCGCATTGTCACATCCTGTCGATGAGAAAAGATCGAATGATGCAATTGGATCGTAGTGTCTTCGAGGTAGGTGAACCGCAGCGAATCGATAAAGTATACGAATAGTTTTACTCGCTGCTTTCCGGATCCCAGATCAATCGATTAATCGATCGTGATGCCCTGTCGCGATAACGAAGAACAGCCCGGCTTTCAATGTTCTTATGGCTGCTTATTCGATGGTCTTGACGATGGATGAGGTGGGTGAGTTGTTTACGGTCGGAAACTTCTGTTCCTTCATTACCATCGCGTCATATTCAGGCAGCGACTTGACGGTGAATTTGGGTCGCATATGCACGACCTTGTAGCCTTTCTCCTTCATCTGCTTCAGAAGTTCAGGCAGAGCTTCCGCTGTAGCATGTTGGAAGTCGTGCATCAGGATGATGCCTTTGCCGTGCTTTTCGAGTTTGGCCATCACCGATTTGATCACTTGTTCGGGTTTTCGCATTGTGAAGTCAAACGAATCGAAGTCGGCCGAGAACATCGCAATATTGCGTTCGCCCAGATATTTAACGGGTTCCGGTGGGTGCTTTAGGGCGGGGAAGCGGAAGAATGGCGCGGTCGGTTGCCCATCAAGCGCCCATTGAACCGCAGACAGGCCCATTTCGATTTCTTGCTTGGCTTCTTCAAAGGGTTTCTTGTCAAGATTCTTGTGGCTCCAAGTGTGCGAGCCGATCGTGTGTCCGGCGGCCGCAACGTCTTTCAAGATGCTCGGAAAATATGTTGCGTGTTTGCCGATAGGGAAGAACGTAGCCTTGATGCAGTTGTCGGCGAGTGCCTTGAGAACAGCTGCCGTATTGTGCGGCCATGGACCGTCATCGAAGGTGAGAACGACTTCACCGTTTTTCAGAAAATCATGATTTTTGAAATGTTCGAACCCGAAGCCAGGACCGCCGGTCGTGTCAATCTCGACCGTGCGCGACATGCCGATGGCATTCGGATTGTCGCACTTTGCGACGACCGGCGCGGGTCCGGGAGCAGGNGGCGCCGNAGTCTTGATCGTAGGTGTTTGCGCGAAGCCCAGGCTTGAACCAGCCAAGGACGCCAACATCAACAAAACATATGCAATAGATCTTCGCATCATTTCTCTCCCGCTCGCCGCTGCCGTTCAACCTCACTCGCATCATAAACGCAAATCGGGGTTGAGTCAGGTGGCTTGTAAGGCCGCCCTTGGCCGAAAGAGGTGAAGTCGGTTTGGCGGTAGCCTTACTTTGTGGTTGGGCATAAATGTTTACTACTTCCGCTTTGTCACGTGCGTCGACGAATTTTCGCCCCGGTACCTCAAATGGCACATGGTTAAGACCTTTTCTCGTCGCGGTAGAAACCATCTTAGAGGCGTCGGCCTGCCGGTGTACCGCACTCGCACGGTTTGCTAGCTTTCGGCGGTCTTCGGGCCCGTAGCTCAATGGTTAGAGCCGACCGCTCATAACGGTCTGGTTGGAGGTTCGAGTCCTCCCGGGCCCAC
>Ga0031654_10000387_pt1 | contig 11028 bp, 19 predicted proteins | sample FrelakmetCRP12CR_FD_55268 | JGI IMG/M metagenome (GOLD analysis project Ga0031654, IMG submission 55268) | Freshwater lake sediment microbial communities from the University of Notre Dame, USA, for methane emissions studies - CRP12 CR | ecosystem: Environmental > Aquatic > Freshwater > Lake >...
CTGTGTTAAGGTGATGTTTATGGATAATGTGAAGGTGCTGCAGGTCGGTGGCTCGATGGCTGTGATACTGCCTTCGGAAGTCGTGCAGAAGTTCAGCATAGAGAAAGGCACATGCATGCGTGTGGGCATAACCTTGGTCAATGGAGAGTATGTGGTGTACTATGCAGTGGATAGCAATGGCAATGGCAACAGCAACAATAAGGGGTGAGGGTGCTTGCATGGGTACTGAAGTGAAGGATATAATTTCAGAAGTGTTAAGCGCTTGCATATCTACTGGAGACTCTAATCCGATAAAGCTGAAGGAAGGGAACAAATATAAGGAGATTCATTGCCAGCTTCATACGATGGTCACGATGCCATCAGGCACCTTCAAAAGCACTGTTCTAAAATCCATTCCTGAAGAGTATCGCGTGGATATCCAGGAATACACTTATCCTGCTATGGTCGGGACTATAGGAAGGAAAGGGGATGTCGTCAAAGGCTATATAATGAAAGCTGCTGGCAAGTGCCTTGTTGTTGATGAGTTCCATAGCTTGGGGTTCAAGTCCAGAAAAGCCTTGCTTTCTTTGACTGAAGACCAAAAGGCTGTCAGGACTGTCGGGTATAATGCTGCTTCTCCTCACAGGGCAAGCAAATCTGTTACTATAGATAATAAAAAGTATAACATACTCAATGCATGTACAAAAGATAATGAAGTCAGGATAGATAATGTAAGGTGTTCTGTATTGCTTTCAGGTATAATCGCTCCTCACAAAAGGCATGATTATGATAAGAACGGGGAGCGCATCCCTATCAATCCAGATGATTGGGCTTTCAGCAGCAGATTCATGCCTGTGAATATATTTTTCACTATGGATGAGGTTGATGATGTTCTATTGGGCAAGAGGAATATCACTCATCCTGTGTATAGGGCTTGTCCTGGCGGGCATGTGTTTGAGGATTGGGAAACATTCGTCAAATGTCATAATTCCATAGTAAAGACTCAGCCTGAGCTGATTAGAAATTTCTTTGAAGAACACACGGAATTTTATGTCCGTTCAAAGCTGCATTTTGCCCGACTTTTTTCCTGGGCTTCTGGGAGCAATTCTACTGTGGTTGACTGGCAGCGATATATTCCCTACATACCGTTTTTCCTTCAGGCCGCGGTCACTTCTACTTTGACGCATAGCGAATATCAAGTGTTCAATCTTCTTGCTCAGAATTTCAAGCAAGTGGAAATCGCTAAGGAGCTTGATGTTTCTGAGGCATTTGTGTCAAAAATTTGCGAGAAAATAAGGGGGTTGAGATTAGGTTAAGAACTTAACCTTATGCTGAATTTCATAATTGCACCTATAGTAGATTAATTAATGTGTAGTTAACTACATATTAATTAATAGGTTATTAGATGTAAGCGTGAAAAATGGCATTTAGTTAAGAACTTAACCATAACTCATACGTTAATCGACTTAAAATAAAACACTGTTATGTATTGTGGAAAATATATATTAAAAGGAGGAATAGTATGAACGATTGGTGGATAGGGAAAGTCAATGAAGGCGCTGCCATAATGGAGGCGTGCAAGAAGGCGCTGGCTGAGAAAGGCATAGTTGAGCGCGAGTGCGTCACTTCACTGTTCATCTATGTGACTAGGATAAAGTGATAGCTATGAGGTTATCAATTAGGATAGGGAAGAGGAAGCTCAATGCAGAAGTGACTCTCAGCACCATGCCTTACATTCCAGTGGCAGGCATAAGCAGCAGGTGCAAGGACAGAATGCATGTGCTGTTCCTTGAGTATGATGGCATAGTCAGGTGGTTGGTGGAAGATGAGCTTGAATGGTTGTGCCAGCGCTTCAATCTCACGCCTTTCTACCTGTTCAGGAGCAGCGGGTACAATATGTCGTGGAACAACGATATAGAGTACGGCAATTATCATGCCATCTGCCTTACCAAGCTGGCGCCAGCAGACATAATGGAGATACAAAGGCATACGCACATAGACCATAGATATACCCATAACTTCAATGTGAACCTGTACAGGGGCAATGTTCTTCGCATGAGCGACAAGGGAGAAAAGGGTAAGCCTGTTTTCCTAGCTTGCATAGGCCCGCTGAAAGAAAGAAGAGCTATAGGTAAGGTCAAATCAAAGGAGTTCCTTTGCACGGTGAACAGGGAAATTAGCACAGCACACATGGAGCTCCTTGAGGGGCAATATAAGTCTCTTACGAGAATACATTACAGAAGGGAAGACGGCTGTCATGAGCCCGTCCTAGTCACTTACTTGACTGCGCATAAATGAGTGCAAGCATTTAAAGGCATCCCTAGCTTTGAGCTAGGCTTAAAAAACCTAATGCTAACTATAAGATAGGGGTGGTTAGAATGGAAGAAATAGGGTCAAAAGAGTTTGTGAGGCTAAGCAAGGCAAGGAGGCTAGCCTTTTCGTTCAAGAAAGAAGGTACAGTCGTTGAGCACATCAGCGGTAGGGCATTGAAGTATCTAGCAGATATGGTAGATGACCTGATGCGTGATGTGCTTGAGGAAGCCATGAAAGGGAATTACTATACAATGGCTGAGATAGACATAAAGCGCGGCTTTGATAAGTGGTTGAGGAAGAAGGCAAGGGAAGCGGATATAACAAAATAAATAAATAAAAGTATAGAAGTTTGAAAGTCTGTTCGATTGAAGGCGGCTCCTGCCGCCTTCCTTCTAACTGTGAGGGGGGGGATTGGCATAGACCAGATGACATTCGCGGATTTCGATGCGCTGTCCGAGAGGATAGAGTTCTACGGCTTCGATTCAACCAGGCAGAGGTCTGTGGAAGATTTCCTGAGGAGAGGCAAGCCGATAACCGCAGGCAAGCGAAACTTGGCCAAGGTCATCGTGCTTAGGAAGTATGAGATTGTGGAGCGCAAGAGGGTGTCCAGAAGGATAAAGTGGTACAGGAAGGTCGTGAACATGATATTCGAGGAGAAGAAGAGACACCCGCAGATTAAAGACAAGATTCATAGGAGAAGGAAGAAGCGATAGGGCAGTCCGATTGAAGTCGGCTTCAGCCGACTTCTGTCCAGGTAGTGCAGTTGTAGTATGTGACAGTGAGGTTGACGCATGTGCCCCATGCGTCTGGATAGAAAGTGACCTTGGGTGTGACATTGAATGCGGAGAAGTTGCTGTCGCCTGTGACATCGACCATGTTGCCTTGCGAATCGACTTTGTACTGGTGTCCAGCGCTCACATTGAGCTGCTGCAGCCTGCATGTGAGGTTGCCCACACTTGGGCCTAAGAACCAGATGCAGTTCGTGCTCACCTGGTAGATGAGAACGAGCATCAGCACATTGAGCATGATGTCGAGTATAAGTCTCGCTTTGTCAGCCCTTGATTTCCTCATCACCCTATCGAGAAGGTTCAGTCCCATGTGCACAACTCCATAATCCTGGCGGGATGGCGTAATACCTTATCAGAAGTCCCCTGAACTTGTTCGGCACTTCTTCAGGCTTTATCATCCCGTTTTTTAATAATTTATAGTACATCCTGAGCTGGCGCTTGTTGTATTGGAATGAGCCTGGCTTGATGTTATGCTTTTCGTGGTCTCCCATGATTGCCTCTTGAATTGATTATAGCTCTGCATTGGCTGCATTTGAATTCATGCTTGACGCTTATCTTTCCCCAATGCTTAGTCCAGCCTCCACACCTGTGGCATTTCATGTCCATATCAGCTCCAGCTTAGGTCTTTCACTTCTTCATTGGTTGAGTACATCCTGAACACTGGCGCAGTCTTGAACCTGTACATCCTTATCAGCTGTCCTGTCGTTGATTGATGGACGCGCAATCTGCATTCAGTCTCATTCGCGTTCAGCTGCGGTATCGCTATGAAATCAGTTATATTGCGCACCCGCTTGTCTATCTGGGAGAAATGCTGGGCTGTGAAGCCGATGTTGATTCCCCTTTTCCTTGACTTGAGCAGTATCGCGTTCACTGTCTGGTTGCGCTTGCTGCTTGATAGTCTCGAATCCAGCCATGACCATAGCTCATCAGCGGCGAAGAACCCTTCTTCCATGCCGTCTATCTGCTCAAGCGTCTCGATGAATGTATGTACAAATGCAAGGGTGTAGTTTGCATAGATTTTCTGCCCCTTGTTGAAGTTGCGCCATGCAAGGTATGTGAGCGCCAGGGTTTTGCCCGAGCCTAGCTCCCCGACAAAAGCTATCAGAACCATAATATCACATCCACCTATATCATCTATCAGCTATATCGTTTTAGGGTTTGAAGACCTTTTCTGAAAAGGGATTCAAATCTTTTTTATCTTTGCGCCAGGGTCTGCCTGCTTTATCGTCTTCTTCAGCTGCCTCAGAATCATCATGTCGAAAATCCTGTTCTGGATAGGCAGACCGAACTCTATCTCGAATGTGCTCGGGCTTGTCCTTTTGTGCGCCAGGGTCGCCAGCCCCCTGCTCTTGTCATGCACTTCAACAGCTGCCTGCACAAGCTTCTCATCAAGTATGTCGGCTGCATCATGCCTTGACATCTCCAGCTCAATCTTCATGCTTATCATCTCCTATTTTGACACTATCGTGATTGTTATTGACTTGTCGAAGCATCCGCATGCGAACATATAGACGCCTGCTTCCTTGATGCTGAACTTGTATATTGACCAGTCTATAGTCCTTTCCAGAGGCGTATGGCACTTCGGGCATATCATCACCAGCTTGTTATCCTTGCTCATCATCATCACTGTTCAATTTCCAGCGCCAGTCCTGGCTTCGTGTTGGTGTACGCCTTTTCAGCCTCTATGTATATCACATGAGAATCATCCATATAAGCAATGCCAGTGAGCGCATCCATCACGAGCCTTACAAGCTTGTCCAAGTCTGGCTTTACCTTATGCGGCTCGCCTGCATACTTTTCTTTGATGGTTTCTTCATCACGACTGAAATGCTTTTTTGGTCTTGGCATGTAAAAGGTCATGTACAGTTCAACAGGCTTGCTCAATGACGGGCCTTCTGGGAAATGAGAGGCAGCTGTGACCTTTATGGATGCAGCCCAGGCATCCTGTTCCTTGTCATTGGCCCTCACTATTATTGGCTTGCCTGTGTACTTGTTGACAAATGCCTTCATGCTCCCTTTTGCTATCGGGATTCCCTGAATGAACATCTTGGTCATGCTTTGTCACCATTACCTTATCTCAAAAGAGGCTTTGCATTGTATTAGCAGGCAAAGCCTCTTTGTCGTTGATTGATTCACAGTGCGCATAGCAATCAACGCCAACCTGAAAACATCTTCCTTATCTTGAGCGCAGATTCGTCTTCCCTTCTTGTCGCCTTCGCCACGCTCATCAGCTCTTCCCTTCCCTTTCTCTTCAATGATACCCTCAGTTCAAGCATCGAATTGAGGAACGATGTGAGCATCTTGTTCTCTGTCTTTTCGGCGACTGAGTACAGCGATGCGAATGATGCTGCTTCATAGTCTGCAAGCTCCGAGAGCTGCTTCTTGTTCTCGGCTTTCGCAAGTATGAGCGCTATCTTCGCAAGCGCCTCGTCCTGCGTCACTATCTCGTCAGTGCCGCCTGTCTCTATGTCCTGGTATTCAGGCGGCATTTCAGTCTTGGCTTTCGGCTTGGTCACATTCATCATTCCCTATATGCTCTATTAACTCTATGAGGAAGGCGGCTGATGCCGCCTTCACGCTGGCTTTTTTCTTTGGGCTAGCATCATTTCAATGTTCCTGACCCTTTTCTCGAGATGCACATGCCTTATCGCCATGTCTTCAAGCAGCCTGATTATCGCCTGCTGCCTCGCATTCATCCTGCGCACTGCCATTTCGATATCTTGCATATTTGCTCATCATACAGGTATAATCCTGGTCAGGAACATGACCGCAGCTATCAGCCCGCCTATGGCTGCGCCTATCAGTATCCACATTATCATGTCGCCCCTCTTCGCTGTCGGCACTCGCAGTATGTTGTCCAGCGCCTTCAGCTCCAGAAGATTGGTGACATTCTCCGATGAGTACTGCAGCTTGCCCTGCAAAGGCATCTGCAGCGGATAAGGCGAGCTGTGCTTCAGTATGTAGAGCGGGATGACCTTCTTCCTCAGGAAGCCGCCTGTGTAGAAGAAGTAAGGCTCTGACCTGTCGACCTGGAATGACTTCTTCTTTATCCTTATCATGCCGCTTTCGAGCTTTGCGCCTCTCAGCTGCACAACCTTGTCCGAAATCCAATAGAGACAACTGACTTTCATCCAATATCACATCCTCTTTCTATCATTTATAGTATCGCCTTCCTTTTGAACTCTTCAGGCGTGCTGGTAAGGCCTGCCAGCGTGCGCGCCAGTATATTGCCTTTAATGGTCAGGGCATATATGTTATCAAGATAGAACATACCGTTCTCTTTCCTTTCAAACGCCCTCTTTGATTTTATCAGGTCGTTCTTCTTCAGGTAGCTTATGTTCCTGTAGAATGCGGCTGATTTGTATGAGTGCTGCTTCTTCTTTGTGTTCCTTCCGATAAGCACTTCCATGAGAAACAACTGATGGTTTTTTGATAGCATAATAATTTTCATCCAATTGCACAGTACCTTACTATATGTATTTCATAAGTTATTTATAAAGGTTAACTTGACAGGTTACTATATTTTGGAAGTTAATACTAGTTTATTAATCACTTAAGGGATATGCATTACTGTAGCATGCTGCGGTTAGACCCGCTGCATGCTTTCAAAATAAGGGAATGGTGATGAAATGGCTAAGCACTCGTATTCAATGGACGCGCTTATTGGGCGGTTCATCGTAATCCTTGTCGGTGTTGTGCTGACACCCATAATCTACACGCAGGCAGTATCAGCCAATGTCGCAGGGACAACAGCAGTGATAATAGCACTCGTGCCAGCGTTCTTCGCGCTTGTCGTGCTTATATCCACAGTGAAGGGACTTTATTAAGCAGCAGAAGCAGGCAGTTCTCTTTGGAAGGGTCTGGAAGAGCTCCCTATCGCTCTTTCCAGCCCTTCCCCTTATTTTTATTTATATTTCACTTATGCCAAGTAATATGCAGCATCTAAGGTGAGAATGTGAAAGACTATGTAGCATTGCCTATAGCATTCATACTGGCAGCGATTTTCTTTGTTATCATGCGGGCATTCGCAGCCACTTACGCATGGGCTGATACGCTGATTAACTGGCAGATATTCGGCTGCGCCGAGCTGCTGGTCGTGATGGCTGGTCTGGCGATGACCTTGAAAGGAAGGAGGTAGCATTTATTAATCACTTAATGCTTAGGAGAATCGTATGAAAAAGCTGGCTTTCTTGTTGGGCTTAAGCTTGATGCTCATTCTAATCGGACAAGCGAATGCATACACGCAAGGCCTTTATTATTACAACACCACGACAGCGGCAGACTTCAATTATACCGCATATCTGAATGTGACAAGCGATTTGGAATCATGCTATACAACTGTCGATGTCTATGCTGATATAACAGGAACAACTGGGACTTTCATCAATTTTTATATATATGAAGGGGCTGCGCAGCTCGGCTCGACCATCCAGATGACAAGCTCGAATGTGTCATGCGCCCATGTGGCGACCAGGACAGCAAGCAGCAGCGACACGAATATAACAACAAGATTCCTGAACATAGGCACTCCTGCAGAAGTGACAGCATATACCGAGATAAGGACTGCATGCGGATTGGTGACAAACGCGACCATATTGCTTACGACTGCTGGCGGGCTTTTGCCGACCCCATACAAGACCGATAATGGATACCTTCAGCATTTCCCATTCAATTATAGCCTATATAGCAATGCAACGCTTATGCAGGGGGTTATTGATGCGTGGCATAATTTGACGCCTTCCCATTGCTCAAGAACAAACAAGGAAGTCCCGACAGGCTATGTTACACTGTTGAATACAACGCTCCAATATTTTTTTGTGCCATTCAATTCTGGTGTGGGGACAATAAACATAACTGGGGCTGTCCACTCAAGCGGATTCAGCGTGGCAAATATAGGATTACTGATTCCTAGTACTGGTGATGTGAACATATTGTATTATACATCCTCGAATTATTTTGAGAAGCTGAATTATGCAGTCCAGCCAGCAACGGATTATGTATTGTGGATAAGCTATGCTCAATCCATATTCACCCCAACGCAATTAATACCGCCGAACATAAACATAACATTGACCGATTATGAGGCGAATTACAACTGCACAGCGTGGAGTGCTTGCGACAAGATTTCACACCAGCAGGCAAGGACTTGCACCGACTTGGGCGGCTTGGCGCCAGACCGAATCCAGACAAGGAGCTGCATGCTTGTCAACCAGACTGCAGTGCTGGGATTCGAGAACTATTATGCAGCCGCTGACAGGCAGGTGTGCGTCCCAGGCTATCTATGCCTTGGGAAGACATTGCTGAACATAAGCCCCACATACTTCCCCGACAACCCAAGGTGGTCAATAGCGCCAGACAACATACTGTATTATTTGGCTTCAATAACCAGCGAAGAATCCACGCTAGGTTCAAGGTCGCTCAAGATGTGGTATATCCCGCCATCCCACCAGGGAGACCAAGCGCAGCAAGCTGTAGTGGGGAATGTCACGACAGTGGTATGCAATGATTCGCTGGAAGGGGTGTTCCCGCAGTCATTTTTGGTATTGAACACGACATTCGCAGCCTCGCTTGATTTCACCTTCCCTGCTGGCACCACAGAGCTTAAGTTCGATGTCAAGAGATGCGATAAGAATGCTGTGCAATACAACAACATCTGCGGGCATCGCTGCTATTCGCAGAACTGTTCTGTTGCTCCTTCAGGGGATTTTGTCGCAGCTCTTTATGACCAGGTTGAAAAAAAGAACCTGTTTGAATACACAAAGGAAGCATCATCGAACTGGACTACTTACACTGCATTCGTGGGCAATGCAGTTGAGGACAGGAACTACACCCTTATATTTTCAGTCCTGCCTATCCCCTGGAGTTCGGTGTTCGGGTACGGCAACTGCGTATATTTCGACAATGTGAGGCTCGTCAACACAGCGACATCAATATATGACCAATGGGCAGATGCAATATACAATTCGACCTGGGCTGACCTGACAGATGATGAGAAGCAGCAGGTTCTCCTTATATATTGCGTTGACGGGTGCCGAGGAAACGACTTTTACCAGAGCACAATCCAAGACCTGACATGCATAGAAACAGTCACGCTTAATGATTCCACATGCGTTGCGCAAGCCAAGCAGCAGCAGTATGGCAACCAGTCGATATTCCAGCCCATAAACTCAATCGCCAACACAGTGGTGAATGAGACCACAAGAGAGACGCTTGCGCAGTCATGGCAGGCTTCAGGATTTGGGTTCGCCCTTGTGTTCATCACGCCCATATTCTGGATAATGCTTCTGATTGCTGTCGTGATGGTGCTTGCAGCCTATGCGACAAAGCACATGGAGATAGGAGTAGGCGCAGGGCTGGTCATACTCATCGCATTCACCTTCGCGTTGCCTGAACTTATCATAATAACCATACTGCTGATAGTGATAGTAGCTTACATTGTTGGAAGGACAGTCGTGAAGACAGTATCAGGAGGCGGATAGCATGGCTGGCGGCGGTGGTGGGCTGTCTGTATATAACATGCTGCTGTTCTATTCAGTGCTTTTCTTCCTTATAGTATATCTGTCGGCGCTTGCAGGCGTATCAATAATATCCAGCAGCAACCCTGCGAACCTTACGCCTCCGACTAATTTCATCGACCCTTTCCAGGTGATAAGCTTTTACATTGCGCTGGCCAGCACTAATTCGACATACGCATTGATTACGATAGTGCTCATTGCGCCGTTCGCAATCGCCTTCATTTACGCGATAATGCAGCTGATAAGGGGAACAGGATGATGCGCAATATTCTGCTATGCATGGCTTTGGCGGTTGTGATAGCCATTGGAATGCCTTCTGCAATGGCCGCAACTTATACATGCGGTTCATGCGATGACTGCAACACTGCCATAGCTTCGGCTTTCCCTGGCGATATCATCCAGCTGAACGCTTCACTGTACAGCGATGTCTCTGGCTGCATCCTTGACAATTCTATAAATGATATAGCGATAGACTGCAACGGATACACTATCACAAGCTCCATAATAACTTTCGGTGCAATAAACATCCAGACAGCATCTAATGTCACGGTGTCAAATTGCAGCTGGATTGCTGGCTGGGACACTGGCGTCTACCTGTATGCATCTGATAACAACACTATTGAGAACTGCACCTTCTATGGTAATGCTAATGGTTTCCACACTTATGGCGGGAATTACAATGTCATGAGGAACAATAACATATCATTCGAGAGCGCTGGCTTCCTGATAGAGTCTGCCAACCAGATTGCCGAGAACAATACGATTGCAGACAATAACTATGGCATCGCATTCTACAGCGGCAGCGGCAACATCTTCAGGGATAACATCATTGCAAGGAATGCCGTCACTGGTACTTACATAATCAGCGGGGGGAACTATTATTACAACAACCTTTTCAACAACACTGTCAATGTCATAGACTTCACATCAGGTTCTGAGATATGGAACATAGGGAGGACAGTCGCAGGCATCAACATAGTCGGCGGGCCGAACAAAGGCGGGAACTATTGGGGATACCCGAACGGCACATGTTTCTCCGACACCTGTGTTGATGCAAGCCACACAGGCATTTGCGATGCGCCTTACTATCTAGACGGCACGAACATTGACTATCTTCCGCTGTCTTTGCCAGGCGCTGGCCCAAGCCCGCCGACAAGCCCAGGCGCGGCATGCATATCAAACATCAGCCTGAGGTCATTCTATAATGAGCAATCCATGGTCATAAATGACACTGGCAATTATTCCGTCAGCATCACTGGATACAAGGACAGCGCCTGCCAGTGGGGATGCGACAATTCAACTGCTCCAGCATCATGCAGAATCAGCCCATTGGAAGGTTCTCTGTACTTCTTTGCGTTCATAGCCGCGATATTGGTTGTGGCTGGGGTGCTGTACACAAGGAAGAGATAGAAGTCGGTTATGAAAGAGTTAAT
>Ga0031654_10000395_pt1 | contig 10942 bp, 6 predicted proteins | sample FrelakmetCRP12CR_FD_55268 | JGI IMG/M metagenome (GOLD analysis project Ga0031654, IMG submission 55268) | Freshwater lake sediment microbial communities from the University of Notre Dame, USA, for methane emissions studies - CRP12 CR | ecosystem: Environmental > Aquatic > Freshwater > Lake >...
CGGCAGGCCAACCGCTTACCCTTCCAAATCGAGTCTCTGATCGTTCAGCTGCGCAAGGAGCACCCCAGCTGGGGTGCTCCGAAGATCCGCGAGAAGATCAAACGCCGCAACTTAGGGATTGCGCTGCCGGCCATCAGCACCGTGCACGCCGTACTCGATCGCCATGGCCTGGTGACCCGCGGCCGCCGGCGTAACCACTACAAGGCCGAAGGCACCGGCTTATCCCGCCCCGATCAGCCCAACGATCTGTGGTGCGCCGATTACAAGGGCGAGTTCATGCTCGCCGATCGTCGCTATTGCTATCCGTTGACCATCACCGACTTCGCCAGCCGCTACCTGCTGTGCTGCGAGGCACTGGCGACGACCAAGGAGATCTATGCTTTTACCGCCTTTGAAAGGGCTTTCAAGGACTTCGGGCTGCCGCGGGCGATCCGCAGCGACAACGGTGTGCCCTTCGCCAGCAACAGCGCCTTCTTTGGCCTGAGCAAGCTCTCGGTCTGGTGGCTGCGCCTAGGGATCGGCATCGAGCGGATCAAGCCGGGTAATCCACAGCAGAACGGTCGGCACGAACGCATGCACCGGACCTTGAAGAAAGAAGCCACCAAACCGCCGGGCAAGAACTTCCTGCAGCAGCAGGCTAAGTTCGATGCCTTCATCCACGATTACAACCGGGAGCGACCGCATCAGGCGCTGAACATGCAATACCCAGCTGAGCTCTACACACCCTCACCGCGGCCTTATACCGGCCTACCGGAGCTGCATTACCCGTTCCACGATATGACCATCACCGTGACCCAATGCGGCCGCCTGTGCTTTGGCAGGCGCAAGATTAATCTCAGTGGCGTGTTTGCGGGTCAGAATGTCGGTGTCCGCGAAGTCGCCGATCACATCTGGTTGATCAGCTTCATGCACTACGATTTAGGCTTCTTTGACGACGAGACTAGTCGCGTCGAATGTGCCCCCAACCCCTTCAGTGCTAAAGTGTCAACGATGTGTCCGGTATAAAACGTCAGCCATGTGACCGGAATACACCTGATTGAATTGGTGGCCAGAGAGGGAATTGAACCCCCGACACGCGGATTTTCAGACCCTTGTCGCTGGTTCTAGGGGCTTATTAATCAATCACTTGCAACGCTTGCCGGCCCCGATCCCAGGCACACCAAGGCACAATCCTGGCACACTCAATCTGAGTTGGTCACGTCTCTGGCACAGATCCGGCTAGATCACGCCGCACCGAGCGCGATGGAACGGACAGACACGAAATCCTCGTCGCGAACGCCACGAACATCATCAGTGTGCAACGCCACCAGAGCTTGAGTCTTTCCGGATGCCCGGACGAACTCGACGTCCAACCCATCGGGCTCACAGAGTTCGACGACCGCTCCAAGGTCACCCTTGCGAAGTCCGCGCTCGGGGATGTCGCGCTCCAAAACTACCGTTTCCAATTCGTGAAACTTCATTGGCCATCTCCTGGATAGACTNTCACCAATTTGAGTGGTCACGAGCGCGGCACAGTCCACTGCTGAACTCGCGGTATCGCTCTCGCTGCCCTTTGGTGGTGGATGCGGTCCCTAGCGCAAAGCTTTAGGGTCTTTTCGCTACTATCTTGCCATCTTCCCATACGTAAAGTGGCGTGCCGTGCATGCGCGCAGTCTTCTGTGCATCCTTCGCCGCGCGTCGTAGGGCACGTCCAACACCTGCGGCAAAACTTGTTCGTCGGCTTGTCTTCGGTCGCGTTTTCGACTTCATGGACCGTTCTCCAATAACCGCGGCGCGCGACCCGAATTGTCGTACACCGCCCAGCTATCCGCCAGCGGCCGGTAGATGCGTTGAAAGTTCTCCCAACCTCGTCGGAACCTACGAAGAACATCAACCCGCGGCACGTCATGACCGCCCTGCCGCACTCGGGCAGCAATTCGCCGCAGTGCCAATTGCGCTGAACGCAGTCGAAGATACACTATTTCGATGCGGTAGCCAGCTCGCTTCCAAGACTGGACCCTACGCACGTAGGTCAATCCGCTGAATGTCGTCTCCAGGGCAAAATCCATGCGTTCGCCCGCCAGCCGGTCGATCTCCCGCAATACCGTTCGCGCAGCTGCGACGGCCGCGACCTCCGGCTTCAGAGGCGATAACCCGCTCGCGATCAGATCGGCATTTACAAAGTGAACCATCCCCGCATCTTCCGGGAGATACCGGCGCGCAAACGTCGTCTTGCCGGCACCGTTTGGACCTGCAATCAAAATGCATCGAGGTTGTCGCTTAGCCTTCGCCATCTATGGAGCATACGCGCCGTCGGCGCATCCGTCCGGGCGAGAGTCCAATTGGTGGNATTTTCCAATAGTTTAGAATATTGCATCGCCTTAGCCATTGGGTCAGCGACCCCAGCCTGCGAGAATATAGCAATGTCATTTCACATGCTTCCGCGCTCCGCCTCCGCTCTTTTTGGCCATGTCATGGCAGAGAACGCGCCGCTCTACCGCGCAATTCTCGATGTCTTCGCGGCATCGAAGCGCCAATTCCGACTGCATCTACGCCCCGACGAGGTGCTCGCTGAGGCGGCTTGGCCAACCGGCCTGCCCACGCCTGAGACTGTCCAGCAAGCCCTCGGGCAGCTCGTTGAGTGGGGCAATCTGGAGTCCCAACCGGACACGGCGCGTGTAGCGACCATCGAAGACTTCTACCGCAAACGCCTGCTCTACCGGATGACCTCCGGCGGAGAAGCGGTCGAGGCGGGATTGCAATCGTTCGTCGAGGCTCTGTCGCGGCGCGCTGAATTGCAGTCCGTGGCACTCGACGATATCCGAGCGCGTCTCATATCCCTCGGTCAGCTCATGCGCGAATCTCCTCCCGACACCGCCAAAGTCCATGGCGCACTTCGGGATCTGGTGCATGTGTTCGAAGGCTTGTCGAACAACGCGGAAGCCTTCATGTCCGGGCTCGCGCGCACTATCGAGCTGCAGCGCGCCGAGGTCGCCGCCGTGATGAGTTTCAAGACACGGTTGATCGAGTACCTTCAGCGCTTCATCGGTGACTTGGTGACGCGCTCGAGCCAGATCGCCGAGCTGCTGGTCGATCTAAGAGTGTTCGAGCGTCCGATGCTGCAAATCGCCGCCGAGCGCGACGCACGCAATGCGGCTCCAGGCGATTTCGAGATGGACGCAGAGGCCGTCGATGCACGGCTTATCGCGTGGAACGAGCGCTGGGCCGGCCTTGCGCGTTGGTTCGTGTCCGACGGGCGGGACCGCGCCCAGGCAGAGCTGCTGCGCGCGAGTGCCCTCTCGGCGATCCCCCGCCTGCTGCAGGCCATCTCGCTATTGCACGAACGGCGCGCGGGCCGCAGCGATCGGGCAGCGGATTTTCGGCGCCTGGCCGTTTGGTTTGCCGCGGCGGGCAGCGACACAGACGCTCACCGGTTGTGGCGAGCCGCATTCGCTTTATCGCCTGCGCGGCACCTGTCGCTGGCTGTGACCGATGAGAAAGTCAGTGCGAATGTGCCCTGGCGTGACGCGCCCGGCATCACCGTCCTGCCGAAGCTTCGCGAACAAGGGGTGCTGCCGACCCGAGGGGCTCCGCCCCGCATCCTGGACCGCTCTGAGGAACGCAATTTACTGGCAGCCCGCGTCGCGGAGGAAGCCGCTGAAACCGAGTCGGCGCGGCAACGTCTGGCCACCAACCGCGAGACCCGACTATCCGAGTTGGGTCGACTCGATAAGTCGACGTTTCGTCTCTTCCTAACGCTGCTGGGCGAGGCTCTCGCAACTCAGACAGATCCCGACGAACCCGTGGAGCGGTTGACCGGCGACGGCACGCTCATTGTTCGGCTCGTCCCTCTTGATTCTCACACTCGAGCGGAAATCACGACGGACTTAGGTACGTTCCGCGGCCGCGACCATCGCATCCTCATTCGTAGAACCTAGCTCATGCCAGCCCCCGGACTACAAGACGTTCTGACGCACCAACAGGGAGAGGAACGCGAGCAAGCGCTGCGCACCCTGCTGATGCACCCTCTCATGCCCGCCGGCGACCCAGGGCTCGAGCTCGTGCGCCGGCACGCCGACTACTTGCGTGACTGGTTCGGGCGAGAAACGGGATGGACCCTCCAGGTGGAGCGGCAATGCGCGCGGCTCTATAAGCGACCGGCCGCGCTCGATGATGCGACTCGCGGTTTGCCGGAGTTCGACCGTGACCGCTACGCGCTCCTGTGTCTCGCATGCGCGGTGCTCGAGCGCGCCGAATCGCAGATTACACTGCGATCCCTGGGTGAGCGTCTGTTGGAAGCTGCGGCGGATCCTGATCTTGCTGCCTGCGGATTTAGCTTTACCCTGGAGGGCGCCCGCGAGCGACGCGCCCTGGTCGGCGTCTGCCGCCTGCTGCTGGAACTCGGTGTCTTGACGCGCGTTGCAGGCGACGAAGAGGGGTACGTGAATCAATCCGGTGACGTACTCTACGACGTACACCGCCGAGTACTTGCGCGATTGCCGGCCGGAACGCGCGGCGCCAGTCTCATCGCAATGACGCAGCCGGACCTTGATTTTGACGAGCGGCTCGCCGCTCTCGTGGATGAATACGTGCCGGACAGTCCCGAGGGAAAGCGCACAGCGCTACGCCACCGATTGGCACGGCGGCTGCTTGACGACCCCGTGCTCTATCACGACGAACTCGCCCAGGACGAGCGCGAGTACTTGGTCAATCAACGCGGCCCCATGGCGCATCGGCTCGCGCAGGCCGTTGGACTGACCGCCGAACTGCGCGCCGAAGGCCTCGCACTCGTCGATGCGGACGGCGAACTCTCCGACAAGCATCTGCCGGCGATCGGCACAGAAGCGCATGCGACGCTGCTGGTGGCGGAGCACCTGGCGCGCGCGGCAGTCACCGATCCATCGAGGATTCATTCGCTGCGCGAGCTTGCGGGCTATCTGCGTACCGCGGCGGACCGATACGGCCGCTTTTGGCGCAAGGACGCGCGAGAGGCCGGCGCCGAAGTCCAGCTCGCCGAGGAGGCGGTCAATCGACTCGAGGCACTGCGGCTCGTTAAACGCCAGCAGAACGGAGTGCAGCCCCTTCCGGCCTTGCACCGCTACGCGATCTCCGAGGCGCTGACTTGATCGGCCTCCCTCCAAAGTCTGCGCTGCCCACCCCCGGAAGAGCCCGCTGGCAACCGTTGCGGCTCGGCCTCGTTGAGTTATACCACTACGACGTCGAGGAGTTCTGGTTCCGCGATGGCCACCTGCTGCTCCGGGGTAACAATGGCACTGGCAAATCCAAGGTACTTTCTCTCACTCTGCCCTTTCTACTGGATGCGAACCTGAGCGCCTCCCGTGTCGAACCGGACGGGGACCGCGGCAAGCGCATGGAGTGGAACTTGCTGATGAACAAGCGCTACGAGCGCCGCGTCGGCTACACCTGGATAGAGTTCGGCCGCCGCGACGGCGACGGGCGGGTACTGACGCTCACCTTGGGCTGCGGCTTGCGAGCGGTTGCCGGCCGACCCGGTGCGGAGCCTTGGTTCTTCATCACCGATCAGCGCATCGGTGCGGATCTGTGGCTGACCACCCCGGAAAAAACGGCACTATCGAAAGAGCGCTTGATCGAGGCTATCGGCGCCCACGGTCAGGTATTCCCCAATGCCCAATCCTATCGACGCGCCGTGGATGAGCGGCTGTTTCGACTCGGGACCGAGAGGTATGATGCACTGGTCGACACGTTGATCCAGTTGCGCCAGCCGCAATTATCCAAGAATCCGGATGAGCGGCGCCTCTCGGAGGCATTGACGCACGCACTACGTCCGCTCGATCGTGCAGCGCTCGAGGATGTTGCCGAAGCCATGAGTGAGCTCGATGACATTCGGCGCGACTTGGATGAGATCGAGGCCATGCGCATGGCCATCGGATCGTTCGGGGCCCGCTACCGGCGGTATGCGCAGGTCGCAACGCGTCGCCGTGCTAGAACACTGCGGCAGGCGCAAACCGATTTCGACAATGCCAGCCGAGATGTGAACGCCGCGCAGGTGGAACTCGACGAGGCCCGCGCGCGGGTCGCGCGTCGTCAGTCGCATCAGCAAGAACTGGACGAACAGCTGGCTGCCGACGAAGCTCGCTTGCGCGTGCTGCGATCGGACCCCGTTATGCGGGATGCCGCCCGGCTTTCCAGCGCTCGCGAGCGAGCCGCGGAATGCCGCGTGCTCCAGGATGAGGCCGAGGGACGGGAAGCGGTTGCCAACACTCAGCTCACAATGGAAAAGGAAGCGGCGAATCGCCGGCGCAAACAGGCCGACGCCACCCGCTCACAACTGCTGGATTTCGCATCCAGCGCTTTCGATCTTGCAAAATATACTGGACTCGGCGACGGACACGCCCGGCCGCTGCGGGACATCATCTTACCCGACGGCGTAACCGATCTCCCTGATGACGCGGTGGCCACTCTGCTGCGAGAGGGGCGGGAATCGGAATCGCGCCGCCGCGACCAGATTGCTGTGGTCCGCAAACGACTACGCGACGTCGATTCGGTCACGCAAAACCGCATCCGCGCGCAAGACACACGAACACTCCATGCCGATGCCTTCGACGCCGCTTCCGAAGCTGCTCGTATCGCTGCAGAGATGCTGCAGGAGGGCGGCGCGCAACTGCTCGCCGCTTGGCGGCTTTATGCGAACGCTGCGCAGGCGCTGCACATCCCCGACTTCGAGCCCGTCCTGGATGAGCTGGAAACCTGGCATGTAACTTTGAGCGGCATCAATCCGATGCGCGCCGCCTTGGATGGGGCGCGTGAGTTCCTAGAACAGGACTTCGCCGCGCGGGCGGCCGAACTGGCCGACGAGCGCCGCCGATTGGCCCTTGAACAGAGCGAGCTTCGAGAGGAACGCGCTCGTCTCGAAGCCGGCGAAGACCAGGTGCCTCCCGCCCCCCACACCCGGGACGCCGCCACCCGCAGCCACGCAACCGGGGCGCCCCTATGGCAGCTCGTGGATTTCGCACCTCACGTTCCGAGCGCCGCCCGGGCGGGACTGGAAGCGGCCTTAGAGGCTAGCCGGCTCCTCGACGCGTGGGTTCTCCCAGAAGGCACCGTGATCGACGGACGTACGCACGATGTCATCCTGACCATGCGATCGCCTTGCACGCACTCGCTGGCGGACTGGCTGCTACCCACGATCTCGGCCGTAGGCGGTGGCGCCGGCATCGATGCGCACACCCTGTCCGCTCTCTTGCGTTCGGTTGCCTGCGCCGAGCATGAACCGCCCGAGGCCGAGGCCTGGGTGTCGCCGAGCGGGGAATTTCGCCTAGGCAACGTCCGAGGCGCCTGGATGAAGCCGGCCGCCCGGTATATTGGTCATGTCGCACGCGAAGCCGCGCGCCGAGCGCGCCTGGACGATATCGCCACACGCTTGGGCGAACTCGACGCGGCACTTAAGTACCAAGGGTCGGCCGCCACGCAACTCACTGTCCTTCGCGACGCTGCGCGCAGCGAGTACGCACGGGCGCCCGCCGACGACGGCCTGCTGCGTCTGCATGCCGAGCACAACGCCGCCGAGCAACGACGTCGCGACGCGCAAGTACGACTCGGCGAGGCGGAATCGAAACTCGCCCAGGCCGACCACACCCTCGCACGGGCACGCGACGACCTGGCTCTGGACGCGCGCGACCTGAACCTGCCAGCGACCGCCGTCGAATTCGATCTTATCGAACGGGCGCTCGGCGATTATCGCGTCGCGCTCACGGAACTCGGCAACGCGGTGCGTGACCATAGAGCCGCGCTCACCGAACTCGCCGAGCAGACCTTGCGCGAAGCCCACGCGCGCGAGTCCCTTGCGTCCGCGATCGACGATCGTCGGGAGAAACAGAAGATGTTGAGCGCCGCAGCCGAGACAGTCGCAACGCTGCAGGCCACGGTCGGCAAACAGGTCGACGAATTGCTGAGCGAGATCGATGCGACTCAACAAGCGCAGCAGAAACACGAGCGCGCGCTGAAAGATGCGCGCGCGCAACTCGTGGTTGCCGCCACTCAGCGCGGAACCGCCGAACAAAAACACTCGGACCTCAGCTGGAAACTCGAGGAGCGCGCGCAAGGGCGCAAGGCTGCCGCCGAGAAGCTCCAGGCTTACACCCTTCAGACTGGCTTCGTGAACATCGCCATCCCGGAGCTGGGTCTACCGGAGGGCATGACTCCCTGGGGCATCGATGCTGCGCTCACGATCGCCAGGCGCGCCGAGCAGGCCTTATCCGATGTCCCGGCGGAAGAGCCAGACTGGGAGCGCATTCAACGCGAGATCGGGCGCGATTTCACCGAACTGCAAAGCACGATGTCGACCCAGGGGCACTCAGCGACCGCGGAGCCGAGTGACCACGGACTCATCGTGCGCATCGTCTATCAGCAGCGGCCGCAGCGCCCTGATGCGCTCGAACAGCGGCTCGACGCGGAGCTGACGGAACAACGCCTGATCCTGTCCGCTCAGGAGCGCGCGTTGCTCGAAGAGCATCTCGAGAAGGAGATCGCCGCCAACCTACAACGGATGATCCGGGACACGGAGGAGCGCGTCGCCGCGATCAACGTCGAACTCGATAAACGGCCCACGTCTACGGGCACGCGCTACAGACTGGTCTGGGAGCCCTTGCCCGAGAACGACGAGAACGCGGTTGCCGGACTCAGCGTGGCGCGCACGCGGCTGCTCAACACAAGTTCGGATGCCTGGTCCGCGCAGGACCGGCGACAAGTCGGCGAGTTTCTACAGGCACGCATCGATGCCGAAAGACAGCGGGACGAGCGCGGGACGCTCTTCGAAAGCCTGGCGCGGGCGCTGGACTATCGCCGCTGGCATCGTTTTGCCGTCGAACGCAACCAAGACAGGCAATGGAAACCGCTCTCCGGCCCCGCGTCGAGCGGAGAGCGTGCGCTCGGTCTGACTGTTCCCCTCTTCGCCGCCGCCAGCAGCCACTATGAAAGCTCGGATGCACACGCACCGCGGCTGGTGCTGCTCGACGAAGCCTTCGCCGGCATCGACGACGAGGCGCGCGCAAGCTGCATGGGCTTGATCCGCGAGTTCGATCTGGACTTCGTGATGACCAGCGAGCGCGAATGGGGCTGTTACGCGGAGATCCCCGGTCTCAGCATTTGTCAGCTCGTGCGCCGCGAAGGCATGGACGCCGTGTTCGTGTCCCGCTGGTCGTGGGACGGCCACGAGCGCCGGGCCGAAGCAGATCCGGTGCGACGCTTTCCGGAACCCTCGTTCGCGGATGATGAGCATGAATTCCATTGACGGGGAGCGCCTCCAGAGGCTGCTGGGTGGAGCGGAACTCGCGCATCTGCGCCTGCGGCTGCGTGCCCGATATGAGAGAGGCTCGTCACGCGATGATTTTACGCTAGCGGATCTTGGGTCTGGCGAACGGCGCGCGCTCGCCGGACTGCTCGGCCGGCGCATTCTGGCCGCTGGCTCCATGCGGATACGCCGTTCCGAACTCGATGGTGCGCTTGCCCGCGCGGGAATCGCGGGCACGCTGCGCGAGGCGTTGGAGTTCCTCGACGGACCATTGTCGGATCGCAAGGCAGATCGGGTGGCCCGCCAGCAAGCGTGGAGTGCCGCATTCTCTCGCAATGAAGAGCCGCGCCTCGCCGATTTGCTGGCGGACACGGCCGGCACCGCGCTGGTGAAGCGACTCTCGGCAAGCGATCCTGCGCGAGCTGCATTACTTGTGTCGCAGGCCGCTCGTGTACTCGCCAGGTTGCCGGGCCTCGGCATTTCGCGAGCGCAACTTGCGGCCGAAGTTCTGGGCGACTCGCACGGCCTCGACACAGGGCGTCCCGTCGCCACGATCGTATTGCGAGCGTGCGCAGTCGACCGTTCTTCGCAGCCGATCGAACAATCCGTGGTTACCGACGCAGAGGAATCCCATAGCGAGCGCTGGGCCCGGCTGGGTGTAACAGTCAATGAGCTGGCACTTCCAGCCCTGTGTCTCAACTTACCGGGTCCGGACACAGTCGATGTCGTCCATCGGCAACCTAAGACGGCAACACGGCTCGATGCGTCGCTCGCATTCGTACTGTCCCCGGGAGAGCCGCTGCATATTTCGCTGCGCAGGCTGCTACGCAGTGCCCCCAAATGGCCCGTCGCGGGTCGCGACGTTTTCGTCTGCGAAAATCCTAACATCGTTGCAATCGCTGCCGACCGCTTAGGTTCAGCTTGCGCACCGTTGGTATGCACGGACGGAATGCCGTCGGCCGCTCAGCAAACGCTGCTCGGACAGCTCGCAGCCGGCGGCGCCCGGCTACGCTACCACGGGGATTTTGATTGGCCTGGGCTGGTAATCGCAAACTTCGTGATGCGTGAATTCGGCGCCGAACCATGGCGTTTTGGGACTGCGGACTATCTCTCAGCAGCAGCCGACCAAGGAATCGCTATGCAGGGCGGCAGTCGAGTCACGGCAACGTGGGACGATCGCCTGACCGCCGCGATGTCGGAGCGGGGAGTCGTCGTGCATGAGGAGAGTGTGGTTGAAACTTTGCTGTTGGACCTTGCGGCAGTTCTTCCAGACAACGAGCTGCGCGAATAGCTGCTGCTTGGTTCGAAAAGGTCTGACCAAACGTTGCCTGGATAGCTCTAAATCGCGACGAGCTCTAGGCCGATTCAAGAGCGAGTTGGATGCCGCTTCAGATCCATTGCATCGTGGCCCCACATCGAAGTTCTGCGACTGCCGTGGCCTACTCCCAGACACGCGGATTCTTCGTCCGATTGTCGGGATAATTTTCGCGCTTGAGGCAGCGATGTAACTGATTGATTTTATTTAAGATGGTGGCCAGGGAGGGAATTGAACCCCCGACGCGCGGATTTTCAGACCCTTGTCGCTGGTTCTAGGAGCTTATGAATCAATCACTTGCAACGCTTGCCGGCCCCGATCCCAGGCACACCAAGGCACAATCCTGGCACACCCAATCTGAGTTGGTCATATTACTG
>Ga0031654_10000398_pt1 | contig 10910 bp, 13 predicted proteins | sample FrelakmetCRP12CR_FD_55268 | JGI IMG/M metagenome (GOLD analysis project Ga0031654, IMG submission 55268) | Freshwater lake sediment microbial communities from the University of Notre Dame, USA, for methane emissions studies - CRP12 CR | ecosystem: Environmental > Aquatic > Freshwater > Lake >...
GGTCTGATAGTAGATATCCGGGTCAAACCAGGTGACCGGGTATTCCGGGGCCAGGACCTGGTGAGCATCGAGTCCATGAAGATGGAGAGCTATGTGGCTTCCCCCTGCGACGGATCGGTGGAGGAGGTGAAAGTTGAATCCGGACAGGCGGTGGAAACCGGGGATGTCCTGATAACGTTCAAATTATGAACGATGATTGTTACTGGCGGCATGGGACCGCGGCGGATAGACGGTTTCCCTGCTTCGATGGAAAAAACACGGTCTGCCCAATATGCTGCGTGGAAAAGTGCCCGGTGGAGACCCCTAAATGGTTCGGGGCCTGCACGGCGGCCGGCCACCCTACCTGGTCCAAACAAACCATCCCGGTTCCCCGCAAGCTGGTCTGTCTGGAATCCTCCTGGGATGATCGGATCTTTCAGCACCTCTCGGTGCAGGGTTTTATTAATGCCCTGGCCCCATTAATTCATCCGCCTTTAAAGGTGGCTTATCGGTTCATCGAATCCCCCCAGCATCTGACGTTTTATACCCGCAAACCCGACGGCCTGTTGTGGTCGGACTTGGAAGCCTGGGATGCCCCGGTTTTTTATCTGGCCTTCCATGGGGCCCCCGGGAAGGTTTTTGCCACCCTGGAACAAATCGGTTCCGAAGTGTTATACGAAGCTTTCAAAGGGTATGGGGAGTATAAAAATCTGGTTTATTTCGGGGCCTGCAGTGTATTGGGAAAAACCTCGGGGATGAAATTCGGCAAAAAATTTCTGAAGATTTCCAAAACCAGGGCGATTATCGGGTACAGCCGGGATATCGGCTGGATGGACAGCCTGACGGTGGATCTGCTCTTCCTTTATAGATTCTATACCCATGCCGATCCTTGGGGCCACCTGTCGGAAATTTTCAATTCGGTCAAGCAGGACTTTGGACCGGCCGAACGAATGGGATATACGCTTATTCAATCTTGAGAAGAATTTATATTTGACATCATTTTTTAATTAATATAGCATATAAAATGAAATACAAATTGAGGTTAATTAATGACTACGATCACCGTCCGGTTGCCGGATAATCTTTTTAAGGAACTGGATAGCCAATCCAAAGAATTGAAAATTTCAAGGGCCTTTTACGTCCGAAAAGCGCTCGAACACCTGAGCCAAGAAATGAACACGCAACGCCGCCGGGAACGATTAAAAAAAGTCAGCTTAATGGTACGCAGTGAGAGCCTAAAAGTGAATGCTGAATTCAGCGAGATAGAAGATGCCCCGGATGCTTAGGCGCGGAGAGATCTGGTGGGCTAATCTGAATCCGGGAAGCGGTACTGAACCGGGCAAGACCAGACCCGTTCTGATACTCCAAAACGAGGCGCTGTTGGAAGCTCGACATCCCTCTACGATCGTTATACCTTTGACAACGAATCTTGTGGAAGATGCCGAGCCGTTAAGGATCAGGATCCCCGCTCAGGGGTNGTTGGAAAAAGACTCTGACCTGCTGATCGACCAGGCCCGGGCCATAGACAATCAAAGATTAATTAAGGGTCCCCTGCTCCAACTTGATGNGGATTCCATCAAAGAAGTGGAAAAAGCGTTTATTGACGTTTTGGGAATATCCTGNATGCCTATTTTCTCTCAATAATCTGTCATTGAAAAGGTGCATTGCCTAACGGTTTAAAAACTGTTAGGATATTTATTGGAAGGAACTTGAGGCAACCTATTCGGAAGCGGGNGATGGGGAAAAAACCTAAAAAAATTCTGTTATTGACGGTGATCGTGGTTATCTCCCTGTTTCTGGGAACTTCAATCTACCTCAATTATTACGGTTTATTGGAGGCCGATATCCTGGCCTCCAACCTATCCTTTGAAAACCCTGATTTGGAAAATCTGCTCGCCGATCACAAGAATCAATTGAACCTGGTCCCGCTTTCTACCTCCGATAATAATCCGGCAGGAAATATTTCAGAAAATCATTTTTGTACCTTCCTTCCCAGAAACTCGATCGATAAAAAGAATCCCGTCCTTCGTTGTTGAGTCCTGCCCCGGCGGTCGTTACCCCTTACCCGGGTAACACCAACCTTTCAGGTTATTTTTGTTTAAATCATTTTAACCGGTTTTTTTGGGAGGACTTATGTTAGGCATCAATCAAGACATGCTGGTAATCCTGGTAATCGCCGCTTTTATTTTTGGGGCCAAAAAATTACCTGAAATCGGTAAAGGATTGGGTAAAGGAATACAAGAATTCAAGAACGGCATAACCGGCCAGGGCGAGGAGGAGAATTCCGCCAAGCCTAAAGGAGTCGAAAAGGCGGAGACCAAATAAAATTGACGCTACGCCCTTTTGGGTGGGTACCCCCCCGTTTCTGTTATGGCCGCCGGGTCTCGGCGCACGGGTTTTCCAAAGGTATTCCGGACTTCGAATCCGGGCCTGAGTGGCTAATTTTATTTAAAGCAGGCCCAAACCCAGAGGCTTTTAATGCCTTCCGGCCGGCCCTGCCTCCTGGAAGACTTGAAAACACGGGGGCTGGGTTGGGACCTAAAAAGAAATGTGGTGAGCCAATCATTTGCCTCGGAGGCGGTGGACTGCCCAAAGGATAAAGCCGATGAGGGAAATTCCCAAAATGATTTCCAGCTCATAATGCCTGATGTCTTCCAATAGAATCTGAAGGGCCGCGCCGAACAGATACCCTCCTGAGGCAATGACCACGGACCAGAGCAGGGCTCCCAGGCCATTGAGAATCAGGAAACGGCCGGCCTTGAACTGTTTATCCAGCCCCAGGACAAAAGGGGTCAGAATACGTATGCCGTAAACAAACCGAAAGCCTAAGACGATCAGGTTGTGGTAGCGTTCCATGGCTTTATGGACCTTATCCACCCGGGTCTGCAGTTTGGGATACCGGCTTAACAAGGTAACCCCCTTATGACGTCCAACCAAGAAAAATAGCTGGTCCCCGGAAAAGGCNCCTAAAAAGGCAAAAAACATGACCCAGGGCAGCTTAAGATATCCTAACTTGGCGGTGAGTCCGCCTAATATCAGAACCGTTTCCCCTTCAAAAAAAGTGCCCAGGAATAAACCCAGGTACCCATACGTCCTGACCAAGTAATCAAGAGTCATGCCTGATACTGCTCCTCTGGGTGTATTTCACTCCGGGAGAATACGACAGCCTTAGAGCGGAAGATTCGAACTCCCTCTACTTCCGGTCGTTTACCGGGGAGGTTTCTATTGGGTAGGTTTTAATGATAGTATAGATCAAGCGGGAGGGAAAAGATATGGTAATCTTCAATGGCCTTTCACCCATTTTTTCCCTTCGATTTTTTCGGGTTTTGGGGATTTTCATGTTATAATTGAATTGGAAGATCCCTATCGTGGAGTACGATCCCCCCAGAAAAGGCCCAGGAGCTGGATCAGCCGACAGGAGCACCCCCTTGAGCGATGATTTTCAAATGGAGGAATTGTTGGCCGCCCTGGAAGAAGCCCGGGCCGAGAATGAGAGGCTGCACCAACAGAATGAGCGGTCGATCCTGTCCCGGCAGGCCCTGGAGGCCGAACGCCGGCGTTATCAGGATCTCTTTGACCTCGCCCCTTGCGGCTACCTGGTGACCGATCCTAACGGCACCATCCAGGAAGCCAATCGAACAGCCGCCCGCTTGCTTCAGGTCAGCGTGGATTTACTGAAAGGCAGGCCCCTGACTGTTTTTGTAGCTCCNGAAGACCAGCCCTTCTTTTCCAGCCGCTTGGCCCTTCTAAATTGTAATCAGGAGGCCCCCGCCGGCCAGACCCCTTCGGAGGAGGAAGGGCCGGGCAGAGAGGTAAGGCTTCGGACCAGCGATGGGCTGCAGATCTCTGCCACCCTCAAGGCGGCAGGTGAAAGCGCCCTGGAGGGAAGGCGGATTGGCTTGCGCTGGCTCATTCGGGACATGACCCAGCGCAAGGTCACCGAAGCGAGGCAACGGGAGGAGGCCGGCCGACTAAGGGACCGGGTGAAAGAACTGAAATGCCTCTTTTCCATTTCCGATCTTTTCCGGAAGCCCGGGCAGGTTCAGGATGAAGTATTCCAGGGAATCGTTGATCTGATCCCCCCGGCCTGGCAATACCCGGAAATCGCCTGCGCCCGGCTGGTATTGGAAAACAGAAAATTCGAGACCGGGAATTTTCGACTGACCCCCTGGAAAGCGGCCGCCGACGTACTGGTCAACGGTCAAACGAAAGGATCCCTGGAGGTTGGTTATCGGGAGGAGAAGGACTGGGGGACGGAGGGGCCTTTTCTGCCGGAAGAAATATCTTTGATCGAGGATATCGCCGAGCGTACGGGCAGATTCATCGCCCGGGTGGAAGCCGAGGAGGCGCTGCGGGAAAGTGAAAAAAGATTCCGCGTGTTGTTTGAGCAGGCGGCCGTGGGCGTGGCCCAGATTGAGTCGGCAACCGGAAGATTTATGAGAATCAACCAACGCTATGGTGATATAGTCGGGTACAGCCCGGAGGAGATGCATTNCCGCACTTTNCAGGAAATCACCTACCCGGAGGATCTCAAAGAGGATCTGGAGAATATGGAAGAACTCATTGCCGGAAAAATCCGCGAGTTTTCCATGGAGAAGCGGTACCTTCATAAAAACGGCAGCTTGGTCTGGGTCAACCTTACGGTTTCCCCCATGTGGGCGCCGGGCGAGTCGCCCGACTACCATATTGCCGTGGTGCAGGACATCACCAGGCGGAAGCGGGCCGAAGAAGCCGCGAGAGAGGGACGGGCCCTTCGCCAAGCCGTCGAAGATGCCTTCCTGGCCGGTATAACGGTGGTTGATCAGAACGGGCGGCAATCCTATGTCAACCGGGCTTTTTGCCGGATGGTGGGGTGGGACCAGGAGGAATTGGTAGGGGCGTCGCCTCCCTTCAAATACTGGCCTCCGGATCAATGGGAGGCTATTGGTTCGATCTCTCAATCCCTCCCTGAAAGCCAGGCCTCCCCGGGCGGAACTGAAATGATTCTGCAGCGGCGCAACGGAGAACGTTTTTGGGCCCTGGTGCTGTCTGCCCCCGTGATCGATGCTCAAGGCAACTCCAAAGGGAGGATAGGTTCCATCTACGATATTACCGAGCGCAAACAAATCGAAGAACGGGTACGCGGTCTCAGCCAACAGCTTTTGCGCAGTCAGGAAGAGGAACGGCGGAGAATTTCCCGCGAACTCCATGACGTGATCGGGCAAAATCTTTCGGCCTTGAAGGTCGGAATGGAAGGCCCCTGGATAAACCGTTTGAAAGGATTCCCCGAGATCAGTGAAAAATTCAAGGAATGGGCCCAGGTACTCCAGGATACCATCCGGGTGGTTCGGGATATGGCCCTCACCCTGCGTCCTTCCAGCTTAGATCAACTGGGGCTGGTCAAAGCCGTCCAACAATATTGCGAGGAGTTTTCAGCCAGAAACCGGATCCGGGTGGATTTCATGGCGGCCGGAATCGGTGATGCCGGCCTGGACTACGACACCCGGATCGCCCTCTATCGCCTGATCCAGGAGGGGCTGATCAACATCAATAAACACGCGGCCGCCACTCTGGCCGTCATCCGCCTGGTCTCCTCTTTCCCCAATATCATCCTGCGCATTGAAGACAACGGACAAGGGTTTGATGTAAAAAAACGGCAGGAGGAGGCGATCGAAGAAAAACGCCTGGGCCTGAGCAGTATGGAAGAGCGGGTTACCCTGCTCCAGGGAACGATGAAAATTGATTCCCAGCCCGGGCAGGGCACCCGGGTTTTTATCGAGATTCCTTCCCAAATTTCGACCGGGAGGGAACCCTATGGGCGATAAGAAAAAAATCCTGCTCGTTGATGATCATCCGCTGTTCCGGGCGGGTCTCAAGTCCTTATTGGTCGACAACCATTCCTTTCAAATCATCGGGGAGGCCGGCGATGGGCAGGAGGCGATTCGCCTGACCAAAACCCTCAAGCCCGATCTGGTCCTTATGGATATCTCCCTGCCCGACCAAAGCGGGATTGAGATCACCCGGGAATTAAAGAACCTTTTCCCTGAGATCCTGATCATGATTGTCAGCATGCACGCCAAAATTGATTTTATTACCGAAGCCTTCCGGGCCGGCGCCCTGGGATATGTAATCAAAGAATCGGCGGCCGAGCGGTTGGTGCAGGGCCTGGAAACCGTCGCCCGGGGAGAATATTTCCTGGACAGCTCCCTTTCCCATAAGGTGGTGGAAAAAATATTGGGATTTCCAACCCGAGAGGCCAAAATCACCGACGAGAAATATGCCGGCCTGACTCCGAGGGAGGAGCAGGTCCTGCGGCTGCTGGCCGAAGGGCATTCGGCCAGGGAAGTCGGGGAGAAGCTTTTTATCAGCCCCAAAACCGTGGAAAACCATCGCGCCAGTATCATGGACAAACTGGACCTTCACAGCACCCTGGAATTGATCCGCTACGCGGTCCGGCTCGGACTGATCGATCCCGACCTCTGGAAAAGGTAAAAAGGAAAACACCGGCCCGCATCTCCACCCTCCTGCTCCCCCAACCTCTTTAGGGAAAATTCCCGGGCCCCGGGTTTTTCCCCTAATAAAATGAATCCCTCCTCCTATGGACAATAATCCGGCAATATGATTTAGTTGGATAAACCGATGGGTGGTATCTTTCAAAAGAGGAGAGCGACTTTGGCCAGAGATTATTTGGATGTGACNCGCCTGGTCCGATGTATTCAACGAGCCGAAGGGAATCCCGACTGTTTCCGCAGGATTATGGACGATTGCCAAGAGATCGACTGCTGCTGGAGACCGTATTGTCTTGAGGAACCCCGGGTAACCTGTTCGGCCGACGGATACGGGGGAATCGGGGGGCTTGGCTGAACGACCCTGGCCTGAAAAACAGGTTTAACCCTGCCTGTCGGTCAACGGGAGGAAACCGGCCGTGAAGAAGATCTTCATCCACTCAAAATCCGGAGTGCCCTAATGAAAAAAATAATCAAAATCCTTCATGTCGATTTGAATTGGAACGTAATCTATATCCTTATTCAAGATGGCATATTATTGAAATCTACCGTCCCGCTGAAAACCGCCGTCGACCTGCTGAAAAAGGTAAAGTTTGATCTGATCCTCTCAGAACCTCAAAATAAAGCGGTACTTACCCCGCGAACGGCAACCGATCATATCGATTATATTAAGGATTCCTTAGGGATTGCGGTCTCCTCCGGGGAACCTGCTTAAAATCAATAAACCCCCGATCGACGTCCGTATGGATCAGTTCGACGCGGATCCGATCGCCCACATCCAGTCCTTCGAATCCCTGGACCAACCTTCCCTCCAAAGGTGGTTGAAGGAGACGCACCCAGGTCCCTTTAGGGGCCGCGCCGGTGACCAGGGCCTCAAAGCACTCCCCGATCCTCGCTTCGAGGAGCAGGGCGGCAGCCGATTTCCCGACCTGGCGCTCCACCTTCCGGGCGGCATCCTCTTCCTCGGTGCAGTGCCGGGCCAATCCCTCCAGTTCGTCCGACCCATAGGGACAAGGGTCTCCGGCCAGGGCCGCCTTAAGCAGTCGCTGGGTGATCAGATCAGGATAACGGCGGTTAGGGGCGGTGGAATGGGCATAGTCCTTTACCGCCAGCCCGAAATGGCCCGGAGCGGTCTCCCCCGGAAGCTCGGAAACGTATTCCCCGGCCCCCAGCAGCTTGATAATGGAGAGCGAGAGGTCGGGGAAACGAACCGGATCATCGACTTTGGCCTTCATCAGGAATCCTTCCAGGGCTTTCGAATCCGGGTTCTCCGGGAGACTGAATCCATGCTCCTGGGCAATGGCGACGATCCGATCCCAGCGTTTAGGGATACGGACCACCCGGCGCAGGGAGGGAAATTTTTTTTCAAAGAGCATCTTGGCCGTTACCCCATTGGCCGCGATCATGAAGTCCTCGATAAGGCTCCTGGCGCGGTTCTTTTTTTCCACGGATAATTCGCTGATCCGGTCNCCGTCGAATAAGGGGCGCGCTTCGATCGTCTCGAAATTCAGGGCCCCGTGCATCTGCCGGAAGTTCTTCAGGCTCTGGGCCGCCCGATCCTGCCAGCGAAGATTTTCATCCAGCCCGCGAATGGCGGCCATCCCTTCGGGCTGAGGTCCGCTCCCCTCCAGCCAGGCGGCCACGCTGTTGTAGGCCAGCTTGGCCTGACTGCGGACCAGGGCCCGGAAGACCTCCCAGCCCTGGAGGGATCCCTCGCGGTCGATGACCATTTCCATGACCAGGGCCAGACGATCTTCCTGGCCATTGAGGGAAGTCAGGTTGGTGGACAGCTTTTCAGGCAGCATCGGGAATATCGCTGCGGCCGTATAGACCGAGGTCGTATTATGCCCGGCCTGTCGATCCAGGGCCGAGTCTTTCACGACCAAGGCATCCACATCAGCTACCGCCACCAGCAGTTTGAATTCATCGTTGGGCAGGGCCTCGGCCACCGTCAGTTGATCCAGATCCCGGGAATCATCATTGTCGATGGAAGCCCAAAGCAGTGTCCTCAGGTCGCGGACCTGCCCCGGGTTCGCTGTGGCGGGGGAATGAATTCGGGAAAGCTCCGCCAGTGATTCGGCGGAAAAATCCGGCAGCAGTCCTCGTTCGAGCATCGCCCGGCGGGCAATCTGCTCCAGGATATGGCGATGGGATTTGTCCGTAGTCATTATTAGGCTCCAGTTGGAGAGGAAGGCGCGGATAGTCCTCTGTTTTAGGCAAAGGCCTCCCTACAGGTTATTTCTCGTCATCCCCGAATGCCTTTATCGGGGATCCAACGTTCCTCAAAAAAAGCCTGGATTCCCGCTCAGAAGCGCTGCGGGAATGACGCATTATAAGGAATAATTCGGACATGGTAATGCTGGGCCTGGGTTTTTATGCACTCTAACGCGCGGGTGAGGGGCGCCCCTCTCGACCCTCTGGTTGGATCTTCTTTCTTGCCTTTCTGTTACTCGCAAGATCGAGCAAGGCATCCGGATGTTTTTCCGCAACCTGCAGTAATATGCGCGCCGGTCCTTCCGGCTTGCGCCGGCCTTGCTCCCAGTTACGAAGCGTTGCGGTGCTTATCCCCATGAGGATTGCGAACTTGTCCTGTGAAAGACCATATTGGTCGCGAATCTTCTTCACTTCGGATTCCGCGAAGGTGAAGGCTCGTGCTGGCTTCATTGAGCGCTTCATTATCGCGCCGCCCTGTTGCACGCTTTTAAGAAGTTCATCAAAAAGTTCTTTTTTCATCGGCAAGAATGGATTGTATGCGACGGGTGAATATCGGGACCTCTATTATAACCATGATTGATTATACGTCATTGGCGCATGCAGGGCAAGTTATTTTTTGGTAAAAATTGGCTTGGTGGTTTTAGTATAGCGTCTTTCAATATGGACCTCTATAATATTAAAAGCCTCGTCCTTTTGGTTGGGTATCGCTCTTATTTGGTATGGCCGCTTGGCATCGGCGAAAGGGTTTTCCGCTGGAACCCTGAGGAAAGGGAAAACAGCTTGTTAATTTCAAGATTCAAACCCGCGGTTTCTAAATACTGGCTGGCAACGACGGCGGGTTTGATGTGGACCGCCGTAGGTCTTACGCTATGTGGGCTGGCTTACGAATGGCTCGCTATCCTCCCTTTACGCTGGGCCGCGCCTTTAGGAATGGCGGGTATTATTTTGGCATGGGTGGTTCATCACTTTGCTTTTTCGAAAATTGCCCTGAAAAACATCGATCGGCTCCGCCAATTTCCGGAAAGAGTGTGTTTTTTTGCCTTCCAGCCCTGGAAAAGCTATCTGGTAATCGCCTTGATGGTTGTGTTCGGTTTCATTCTTCGGCACTCCATCATTCCCAAATATTATCTTTCCGTTCCTTATACCGCCATCGGCGGGGCATTGATTTTATCCAGCTTTCATTATTACCTACATCTTTGGCGCCCGGCAAAAAAAAAGTAAACGAAGTTTTTGTTTTGATCATTTGGATTTTGGACCTTCGTGCTTGTTTCGGATTTCGTGCTTCGTATTTCGAATTTATAGGTCCCCTTGTTCCAACGTTTAGAGATGGATCCTCAGATCACCGGCTTTGCTGGCTTGGCGCTATTCGCCCCGCGCTTTGCCTTTCCTACCGGTAAGTGATCAGGGAGGGATCCCGTTGCAACTCCAGGTGCGCCACGGAATTGTAGGAGGCCAGAGTGAAACGGTCTTCGGAAAATTTGAAGGTGGACACCGAGGCATTCCGGATCTGCCAGGCCAGATCGATGGCTTCCAGGTCAGACAGGGAAAGTGCCTTCTGGAGCAAAGCGGCCAAGGGACCGCCGGAGGTGACCAGGGCGACGGTCTTTCCCTTCCCGGATTCCCGGAAGATCCGGACCAAACCCTCCCGCACCCGCCGGGTAAAATCCGGCCAGGTTTCCACGCCTTCCAGGCCCTCCGGGTTGTTGATCCAGCGGGAAAGAGAGAGGTTCAGCACCTGGTACAGAATATGGGGATCGGTAAAAAGTTTTTCCAGGTCCGCCTCCAGGGACGGCTTTTCCCGGATCAGCCGGGGAAGCTGGATATTGACCACCGTGGCCATATCAAACTCATTGAATTCGTACAGCAGGCGCGGGGCCGGGTCACCGGAAAACAAAGCCGGTTTTTGACTTAAGGCCGCGGCCGTATCCTGGTGCCGTTTCATCTCCCCGCAATACAGGGCGTCAAACGACCGGCCCGTCTGTTCAAAAAAATCCGCCAGCAGCCGGGCTTGGTGAAAACCCAACTCCGACAGTTCATCGTAATCTGGTTTTCCGAAGGAGGCCTGGGCGTGACGAATGAGGTATAGATCCCCCATGTTCTTAACCTTTCTCAGTGGTTTTTGAGTGATTATTATCCCCCCCTATACGACTAATGTCAAATTTCTTAGGGAAATGGTTTTTTTCTTGAAACCGGTCCGCTTCTCTTCTACCATGGGAAGAATTATGGACTCGC
>Ga0031654_10000405_pt1 | contig 10846 bp, 6 predicted proteins | sample FrelakmetCRP12CR_FD_55268 | JGI IMG/M metagenome (GOLD analysis project Ga0031654, IMG submission 55268) | Freshwater lake sediment microbial communities from the University of Notre Dame, USA, for methane emissions studies - CRP12 CR | ecosystem: Environmental > Aquatic > Freshwater > Lake >...
AGGTATCCGGCTTAACCCCGGAAATGGCAGCTTTTATTCAAAAACCCCTTCAAATTCTGGCTCCCCTGCCGGCCCTCTGGATGGCGCTGACCTTCCAACGATCGGTGCTGGTCAAGGCCCGCCGCACGGCAATCATTACCTGGGCTACCGGACTGGACATCCTGCTCATGGTCATCGTCCTGACCCTGGGCATCTATTACTGGGCGCTGATCGGTGTGCTGGCCGCCGCTTTAGCCTTGGTCGTGGGGCGTTTGGGATCGATCGCTTTTTTGGCGCGCCCTTTTTCGAATACAATCCTTCAGACCCGTCTTCCCAATAAAAGTTAAACCTTTCACCCCACTCTGAAATTTTTTCGTTCCCCCGCTCCTGCGTTGCAGGACATACTACACTGGTGTATTGAGGGCAAGCATTTTTTAAAGCTTTTATTCGAGGGGGTCTTAGAGACGTTGGGGGATGACGGCCCCCAAAGACAGTCCGAGACGGACAAAAACCGCCAACCCAATGAGGAATAGCCCTCCAGCCAANACCCCGTAATCTTTGGGCCCCAATTTCAACTCCCGATACCAGGTCCGCGGAAAACCGGGATCGAACCCCCGGCACTCCAGGGCCATGGCCAGAAAATTGGTGTAACGAAGGGCGTAAATCAAGAGGGGAACAGCCTGGGGGATAAACTGTCCTACCCGCCGAAAAATATTCCCCTTTTCCAGATCCAACCCCCGGGAACGCTGCGCCTGGATGATAGTGGCCCCGGCACCCACAAAGGTGGGCACTAAACGCAGCGCGGTAGAAAGCGCAAAGGCCACCGGGTAGGGCACTTTTATCCGGATCAGCCCCTGGGTGATTTCTTCGTTTCGAGTAACGGAGAGAAACAGAATACCGGTACTGACGAAGGTGACCAGGCGAATTCCCATGGCCAGGCCATACCCTAAGGCCTCCCGGCTGATCTGAAACGGTCCGGCCGACCACCAGACCGGGAAACCTTTCAAGGTTAACGGCCAAATGATACCACTAAAAATAAACAAAAGCCCCAGAAGCCAACGGAATCGCCACCACCTTATCCAGGCCTTGGCCACGGAGAAACCCAGGCCCACCAACAGGCCGACTCCGGCCGAATACAGGGGATGATTGAATAGCAGGGCTAAGGTAAAAAGGAACATCAGAGAGGCCAGTTTGGTCCTGGGATCCAGGCGGTGGATCAGGGTCTCTCCATCTGAATAAAGGAAAATATTCACGACCTAATTTCCCGGGCCAGGGCAGTCGCGGTCAGCCCCTGGAAGTCCAACCGGTTGGAAAGCTGCACGATCGGCGGAAGAACCAGGGAGGCTTCCTTCAGGAGCGGCTCCTGTTGGAAAACGGTTCGCGTGGCCCCTTCCAGCCACACCCTCCCCTCTTTCAGGACCACACAACGCCGGCAATATTCGGCGGCCACCCAGAGGTGGTGGGTAACAATCAGGATGGTGTGGCCCTGTTGGTTCAGACGATTCAACATCTCCAGCAGTCCCCGCTGATGCCCGTAATCCAGGCCGGTGGTGGGCTCGTCCAAGATCAACAGCCAGGGGCGGACGGCCAGCATGGAGGCCACGGCCAGGCGCTGTCGTTCTCCTTTGGTCAGGGCGAAAGGTTCCCTTTTTTCAAAACCATCCAAATCCACGGCTTCGAGAGATTCCTTGACCCGCTGCTGAATGGTCTTAGCCTCCAGGCCCAGCACCCGGGGGCCAAAGCCCACCTCCTCCTCAACGGTTCGGGCAAAAAGCTGGTGATCGGGATTTTGAAACACATACCCAACTTCCTTAGCCATTTCCGGAGGACTGAAGGTTGTGGTCGACCGGCCTTTCACCAGAACCCGGCCGGCCGTGGGCTTCAGCAGACCATTGATTAGCCTGGCCAGGGTGGACTTCCCCGAGCCATTAGGCCCCAAAAGGGCGATGAATTCCCCTTCCCGGATCTCCAGGTTGACTTGGTTAAGGGCCTTGGTTCCCCCCTGGGGATAACGGTATTCGACCCGGTCAGCCAGTACCAAGACCTTCCCTGTATTAATCTGTCCTTCCAGGGTCTGATTATTTTTCTCAGCCGATAAGGGACTTTCCCGCCCTAACAAGACCTGGGCCTCATCGACGGTCAGGGGTCTTTCCGGCCGGCCCAACAAGTGGAACAACTGCATCAGGGCCGGGCGTTGAAGCCCCTGCTCGGAAAAGGAACCTTCTCTTAGAAGGGTCTCGGGGATGCCGCCGGCCTTCAGTTCCCCGTCGTGGAGGACCCAGAGCCGATCGGCCTCCAAAACCACATCCGGGTCCTGCTCCACCAGAATCAGGGTCTTGCCCAGATTTCGCCAGTGATTAATAATCTCATAAACGGCCTGCCGGCCGGCGGGGTCCAGGTCGGTGGTTGGTTCGTCCATAACCAGAAAATCCGGCTCCATGGCCAGGACGGCGCCGATGGCCAGCCTTTGTTTTTCCCCGCCGGAAAGGCCGGCGGGTTCCCGCTGCCGCATCTTTTCCAGGCCGACCCATTTTAAATAGTTCTGGATCCGGGCTTCCATCTCTCCTCGAGGAAGTCCTATGTTTTCCAGCCCGAAGACCATTTCCAATTCCACGGAGGTCGAAAAAAGCTGGGCCTCAAAGTCCTGGAAAACCAACCCGACCCGACGGGCCATTTCGGAAACTTTGGTCCGGGCCGGATCCCGGCCTCCGATCCTAACCCGGCCTTGATACCTTCCTCGAAAAAAATGAGGGATTAAACCNTTCAAGGCAAAACAGAGGGTTGATTTCCCGGCCCCTTCCCTGCCCATCAGGACGATCCATTGACCCTGGTCCATGGAACCGCTCAGGTTTCGCAGGGCTGGATGATTCTGTTTTGGATAGGTGAAGGATAGGTCTTCAATGGTAATGGCCGGGGNCACTTGGGTTCTCCGTTTTAGAGGATCAGGCATCCCAGGATAATANCCAGTGAAGATAGCCCGCCGATGGCGCCCGGACCGAAAGTGGTGAAATATACTCCGAAAAGCCCAAACAGCGTGGCCAAACACACCACCCAGGCCCCCAAGGGGCCGGCGATCGGACGGCCGATATCCTCTTCATCCAACACTTCGGGCCAAAAAAGATGAAGCCCATCCTTAATGAAACCAAAAACCGTTGTCAGAAGAATAACACCGATCCAGCCGGCCACGGTATTATTTATGGTGATGATCTTGGTCAGTACCAGATAAGGAACGATCCCCAGGGCGTCCACCACAGTCCCGATGACCACTGCGCAGGCCCCTCCGGAGATAAACGTCACCAGGAAATAGGTTACCCAGGGCCCTATTCCACCGGGTTTCCATTCCCGGGTTTTCTGGTGAAAAGGGACCCACTGGGTCCACAGGGTATAAGGCAGATAGGCCAGGAGAAAGTTACCTGCGAAGCCCCCGGCCGATCCCGGACCCAGGGTTCCTCCCAGCAGATCTCCGATCAAATTCCCGAAGGCCGCCCCCCANGCCCCGGCCGGTCCGAAAAGCAGGCCGAAAGGCACGGGAAGAATATTCCCCACCCGGACCTCGGTGATCCCCGGAATCAGCGGGATGGCCGTTTTGAAGGCGATCAGGGCCGCGCCGTACATGGCGGCACAGACCGCCGTCAGGATGATCATTCGGGTATTTTTCCACATGGAAAAAGCGGCTTTCATCTTCCACTTTCCAGCCTAAACTCCTCATCCCGATAAACTCCGATTCCCCCTTCGTAGATGAAGGCCCGGGTTCTTTGGGCAATGATTTCGGGATCTACCTCTATTCGGGCCACCTTGGTTTCCAGAGCGCTTCGGGCCACGGCGGCCGCCACGGCCGGCGGAACCCGAAAGTCCATGCCGTTAGGGACCACATAATCCAGCCTTAATTCTTTTTCCGAAATCATTTCGGCAATGGCCCGGGCGGCGGCCACTTTCATGGGTTCATTGATGGCCCTGGCCCGGACATCCAGGGCGCCCCGGAAGACACCCGGGAAGACCAGGGAATTATTCACTTGGTTGGGGAAATCCGATCGGCCGGTGGCCACGATCAAGGCCCCCGCCTCTTTGGCCTGATCAGGATGGATTTCCGGTGTGGGGTTAGCCAAGGCAAAGATAATCGGATCTTTGGCCAGAGAGCGTACCATCTCCTGGGTTAAGGCCCCGGCAACGGAGAGACCAATGAACACATCGGCCCCTCGAATGACCTGGGCCAGGCCTCCCTTTTTCTTTTCCCCATTGGTAATTTCGGCCATTTCCTTCTTGATCCAGTTCATCCCCTCCGTCCGCTCCTGATAAATGGCCCCCCGGGTGTCACAAAGGATAATTTGCCGAACACCCATTTCTATCAGAAGTTTACTGACGGCAATAGCCGCCGCTCCGGCCCCATTGACTACCACCTGAATATCTTCCAGGCGGCGGTCGGAAATTTTGAGGGCATTGAGCAGGGCGGCNGCCACCACGATGGCCGTCCCATGCTGATCATCATGNAAAACAGGAATATTCATCTCTTCCTTCAGCCGCTTCTCGATATAGAAACAGCGCGGCGCGGAGATGTCTTCCAGGTTGATCCCCCCGAAGGTCGGCTCCATTCGCTTGACCATTTCCACGATCGCATCGGCCTCTTGGGTGGCCAGGCAAATGGGAAAGGCCTCCACACCGGCAAAGGTTTGAAAGAGGATGGCCTTCCCCTCCATGACCGGCATGGCCGCTTGGGCCCCTATATTTCCCAGGCCCAAGACCGCACTGCCGTCGGTAACGATGGCCACCAGGTTTCCCTTGCAAGTGAGATCATATATCAATTCGGGGTTTTCCCGGATCAAGCGGGCCGGTTTTTCCGCCAGGGGGGCCAGGTAGAACTGACCTAAGATATAATTGTCTCGAATGGCAATTTTATTNTTGATCTGCAGGACCCCCCGGTATCGCCGATGCAGTTCCAGCGATTCTTCTCTGAGTGATTGCCCCCGCCCCGACGGGACCGGGACGGGCCAACGGCCTTCATAGACGTAACGGCGGGTATCTTCGGCAATCTGGGCGGGGTAAATATCGCCTTTGGCCTCGCCGGTCTCGATGGCCGCCTGGGCCACCGCCTGGGCAATGCGCGGGGCCGTTCTAAAATCGAATATCTTGGGCATGACGTAATCCGGAGACAGCTCTTCGGGGCTGACACAGTCCGCCAAGGCCTGGGCGGCCGCTAAGGCCATGGGGTCATTGATATTGCTGGCCCGGCTTTCCAGGACCCCGCGAAAAAAACCGGGAAAGACCATGGCCACGTCGGACTGGTTGGGGAAATCGGCCCGGTTAAAGACCATGACCCGGGCCCCACCGTGGCGGGCCTCTTCCGGCATGATTTCCGGGATGGGCGTAGCTAAGGCGAAAATCACCGGGTCCTTGGCCATNGACCGAACCATGTCCGCNTTCAAAACCTTGCCTGAGGAAAGGCCGATAAAGACATCNNCCCCTTTTAAGGCCTCTCCCAAAGTCCCTTTAAAGTTATCCGGGTTGGTCTTTTTGACCACTTCCCATTTCGACCAGTTCATTCCCTTGGGACGATATTTATACAAGGCCCCGTCGCGATCACAGACGATGACCTGCCGTATGCCGGCCTTAACCAACAGGTCGGCGCTGGCCAGACCGGCCATCCCGGCCCCGTTGATCACCACCCGGGCCTCCCGCAAATCCTTCCCCACAATTTTCATGGAATTGATCAAAGCGGAAAGGACCGGTATGGCCACCCCCAAGCCATGGTTATTAAAAACCGGGATGTCCGCCCCTCTTTCCAGGTGATCGGCAATGGTGAAAATCTGAGGGCTGGCGATATCTTCCAGGCAGAAGGCCCCAAACGTAGGGGTCAGATTTAATGCCGTTTCAATAAATTCGTAGGGGTTTTCGGTTCGGAAACAAATCGGAATGGCATCCACCCCGGCGAAGGTCTTCAGGATGACGGCCTTTCCCTCCATGACCGGCAGGGCCGCCTCCGGCCCGGCATGCCCCAGGCGAAAGAGCCCCGAACCGTCGGTCAGGATGCCGACCGTATTCCCGCGGCAGGAAAGGGAATAGGACTGAACCGGATCCCGGGCGATCTCCAGGCAGGGCTCGGCCACCCCCGGGGTATAAACCAGGCTCAAGATATTGGCATCCTTGATAGGTATCTTGGAAGTGATTCCAATGACACCATGGTACTTCCGACGGTAGGCTAAGGCCTCTTCTCCCGCTCCATTGTCAAACAACATGGTCTTCCTCCGTTAGCTGCTAACTGGAATATCCTAAAATGGTCTATTTTACCCTATTTTCCGATATAAGGGTCATATTATCTACCCTCCCTGCCAGATCTTTTTTTCATACTAACCCTCCATGCCCCTCGGGGCCGGTAGATGACGACGCCGGGGATTAAGAAGGTTGCTTTTCTTGCCTTGAAATGATTATAAATAAGGTTAAGTTAAGGATTTTGAGGAGTGTCTTCATGGCCGGACCTTTACAGGGAATAAAAATATTGGATTTCACCACTTTGCTGCCGGGCCCTTACGCTACCCTGCTGCTGGCCGATATGGGGGCCGAGGTGCTGCGGGTGGTTTCGGGCACCCGTCTGGACCTGACCACCCTGCTGCCGCCTTTTATCGGGAAGGAGAACATCTCCGCCATCCTGGCTTATCTGGGCCGGGGAAAAAAGTCTCTGACTTTGAACCTCAAGGACCTCCGGGCCGTTAAAATCGTCCACCAACTTCTGGATGAATATGACATTGTGATCGAACAGTTCCGCCCCGGGGTGATGGCCAAGTTTGGTCTGGATTACCCGACCTTAAAGGAACGCCATCCCTGCCTCATTTACTGCTCTCTGACCGGCTACGGGCAGACCGGGCCTATGGCCGACCGCGCCGGGCATGACATCAACTACCTGGCCCGTTCCGGACTGATGGCCTATTCCGGCAGGAAAGAAACCGGTCCGGTCCTTACGGGTATGCAGATCGCCGACATCGCCTCCGGTTCCAATAATTCCGTGATCGGCATTTTGGCTGCTGTGGTTCACCGGCAGCAGACCGGCGAAGGCCAGTACATCGACGTGGCCATGACCGACGGGGTCATGGCCTTTAACGCCATGGTCGGGGCGGCCTTTCTGGCCGACGGACAAGAACTGGAGCGGGAGGGGCACCTGTTGAACGGTGGGTCCTTATACGATTTCTACGAAACCAGCGATGGCCGCTACCTCAGCTTCGGCGGGCTGGAACCCCAGTTTTTCGCCGCCTTTTGCCAGGCCATCGGGCGCCCGGACCTGATGCCGGGAACAGTCGTAACCACCGACCTGCCTAAAGTAAAAAAGGAGGTCCGGGAAATCATTCGGAGCAAGACCCGGGATGAATGGACGGAAATCTTTAAAAACTGCGATGCCTGCCTGGAGCCGGTCCTCTCCCTGGCCGAAGCCCTCTCCAATCCCCAGGTTCGGGACAGGAGGATGGTGGTGGAATTGCCGCTGCCCGGCGGCGGGACCGTAAAACAACTGGCCTGTCCGATCCAATTTTCAACCACTAGACCGGAGTACGGCGGCATCGGAGTCATGGCCGGAACGCATACCTCAGAGGTTTTAATAAAATTGGGATACACAAAAGATGAGATCGGAGAATTTGAAAAGACAGGGCTGTTTCAATAGGGAGGAATCATCGATGTATCATGGGGCGCCGCCCAGGAACTGGGAATGCTCCGCCAGGGAAGGGCCCGGGGCCGGGTGGAAGTCCTGGAATGGGGCCCCCACAAAGCCAAATTTGACTGGCCGTAAGGTGGATCAAGCGAAGTGGAACGTATGTCACCTACNAGTCCTTTTCCGGGATAGACCCAATAATTAAAGATTACGAATAAGCGTCAATCCAAAGTTGCTCAAAGGAAGAATATGAAAATATTCAACGCGTTGAAAGCAATTTTGGATTGACGCCTGAAGAACGGAGCCGCTGGGGAAGGGACACAATATCTTCTGGGGTTTCAATATGTCTATGGGGTTTCAATCGGGGTATTCCCCATAAAATACTTTATTATTCAAATAGCATAACAAGCGGGATTGTCAAGCATAAATTGGCATAACAAGGACCACCGCGAAGCGGTTTAGTTCTTCTAGTTAAAACAAATGAAAAAAAATATATTTCCCGCCCTTTGCGTAGTTCGCCGAAGATTTGCGAGCTTTTATCACCCCGTATAAGGGTTTTACCATAAACGATCGGTTACCGGATATGAAGGATTAACTTAAAACTAGCAAGATAATCACTTGAGTATCAGCGGCAAGTAGAGGGAACCCATTACCACCTTGGGGACCAAAGGCGGAGGTGTGCTTATGTCCTCCCCGTTTGGGTTGGCGGTTTTTATATACTCGACTAAAAATGGTCCCCATCCGGGACCTGTTTGTGTATCCTGAATCATGGTGGTCCCTCCCCACTGAGCTCCCTCGGCGAAATCTATATATTGGACGTTATAGAAACTGCTGGGTTGGTTTGCATAATAAATGGCAACCCCATGTGCTCCACTAATATCAGTTTTATTATAAATGATATAAGAGTTTACGGCATCCATCACACTTTGCGCTGCTGTCTCGATATCAGTGCCGGGGTATACCGGTTGGAGTTTATTGGCAAAATCATATAAATCTAATACGCAATTATTATAAAATGATCTGAATTCATTATTCAAAATCATTTTGTGTATTTTGAGTGCTGATTCCGGGAAATGATTTTTCAGACTTCCCACAAAATTGAAGATGGAAGAAACGAGACTGTCTATCTTCGCCATATCCGCTGTGGACATTGCGTTGTAACCCCCAAACCTTGATGCAAAGTTGAAATAGGCATCGACAAACTGGACGGATAGTTCTTTTGGGGTTGTTCCAGCCTTAATTTGAGAAATATATTTAGGATAAGAAATCCCGCCAGCGGGTGCCAAGGCCCTTGGCTCGCTAGCCACGTAATAGTTCACGAAATTTCGGACCTGATATGCTGTTTCCACCATCGCCATATGGCAGGCTTCCATATAAAGGACATCAATCTTTTTTGTGCCACTTTCGGTGATTGCACTCAGTGCCTGACCCATCTCTTTCAAAGTCAGACGGCTATATTGACCATCGCTATCTTTCGCACTGGTCGTGTCTTTCAACGACCCATTTACACCCATCCCGTGATCACTGAGTATTAATGCGTAGTTCTGGGCCGGAAAAGCGGATTTTGCGGCAGTGACGAAATCCACCAGGTTTTTGGGATCACCTGTATCGAGTATCCCCTTGTACCACTTGTTTTCTCCTTCAACAAATGCCGCTTGCGGGTCTCCAGCCAGCCAATAATAGCTGGCACCCAAGGCCAGGGTTGGTCGATCCAATAAGAGAATTACATGGACGTTAGGATTTAAGGCTGCCTGCTCCCGTAAACCCTGCAAAGTAACTTTGGACGTGCTGTCCAAATCATTGTCATTGGCAATGTAGAACATAATAGTCCAAGGATAGACTATGGTCGCCCGTTCGGTCAGATTGACCGGCATAGACTGGGAAGCTCCCGTGTTTCCTCCCACCAGATAAATGTTTTCACCTGAAGCCTTGACAATTCCAAAGTTGAACCGGGAGGTGCCCATGGTCCCTGCAGAAGTCCAACTGTTGGCGTCCGGGTCATACTTTACTACGGCATTCGTTGCAACGAAACCCGCGGTACGCCCGCCGAAGACATAGATGTGGCCATTATCGAGAGACACCGCTCCATGGCTGCCTAACCCGTTCGGCAAAGAGGCTTTCGAACTCCAGATCCCAGACACAGGATCATAGGCTTCTACGGTGTTCAGCCACTGGTACGTTTGCCCCTGAGGGTCGGAGTAATAGCCTCCGATGGCGTAAAGTTTCCCGTTGCTGGCCACGAGGGCAAATTCGGATCGCGGTATCAGCATGGGGGGCAGTACGGTCCAGGTATCGGAGGCCGGATCATACATTTCGAGGTTGGTGTGATATGCTAAGTTCGGGCTTTCACCAGATGCTCCACCAGCCACATAAATCTTCCCGTTCAACTCGGCAATCGCCAAACCGGAGCGACTGGTGAGCATGGCCATACGACTGCGCCAGGTGTTGGTCTGTGGGTCGTATTCCTGCANTATATTACTCTCCCCCTGTACGCCGTACTCATCAATCAGATAGCCTCCGATGGCGTAGATCTTGCCCTGAACACTAGCCACGCCCAATCCCCCTCTTGGCGTGGGTATCGGAGCCTTTACTTGAAAGGTGTTCTCCATCAGGTCATAGGCCAAAACATTATAGGGTGCATTCGAAGGAACACCAACATAACCACCGACAGTGTAAATCTTTCCACCGACGGCGGCTATTCCCAATTGGGTTGTTCCGGTAGGCAAGGGTGGTTGGCTGTTCCAAAGCACATCGCCGGCCGCAGCCCGAACTTCCGGGGTAGTAAGTGAAAAGAAGGCGACAGCAAATACCAACGCGAGGGATGAACGGCACAAGCCACGAAGACAAAAATGTGTGCGCATAACAGCCTCCTTTTTAAATAAAAGTCTTCTTCTTGAGTGGAAAGATCATAAAATAATAAAACCCCACTTCTTGATTGAGAAATGGGGTGACCTTAATTCCTCCATACTATTGCCTCCCTAACGGGTTGGTGGCGAAACTGGAAGACGACTTAACTTATTGATTTCGGGATGACCATAATAATACACCATTTTGGGAATANTAAATGGGGGATTTATTTCTATGGTGGGAATGGTTCAGGGAGAGGGAGACAACGGTTTTCGAACTGTGGCATTTATGATCAAATTTCAAAAACAATAGCAGGAAGTACTTAGCAGAAGCGGCAAGACCAGGCCAGCCGACAGAACGTCGCGCCACGGGTCGCACAGGAAGCCGAAC
>Ga0031654_10000406_pt1 | contig 10845 bp, 8 predicted proteins | sample FrelakmetCRP12CR_FD_55268 | JGI IMG/M metagenome (GOLD analysis project Ga0031654, IMG submission 55268) | Freshwater lake sediment microbial communities from the University of Notre Dame, USA, for methane emissions studies - CRP12 CR | ecosystem: Environmental > Aquatic > Freshwater > Lake >...
GTGCGGCGCGCCTGCGATCAATGAATGATGTCCGAGTTTCTGCCTGGCCGCATCGGAATAGACTCCGCTCGCGACATTTACGGCGCGCATTTCGATCCGAACATAGGGAGTGCTTCTGGCGAGACCGAACATTAGAACCACGTCCGGCTTCTCAACTCTCAAGGTTTGTGAGAGTCTTGAGAAGACTTCTTGATAGACACTCGGGATTATAGAGCTGACGGTGGTCACGCTGCTTGACGCGATTCGCCGCGACATCGCGACTTGCAATGCAAGACGGGCGCTCGGATTGACCGGCGCTCCCGTGAAAGGCCCAAAACCGACGACGAGGACCTTTGGATTTGGCATCAGATACCAAGCAGCCTGATAATCTCCTCGGCGGCGAGGGCGGGCGGAAGCCTGCCCTCGGCGACCGCCTTTTCGAGCGCGGGCATTTTTGATTTCAGCTTGGGATCGCTGCGTAGTCGCCCCTGAATGTGCGTATCGACCAGCGACCACATCCAACGGACCTGTTGTTCGCTCCGTTTCTTTTCGAGGGCGCCCTTTACCGCAAGCTTCTTACGGTGATCTTCCACTGCCGCCCACAAATCGGTAATACCGTCGCCAGTAAGCGCGGAATAGATGAGAACCGGCGGCGCCTCCGCGCCGGTACTGCTCGACAGAATATGAAGTGCAGCCTTGAGCGAAGAAGCGGCCGCGCGTGCGCGCGGAAGATTATCGCCGTCGGCTTTATTTACGGCGACGACATCGACAAGTTCGAGGAGACCTTTTTTGATTCCCTGCAATTCATCACCCGCACCCGGCAACATCAGTGCGACAAACGTATCGGTCATGCTCGCGACCGCGATTTCCGACTGGCCAATGCCGACGGTTTCCACCAGCACGACGTCATAGCCCGCTGCCTCGCACAAGAGCATCGTTTCGCGTGTGCGCGCTGCGACCCCACCGAGTGTGCCGTCGGACGGAGAGGGACGTACGAAGGCTTGCTCATCCATCGCTAGTTTCTGCATCCGGGTCTTGTCGCCAAGGATCGAGCCGCCCGTGCGCACAGAAGACGGATCGACTGCGAGCACGGCGACGCGATGTCTTTTCTTCGTGAGATATGTGCCGAGTTCATCAATGGTGGTGGATTTTCCGACCCCCGGCGCTCCCGTGATGCCGACGCGTACGGCTTTGCCCGTGGCTGGCAGTAAAATCTTTAAGAGTTCTTGTGCCTGCGCCCGATGTTCGGGCTTTTTTGATTCGACCAGGGTGATCGCTCGCGCAAGCGCTGCGCGGTCACCCTTACGCAATTGTGTGGCGAGCGATTTCGGATCGGGAGAATGTTTCAAGGCCATGAAACTGGGACTTACATGAGTCCATTGCGGGAAGGGAACAAATTATTCTGCCGCCGCCCGCGTATGGCCGAGCCGGGCGGCAAGTTTGCGCAACAGATCTTCGGCCGCCTCAGCAATGACGGTGCCCGGGGGGAAAATCGCCTCGGCGCCCGCTTTCTTCAGGGCCTCATAATCCTGCGGCGGAACGACGCCGCCGACCACGACCATGATGTCGCCGCGGCCCTCTTTTTCGAGTGCACTCTTGATCTCGGGAACGAGCGTGAGATGACCGGCCGCGAGTGACGAGACTCCAACGATATGAACATCATTTTCCACTGCCTGACGAGCGGCCTCAGCGGGCGTCGCAAACAACGGTCCGATATCGACATCAAAACCGAGATCAGCGAAGGCCGATGCGATCACTTTCTGACCGCGGTCGTGGCCGTCCTGCCCAACCTTAGCGACGAGAATACGGGGTCTTCGGCCTTCCTCAGCTTCGAAGGCTTCAACGAGACGCTGGACGCGCTGTACGGCCTCGGCCATGGCTCCGACCTCACGTTTATAGACGCCCGATATAGCACGGGTTTCAGCGCGATGGCGGCCCCAGACTTTTTCGAGTGCTGCGGAAATCTCGCCCACGGTCGCCTTGGCACGTGCGGCATCGATGGCGAGCGCCAAGAGATTGCCGGAGCCAGTTTCGGCCGCTTTGGTCAAAGCCGCGAGCGCGGCGTCGAGCTTTTTTTTGTCGCGCTCGATGCGAAGTGCCTTGAGCTTGTCGAGCTGTCGCGTACGCACAGCAGAATTGTCGACCTTGAGAATTTCAATCTCATTTTCGACCTGCGGCCGGTAGCGATTGACACCGACGACGATCTGGTGACCGGAATCGATCCGCGCCTGCGTCTTTGCGGCGGCTTCCTCGATCCGAAGTTTCGGAATGCCGGCCTCGATCGCCTTCGCCATGCCGCCGAGCGCCTCGACTTCTTCAATATGCGCCCAAGCCTTGGCTGCGAGGTCATAAGTGAGCCTCTCGATAAAATACGATCCGCCCCACGGATCAACGATACGCGACGTGCCGGCTTCTTGCTGCAGAAAAAGCTGCGTATTGCGCGCGATCCGCGCCGAGAAATCGGTTGGCAGCGCCAGGGCTTCGTCGAGCGCGTTGGTGTGCAGCGATTGGGTATGGCCTTGTGTGGCTGCCATCGCTTCGATCGCCGTGCGGATCACATTGTTGAACACATCCTGCGCAGTGAGTGACCAGCCAGACGTTTGGCAATGGGTGCGCAATGACAGCGACCGCAAATCCTTTGGATTGAAGGGTTTCATCAGCTTTGCCCACAGGAGCCGCGCCGCGCGCAACTTCGCGATTTCCATGTAGAAATTCATGCCGATTGCCCAGAAGAAGGAGAGTCGTGGCGCGAAGCGATCGATATTGAGGCCGACCTTAATCCCGGCGCGCACATATTCAACGCCGTCCGCGAGCGTGTAGGCGAGTTCTAGATCTTGTGTCGCGCCCGCCTCCTGCATGTGATAGCCGGAGATTGAGATCGAATTGAACTTCGGCATGTGCTCCGATGTGTAGCTGAAAATGTCTGACACGATCCGCATCGAGGGCGCAGGCGGATAGATATACGTATTGCGGACCATGAACTCTTTTAAAATGTCGTTCTGAATTGTGCCGGAAAGTTTGTCATGTCCGACACCCTGCTCCTCGCCCGCAACGATGTAGAGCGCGAGGATTGGTAGCACCGCGCCGTTCATGGTCATTGATACCGACATCTCGCCAAGAGGGATTCCCGCGAATAGCGTGCGCATGTCGTAGATCGAATCGATGGCAACGCCCGCCATGCCGACATCGCCAGTGACGCGCGGATGATCGGAGTCGTAGCCACGATGAGTCGCGAGATCGAAGGCGACCGATAGACCTTTCTGTCCCGCGGCGAGATTGCGCCGATAAAAGGCATTGGAATCTTCCGCGGTGGAGAAGCCGGCATATTGACGGATAGTCCACGGCTGGGTGACGTACATCGTTGGATATGGCCCGCGCAGATAAGGCGGCAGGCCAGGCCATGTATCGAGGAAGTCGATGCCTTTCAGATCGGATTCGCCGTAAACCGGCCTTACCGGAATGCCCTCGGGCGTAAGCCAAGGTTCGCCTGTTGTATGCGGCGATGAACGTTTCGGCTCGCTCCAATCGAGCTTGGAGAAATCGGGTATCTGGCTCATCTTCGGACCATCACTCCGATTATTTAAGTCCCAATATAGCATGAATTTGCTGCAAAGCGGCGAGCACGTCGCAGCCCGCAAAGACGAAGTCGTCGATGCCCGCCTTGCGCCAGGCGGCTTCGTGCTCGCCTGCGCGGCCGGCAAGGAAGACGGCCTTAGCGCCGGCTTTTTTCAATGCCGTGGCAGCGCTTCCGGCCTCGCGCGCGTAAATTTCATTCGACGAACAGAGGCAGGCGATTGGCGCGCCGGACGCCTTGAATGCATCGGGGAGCGCATCAGGTTTTGAAAAACCTTCATTTGAGAGTGCCTCAATTCCACCCGCCTCGAAAAAATTCTTGGCAAAGGTCGCGCGCTCTGTGAACGCGGAAGCCGAACCGAGATTGGCGAGAAAAATAGCCGGGTGCTTTCTCTTCGAAGCGGCGGCACGATCGGCGGCATCACGCAAGCGCTCGAACGGTTCCGAAAAACGGACGCGCGGAAGCGGCTTGATGCGCATCGTTGCATCTGTTTTGGGCAAGAATGGACAGGGCACATTGAGCACGGCCGCCGTTGCTTCACGCACGTTCGGAAATTCGCTCGTGCCCGTGAGCGGATCCTTGCGCGTGGCAATATTCGCCTCGCGTGCGCGTCGGACTTCTTCGACTTTGTTTTGGATCAGGCAAGATGCAAGCGCGGCCGCCGCACCTCCTGTGGCCTCAATCTCCTGAAATAACTTCCATGCCGTCGCGGATAGTTCGGTCGTCAAATTCTCGATCGCGCCCGAACCCGCGGCTGGATCAGCAACACGATGGACGTTCGATTCATCGATGAGAATGAGCTGAAGGTTGCGTGCGACACGGCGTGCAAAGCGGTCGGGTAGGCCCAGTGCCGCCGTATGCGGCAAGACGGTTACGTGATTGGCGCCGCCGATTCCGGCGGAGAACGCGGCAATAGTCGTGCGCAGCCAGTTCACTGCCGGATCGCGTCGCGTCATCATGCGCCATGCAGTTTCGGCATGCAGCCGGATCGGTGCCGGCGAAATTGCCGAGGCTTCCTCGACGCGCGCCCAGAGTCTCCGCAATGCGCGAAATTTTGCGACAGTCAGATACTGATCGGCGTCAGCAGACAGCAAAAAGGCGATCTGCTTGCGGGCCGCATCGAGCGAAAGCCCTGCCATTTCGAGTCCACGCCAATAAGCGACTGCGCACGAAAGAANATAGGCAAGCTCCTGCGCCTCTGATCCTCCCGCNTCGTGCACGGGCCGTCCATCCGCGATGAAGGTTTGGCCGCCAAAACCTTGCCGACTTAAAGCGGCGGCGAAAGTGGCACGTTTTTCGATAGCAGCTGCAACCGTCTCCGGAATGCTGCCAATCGCCGCCAGCGCCCCAAACGGATCGATGCCAAGTACGGCATCGAGCTTGGAGATTGCAATTCCGCGCCGCTCCGCCGCTGCGAGAAACGACTCTGCTGCCTTTAAAACGCGCGGTCTTGCATCGAGACGGATCGAGATGGCGTCAAGCCGAATTTTGTCCAGAACGCGATCGACTGTCTCGACCGATATTTCCGGCAGTCCGTAGCCATTTGCTGAAGGTGCGCCTGCGAAAAGAAGAGAAAGTCCGGTTGCACCATTTTCAAGATCGTGCAGGGCCTCTGCATTGGCAATCGCCGGATCGGGATGATCGACGCGTTGGATGATACCCCATGGTGCCGCCGCGCGGCCTTCGATCGCCTGGACGTGTTGTACGCGCTCGTAAAGCGGCTGAAGCTTCAAGCCATCGTAGCTTTCCGCCACGAGTTTTTGATCAAACGGTGTGCCGCGAAGCGATTTCTCGACAAGCGCAAGCCATTCTTTGCGGCTGGTGGCCGGAAATTCTGAGGCGAGTTTGAATTCGCTCATGGAACGAAGAAACCCTGTGAAAAGTTGAAATCTGCCATGACGGGATCAAAACCGCTAATCGCTCAAAATCTTAGCCACGGAGGGCAGTTTCCGGCAAAGGAACGACCCCACGCGCCTCGTCCTTCAGTCGATTGAGTGCATCGCGAACCGGGCACCCTTTCACCATGAGATCCGGCGCGATCTCGACGAGCGGCACCAGCACGAAAGCGCGCTCTAGCATCAAAGGATGTGGGATCTCGAGATCGGGCTCATTCATCGCAATCTGATCGTAAAGAAGAATATCGAGATCGATTGTGCGTGGTCCATAACGAATTTCGCGCGAGCGATCGCGGCCGAGCGAAGTTTCGATCTTGTTCAGCTCGGTGAGAAGCACGTGCGGGTTTAGCGTGGTCTCACCGCGGACCACGGCGTCATAATATTTGCCCTGCGGAATTGGCCCCCAGGATTCGGCCTCATAAATTTTCGATCGCTTGGTGATTTTGAGCGGACCGCTTCCAAGAGCCGCGATCGCCCGCGCCATGTTTTGGCCGCGATGGCCGACATTGCCGCCGATCGCGATAAAACATCAGCCATCGCGTTTCCGCTCGACGGTGGCAGCAACAAAATCGATCGCGGCGGGGACGGGGGCGGAGGGTTTCCGCACCGTGACGCGCGCGAGCTTCACAAGAGGGAAGTGTGCAAGCAGCGTGCTTGCAACATGCGCGGCCGCGGCTTCGATTAAATAAAATCGCTTCGTGCGAAATGCAGCTTCAACGACCGCAACAGCTTCGCCGTAATCGACGGTGGAATCCAAACGGTCTTTTTTCACCGCATCAGTAATTTCGACTTCGAGTGTGATGTCGAGAATGAAGCGCTGGCCGAGCTTGGCCTCCTCTTCCTGAACGCCATGCTTCGCGAAGAGAATGAGCCCCGCGATATCGATTATGCCCTTCATCGATCGGCTCCACGCACTGCTTCCGCGATTTTCAAGGCTTGCGCGTGGGCGGCCACATCGTGAACGCGAACGATTGCGACTCCTGCCATTACGCCGATCACATTGATGGCGATTGTCCCAGGCAGGCGTTCCTTGGCCTCGCTCTTGAAAATCTTGCCGATCAAGGATTTTCGAGAAACGCCCAATAGGATCGGAAATCCAATCTGCACGAGCTGATCGAGATGAGTGAGAACCGCAAGGTTTTGCTCAAGCGTCTTGCCGAAGCCAATGCCGGGGTCGAGCACGATTCGGTTTTTCCGAATGCCACAGGCGACTGCCCGTTCAAGCGCGATCGTGAAGAAGTGCTTAATCTCGTCGATGATATCGAGCGAGGCATCAGCTTTCTCGCGATTGTGCATGATGACAGTGGCTGCTCCATGCATGGCGATAACCTTCGCCATATCTGGATCGCGCGAAAGGCCCCAGATATCGTTCACGATATGCGCGCCCGCCTCGAGGGCCTTCTCGGCAACCCGCGCTTTATACGTGTCGATGGAAATTGGTGCNGCNGTTTCGTGCGCCAGCGCCCTAATGACCGGCACGACGCGCGCAAGCTCTTCGTCCTCGCCGACCGGAACATGGCCGGGACGCGTNGATTCTCCTCCAATGTCGATGATGTCGGCGCCCTCTGCGATCAGTCGTAGGCTTGCCGCCACCGCCGCTTCCGGAGTGGAATACTGCCCTCCGTCGAAAAAAGAATCCGGCGTGACGTTAATGACACCCATTATCAATGTATGATTGCCGGTTGGCAGGTAAATGCCACGCGCGTCGAGGCCGGTATTTTGCGATGGGTTGAGCATTTGTTTGGCGCCGTCCGGCCGCTATCCAACGCGGCCTCCATCAAAAAACAAGCAAAGCGCAAAACGATTTGATTTACAACGGTTTAAATGGCGGCTGGTCTAATAGGAAATCTTCAGCGGCAGAATTTTCGCGCGCTCAATCCATTTTTCGACGGCCTTTTCGCTGGGTAGGAAACGCACAAGCTTTCGCTTCGCATTCGCCTCCGCCATTGCCTTNGCGAGATTTTTCGGGTTGCGGTATTTCAGTTCGCGTACGGTATCGACGCCGACGGCGGNAAGCAGCGTAGCATATTCTTCGCCAACGCCCTTGATGCGCATGCGGTCGGCCATGTTCGCCCATTTGAGGATCGTCGATTCCGGCACNCCGATTTTTTCGGCAAGATATTGGCGGCCGCGCACGTTCTTTGCACTTTCGAGAAGTCGCACGGTCGTGCGAATGCGCTGCGCCTTTAGTTTTTCGGCAACTGCGGGCTCAATTTCTTGAAGGTCAGTGATTGAGTAGGACATCGGGGGTTTCTCGCGCAGTTCAACGATTTCACAGAACGCAGTACTTGAACGCGAAACACCAACCACTCTAGCGAATGTTATTCGTGCGAAGTGCCGGCGGTTACGCAATCGACCCGCGGTCGATCGCAGCCGGGCCTTGGAAACGATTATGAGCAACCCTTTCCAGGAATCACAAGCCCTGGAGAAAAAATCTTTTTTCGCACTTGTCACGCGCCTCGAATTGGCGGTTGAAGGGAGTAGAAAACGGGCGGTAGACTCTCTATAAAGATCCGCTATGGCAAATAAAAAAGCTACCGCGATACCCATGACGAAGGCGGGAGATGTCGACGGCAGGATTTTCGTCGGCAAGAGCACGCAGCCCGAGTATCTCACGCTCAAACTTGCGAACCGTCACGGCCTCGTGACGGGCGCCACCGGTACTGGTAAGACCGTAACGCTGCAAGTGATCGCTGAAGGACTCTCGCGCGCAGGAGTTCCCGTCTTTGCCGCCGATATCAAGAGCGATCTTTCAGGCATCGCAGCGAGGGGCGACAAGAAGGATTTCATCCTTGCGCGCGCGAAGGATGTCGGCATCGACTATCAACCCGATCAGTTCCCCGTGATCTTCTGGGATTTGTTCGGCGATCAGGGGCATCCCATCCGCGCCACCGTCTCGGAGATGGGCCCGCTCCTTTTTGCGCGCATGATGGACTTGAACGATACGCAGGAAGGCGTTTTGAATATCGCCTTTCGCATCGCCGACGAACAGGGACTGCTGCTACTCGACCTTAAGGACCTGCGTTCGCTGTTGGTTTATGTTGCGGAAAACGCGGCGACTCTGACAACGCAATATGGAAACGTATCGGCAGCCACGATCGGTACGATACAGCGTTCTCTGCTGGTGCTGGAAAACCAAGCCGGCAATAAATTTTTTGGCGAGCCAGCGCTCGACATTAAGGATTTGATGCGGACGGACCGCGATGGCCGCGGCTTCATCAACGTGCTCGCCGCTGACAAGCTGATGCAGAATCCACGGCTCTACGCCACGTTTCTGCTGTGGCTGATGTCTGAGTTATTTGAGCAACTTCCGGAAGTTGGCGATCCAGAAAAGCCAAGGCTCGTGTTCTTTTTTGACGAAGCGCACCTGCTCTTCGACGAAGCGCCGAAAGCGCTGCTACAAAAAATCGAACAGGTTGTGCGGCTCGTCCGGTCCAAGGGGGTCGGCATCTATTTCGTCACGCAGAATCCGATTGATGTACCCGATACCGTGCTCGCCCAGCTGGGAAATCGCGTGCAGCATGCACTTCGGGCCTATACGCCGAGCGAGCAGAAGGGGGTGAAGGCGGCGGCGCAGGCTTTCCGTGCGAACCCTAAAATCGACACCGAAAAAGCCATTACCGAGCTCGGCAAGGGCGAGGCATTGGTTTCGTTTCTCGAAGGAAATGGTGTGCCAGAGATGGTTCAGCGCACACTGATCCGTCCGCCTTCGGCCCGCGTCGGCCCGATAACGCCGGATGAGCGGAAGGCCGTGATTTCCGCGAGTCCACTCCGCGGTCGTTATGATTCACCGATCGATCGCGAATCTGCTTATGAGGTTCTGCAGAAGCGCGCCGCGGCGAAGACTACCGCCGATGATGGAGCGCAGGGAAAGAGCTCCGGTGGTCTTGGCGGAATTCTTGGCGGTATATTCGGCAGCGGAAACTCGCGCCGCATGTCTACCAGCGAGGTTGTTGTCAAACAGGTTGCACGNTCCGTTGCGAGTCAGGTGGGAACACAATTCGGCAAAGCGATCGTGCGCGGCGTGCTTGGCAGCCTCAAGCACTGAGTGAACCCGATCATAGGCGACCAACCTCGAAAGCGATTGGCGGGCAAATTGAAATTTAATATCTTGCGTCGCTATTGATCGTGATAATTTTCTGACATGAAACTTTGCCGTGATGATGAGCGGCTCATTAGCCGGCAATAATACCGACGGAAAACACATGGCGCTCGACGGCGTATTGGCTGAGATTGATCGCAATCTCGAAAAGAGCCTGGAACGGCTCTACGCGCTGCTGCGCATCCCGAGCGTATCCACCGATCCGGCATTCCGCGGCGATTGCCGCATGGCCGCCGACTGGCTGGCGCACGAACTAACCGAGCTCCACTTCAAAGCAGATCTACGGGAGACCCAAGGGCTGCCGATGGTCGTCGCGCATAGCCGCGAGAACGGTGCGAAAAAACCGCACGTGCTTTTTTATGGTCATTATGATGTACAGCCGCCCGATCCACTCGAGCAATGGGAAACGCCGCCATTCGAGCCGCGTCTCGTCGGTAATGGCTCGAAGCGTATCGTTGGCCGCGGCTCCGCCGATGATAAGGGGCAACTGATGACGTTCATCGAAGCTTGCCGCGCTTTCGTTGCGGTCGAAGGCGAGTTACCGCTGCCCGTAACGCTTTTGCTGGAAGGCGAGGAAGAAACCGGGAGCCCTTCGCTGAAGCCGTTTCTCGACGCCAACAAAAAGGAACTTGCCGCCGAGCTTGCCTTGGTTTGCGACACGGATATGTGGGACGCGCAGACGCCTGCGGTGACGACGATGCTGCGTGGTCTGGTGATGGAAGAAATTTTTATCACCGGGTCGAACCGCGATTTGCACTCAGGGTTATTCGGGGGTGCCGCGATTAATCCGATCCGCGTGCTGACGCGCATACTCGCGGAGCTTCATGACAATCGCGGTCGCATCACAATCCCCGGATTTTATGATGGCGTCAGNGAGCTTGCTCCGGAAATCCGTGCACAGTGGAATGANCTCGGGTTCGACGATAAAAAATTTCTCGGCGAATTCGGCTTGCAACAGCCGGCTGGCGAGCGAGATCGTAGCGTGCTCGAGCAGATCTGGGCGCGACCGACATGCGATGTGAACGGCATCATCGGTGGTTACACCGGCATCGGCGCGAAGACCGTTATTCCGTCAAAGGCGTCGGCCAAGGTTTCGTTCCGCCTCGTGGGCGAACAGGATCCGTTGAAAATTCAGGGTGCATTCCGTAAATTCGTGAAGAAGCGGCTGCCGCCGGATTGTTCGGTCGAATTCCAGTCGCACGGAGCAAGCCCTGCGCTGCAGCTGCCGCTCGATTCACCCTATCTGTCGAAGACGCGAAGGGCGCTCGAAGCCGAATGGGGCAAGCCCGCGGTAC
>Ga0031654_10000407_pt1 | contig 10833 bp, 9 predicted proteins | sample FrelakmetCRP12CR_FD_55268 | JGI IMG/M metagenome (GOLD analysis project Ga0031654, IMG submission 55268) | Freshwater lake sediment microbial communities from the University of Notre Dame, USA, for methane emissions studies - CRP12 CR | ecosystem: Environmental > Aquatic > Freshwater > Lake >...
GCCCTGGGGAGAATCCCGACCTCGGCGCTGATCGGCCTGATCTCGGCAGATGTTCTGCCGTCGCACCGCTTCTTGTCATGGAGTATCATATCCCTGACGACTTGCCTCTCCAGGTCCGATAGGATGTTACTGACCTGGGGACCAAGCCTGTCGTCCTCGGCGCAAACTTCTTTGACGACCTTTTCCCGAATCGAGTCAAGCTTATTGTGCCTGTCCTGTTTTCCCGGTATGGTGTAGGCTTCCCTCATGCTGTCACTGGCTTTCTCGGTTACCTTTGCCAGAAGGAGTTCATCGACGGTGATCGCCTCAACAACCCGTTTCTCTTTTCCTATGGTCTGGCGAATATGATCCTGAAATTCAATTACCGGCCGCAGTGACTCCAGGCCGAAGTTGATGGCGTCAACAATTGCATCCTCCTCTACTTCAAGCGCCTCACCCTCAAGCATAACCAGATTTGTGTCAAATTCTTTGCTTCCCGCCCCAGGTGAGACTTTTCTTCCCACTATGAAGAGATTGAAATCGCTTTTCTCCAGAACTTCTGCTGATGGGTTCACTACAAATTTGCCGTCAACCCTGCCGACGCGGACACTGGCAATTGGCCCGTTGAAGGGAATATCCGAAATCGCAAGGGCGGCAGAGGCGCCCAGCAAAGCTGTCACAACAGAATCATTTTCATTATCCGCGGAGAGCACTGATGCCACGATTTGAGTTTCGAAAAAGTAACCTTTTGGAAAAAGAGGTCTAATGGATCTGTCAATCATCCTCGACGTCAGTATCTCTCTTTCATTGGGGCGACCTTCACGTTTAAAAAACCCCCCGGGAATCTTTCCCGCTGCAAAAGTCATTTCTTGATAATCGACTGTAAGAGGAAGGAAATCTACGCCTTCTCTCTTTTTCTTATTCGATACAGCGGTCACAATGACGACAGTGTCACCGTAGGTTACGAGGACCGATCCATCGGCCTGACCTGCCATGTAGTTTGCTTTAATGGAAATGCTTCTTCCCGCAAAATCTTTACTAAATATATTGTTCATGTAATTATTTCCTCATCATGAAAGTTTCTTTCTAAATACGTGTTCCTTAAATAGGACCAAAGGATAAAAGTCCTAACGACTCCGCCATGGATGTTAAAGGCGCCTAAAGTTCTGTTCAGTTTCCAGAATTTGATACTGGATTATTTTCTTAGTCCCAGACGCTGAATAACGCTCCTGTACCTTTCCACATCCTTTTTTCTGAGATAATCCAGAAGGCGCCTTCTTTGGCCTACAAGTTTCAAAAGACCTCTGCGCGAATGATGGTCCTTTTTGTGGGCCTTAAAATGTTCCGTCAAGTATTCTATTCTGGCGCTGAGAAGAGCAATCTGAACTTCAGGAGAACCTGTGTCTACCTCATGTAACCGGAAATTGTTAATGACGTCCTTTCTTTTTTCAGAATCTAACACCGCTTCATATCCTCCCTAAAATTAGTCGTAGCCAATAATTTGTCAATGCCAATTCTCACGGCAGCAGAAGATCCCCCTGGTCTTTTTGAGGGCTTGCTTGTGCTTATGTGTGCTTCATCTTTCCCCTATTTTTTACTTTTTCGAGGTCATCAATTTTTAATATAAGCTCAAATAGATTCAATGCCTGCCATAAGTTTGTTTGTCAGTATTAAAAATTCTTACGATTTTTGCCGCCTGCCTCTTTCCATCTGTCGAATCAATAGCGTCAGATGTACAAAGCATTTTCGCTATGGAAACGAGGTTACCATCCTCACCGATAAATTTTACCATATCTCCAGCTGCAAGGGAAGGAATATGATAGATTCTCAACATTTCTGCAACTGGCTGATAACCTTCTCTCAATTTCCTGGCAAATGCGTGATCGACATAAATCGCCGGAATATGAGGAATGGCATCTATCAAGGGAATAATATGGTTCGGAGGTCCTATTCCTGCCGTATTATCAAGTGCGTCAAGGGATATGGCAGAATCCTCAAAAAAACTGCCACTTCTTGTTCTACGCAAGCTCGCCAGACATGCCCCACAGCCCAGCATTTCGCCGATATCGGAACAGAGGGACCTTACATAGGTTCCCTTTGAACAGGAGACTCTAAAAGTTATGTAGGGCAGTTTCACTTCATCAATCCTGATGTCGTAAATTTCTATGATCCTCGGCGGAGGTTCGATGGCAACACCCTGCCTGGCCCATTTATATAGAGGTTTACCTCGATATTTTAGAGCTGAATAACGGGGAGGCACCTGTTCTGTCTCTCCCACAAAGCGATAAAAAATATTTTCTATGTCCTCATGCATTACATACGGGTCATCACGGGCAATGATTTTGCCTTCTATATCCTGGGTATCTGTCTTCACACCCAGTAACATTGTTGCCGTATAGTCCTTCGTGTCCGCCGATAAGAACTGTACTAACTTTGTCGCCTCCTCAAGACAAACGGGCAGTACGCCGGTTGCCATCGGATCTAGGGTGCCAGTATGCCCCGCCTTTTTCACCAAGAGAGCTTTTTTAACATCCTCGACTACGTCATGAGACGTCTTTCCCGAAGGTTTGTCGATAACAACGATGCCATTCATGTTAAACTCGCAAAAAAATGAAGCCGCCTTCTTATAGCGCCTGGGCTTCCCGCCATGGCCTTTCTCCATCAAGTCATTATTCATGGATTTGATGAAAGGTCAGCAATAGCGCCCAAAACTCGCTGCAAGGCAGTCTGGAAGTCTCCATCTATGAGGCAGGCCGCGGCGTTTATGTGCCCACCTCCACCGAATGTCCTTGCAACACGTTCCACATTCACTTTCCCTTTTGATCGAAGGCTTAACTTAAATTGGTACTCTGATAATTCAGTAAAAAGAATGGACACCTCTACTCCGTTAATGGAACGGGGGATATCTACAAAGCCTTCGGTATGCTCCACCAGCGCTCCCGCATCGTTAATGTCCCTCCGGTAGACGACCATGTAGCCGACCTTTTTGTCCCAGTCAAAAGCAAGAGTTTCGAGAACCTTTGTCAAGAGTCTAATTTTCGAAAGAGGGTTGCTCTCATATACATTCTCTGAAATCCACTGAGGATCGGCGCCACTTACCACAAGGTTTCCCGCTGCTATCAGAGTATCCTTTCTTGTATTTCCGTAGCAGAATCCTCCCGTATCGGTAAGAATTGCCGCGTATAGATTGGTTGCCATGTCCTTCGTGATGTCAATTTTCATCTTCAGCATAAGCCCGTAAAGCAGCTCCGCCGTGGAACTCGCATTGTGGTCAACGAGCACTATGTTGCCAAAGTTCCTGTTTGAGACATGATGGTCAATGTTTATGATGCGCTGCATGCTGCCGACGCGGGAGGCTTGATCTCCTATCCTGTCAAATTCGCTGCAATCGAGGACGAATACGACATCACACTTTTCGAGGGGGGGAAGCTTATGGACGATCTTGGCGCTCCCGGGGAGAAAACGATAATTGCCCGGTGTTTCATCTTGATTATATACTACAACCTCCTTGCCCATATTGGAAAGCATTTGATATAGAGCTAGCTCCGATCCCAGGGCATCACCATCAAGTCTGACGTGGGAGGCAATAAGAAAAGAGCTGTGCTTATTTATCATGTCGATGATTTTATTCAAAATTCGGTTCCTCTGTCGTTCGTATTTCTGCCAGCAGTTTATCTATTCGGCTTCCGTATGCGAAGGATTCGTCGCACACAAAAATAATATCCGGCACGTAACGCAGTTTTAGCCTTTTTCCCAGCTCCCTCTTTAAGAAACCGGTTGCTCTTTCCAGGGCGATTTTGGTTTGAGGATCGCAGGTATCCTTGCCCATCTCGACAAAAAATATTTTGGCTAAGCGCAGATCATCTGTCAGGTCCACTCCGGTAATTGTAACTAACTTAATGCGCGGATCTCTAATTTCTCTTAAGAGGATATCGGAAATATCTGCCATAATGAGATCCGCCACGCGGGTTGCCCTTTTAAAACTCATTATACTTATCCTCGCTGTACTCGAAGTGGTCCATGGAATCGGGGAGATTAGTTATCTCAATTTTTGAATTCAACACCTCAGCCAGGTGAAGACTGTCGATAAATTTCAGAATGTGATCAATTTTTCCATTTATATAACGCCTGTCATTTCCTACGAGGCTGAACCCGATCCTTGCCCTCTTCCAGTTATCATTCTGTCCGATTTCTGCGATGGAAATATTGAACTCGTTTTGGGTCCGTTTCAATATCCTGCTCAGGACACCTCTTTTTTCCTTAAGAGACCTGCTTTCGACGATCAACAAATCTATAATGCCGGATCCTATAACCATATATTAAACGGATTCCAAATCCGAAATTCCAAACAAAATGCAAAAGCCCAATATATAATTATCTACCCTTGATTGCCGTCTTAGAGCTTTCTTTCTATTTGCTCATTGATATAAGCTTCGACGACATCACCTACTCTGATGTCATTGAAGCCCTCGATTCCGATACCACATTCAAATCCTTCCATCACTTCTTTGGCGTCGTCCTTAAACCTCCTGAGAGAAAGTATCTTGCCATTGTAGATCTGCACCCCGTCTCGCACCAATTTGAGATTTGCATTTCTTGCAATCTTGCCGCCAGTCACATAGCTTCCGGCGATGGTTCCAAGTTTTGGTACTTTGAACAATTCTTTTACTTCCGCTCGCCCAATTACNNTCTCCTTATANANAGGTTCGAGGAGGCCTTCCATGGCAGCTTTCACATCCGCAATAACGTCGTAAATGACTTCATATAACTTGATTTCGACGCCCTCTTGTTCGGCGATGCCCGTAACCCTGCTNTCCGGTCTNACGTTAAACCCNATTATTATGGCGTTGGATGCCGATGCCAGCATGACATCCGTTTCTGTAATAGCGCCTGTTGAACTGTGGATAATCTTAAGCTTGATATCGGCTGTACTTAGCTTGTTCAAGGCGTCGGTCATAGCCTCTATGGAGCCCTGCACATCTCCCTTTATGATTACGTTGAGCTCCTTAACCCCTTCTTTAATTTTTTGGTATAATTGCTCGAGAGTAATTTTTGACGATTTGGAAAGTTCCCGTTCCCGTTCTTTTCTTATCCAGTATTCTCCAATGCTGCGGGCCTTTTTCTCATCCTCCACACATATAAACTCCGCACCCACCTGGGGGACCCTCGAAAATCCGATAACTTCGACCGGCATTGACGGTCCACCCTCTTCCACCCTCTCCCCCTGGTCGTTAATCAGGGCTCTGACCTTGCCAAACTCTGTTTTGGAAACAAAGGCGTCGCCCTCTCTCAGCGTGCCTTCTTCGATGAGCACAGTCGCCACAGGCCCGCGTCCACGATCAAGTTTTGCTTCGATGATAACGCCACGGGCAGCCCTGTCGGGGTCGGCACGCAGGTCCATGACGTCCGCCTGAAGAAGGATCATTTCCAGAAGCTCTTCTATGCCCTGTTTCTTCTTGGCTGATACCTCGCAGTATATGGTATCACCACCCCATTGTTCCGAGACGAGATTGTAATCGGAGAGGACCTGCTTGATTTTGCCCGGATCTGCTCCCGGTTTGTCTATCTTGTTGACGGCAACGATTATGGGGACTCCTGCAACGCGTGCATGATTGATGGCCTCTATAGTCTGGTCCTTTACGCCATCATCAGCCGCGACTACGAGTACAACAATATCTGTTACATGAGCTCCCCTGGCCCTCATGGCAGTGAAGGCTTCGTGGCCCGGTGTGTCGAGGAAAACGATATCTCTATCTTTGATGCGGACATGGTATGCCCCTATGGCTTGGGTAATACCCCCCACCTCGCCGGCAATTACATTGGTCTGTCTTATGGCATCCAGAAGAGAGGTTTTCCCATGGTCAACATGCCCCATTATTGTTACAACAGGCGCCCTGGTTTTCAGGTTCTCGGAAGATGGCTCAACTTTTTGGAGCGATTCGTCATATTCTGTTCCGACTGAATCCACCTGATATCCAAATTCACCGGCTATGAGAGTCGCAACATCAGACTCTATGGACTGGTTGATGGTAACCATCAAGCCGAGTCCGATCAGCTTATTAATAACTTCGCTCGCTTTAACACCCATTTTTTTGGCGAGCTCACCGACGGTTATTACTTCACCCACCTTTATCCTCCTTTTTATTGCCTTCGGGGTGGTAATGACCGTCTTTTTCATTTTGGCAGCGACCTGCCTTTTTCCATCCTTCCACTTGGTAGCCCTCTCTTCTCTATCTGAGTCCTCACGCCTGTCTTTCTTATCTACGAGTTTCTTGATAAAGGCCTTTTTCCTTGCAGATGGCAGTTCTTCCATCACGACTTCAACAGGTTTCTTGCCCTTTATCTTGGCCTTTTCGGGCTCCCACTTAGCCGGTTTTTCCACCGCCTTGGGATGGATGATTTCCTTTACAATCTTCAGTGCCGGCTTCTGGGCAGGCTCTTTCTTGATCTCAGGAGCGGCTTCCCTGGGTGCTTGAACAGATACTGCCTCTTTCTTATCTTCTCTTTGAGGCGCCTCTCTTGCTTCCGGGGTCGCCGGGGGAATTGCTGACAGAGGTGCAGGCTTTTTTTCGACCAACTCAATCTTCTTCTTGGGCTTCTTTGAAACTTCTTCGACTGCTTCAGTAGGTTTTGGCTGGCTTTCCATCTTCACGTCTTTGACTGCGGGTTCTTCCGGTTTGGCAACCTTCGGCGGGATTGCTTCCTCAGGAGCAGCTTTCTTCGGCGCCTTTTCGGCGAGGGCGGCTACCTTTGCCTGTACTTCCTTATTGTCTGCCTTCTCTCTCTTGGCCTCTTTTGGGACTGCTGATTCAATCTTCTTTTCTTCAGGCTTTACGGGAATTTCTTCCGCAGCAGGCAATGCTTTAACTTCTTCCACAACGGGACGAACAGCCCGTCTTCTTATGATTGTGGACTTTATTCTATGCTCAACCATTTCATGCGGTTCACCCGACAGCAATTCCTTCTGTATCTTCTCCACATCTGCGTCTTCGAGAGTACTCGAATGAGACTTTACAGCAATGCCGAATTTTTCCAAACGAGATATCAACTCCTTGCTATCGATACCCAATTCCTTGGCTAACTCGTAGACTCTTTTCTTAGTCATTCTTGAAACCCTCACATATTGTTGTAGCACTGTACCTTGTCATAAAGTTCGTCTTCGAGGGATTTCCCCTCAGTCCTCGGCTCCACTCAGGCGCTCTTTTGTTCTGCTGTCTCTTCTTGGATAATCTTAACTGCCGCTTCGATCCACTGTGTAGCGCTCTTTTCTCCCACCCCCTGAATCGCTGACAGCATCTCAGGTTCCGCTGTTGCGATCATGGCAATGCTTTTGAAGCCTTCATTGTAAAGTTTCTCCGCCATAGCCTCACCGATGCCAGGAATCTTGATAAGGGACTCAAATCCCGCCGCCTCCTGTGAAGCAGCCATGGATTCACTCTTAACGTCGATTTTCCACCCCGTCAATTTGACCGCCAGCCTCACATTCTGTCCGGTCTTCCCGATTGCTAAAGAGAGCTGATCGTCAGGAACTATTACTTCCATGGAACGACTGTCCTCATCCATAATAACGCGGTTGACCTTGGCCGGCGAGAGGGCACTGCAGACATAGCTGGCGTTATCGACGGAATAGGGAACAATATCTATCTTTTCTCCCCTCAATTCCTGAACTACGCTTTGCACGCGGGAACCTCTCATGCCGACGCATGCACCCACAGGATCAATATCTTTATCTTTTGTTCTNACGGANATCTTGGCCCGTTTTCCCGGTTCTCTTGCCACATTTACAATTTCGATTAAACCTTCGGATATCTCCGGCACCTCCACNTCGAAAAGGGTCTTGATGAAACCGGGATGGGTTCTGGAGAGGATGATCTGAGGTCCTTTGGTAATCTTTTTTACATCGCACACATATGCCCGAATCCGCTCCCCCCGTTTGAATGATTCTCTGTAAATCTGTTCCGCCGTGGGTATCACACCTTCCGCCCGCCCGAGGTTAACGATAATATTTCCACCGTCGAATCTTTGAACAAAACCGCTGACCAGTTCGCCTTTCTTATCTTTGTATTCATCATAAATGTTATCCCGCTCAGCGTCCTTAACCTTTTGAATGATTATCTGTTTAGCCGTCTGAACAGCAATCCTGCCAAAGGTGTTCGTTTCTATCTTAATTCCGAGACTGTCTCCCCTTTCCGCTCCGTCATCCAAGGTTCGACGTGCCTCAGCCACCGAAATCTGAACATCGGGCTGCAGCACTTTATCTACGACGGTTTTGAATTGAAACACTTCAACTTCCCCCACTTCCTCATTGTAGTGGGCCTCGAGATCTACGTGGAGCCCCAATTTTTTCCGCGCAGCGGTTAGCATGGCCGTTTCAAGTGCCTCTATAATGACACTTTTGTCTATACCTCTATCCTTACCCATCTGCTCTATCAGACGTTTAAGTTCTGGCAACATTGATAGTCCTCCATATCTGCATCAAAATTCATAAACAAGATGTGCCTTAACCACCATATCTCGTGGTATGTGATAAATCTTTCCCGAAACATCCACAATCAGAGTCTTTGCCCCATTTTCATCCAGATAATCATTCAGTTTCCCATGAAAATTTTTCACGCCGTCAAGTTTTTCGGCTGTCTTGATGCGGACAGTAGATCCGCGGTATTTAATGAAATCCTTGTCCCTGGTAAGAGGCCGATCCAGGCCCGGAGAAGAAACTTCCAATGTGTAAGAGCCGGGAAGTACGTCGTAAACATCAAAAATGTCGCCTGCCTGTTTGCTGATTTCAGAACAATCAGCAATGGTGACCCCACCCTCCTTATCGATGTAAATCCGCACGAGCCACCGAAATTTCATTTTCAGGCATTCGAGATCGATGATTTCCATGCCTTCGGATTCGATCACAGGCTCAATGAGCTCCCTGATTTTTTCCTGGTATGTAATCGATTTATCAGCCATTTAGTTCCAATTCATCAGCAGGTAGGCAAACTGCCCGCAGCCTTGTATCGTCTGCTTCATATCTAACGCAAGGGCCGTTGCAGGTGGCGCCTTTTTCTTCAAGCATTGAGGAAAAAAAAAGTGGGCATCAGCCCACTCATCAGTAACGTACTCGATGATTTTCACGAAGCTTCTAACATATAAAAAACCCCATTGCAAGAGAAAAATAGGATCTATTTAGGGAGAGGATTCAAGGAATAGAGGGGACGATGGGAGCCGGACGCAGGTGTATAATCATTATTAGAATCCTTACTAAAAAAGATGGAAATTCNTATTTGTACCCCTTATACTTGAAGCGTTCAAAGGGAATTACTCAATTTATAAATGTCGATGGACTTTCTTCCGCGAAGAGATGCAGCGGACAAGGTCTCAAGAGAAAGGAGACAACAAATGGCATCGGGAAGCTTCATGGAGAAGATATTGGAAGGCGTTTTTGATAAAACGGTCTTTGATTCCTACCGCATGCCAGTAGATTCAGACAAGGTTCAGTCCCTGCTGCAATCCTACCGGGAAATGTTTAAAGACCATTCCCCCCAGAAGATTGAAGAGGAAGGACGCGTTCCCGAGGAGATGCTGCAAGAGATGAGAAAGAAGGGTTTCTTCGGGATCAGCCTTGATGAAACCTACGGCGGCCTGGGCGTCGGCCTTGTTGACTGCATCCGCTTTGTAGAAGAAATCTCGGCCCTGGACTTGGCCTCTGCAGTTGTTTTTCTTGCCCACCTCTTCATCGGCATCAAAGGCATTGAACTATTTGGAACGGAGAAACAGAAGCGTCAATATCTCCCCCTTGCCGCCTCGGGGGAGATGATTTTTTCCTACGCCCTCACAGAACCGAACTTTGGCTCCGATGCGAGACATATTGAGACTAAGGCTGAACTCTCCGGGGATGGAAAATATTACATCCTCAACGGCACAAAAACCTATATCACCAACGCAAACTACGCGCAAGGCCTCACCGCCTTTGCCCAGATGGATCCGGCACAGCCAGGTTTCATGGGCGCCTTTATCGTGGAGACGGCATGGGAAGGCGTGAAGATCGGGAAGGATATGCCCAAGATGGGCATCAGGGCCAGCTCTACGGCCACCATTCAATTTCGGAATGTTCACGTCCCGGTGGAAAACATGCTGGGCAAACCGGGAGAAGGTTACAAGATTGCCTTGGCCATTCTCAACTACGGGAGACTCGCCCTCGGTGCCGCATCCGCCGGCCTCATGGACGTGTCCTTGAAGGATATGCTCAAGCGCGCCGGCGCCAGAGTGCAGTTCGGTGTTCCCATCCGGAATTTTCCTCTCGTGCAGGAGAAAATAATCAATGCCCGGATCCACGGATTCGTCACATCCTGCATTAATTATTTTACCGCAAATCTTCTCGAATCCCAACTGACTGAAGACCCGGTGATTGAGACATCGCACTGCAAGCTTTATGGTTCGACACGGGCCTGGGACGTCCTTTACGATGCAATGCAGGTGGCAGGAGGAGCCGGCTATCTCATGACCCAGCCCTACGAAAAGCGGATGCGCGATTTCCGCGTCGTTCCTATATTCGAGGGAACGACGGAAATCCATTCCGTCTATCCCGCGCTCTTCCTTCTCGGGCGTCTGAAGAAAGAGCTCCGCTTACACAAGGGTTTCTCCCGCTGGTCTTTCGTTATGAAGGCCTTCGTTTCCAGTTTTGCGGCGTTGCCATGGGGCGTGGATGGCGGCGTCAATACCGTGCAGGAGGCCGTGAGACTGGTCAAGGCCAATGCACGAACCATCAAGCGTCTGCTGCTCTTGGGAATCATCTTCCATGGAGAAAAGGTGGGTGAGAGACAATTCTTCCTGAGGCGGGTGACCACGTTGAGCCTATATGTATTTGGC
>Ga0031654_10000408_pt1 | contig 10831 bp, 11 predicted proteins | sample FrelakmetCRP12CR_FD_55268 | JGI IMG/M metagenome (GOLD analysis project Ga0031654, IMG submission 55268) | Freshwater lake sediment microbial communities from the University of Notre Dame, USA, for methane emissions studies - CRP12 CR | ecosystem: Environmental > Aquatic > Freshwater > Lake >...
ATAATTTTTGGCTAGGGGTAAATCCGATACAGGGTTCGGGGGAAGGGAATGGTTTCCCGGACATGTTTCAAACCGCAAAGCCAGGCCACCATCCGTTCCAGACCCATCCCGAACCCCCCGTGCGGGACCGAGCCAAAGCGGCGAAGATCCAGATACCAATCCAGGTCCGTTTCCGAAAGGCCCTGTTCGGCCAGTCGCCGGGTCAGGAGCAAAGGGTCCTCCTCGCGCTGTGAGCCGCCCACCACCTCTCCGTATCCTTCCGGGGCCAGGAGATCCATATTTAAAACCAGTCGATCATCCAGGGGATCTCGTTTCATNTAAAAGGCTTTACAGGCCGCCGGGTAGCGGTGAATAAATAGGGGCTGATCATAACAACGGGAAAGTTCCGTCTCATCCTCCGCGCCCAGATCCTCCCCAAAGGCCAGGGCTGTTCCCTTGTCCCGTAAGGTATTCAGGGCTTCCTGATAGGTCAGGCGGGGAAAGGGCCGGGTAATCTTTTCCAAGGGCCCCACTTCGCGTTCCAACTGGTGAAGCTCCTCCCGACGGGTCGAAAGCAGACGGGTCACCAGGAAACAGACCATTTCTTCCACCAGTCCCATCAGTTCTTCCAACTGCGCAAAAGCCATTTCCGGTTCCACCATCCAGAATTCGCTCAGATGGCGGCGGGTTTTGGATTTTTCCGCTCGAAAAGCCGGGCCGAAACAATAGACCTTCCCGAAAGCCATGGCCCCGGCTTCCATATACAGTTGGCCGCTTTGGGACAAATAGGCCGGGCCCAGATCAAAGTACTGCGTTTCAAAAAGGGTGCTGGTGCCTTCGCAGGCCGCACCGGTCAAGATCGGGGCCGCCAGTTCAATGAACCCCCGGTCGTTCAAGAAATCCCGNATGGATCGAGACACTTCATGCCGGATTTTTAGAATGGCCTGTTGCCGGGAAGAGCGCAACCAGAGATGGCGATGCGCCATTAAAAAGGCCGTCCCGTGGTCCTTGGGGGTGATGGGGTAATCCTGGGCCCGTTGAAAAATAAATAGGTCCTGGATTTCCATTTCCACCCCTCCCGGGGCCCGGGGGTCGGACCGCAGCGTTCCGGTGAGCCGCAAAGAGGATTCAATGGTTAGCTGATCAAAAATTCGGATGATTTCGGGCCCTGCCCGTTCGGTAACCAATACCCCCTGCAGCAGCCCGCTGCCATCCCGCACCACCAAAAAACGAATCCGCCCGCTGGATCGTTTATGGGTCACCCAGCCCTGAACACTTACGGTTTGATTCAGGTACTGCGGTCCCTGGCCGATGGAAATAATCATGGTTGGAAGATCCTTTAGAGCAGGATCTGGATGGACGAACGTTCCCGCAATTTGAGCAGCCACTGGCCGGCCCGGGCCTCGACCTCCTCCTGGTAAAGCNTTTCTTGAATTTTTTCCCGGGCTTCTTTGGGGCTTAAGGTTTTNGTGNTCTCGCGGTTCACTAATTTAACCACCCGCCANCCTTCGGGGAGGCTTTGAACCGGGCTGGTTTCGCCGGGCTTGAGNGGAGACAAGGCTTGCATTAAAAGAGGATCGATTTCCTCTAATGNAAAANATCCCAGATCACCCCCCTGGGAGGCTGAAGGATCCCGNGAAAATTTNTTGGCCAGCAGGTCAAAGGGTTCCCCTTGCCGGAGGAGGACGGAAATTTCCTCTATTTTGGCTTTAGCCTCCTCCGGGCTGGGATAATCGGAGTTCAGGACGGTGATTTGGGCCAAGTGGAGGCGTTCGGCGGACTCGAATTTCGATTTATTTTTCTGGTAGTAGGTGTTGATTTGGTCTTCAGAAAAAATGAGCTTACTGCCGATCTCCCGGCTGATCAGCCTGAAACGTAAAATCTGATCTTTGAGACGTGCGCGCAGAGTCTCCTCGTTGATCCCCTCCCGGGCCAGGGCGGCGGCGAAGGCCTCCGGGCTTTTTAGCCCCTGATCCTGTTGAATCCGGCTGAGGGCCTGGTCGATTTCTTCCTTGCCGACCTGAAGGTTGAGCTTCCGGATTTGGGCTCCCAATAATTTTTCGTCGATCAATTGAAACAGAACCTGTTTCTGGATCTCAGGGTTATTGGGGGGCGTTCCCGGCGGAAGGAGTTCTCCCATCTTTTTTCCCAGTTCCAGCCAGGTAATGATTTCATTGTTGACCACCGCCACAATGCGGTTGGTCACCTCGGCCTGAACGGTGACGAGCGAACCCCACAAAATCAGGAAAGCCGCCGACAGGGATCGGACCGAGAGTAGATTCCTTTTCCGGCGGGATCTTAAAAAAGAAGGCCCGGCAGGCCGGCGCATTCCCAAGGTCGCCTGCTTGAACCGGCCGCTAATCAGCAATCTCATAACCCGCCTTTTTTAATTCCTGAGTGGCCTCTTCCCGCTGCCCGGATTTGATCCGGACATAGACTCGCATCAGGTTCGTGGTCCTCCGCGGCAAAGAGAACATACTGATGATGTTGATCCCTAATTTTTCCACCAGGGTGACGATTTTTCCAAAGGTCCCCGGTTGCAGGTCCACGTTTTCCAGGCAGATGATCTCCTTTCTGGTCTCGGTCCCGAAAAGATGGATCATGGCCCGAGCGATCTGGGTCTCGGTGATAATGCCCACCAACCGTCCCTGTTCATCCACTACCGGGAATCCGCCGATCCCTTTATCCACACCCCGAACGATGGTGTCGATCACGGTATCTTCAGGGGAAACCGTGATCACGTTCTTCTTCATCAGGTCCTTGACCTTGATTTTCATGATCAGGTAATTCAGCTCGTGAATGCTCAACGAGCTGCCGGAGGAAGGGGCGGCCTCGATGAGGTTGCGAAAAGTCACCATCCCTGCCAGTTTACCCTTTTCCACCACCGGCAGTCGCCGAATTCTATTTTCTTTCATGATTTTTTGGGCTTCCACGGCCAAGGTCTCCGGGGAAACCGTAATGGGGTCTTTAGTCATCCAGTGTTTTACCTTCATCTCTTCCCTCCTTGGTGTCGGATCATTGGGCCTTTGTCAACTTTCCTTGAATTTTCTTTTACTTAATTAGCAAAAAACCCAACTTTGGTCAATAAAAATAAAGGGTTTCCCACATTTCTTTTTCAGATCAAACGGCATAAAATTTAACGGCCGGCAATTCGACACAGGTCAGACGGTTCCCGTAGACCGCCCCCGTATCAATCCCGATTCGATGGTTATGGATAAAGGGTTGGGGGAAGGGGGTATGTCCAAAAACGATCTTCTTTCCAAAATCATAATCGGAATAAAAGAATTCCTCTCGAATCCAGATTAAATCGAAAAGATCCTGGTTCTCCAGGGGGATGCCGTTACGCAACCCGGCATGGACAAAGACATAATCCTCCCATTCAAAATAGGGCCGCAGGGAACGATAAAAGTCCTGGTGGGCGGCGGGCAGCCAGGGGTTATGCGCTCCCAGGAAACCGGGGGACTGAGATCCCAGGTAACTACGCAGGGTTTTTTCCCCGCCGTTATATAGAAAGGCGTCGGTATTCCGGCCGTCGAGGTATTCCAAAAGCATCTGTTCATGGTTGCCCAATAAAAAAATCGATTCCGGGAGTCGAAGTTTTAGGTCGACCAGGTAATCCACCACCTCCCGGGAGTGATCGCCCCGGTCGATATAATCGCCGATGAAAACCAATAAATCCTGATCCGGATTGATCTTGATCATGTTCATCAGAGGGACTAATTTATCCAGACAGCCGTGGATGTCTCCGATGGCGAAGACGCGTTCCATTATAATCCTCTCCCAGGTCGAGGCCGGTCCTGATCCAAACGGGTCAACCCTGCGGGTATGGCCAGCAACAGGGCCTTCAGGATCATGGGGACCACAGGGGTGGGGGTTACCAAGTTAATATTATGGCACCCCAGGGCCTGCAGACGCAGGAAGTGACGGGCGATTTCTTCCGGTTCCACTTCCCGCCCTTCTCCCCGGTGACTCAATTCATAATTCTGACAAAAAATACAACCCAAATTACAGTAGGCGAAAAAAATGGTTCCGGACCCGAACCGCCCTACCAGGGGGACTTCTTCGCCGAAATGAGGGCCGACGCTGGAAACCAAGGCCCTNGNCCCGGTGCGGCAAAACCCCAACTCCCCGGCCAACCGGTTAACCCNGCATTGCCTGGGGCAAAGACGACATTCNTCCAGGATTTTCCCGGTCACCCGGACGGTTTCGGCCAAGGCGCCGGTTTCATAAGCGTGGATATAGGCCGGCTTCACTTCAGACTAATTTAACACAACTTCCCGAACCGGAAAAGAGGAAAGGCCTTTTTCCTTTTTTATTAATAAGTTAATGAAAAAAAAGGCCGGCCTTTTTGGTTGATATTTATTTCCAAGCGATTATAATCGGTTCCGTTCACTTATCAGCGCTCCCTATCGGTCAGAGGATTGGAGGAAGTTGAATGGGCAAGGGCAAGATCAGGACGGCCATCTGCGGTTTAGGAAATTGTGCCAGCGCTCTGATTCAAGGCATCGAATATTACCGCCATAATCCCACGGTCCATCTGGGGTTGATGCATAAAAACCTGGGAGGTTACGATCCGGAGGACATCGAGGTGGTAGCCGCCTTTGACATTGATCGCCGTAAGGTGGGCCGCCCTCTNCAGGAAGCCGTATTCGCACCCCCNAACTGNGTCCTTCCCATCTGGAAAGACCTTCCCGATTACGGGGTTACGGTTCAAATGNGCCCTCCTTTGGATGGAGTGGCNCCGCATATGCTGGAATATCCGCCGGAGCGGACCTTTCTGCCGGCNGACGANCAGCCGGTGGAGGTNGAACGGGTCCTGAAGGAAACCCGGACAGACATCTTAGTTAATTATCTGCCGGTGGGTTCCCNTGAGGCCACCCGTCATTATGCCCGTTGCTGTTTGGCGGCCGGGGTCAGTTTAGTCAACTGTATTCCTGAATTTATTGCCTCCAGTCCGGAATGGGCCCAAAAGTTCGAGCAAAAAGGGATCCCCCTCGTGGGAGACGATATTAAATCCCAGGTGGGAGCGACCATCATTCACCGGATCCTGGCCCATCTTTTTGAAGAAAGAGGCGCCCGGATACTGCGGACCTACCAACTGAATACCGGCGGGAATACGGATTTCCTGAACATGTTGGAACGATCCCGTTTGAAAAATAAGAAAATATCTAAAACCGAAGCGGTGCAATCCCAACTGAGCACTCCGCTGACCGATGACAATATCCACATCGGCCCCTCCGATTATGTTCCCTGGCAGGGGGATAATAAGGTTTGTTTCCTCCGCCTGGAAGCCGCCAATTTCTGCGGAGTGCCCTTTGAATTGGAGGCCCGGTTGTCGGTTCAGGATTCCCCCAACAGCGCCGGCGTGGTCATTGACGCGGTGCGCTATTGCCGGGTCGCCCGGGACCGGGGAGAAGCCGGCGTGTTACTGCCGGCCGCCGCCTATTTCATGAAGCATCCCCCCCTTCAGATGGAGGAAGCGGAGGCGCGACGCCAATTGGAAGATTACTTGACCAGGGACTTCACTGTTGCTCCGGGAAAGTAAACTGGGCCGACTGTATATGCACTGGGTGGAAGCCTGCCCGACCGCCCTACTCCACCGTACCGCTTTCCAACCTAACCACCTGACTTTTTTAGCCCTCTTTTTCAGTGTCCTGGTTATTCCGGCCTTCCTCCATTCCTTCTGGCTGGGAGGGTTGACCGTTTTAATCGCCGGGGCCCTGGATACCCTGGACGGGGCGTTGGCGCGAAAGGCCGGTCAGNCCTCCCCTTCCGGGGCCTTCCTGGATTCCGTTTTGGATCGCTACAGCGATTTTTTTATTTACCTGGGCCTCTGGGCGGCGCTTTATCTCCGGGCGCCCAACCTTTTTATAGGGGTTACCCTGCTGATCTTTTTCTGTATCCAGGGATCCTACCTGGTCAGCTATGCCCGGGCCCGGGGAGAAGGCCTGGGGATATCCACCTCCGTAGGGCTCTTCGGCCGGGCTGAACGCCTGGTTACCCTGGGAGTGGGTTCGATAGTCAACGACCTGCTGCGGATGGTCTGGCCCCATCGACCCTGGCTGGAACATCAAGGATTCATTTTGGGATTGCTCCTGCTTTTGGCTCTGGGCGTCCATCTTTCAGCCCTGCAGCGGATGGTCTATGTCATCAGGCATCTGAAGGCTGATTGACGATAGCTGATCGATCGGATTTTAGGTTTCTTTTTCAGTCCGATTGGTTTACACTCGATTGAATCGGACTTATTTCGATGCTACCTTATTGATTGGGAGGATGCTATGCGGTTTTGTCAACGGCTGATCGTCTGTTTGACGATGCTTCTGGTGAGTTGTTTTATGGCGGGCACTGTTCAGGTGTCAGCCCAGTGCCCAACCCCCGATAAAATTCAGGGTTCCCTGAAGAAGCTCATTCCCAATGCGGAACTGGGTGCTATTCAACCCAGCGAAATCAAAGGACTTTGTCAGGTGCAGCTCAAGCTGGGGGCCCAAATCCGTCTCCTTTATGTGGACGGTCCGGGGGAATTTTTTATGGCCGGTGGTAGCCTTATCGAGGCCAAGAGCGGACGGAACCTGACCATGGAGGCCACGCAGCTCCTGAACCGCCTGGGGGCCGATGATCTCCGTCAATTGGAGGCCTTAACCGCCTTTACCCTGGGCAAGGGAGATAAGGTCCTCTATTTCGTCACCGACCCCCAATGCCCCTACTGCAAACAGGCGGAAGCCATCCTCAAAAAAATGACGGATAAAGGGGAGCTGACGGTTCGATTCATCTTCTTTCCCCTCCCCTCCCATAAGGGCGCCAAGGAACAATGTATCTCGATAGTCTGCGACAAGAAAGGCTTGGAAGGGCTGGAAAAGGGATATAAATCAGAGAACCAGTGCGCTGACGGGGTAAAAAAAGTGGACGAAAGTCTGGCCTTTTTACAGAAAAAAGGGATTGCTTCCACACCGACTTTTATTTTTTCCGATGGAATCGTTAACGCCGGCCTGATGCCGGAAGAGGCCCTGCGCCAGCGACTGGGCCTCCCCCCGGCTGTTTCCAAAACGGAAAATAAAACTTCGGGACCTCCTAAAAAATAACTAGGCCAATAATCCCAAACTGACATCCTGATTATTTGCATATTTTGAAGTAAGCTATCTCAGAGGCGGCGGCGGGGCATACCCCCGGTTTTCATCCCAGAAACGGTTCCGGGGATTCGGCGGGCGGCACTCGATGATCCCTTTGCGGCAAAGGGCCTCGCGCCATTCATATTTCAGAAAATGCCTTTCCGCGGCCACCGGTTCCGGTTCAAAGTCCACCCGGATGACCGGGGAATATTTTTCTTCCCCGTACCCGGTTCCCGGCTGGGTCTCGGCCCTGGGCCTCATCGCCTGGGGAGCGCTTTTCTTGGGCATTTCTTTCATGTCCTGATGCCCATAGGTCCCTCCGCGTTCATAGACCGGCGGTTCCGGCGGTCTTCGTTCCGGAAAAGCCGCCACGGCGATGACCCCCATGGCGGAATAATCTCCCCAGGCGCCGGCATAAGACCCCCCGGCATCGGTAAAGTAAAAAGTGTTCACCTGGTTATTCGAACTTCGCCACCCATCGTAATACCCCCAGCCCTGCGGATCGAGGATATACATCCGTTCCTGGGGTTGCAGAAAGGACTTGTTCCCGGAAATAATGTTGCGCCCGTCCACGGCAATGACCAAACCCACCCGGTAGGGGGAGTGATTTCTAACTCGGATACTGTACCGTTCCCCCCGGATGGCTTCCACATAGGCCCGATACGTATTCGGTTGCCCGGAGGCTACCGGATACAGCGGCAGACCGGGTCCCCGCTCCGTTACCACACTGACCTCCACCAGGGGGGAATACGCAAAAATGGCCCCCGTGCACAGCATCAAAGCCAACCAGACGATAACCACCATAATTTTTTTCATGTTCTTCCTCCTCTTCGCTTGGTCGTCGTTCCGGCCCCGCCTTGAGAGCGGGGTGAACTCCAACCGGAATCCAGACAGGTTAAACCGTTAGACCTCGGGGCTTTTCTAAAGTTAAAAAAAAGGTGGATCGGTCCCCGGGGATGAACCCGCCCCGGCCGGGTCCGATTATGGTTGAAATGAAAGGAACTAAAATGCTATCTATTGGATTATTAATTACTTTCAGATAGGATGCCATGCGCAATCTTTCCCTTTTAGCCGACATGTACGAATTAACCATGCTGGGTGGATATATCGCCAGCGGCAAACAGAATCAACAGGCCAACTTCGATTATTTTTTTCGGAAAGTTCCGGATGCCGGCGGGTATTGCGTCACCGCGGGTCTGGAGCAGTTGATCGATTATCTTCAGCATATCCGTTTTTCCGCGCGCGATCTGGCCTATCTGGAAGGCCTGGCCATTTTCCCGGAGAAGGTGTTTCGGTACCTGGAAGATTTTCATTTTACCGGGGACCTGTGGGCCGTTCCGGAGGGCACCTTGGTCTTTCCCGGGGAACCCATTATCCGGGTGACGGCCTCCCTGCCCGAAGCCCAATTTATTGAATCGGCCCTTCTAAATATCATGAATTTTCAGACCCTCATCGCCACCAAGGCCGCCCGGGTCTGTATCGCCGCCGAGGGTGACCCGGTGGTGGAATTCGGGCTTCGCCGGGCCCATGGGCCGGATGCCGCCCTGGGGGCCGCGCGGGCGGCCTTTATCGGCGGCGCCCAGGGAACCTCCAACGTCCTGGCCGGCAAGCTGTTCGGAATCCCGGTCCGGGGAACCCTGGCCCACAGTTGGGTGGAATCCTTTCCCTCCGAACTGGAGGCCTTCAGGACGTATTGCCGCCTCTACCCCGAAGGCAGCCTCTTGTTGGTGGATACCTATGATACGCTTAAAAGCGGGGTCCCCAACGCCATTAAAGTGGGAAAAGAAATGAGATCCCAGGGCCGGGGAGAGTTGAGGGGTATCCGCCTGGACAGTGGTGACCTGGCCTATCTCAGCCAGGAGGCCCGGAAGATGCTGGATAAAGAGGGTTTCCATCAGACCAAAATTTTTGCTTCCAGCGATCTGGACGAATGGATTATCGAAAGCATTAAAAAGCAGGGCGGCCGGATCGACACCTGGGGCGTGGGGACCAACCTGGTGACCGCCTACTCCAACCCGGCCCTGGGCGGCGTTTATAAACTGACCGCCATCGAAGAAGCGGGCCGGATGATCCCTAAAATAAAAAGGTCCGACAATCCTGAAAAAGTGACCAACCCCGGGATGAAAAAAATTATTCGCTTCTTTGATCAGAACGGTTTCATGCGGGGGGACGTAATGTTCCTGGAGGAGGAGGCGCCGGAATCCAAGGCGCTTCGGGTTTACCACTCCACCATTCCCCATCTCAGCAAAAGGTATCCCGCTCGATTTTTACGCTCCGAAATCCTGGTCCCGATTTTTAGAAAAGGGGCCTTGGTTTACTCAAAGCCCTCCCTGCCGGAAATTCAGAATAACACTCGCCTCAATTTAGAACGGTTGGGACCGGAATACAAACGTTTCCAAAACCCCCACATTTATCATGTCAGCCTGAGCCAAAAGCTGCTGCGGACCAAACAGACGCTGCTTAAGCAAGCCATTTAGGTAGGACTCCTGCTTTTAACCCAACACTCCAGTACTCCGTCACTCCAACACTCCGATTTCCGTAATTGAGAAATGAAGGATTATGAATCGATGAATTTGGTGGGGAAAGATCCGTTCGTCCCCAGGGTTAAACCCGACAGCACCATCAAGGTGGCCGTACCGTGGGCCAAAAGGCGACCTTCCTGATCATGGATCTCGGATTGCCCCAGGGCCAAGGTTTTTCCCAACTTGAGGCATTGCCCCTTGGCCACCATCTTTCCTTGGAGAGTCGGGGAAAGGTAGTTGAGTTTCATTTCCACGGTGGTCAACCCCAATCCTTCGTCCAGTAAAGGGTAGACCGCCCAGAAGGCGGAGGCATCAATCAGGGAAGAAAAAACACCGCCATGTACCATTCCAAAAGGTTGAAGGTGTTTCTCCCCCAGGGAGATCTCCAGCAGCGAAGTCCCTTCCCCCAATTCGGTGATCGACATGGAGATTAATTGAAAATACGGACACTGGTTTACCGTCCGGCAAACGGCGGATACATACTCCGGATTGAGTCGTTTCATTTAATTTCCTTAGTTTCCTCTAAAAAGTTTTATTACCACAAAACCCGAAAACACGGAATAAAATTTGACCATTGGGAAGATTCCGCTTATTGACCTTCGACCATTCACCTTGAGAAGCTTAAAAAGACCTTGATGGACGCCGGAAAATCGGTGCGGACCAGCGAATATATTTTCAGCACGATCCGGGGGACCTGGAACACGGCAAAAAAAGCACCGGGTCAGCGAGGTGGCACTCGAACCACTTTTCACCTTTTGGAAAACTTTCCTTGCCATTCAACCATTTTCCGGGGTTCGGATGCCCATGAAAAATTGCTTCTTCGCCCCAGATTTCCCAAGTACACCTACAAGTCCGCAGAAAACATGGGCTCACAAAATATCAATTAACATTCGAAATGCGCAAAAAAAGGCTTCGATATTTCGACTCTGTCTTCAATTTTTGAAGAAAAATTAAATCTTGACCCCTATCCATTTTATATTATATAATAATATCATTTAAAAACAAGATGTTATTGCATAATCGTACGTTAACAATAGGAAGGATAGGTTATGGAAGAACTTACGCTGATTTCTTCTTACCAGAGGCCCTTGCGTCCGCTGATTGAGGCCGCTCTCCAAAACGAGTTGCGATTGCTCCAGGTCAACATCAAACGGACTGAACAGAATTTGAATAAATTTGAGGCTCGATTCGGCCTTTCGACCTCTGAGTTCATTCAACGTTTTG